>Ga0209337_1000046_pt1 | contig 108143 bp, 91 predicted proteins | sample LinPmetageLP53_FD_184044 | JGI IMG/M metagenome (GOLD analysis project Ga0209337, IMG submission 184044) | Marine viral communities from the Pacific Ocean - LP-53 (SPAdes) (version 2) | ecosystem: Environmental > Aquatic > Marine > Oceanic | place: Pacific Ocean | collected 2010-02-08
GGATTCTCAATGTCATTAGTATTTAAGTTATCAAATGCTGGATTTAATACAAACTTAACGTTAGCTAAGAAAGGAATAGTAAAGCTTGTGTAAGCAAAACCATAATCTAAATCCATACCAGAACCTTGTACAGCTCCAATATCTGTTGCATTTTGAACTAAACCAGAACCGTATACTTCATCAGCAATTGCTTTGTTGATAAGTTGCATACCTCCAATACCTGTTTGTACAACAAGTGATCTTTGTGGGTCTGGCCCTTTAAATTCAACTTTACCTTGATAGAAGTTATAAAGTTCAGACTTAAACATGTCAAGAGTAAATGATGACTTGTTATATACTCTCTTGAAAGAGTTATCTAACTGTGACCATAAACCTACAGATAATCTAATATCATCCGGTCCATCTTGTTTAATTCTACCACCTTTACCCCACATTAGGTAAGTTTCAATATCCGTTGCAATTTTAGATAAGTGAGCTGCTTCCATATTTGTAATGAAAGTTCTTGTAAGAGTTCCATTCTCAAATGCTTCTCTAGCACCAGCTTTACCCATATTTGCAACAAGTCCTTCAATACTAGGTACTGATGGATTGTTTGGATCTGTGTTAAAGTTTCTCCAAATCTCAGTTACAGGTACTGTACCATCAGCGTTTAATCCGCCTTTGATCATTAAGTCTGCTCTTGAAGAAATTGAATAGTGTACATGTGCTTCTGCTCCTCCTACAAAATTGTAGAATTCACGGAAACCTGAACCTGTTTCAATGTCAGAGAATCTTTCACCGTACTCACCTCTTGCAGAACCTTTTCTAAAGTACTTTGTACCTTTAGCTAAGTATTTTGCATCTAAAGTAGCGGCATTGTTATTATTTACTAATTGAACAGTGTATACAAAACCATCACCTGCAGGTACAATATCGTCTGCTGTAATGTAAAGTTCTAGTCCATTATACTTGTCATAAGTAATAATGTCACCATGTCCAAAAGTTCTTTTGTTGATCTTAATCTGGAAAGTTGTTCCATCTATACCCTTAGCAGTATTAGCAGAGTCTATATCTGCTACTATGTAAGGAAGATCTTGTGCAATAGGAGTTTGCCACTTGTACTCACCTCTAGCGTTATCCACCATGATTGTATTCTTTCCACCGAATGATGCCATTTGATATAAAGGCATTTCTACCTTCTGAGTCATTGCCCATAAATCAATTGGTCCCATATCCATAGGCTCAGCGTTGCCAAGCATCTGTGTTAGGTGATAAGAATCAACATGTGAACTAGCCTTGTAGCTTGTATCACGTAGGAAAATCCCATTATTTAAAACTGGAGTTGCCATAAATTTGATTGTTTTTGATTAATAATTAATTTTCATTTATATTTAATTTATCTAATTAAATGCGTTTAAAAATGTTGTTAGCCCTTTGTAGTTTTTTTCTACCTGTTGTTCTAGCATTTGAAGGTTCTTTGTCTTTAACCCCTAATGAAGAAGATCCACCAGTATTAGCTTGTTCTGTTTTTAATTTTCTAACAGTTGCCTCTACACTTTTTTGTGCACCTTTATCCATTATCTTTGCTTTGTATCCGTCTGGATCTTGTAGCAACCATAATGCTTCAGATATTAAACCATAGTTTGGCTCAACAAATTGATATTTTTCTAGTAAGTGTCCTAATAAATTAGTATTTCTACCACTCACTGATGGATAAGAAGGAGATACCAAACCATTATATAACATAGCTTGTGTTTTTTTATCTACCTTTATTTCATTAATCTTACCATCTTTTAATGTATTATATACATTTTTCATATATTCTTGAGATGCTTGCTCTTGTTGTTTTTTCTTCAACTCTTGTTCTTGCAATTTTCTTGCAACAACTTTTTCTTGCATCTTATCTAATTTTGGTTTAAACTTTGAAGCTTGTTTTTCTAACTTACCTAAGTCTTTCCAAATTTCTATTTCTTCTTGGATCTCTTCTGAAGTACCATAACCTGTTGCACCTAAATACTCAGTTATAATTCTTTCTTGATCCTTTTCTTCTTTTATATTTAAAGATTTACTTTCTTCAACTTGTGATAATGTAGAAAATAAACCTTTTAAATCTTGTCCACCATCAGCTACATATCTTGCAGCTATTTGTAATTCTTGTGGTAAACTATCAAAAAATTGTTTAGGAGTCTCACGTCTAACTTGATTAGCTTTCTCATCTAAGTTAGCTTGTATAAGCTCCTCCCAGTCTTTAGCAGTATAATCCTCTAACTCTTTATCATCATCAAAAGGAACAATTTTATCATCCTTAATTAATTTTGAAAAGACATCAGATATACCATTAATTGGTTTTCTACCTTTTTTTACTTTAGCAACATCTTCTTCAGTTTCATTATCTAATGTATCTAAAATTTCAGTTGCTTCTTCTTTATTAGTTTCAGGTTCTTTAACTTCATCATTTACTTCTTCTACTTTTGCATCTACTTTTGATTCTTCAGTTTTAGCTGTTAAATCATCAGCATCATCTTTATCTGGGTCAGCAAAAGAGAAATCTGATTTATTGTCATTCCCTGAAAAAATATTTTTTTGTTGAGGAGTTTCTTTTTTCTCCTCAGGTAAAGTCATGGTATCACCTCCTGGTGCACCATTAAAGATCTCATCTAAATTAATATCAAGTGTCTCTACTTTACTATTCATAGTTGTTTCTTCTGAACTCATAATTATGTTGGTTTTAATAATTAATACTTTCTATATATATAATATAAGAAATGTTTATTAAAACAAACTTATAATATTTAAAAAAATTTAAAAGTTTTTAGCAGTATATAGCTAACGCCTATTTTTTATCATCAGATTTTCCAACATCATACTTATTTTTGTTTTCTCTTGCTATTTGAAGTTTAGTGTCAGCTATTTGTTTTTGTGCAGATATTTTCTCTCTTTCAACGTCTAACCTGCTACTCTCCATCATTTGTTTTGAATTAGATTCTTCACGTTTAAGATTCATTTGTTCTCTATACTGAGTAGTTTCTCTAATTTCTTTCATAGCATCTTGATAATCAGATTGTTGATTTTGATTAATATCTGCTGAAGCACCAAAACCTGCTGATCTAATTTCAGCTAAAGTAATATCATTCTGTCTGTCTTTATCATTTTCAGACATCTCTACTTGTAATTTTTGTTGTTCTTCTTGTGCTTTAGCTTCAAGTGCTTGTTGCTGCATTTGTTGTTGCTGCTGCATTTCTTGTTGACGTTGTTGTTGTTGTCTTACTTCTGAATCTTTTAATATGTCTGTTACTTCAGCAATTGAATCAGCTTTAACAATATTTCCTAATTCATATATGCTTGCTCCAGTAGTATTATTAGTTAAAGCCATTTGCTTTAAGTTTTCTAGAATAGCTCTATGATTAGTTTTAGTTGTTGCAAAAATATTAAAATCTCTTAATAATAAATCTGTACCGTTTATGGTAAAATTAACCTTTTGTGCTTCTGTAGATATATAAGATAATCTAACACTTGGGTTATTACTACAATAGTATTGTGCTAAGTCAGTTCTCATTTGATGCACTCTAGGCATTAATTGATCTGAATGCTGCACAAAATACATCTCTGTTTGAGCGTATGATTGCTGCATAGCCTGGACTACCCCTGTTGCAGTTTGAGCTGATACAGCTCCTCCTAGACGTTGTGGGTTAATTCCTATGGCATCAAAGCATTGTTGTTTAAAGTAGTTTGCTAATTGGATTCTAGACATCAATCTACTAGTCTGCTCCATGTTCAAAGTTTGGTAATGATTGAAGTTGGTGGCATTCTCAGTATTAGTAATTGAAGTATCTAAAGGTAACATTTGAAAATCTTTCATTGCTACCCATGCTTTTGCATAATTATTTTTACCCCAGTCTTCTCCCATTGAGTGACGTGGCAAAGCATTTTGATCAAACATGATTACTGTCCCTAATTCATCTATTAGAATGTCTGCAATTTGGTTGTTAACCATATTGTACCCAACTTGATATGCCTTCATTAAATCTACTAATGAAGTTGATCTGGTATTTCTGTCTGAAAACACTCTCCCTTCTACAGGAAGTTTACATCCATAAAGTGTATTATTACCTTTAAACTGAAATGGTAATCTACCAGGTTTAGTTCTATTAATTCCTATATATATTGGGTTAATGTTATCCCCCATAGTTGATCTCCACATAGCTGGTAAATTTGGACCTACCTTAACTCCACCCCATACTTCATTAATCCATATCCAATCTATATGCTCACCTTGTAAAAGATTTTCTTTTGTTTTGTTTTTAAAGATAGAAGTATCATATACTGCTTTTTCAGTAATCTTAAATGTTTCATCAACTACTTCTTGTGTTACTTCACCATCATTTTCTATCTTAGTTAAATGACCTAACATACGTTGAGTCTTCCAATATATTGTTGAAACTCTCATTAAATTACCTTCATCTAAAGGAGTCATGTCTTCACTCTGATCTAGTATTTCACTTAGAATATCTCCTCCTGCTGATGGATCATTCCAATAATTACTTGTGTATTGTCTATATGCTAAACCAGGCATTTGTGTATTCCACGCATGTGATCTAGTAGCATCATAGTATGAACCATCATTTTGATAACCATTAACTTGATATTGTGCTGATCTTGCTGGATATATTTTTTGTAAAGATTCAAGTTGTTTCTTATCCATCAAATATCCATATCTATCAACTACATCAGATACAGTCATAAGATCTACTTTACCTACATAGTTTGAATCTGCTATATATCTTTGATCTGGAGACTTTTGATAGAAGGTTAATACAGGATTCCATAGCTCTACATCATAGTCATCTTCTAACATACGGAAATGCCAGAATTCTCTATCTGCTATAAGCATATCTCTAAATCCTCTTTCTTCTAGTTCTTGCATATGAAATCTTTCTTCATCTACTGCAAGTTGATGTGATGCCCATTCCTCTACCATACTTCTATAAGACTTACTAAAAAAGTCTTCTATTTCAGGTAAAGTTTTTAAATTTTCAGGTGATAGTTGTTTTAATCCTTCTTCTGATCCTGGGTTCATACCCATATCAAGCATCTTCATAGTAAGTTGTCTCTCAGCATCAGCTAATAAAGATTGCTCTACCTGCATTCTTTTTTGTTCAAGCATCTCATTATAGGATGCATCATCTACTGCTCTAAACTGAACCTTAGAATATCTTTTAGCAAACTCACCAGTTAATACATTTATAACATTTGGTACAATAGGGTAAAACTTTAATTCTAAAGCAGAGTCATTTTCTTTAGTAAGAACATCCATCATATCTTTATAATCATTGTCAGGTTCTACAATGTAATCTGTTTTATCTATTATACCTACAGCAAGTTTATAATTTTTTAAAAGTCTTCTTGCATTTAAACGTAAAAATTCAATACCTTGTAATTCTAACCAATCAAGATTCCAAGCAGCCCAATCATCTGTTTTTTTAGAATATGGTAAAAATTGAGTTGGTTGTGTTAGACTTGAAAACGTAGGACCGCTTTCTGCCTTAGCACCATTCTTTAATTGCATTGCATTTAATACTCTCATATTTACTATTTATAATTTTTAAATCCAGATCTTTTGATCTTACTACTTAAAGCACCTTTAGCTCTACCAATATTCTTAAAGGGGCTATACTTTAATTTATACAAATTTTCTGAGTTTACCAAGGAATTGTCCTCTGATTCACGTCTTTTAGAATATCCTCTGTTAGATTGTTGTATTTTAACAAATGCAATTAATGCACCAAAAGCTACAAGTCTATCTACATTAAGACCAGGATAATATGCTAACATTTCTTTTAATAACATTTGATCAGGTATTCTTTCTACCCCTAATGTCTGTGTAATTACATTACCACTGTCATCTAAATCTTCATCAATAACCTCTCTTATAAATTCTATTGCATATGATATCAAATGACTTTTAAATAATGTACCTGTATTTTTCCAACCATATTCTTGATAAACTGATTTATTTGATCCTAGATCTTTTAAAAATAATATTTGTTGTTTAGGTACTAAATATCTTTGTTTTCTTCTAGCAATCATATGTTGAATAAATAAAGATATATTATTCTCTACAATTGTCCATGCATTATACCATTCTATAAGTAACTCTAATCTTTCATGAGTTTTATTTATATCATCAAATCTTCCACACCATGCTGCTACTATTTTGTCTTTCTCAATAAACTGTTCAGTATCACCAGCTACTGTTTCTCTAATTACTTCTACTGCATTTTTATATACAAATATACTACATAATGAATCTGAGGTTGTAGTTTTACCTTCTGATACAGGGTCAATAGATGCATAATACTGACCAAAGTCAGGACGTTTTGATGTTGGTCTTTCCCATACTACTATTACACCAGTCTTATCATGTTGTTTTCTATCTACTGGAAATCTTGATATAGGTAATTTATTAGATCTCTTAGCTACTATACCTTCTTGCTCTCTTGTTAAATCAATTAATTCATAAGGATATTCTTTTTCTTCAATCTTTTTAAGTTGTTTAGATAATACACCTTGAGGAAATATAGAAGCTTTTCTATATGCAAATGCTTCAGCAATGTTTAATGGTTTTTGTGATATTCTTAATTGAAATTGTTCACCATTTAATTCATTCTTCCATCTGTTTCTTTCTAACTCTATTGCTTCTATTGCTTCTTCTATTTGTGAATTACCATAATCATCAATGTATGGTGGCATAGACCATTGCTCTGGAATAAACAAACCAGCCATACCTATTGTTCCGTCAGCATCTATTAGGTTTGTTTCTACTGCAAATATATCATTAGCATCAGGATTCATAATCATTTCTTTCAAAGGATTACATTGATCTAAATCACCTACAGATCCTGCTGCTATAAACATACCTGTTGTCATCATTCCAGAAGACATAGCAGGACGTAAATACTCATATGTCTCAGACATCTTAGGAGCAATACCAGCCTCTTCATGAAAGAAGTATGTACATGGACCCCCTACCCCTGTAGTTGCATTCTTTTCAAAAGAACCACCCTGTATCTTTGATTTAAGACCTCTTGCTGTTTTTCTGTTACCAATTTTTACTTCTATCTGTTGTTGCCATAACAAAACCTTTTCAGGATTACTTGGTCTATACCAAGCAGTATGCTCATTTAAAAATATTTTATATTCTTCTAAAAACTTCCAGGAACCTTTATCATTAATAAAGTCTTTTAGTGAAGCACCAATCTTACACGTACTTCCTTCTTCAAACCAATAGGTATTTATTATCTTACCCATGTGAAAGTATGATGAAGCTATCTGACGTTTTTTTAGTATAGCAGAATGTTGATTATTTAACTCTGCTAACCATTCATATAATGCCATATGATACTGTGCATCCCTTACTTTAGCAAATCCGTAATGTTTTTCTTCTTTATCAAATATTGGTAAGAAGTTTAACCACATATAATAATCTCTAGTTATATACCAAGTCTTATCTTTCTCTTTGTATATAACACCATTCCTGCATTTATTCTTTTGGTCATCCCAATATGCTGTAAAATCTTTAGATCTAAATGGACTAGAACAATAAACACCTTCTGCTGTAAATTTTTTAGCTTCCTCATTAAATTTATAAGCCATCTCAGTAAAACCATATTCACCTGGTTCACTAAAAATTGACTCAATAAATTCTCTAAACTCTAGATCATTTTTAAATTCAGTAGTTGTCCATTTATTATTATCATATGTAGGTATGATTCTACTCATCATATCTTACTATGGCAAACACATCACCTTCTTGGACAAGAAGATGTTCTACATTTTGGTGCATCATTGGTGTTGGCATAGCGTGTTCTGCATATTGTACTATATCTCCTACTTCTATTTCATGTACATCTTTTCCTTTTCCTACCACAGTACCTTTGTATTCTATCTTCTGTGCTATTTCAGGAATATATAATCCAGACTTAGTTTTAGTTTCTACACTCCATTTTTTTAATAGTAATTTTTTACCTACCGGTATAACTGTCATACTCATATTTAATAATTTTATTTATAGTTGGTCATAAGCTAATCCTGCACCACCACGCACAGAGCTTTCTTGTTCTTGTTTCATATCTAAAAATGCACCCTTATATGATTGTCTTATTTGTTCAAACTTAGCAGCTGCATTTATCATAGAATTCATATTACCGTCTCTACCATGTTCTATAGGGGTTACCTCCATATACTTACCTAATCTATCTAACATAGCTTTAATACCCACATAAGCTCTATAAGTAGGTGTTTCATATAGTTTCTTACACATATCATAACCATATCTAATTGTTCCATCTTCTGGTGATTCTTCTAATTTTATTTCTTCAATGATAATATCTTCTTTTTGATGCTCAGGCAAATTAAAAAAAGGATTAAGATCAGGATCAGGACAACTCATATAAAATATATATTGATATACTTGCATATGTGTATCTGGATATTCATCCATTATCTTTTTTAAAAACGGAAGAGCATAACAATGTTCTGTTACAACTAAAGTTTGATTTTGTATATCAAATAGTTTTACTATCATAATATATTATTTTTAAACTCTTCATAACCTATTCTTAATACAATAGGTTTTTCTGCACCTTTCATTAATACTTCAGTATAATCATTCTGAAAAGCTTCTCTTCCTAAATGGAAGTATTGCTTAAAGTATGCTATATCTTCTAAATCAATAGTTATCATTGTCTCAAAAAAAGCAAAGTCAGTTGGTATTCTTGATGTAGATGATTGTATTGGTACTGCTGCTGTAAATTCTTTTAATTTCATTGGTTATCTTTTATCCACATCATTAGTGAGTTTACTTCATCTCTTAGATATGGTAGTTCATATATTTTTATATTCTCTAAAACTGGCTCACCATCAACATGTTCATTAATTGGATAACCGTTTGAATCTTCTCCTACTTGTTTAAACTTTACATGTTGTATAACTAACTTACCTATCTTTAGTTTAGGATTGTGCTTTTTAATAATATACGCATAAATACTGAGTTGAAGATTATAATGATTAAGATTACAATCATCTAAATGATTGACAGGTCTGAACATTTTATTAGTAATACCCTCCCAATTTGTAAATCCTTTATCCTTTATTTCTTTATTTGTTTTATAATCTGTAATATTTATATGTCCATTTACTACTTCAACTAAATCTGCTTGACCACATATACCAACTGACTTTAAAAATACTAAATGTTCTGGGTATACACCCTCCTCAAGTTTTTGATTGGGTGATATTTTTATACCCTCATCATTAACTAAAGGTTTTATAATTGGTACTTCTGTACCTTCTCTTTGAATAGTTTTAAAATCTAACATATCATTCTCTCTTTGATTATGATAGAAATTGCCTAATTTTATAGCTCTTTCTGTTTCACCATCCCATGCAGCAATAATTTCTTTAGGTGTCATCCCATGCCATTTAGATCTTTTATTTTTAGATGACTTAATTGCTTGACCATCTCTGTCAAATTTAGGTTTAAATTTACCTACAAGTCCAGTAACACTAACCCATGATATATTATCATTATCTGTGCTTTGATATACATGTCCTTCCTCTTTAAATAGTATTGCCATTATATTGTGTTTTTAAATTATATGTATCTGTAGAACACCATACAACTTCTATATCTCCCGCTATACTAGTATTACTATTAATTAATATTGTATTTTTATTTTTCATGTTCTTGATTTTTAATTACTTGTTCCATAACCTTTTCTTCTTGTTCTTCCGTTGCCATTGCTTTCCAATATGTCTTAGGACATTCAGATGATAATGATCTTATTTTAAATGCTAAACTACAACCACAATCTGAACAACATGGTTGTGTGCCTGGAGCAACACAGCTATCTCCAAATGCATCAAACATAGAACACTCAATACATATTTGATATCTCTCTGTAGCTACAGCTTCTACATGCTCTTTCCTAAATATATTATTCTTTATACCTTCTGTGATTTTATCTACATTCTTAAATATACCTAAAAGATTTTTAATATTATATGCTGCCATTTTTATTATTCTTAAAGTTTTTTTTATCTATTATACTTTTTTCAATTTGTTCTCTTGCTTTTTCCATATTATCAATATTTAATTGTATGTCTTCACTTTTAGCAAAACCATTATAAGTTCTTTTAGCTATGTTACCCAACATACTTTTATTCCTCTTTATAGCTTTATCAAGTTTACTCTTTCTTAAAATAAAAGTACCTAATCCATCCACTTGGATTCTAGGATACTGTAAATTAGATAAATGTTTTCTTAGCTTAGCATAATAAAAAGCAATAAAATCATCTACCACTGATTGATGAACACCAACTTCTTCTGCTATTTTTTCTTTAAACTCTTTATGCTTCTTGGGATTCATTACCAAGTATTTTATAATCCAACAATACTAAACCATCCTTTTGAATATTCATATCTTTATTAATAGAAATAGTCTTTTTATTTATGCCACTTTTTTTAAGTAATCCTTTTTTTTCTGCTTTAGTAATTGCATTTCTTGCAGACTGTGGACTTTTAAATATATTGTCATTAACAAGTTTAATACAAAACTTAGTTAATTCTATATTATCATCCTTAGAAAGACGCATAAGAAATTTTAAATCAGAATTACTTATAATTATTTGTTTAAAAAAACAATAAGTCATTATTTGATACATTACACATGTATCTAAATTAACTTTTAATTTTAAATCTATTTTATTTACTAATGCCATATTATAAACTCATTATCATATCAACAAAGTCTGGATGTGGATAACAATCCATTTTATCTTTCCTTACGTTGGTATGTGTTAACAAACCTTCTATTTTACCATAGTATGCTTCTTCTTGAAAATCAAATCCTTTTGTAACACCATATTTTTTTATAAACTGTTTAAGTCCTAATCTAATATCTATATTATCTCTTTCACCTACAAACTTAATCCACTTTTCAGTTTCATTAATTTGTTTATCAGAATAAGAATGCCAATGCATCTTACCTCTAAACATTTCTTTTAACTCTGTTACCTGATCATCTTGACATATACTATTAACATAGGTAGCTTTAGTGATACTATCTAAATATCCCATACTACATATTTCCAGTCCTACAGAATGTTTGTTCATAAAACCAGAACCTGTCTTTCCTAAATGATAAGCTTGATTCCCTGTATCAAATGCCTGAACCATTACACCATCATGTTCATCATTGCCATTTCTGTGATTAATGCCACCTAAAACAAATTCAGTAGCAATTCTACCTCTTTTATCTCTACCCCACATGTCTACACAAGCATAAGGATTAGAGTTACCAGCAGTATGATGTAAAAATATATAATGATTTTTTATAGGTCCTTTTACATATTCACCTTTTGGTAAAAAATATTTATGTATAGTTTGATTAAAGTTTGTAACGTAATGTTGTTTAGATAAATCATTATCTTCATCAATCTCTTCAGATAACTTAAATGGTGTACTAATGAGTAATGTCCATGTCTGTGATCCAACTATACCATCAGCTACTAAACCATTGCTTAGTTGAAATCTTATAACATGTTTTTCTGTTTGAGGACCAAAATGACCATCTTGAGGTATATTAAGTTTAAGTTGTAACTTCTTTACCTCTATATTTTTATCACCTAACTTAAGAAGTCTCATACTATCCTATATTAGATGCTGCTTTTTCCATTGCTTCTTTAAATGCTTTTGCATCTTCAGAGTCTGGGGCTGCGTTATCACCTTCTTTAGAAGCAGCATATGCTTGAGCTAAATACATTTGTGCTTGCATTCTTTCTGCTCTTGCCTTTTCTATTGTAGCTAATAGATCTTCATATTCAGCTTGTACAGTTAAATGAGGTATATTATCTTTATAAAAAGATGTGATTTCTTCTCTACGTGCTGCTAATTCTTCTTTGCTTAATTGTGGATCCTTATTTGGATCAAGATTTAATTCTGCCATTTTAATTTTTTTAGGTTAAACTAATACAAACATACATAATTAGTTTAAATAAAAAAAGTTTAAGACATTAATTTTACCACTTTACTTTATCTGCCCAGTATGCAGCACTCATTTTACCTTTGGCAATATTTCTTCCGTGTCTTGCTTTAAAACTTTTACGTCTTGCTTTTTGTTTAGCAGATTCACCTGCTTTAGGTTTACCTGCAGTTTTTACACCTTGTTGACCAAAACGTATAGTTTTAACTTTGTCTCCTTGTTTAGCAACAACTACATGTGACTTTTTTGGATGTGAAGGAGTTCTTTTAGGTTTGTTATAACCTGACACTCCTGCTTTTGTTAACCTACTATCTTTTTTTGAAGCCATAATTATCTATTTTTACCTTTGTGTAAACCATGACTAGCATGTTGTTTACCTTTTTTTGTAGCAGCTCTTTTCTTAGCGTTTGCTGCAGCTAATTTCTTTTTACCTTTCTTAGTACTCTTCAACTTAGAAATAGTCTTAGACGGAGCATATACTTCACCAGTGTCAGAAGATTTCTTTCCGCTTGCAGTTCTCCATTTCTGTTTGGTCCATCTAGTAAGACTTTTTTGTTGTTTAGTCTTTGCCATTATTGCATATTATATCTTTATTTTGTGAGCAACACTCTTTTGGTGCTGCACATGCTGCTAATGTAAATAACAGAAATATTATTATTTTTTTACTCATTTTTTCTTAGCTTTAAGTTTTGCTGTTTTAGATAAGTCTTTAAAATGAACTAAAGGCTTACTAGTCTTGGAATGTGTCTTACCAGTATGTAGCTTACCATTTGCCATTTTGTGACTACCACCTTTCCATTCAGTTCCGTTTTTTAAATAATGTTTTACACCTTTCATAATTTTATTTTTTTGATTTATATCCGCCTCCGTTTGATTTATATCTTTTTGCAAGCATTTGAGCTTTACGTGCAGACCATTGACCAGGAGCACCACCTTTACCACCAGCCTTAATTGAATTAAATAATCTCTTACGCATTGTGGGTTTAGTATAGTTTCCTGAACTATTTACCGTACTTTTCTTTTTTTTAACTGCCATTATTCTGATATTTGCGGATAAGACTTTTCCATTATTTTTTGTAGTTTAGCACATTTTTCATACTCCTCCGAGTCTATGTAGTGAAAGATCATATTCTCTAGTTGTTCCTGTGTAGGTCCAGCTATTGGGTCGTAAGCCATTACTGCCTCATGCCCTTTGTCAAACTTCTTTTCAAGTAAGTCATCAAAAGTTATTTGATTAGTTAAAACAAAATAAGAATTATTATATGCTGTATCTAAGATTACTTGATCTAGTTGCATTTGTTCAAATTCTGTTAAACCTTCTTCATGCTCAGGTTCATTATCCCATTGTGACATAAGTTTTGTTTTTAGTTATACTACATCTATAAGAATAATATACTAAAATTTCTAGTCCCATAAAAATTATTTAGCACTAACATGCCCCCCACCTGATTAAAAAAATTTCATCCCCCACCAAAGTTATGTATTTTGCGTGCTATGTACCTCCTCCCCTTTTGCTCCCCACCTTATAATTGTGGTTGGGTTACCCCCCGTAATATTTCCACGTTAATTAAAATTTATTAATTATGTTATATTTTTATTCCTTAAATCAAGGACAACGTACAGACGGTACTCAATTCCGTTCTATTATTGCAACTGACAAACCAGTTGCACAAACTAAGACAGTATCAATAGGTACGCAATCTGCAGGTGCAGGTGCTAATCTAAGAGCTGTCAAATATGGTGCATTTAACCCACAAGATGACAATGGTCAACAGTTATCAGCTGACAATCCTTGGTGGGATAGTTTCATAGAAGATTTCTCCATTGATATGGAAAATCCTACTAGGTCTACTGAAAGATTTAAAACGTACCAAGGTAGCTTTGGTATATTGTCAGAAGATTTAGAACTGTCAGATACCAATGTAGTTAAATCAGATGGTACTACTGCAGATAATCTTTACTATGTGAAAACTAAGTAGAGTAATAAGAGAGAGTGTAATAGCTCTCTCTTTGTTTTTCTTATGCAATCTGTCACATGTTTGTGGTTTTCCACTACATACTGACACATGTTTCCCGTTTTGCTCTCCTTTCCTCTTGTTTGCTCCCTTTCTTTTGATTGTATGCATAACATGTACATTAAAGTGAGTGTTAAACTGTATGTACCTGGTCTCATATCCACATATTACCACTATTTACCACATAATAATAATCATAGCTACTTATAATATATATATAGCTAGCAACAATACAAGTGTAACTATTACACACAACAATACAACAAGGGTAGTCTATGTCTCTCTCTCTATAGGATAATAGACATAGTACCCGGAATCTTATCAAATAATCTCTAACCAATAACAAAAACAATTATGAAAAAACTATTAATAATCTTATTCATGCCATTAATATCTATGGCACAACAACAAACATATGTACCAGATGATAACTTTGAGGCTGCCTTAGAGTATCTTGGTATAGGTAACGGAATACCAAATGATGACTTTGTCACTACATCTAACATAAGTGACATAACAAATCTATTAATATATAGTCAAGGTATAGCTGACCTAACAGGCATAGAAGACTTCCTTAGTTTAAGAGGCCTGAGTGTTCAGGATAACCAATTAACAAGTATAGATCTCAGTAATAATATTGCTTTAAAGATTTTAGATATTAATGATAACCAGCTTACACAACTTGATCTAAGCAATAATCCTTTGATAGAAGTACTTCATGCATTCAACAATCCAGGCTTGGAATGTATAAATGTGTATGATATAACACAAGCAAATACTTGGTATCCTGCTGTTCTTGATAACAATCAATACTTCAGTGAATCATGCATGTTAACAGACGTAGCTGAAACATACCAGTATAGAAGACTCGTAAAGATAATAGATCTATGGGGTAATGATGTAGTCAAATATAATCAGGCTGTCTTCTTTATCTATGATGATGGAAGCGTAGAAAGAAAAGTAATAATCCAATAAATCCGTTATCATGAATCAAAAACAATATGAATCTTTATTAAGATATCTTAGTGAAGAAAGAGCACACCTCAAATTTAAGGAGGATGCAGTAGAATTAAACACGTATACGGGTGACATTGAGTTTACCCATCATGCAAATAAATATATCAGAGCTGAAGAAGGAGTGTTAGAAATGACCTTTGAACAGTTCGGATTCAAACCCAAGCAAAGCTTATTAGATAGACTTAAGTGTCTGTTTAATTAAAAACCTATTAGTGATAATAGACTAACAACACCAGCTATTTATGTTAGATAATAACATGAGTAGTTAGGTCTTGTTTTTGTTTTTGTTAATTGTGGTTAGTTGATATGGCACCTGATACCTTTTCTTAACTTGTTTTGGTGTTAGGTGCCCTCTATCATAAATCAAAATACTAATACTAAATTTAAATATATGCCAAATACTTATAACATATCAAAACAAGCACTAATGAAGTTGCTTAATAAAATACTAAATGTACAGGGTCACATGAACACTGATCACATATTCTCTATACTAATGACAGATCTAACTGATCATGCTAAAGAATCTATATTACATCTTGCATACATGGATGATGAGTATGCACCATTACAAGTAGGAGACTATTGTATTGTTAAACCTAGATCATATCATCCAGGAAGTGAATTTGAATGGGACATACTAGATGATCTCAAACTTAATCCAGGTAATGGCTATGTATATGCCAAAGTTATAGGAGATGGAGGTTGGAGTAGTACTGAGCCATACAATCCATTTCGTTCAACACTAGAATTAGAACTATTATATCATGATGCTGATGGTGTGCTCAGACCATTCAAAGATTCAATCAACCCAATGGAGTTAACATACGTTGACGTGGATGAGATTAAATACTTTGATATACTTGATACAGATAAACCAATATCAAATTATGCCTAGACTATCATCAGAACTCATAAGAGATGAGTATAACAAATGGAGAAAGACTGGTGAAGAAACCGGTTTTGGTCCTTATATGAATCAGAAGTACTTCCTTAAAGATATAGAATTAATTAAAGAATTAGATACCAATATGGCTTTACTTAGACTATTAAAAGATCATGTACAAGAACAAGACACACTATAAGTTTGGAATAGTAACCCAAAAGGTTATATCTGATCCAAGCTTAAGTATACAAGCAAAAGGATTGTATTCATTACTATCCTGTTATGCAGACAAAGAGAGAAGTTGCTTTCCTTCTTTGTCAACACTAGCTGATACTCTAAATGTAACGCCTGACACAGTCAGCAGGTACATTAGAGAGTTAAAAGCACATAAATACATAAAGAGAGTTGGTAGAAAGCTATACATAATTTAAGCGTTAGCTATTATACTGCACTTTATTTTTGAATTTGAACCAAGATATTTAATTATTATTGTCTCAGAGCAATTTATTATTTTACTTTTGTTAGTATTAAATTAGTAAAATGATAGTACAATTGCCCAATGGTAGAATAATTGAATGTTCATTAGAACAGTATCTCTCTCTTACAGATCAAGAGGTGCAGGATCTAAATGGATTAAGTTCAGCCTATACCAAAGAAGTGGGTAATCCTTTTTATAACAGCTTCTCCAGTACAACAACACCTAAGGAAATCAAAGATTCTATAGAGTTTATAGAAGAGTTTGAGCCAGCCTTAGATGAGATGGAGGCGTTTGAAAAGTTGGAAGACCCGTATTTCCATTCAGATGATGTCTAATAGTTAGACACATTAATCATTTATTAATTTAATAATCAAGAAAAAATGCAAAATTTAAATCAAGAAGTTTCAATCGTAGCTGATGACATGGGTAATGTTATCAGACAATCACAAAACAATGCAGAGTATGGTCACATTAGACTAGTACAAGACAGAATCACAATCAATAATGGTTTTGTAAACAAGAAAGCTGTATCTACACTGCTACAGGGCCAAATGGAAGTGTTACAATCATTAGGTTGGGATGCTGATACTAAGCCAGGAGGTAGAATAGTAGTTCTAGAGTCTTTTACAGGTGATGACCGTAATCTAAAGATGGCTGGTCAGACAGGTGTAATCTGCAAGAGTGTAGATCAGGAGACTGGTGAAGAAAGAAACATCTATAGAACAACTAAGTTCAAGTCAGACCCAAATGCACAAGACACATTCATTGATCATACTAATGCTGATGAAATCAGAACAGCAAATGGTGTCACTGTTAATAATGAAACAATGACACAGACTCCAGACCAAGCGTTTGAAGAAAGTGTAGAAGATGAAGTAGTAGAAGATGTAGTTGATGATAACAAAGAAGTTGAAGTAGAAGACCTAGAAAAGGAATTCTCACTATAATTTAATTTGTTGGAGATACAGTAGGGCTGGGGTAGGGTAATACCTCAGCTCTTTTGTATTATTAAAAAATCATTAACTAAAAACCACTACTAAAATGCTATCACAAAAACAATTACAAAAACTAGATCAACAGAAACAACTAAATCTCTTAAAGTTGAGAGAAGAACGTTACCAATACTATGGTTTACTCAGTGAGTATCAATTACATCCTGAATCTATAGTAAATTCACTAAATTATTCAAAACTAAACAAGTATCAAGTGTTCTTATTTAAAAGAGTACTACATGGTCTCAATGTCTACAAGCCTGATGAAGTTCAAAAGCTTCACTGGGATAAGAAACGTAGAATAAGCAGAGTATGGAGAAGAGCACAAAAAGAAATAAATGCTTGGAAACAAACCATTTGTAATAAGAAAGTAAATGCTTATCTTCGTAAGACTTTTACAGGTAAAACAGTAGAATATATACTGTCTGTACCTGCAGAAGAAACATTAGAGGATTACAATAACACTATGACTTTCAAGGAGTTAGGTATTAACTATGAAGATGTTATACTTAAGTTCTTATCATTAGGGTTATTGCCTAGAAACTTTTTTACAATAACAAATGGGAATTAATAATTATTCTAAAAAGATGTCTAAGTTAAATGCGGCATACACCAAGATGCGTGTGCCGTATTTAACAGACAATCCAGTATGTCATGCTAATATACACAACTGTAGTATTAAGGCCACAGACATACATCATAAACAAGGCAGAGGTTTAAACCATTTAAATGTAAACACATGGTTAGCTGTCTGTAGAAATTGTCACATGTGGATAGAAGAAAACACAGTTGAAGCAATTGAGCTGGGATTTTCTCTTCCAAGAATACAAGAAAATAAATGACCAACAGAGAAATAGTACAAGAAGATGCATTAGATATTGCATTAAAAAATAAAAGATGTGGGTTAGGTATATCTATGGGTGTAGGCAAGACAAGAATTGCAATACAACACCTTATGGTTAACTATAATCCTTTAATAGAAGCCTTGGTAGTGATACCAAAACACTCAGTATCTCAATCATGGGTAGATGAGTTAGGCAAAATGAATTTAGAAAAGCTAGTAAAGCATATAACATTTACTACATACCTATCATTAAAAAAACATAATCCTAATAACTATGATATAGTATATCTGGATGAATGTCATTCATTATTACCATCACATGAGCAGTTCTTAAGTTTGTTTAAGGGTAGAGTATTGGGTTTAACTGGTACACCACCAAGAGATAAACAATCAGATAAAGGTAGACTAGTAAATAAGTATTGCCCAATCAAATATGAATTCAGTGTTGATGATGCAACAGACTCTAACATATTAAATGATTATCAGATCATTATACATGAATTAGAACTGTCTAAGTTACCAACATTAAAGAAGACTAATAAAACAACAGGCGGTACATGGTGGACTAATGAACTAAAAGACTATGGTTATGTAACTAATAGAGTTGCTGAAGCACAGACTCAAAAACAAAAACAATTTGCAGCTATAATGAGGATGAGGGCGCTCATGGAATATACAACTAAAGAAGACTATACTAAATCATTACTAAAGAACTTAGGTTCCAAGTGTATTATATTTGCTAATACTCAGAAGCAAGCGGATAGAATATGTAAGTATAGTTATCACTCTACCAATAAGAAGTCAGAAGATAATCTGGAAATGTTTATTGATGGAAGAATAAACCAACTTTCTTGTGTGTTACAGTTATCAGAGGGTGTTACAATAAAAAACCTGAAGCAAGGTATTATTATGCATGCATATGGTAATGAAAAGAAAACTGCACAGAGAATAGGAAGACTGCTCAGGTTAAATCCAACTGAGACTGCAACATGTCACATACTATGTTACAAAGGAACTCAGGATGCATCATGGGTCAAGTCTTCATTAAAAGGATTTGATCAAAACAAAATTAAATACTATAACCCACTAAAAAGATAACTAATGGAAATAATATATATCATAATATCAATATCAAGCTTATTACTATGTAGACTAGCCTATGACCTAGGTAAAAGAACAGGCAAAATAAGATTTATAAATAAAATTAATAGACTAACAGTAAGCAAGATGCTTGAGCACAAGAGAACTTGTTTTAAAAAATTATAACTATGGGAAGAATGAAAGAAATATTTATGGCCCAAATGGAAGAGAAATACCAGGGTGATCATGATGCAATGATACAAGACATGGCACGTGTAACATGTGAAGAATTAGTTCCAGACATGGATCACGTTTGTCCTAACTGTTTTGGAAAAAATAAAATACATAGCATGGTACGTAATGAAACAGAAGCTGGTTGCTTAGATTGTGGACAGGAGTTTGTTATAATAGATGATAACGTATTAAGATTTAAGTAATGGCTAGATATACATATCATATAGATAAAACCTTATATTGTGAGGTTGACTATACATATCATAAAAAAGAAGAAGAGGTATGGACAGAAAGCAATGGTGATCCTGGTACGCCAGGTCATCCTGCTTATGTAGAAGTACATGCAGTGTACATGCCTTTAAAAGATGAGATAGGTAATGTAGTAGGTGTTGATGTAATGCCTTTACTACATGAAATGGATATAGATTTAGAAAACATAGAAGAAATAATAGAAAATAATTATGAGTGAAGAAATAGAAAAAGACATGCAAGACATGCAAGGTAGTAATATAGAAGAAGATATAAAGTATAGACAAGGCAGGCCTAGATGGAAGGTTGAACAAACTGAAGTTGCAGCATGCATATGTCTATTGATGTGTCTATTAGGATTAACAATAATTTGGTATATTACACACATATGAAAGATCAACTATTTATAAAAGCAACAATCAAGGAAGGTAAATTACACTTCCCTATAAAAGCCTTTGAAAATAAATATAATAATTTCTTTAAGAAGCAGCCAGATGGCGCTAAGATAGAAATCTTTATTGGAGTTCAAGATGGTAAAGGAAGTAATCCTCAATTAGCTAGACTACATGTTATGATAAGAGAGATTGCAAATGAAATAGGATACACATTTGAAGAAATAAAACTACAAGTTAAGCGTAAAGCTGGCCTATGTTTTAATAAGAATAATGTTGAGTACTGTAAGTCATTTGGTGACTGTGATAAAGAAGAACTAAATTTAGCTATACAAGCTTGTGTTGAAATAGGAGACTTTAATAATATGCAGCTAAGATAGTTTAGCTATCTCTTGTGCTAAGAAGGCTAGTCCTTCACCAGCAGATTCTTTAGTCTTAGCTATTTCAGCTAACTCAGCTAGCTTCTCCTCATCAACTGGTAGTTCTTGTTCAATCTCTAGACCTTGTTGTTTAGCAAAAGATTTGAGTAAGTGTGTTAAGGAATATATAGTATATAGCTCATGCTCTATAGGTGTCAAAGTTTTATCATTACCTTTAAGTTTACCACTAATAATATTATGGAACTTTTCAGTTAACTCACCTATCTTACTATAATCATTATAGAATTCAGAAATGTATCTATAGTATACATTTTGTAAACCAGGAATAAAAGCAGGAGATACTTCAATATCTTTAATGACTTTGCTGAAGTTATAAGTAACTACTTTACGTACAGGCTGTTTCTTTTCTTCCATAATAATAAGATTTAATAAACAAATATACAATAATATATGAAAAAATTAGAAATAGACATCAATAATTTAAGAGAAAGAATAAATGATACACTAGAAGAATCAGGGTGGACACCTGCATTAGCTCCTTTTATAAATGGATTAAGCTTTGACATAATATTAAATAATTTAATTAGTATGTATGAGTCTGGTAAAAGATTTACACCAAGGTTTAAAGATATATTTAATGCATTTAAAGAATGTCCATACAAAGAAATTAAAGTTATTGTAATAGGCCAAGATCCATATCCACAACTAGGATCAGCTGACGGAATAGCTTTTAGTTGTTCAAAGAAAGGTAAGGCTGAAAAATCCTTACAATATATACTTAAAGCACTAAATGATGAAGATGGTGATGTTGACTTAAGACGTTGGTCAAACCAAGGCGTGCTGCTTCTTAACACAGCATTTACATGTGAAATAAATTCAATAGGTTCACATATAAACTTATGGAAACCATTTGCTATATATCTGTTTGAGTTATTAAACAGACATCACAGAAATATACCTGTTATAATGATGGGAAAGAAAGCAGAAGACTGGCAAGTATATTTATCAAACCAAAAATTATATAAAGTAGCACACCCGGCCTCAGCTGCATATAGAGGAGGACAATGGGATTGCAAAGATGTGTTTAATCAAGTAAATATAGAGCTTGAAAAGCAACAAAAGACTTGTATAAAATGGTAAAATTACTTATATTTATAACCTTAAAAAACCAATAAAATATGTGGGATTTATTCCAAGTGATGTTAAAAAAAAACGTCACACCTAATCAAGTACTTCTTATGTTTGGTATTAAAAATGGTGTAACTACACCACCAAAAGATACTAGACTATTAGATAAAAATCATTTAGTTTCAATAGGTTTTTTAGAACATAAAAATGGAGTATACCTTATGACTGCAGAAGCTAAAGCATTCTGTGTTAGACTTGATAATTACTTTATTAAAGCAAAAAAGAAAACAGATATACAACTTATGGGTAAGAACTTTGTAGATAAAATAAATAAATACAGAGAGATATTCCCAGCTAAGAAATTACCAAGCGGTAAACCAGCAAGAAATAATGTAAAAGCTCTAGGAGAAGCATTCAGGTGGTTATTTCAGACTTATGAGTATACATGGGATGAAGTACTTAAAGCTACCAGAATGTACGTAAATGAGTATAGAGATGCTGAATACTTATATATGCAAACAAGTCAGTACTTTATCTGTAAACAAGATAAACACAGAGTAAAGCACTCTACACTGGCTGATTATTGTGATATGATTAAAGAAGGTGTTAGTAATGAAGATGATCATTTTAAAGAAAACGTAGTATGAAAGCAAAAGAATCATGGGTTGGACAATATGCTGCCTTTAATGAGGCGCTTAAATATATGTATGCCAGATCAACTGGTGAAGAGAAATCAATATATACTCCTTGGCCTAAGTTTAATGACGCAGCTACTGATGGTATAGAGTGGAACACATTGACTGTAATTGGTGGTAGACCTGGTTCAGGTAAAACATTAATTAAAGATCAAATTATTAGAGAATCATTTGCACTTAATCCTCATGATAAATTTAGGGTATTAGAATTTCAATTTGAGATGGTTGGTAGAACATCAGCCATTAGAGAATTTAGTTCTATAACTGGTAAAACATATAAAGAATTATGTAGTGCTGGATCAACACTAAATACTGACACACTTAATCAATGTCATCAATATGCAAAGGAAAGAGTTAAACATCCGGTAGACATCATTAGTACACCAATGACTGTTAATCAGATGCGTGAGCAGATAGATGCATATATGAATTTGCATAAAGGAGTAAATACAATGATAACTCTTGATCATACAATGTTAGTAAAGAGAGCACCATATCAGAATAGTACATTAGATATGCTATTTGAGTTAGGTGAGTTCTTTACTCAGTGTAAAAGAGATTATCCTTGTTTGTTTCTGGCCTTATCACAACTTAATAGAAACATAGACAACCCGGATAGGGCTATAGATGGCAAGTATGGTAACTATATATTAGAGTCAGATATATTTGGTTCAGATGCAATGCTACAGCATGCAGATATGTTAATAGGTATCAACAGGCCAGCTAAACAGAAGATTAGGTTTTATGGACCTGATAGATATATAATAGAAAATGATAGAACATTAGTACTACACTTTCTTAAGGCAAGAAATGGTGATGCAAGAATGAGTTTCTTCAGAGCAAAGTTTGAGCAAATGCAAATTGAAGAGATGGCTACACCTGGACAACAAGAACGTAGATGATAAATACTAAAAATATAAACAATAAAGATATGGGACTAACACCCGCACAACGTAAAGAAAAAGTTGCAAAACTTAAAGAAGAGCATCAGGAATACTTTGATATAAATAATATTCCTAGTGCACTATATATTCCTAAGATGGCTTATAGACCATCTGGTAAGGATGAGCTACATGTTAGCTTTTTTCCTAGTGAATTTGATAAAGACTTAGATATATATACAGAATTTGTAAGTATAGATTATGACTCTGAAGATCCTAAAAGAACATTATACTTGTTAAAGCATAACCCTCATTGGAAAGAGGAGTATGAGCTAATTACAAGTAACTCAGGATTTCAAAGACATATGGTACCTGCTAGTGAGCTTAAGGTGATCAATGACGTAGTAACTAGGTCCAATGACAAAACAACTGCTATGGAAGAAGGTTATGATCACAAAGGAGAAATTGATTTTGCAAATCCAAGTATACCAAATCCGGATGATAAGGTAATCAATGATCCTTTAATAGATAAGCTAGAAGAGATTAATCAAACATTAATAACATTAACTAAAGTAATCAATAAAATAGTAAAATAAATGGCACAAAGCGTATTAGTAATTGCAGATTCAGGTACAGGAAAGTCTACCTCAATCAGGACATTAAATCCAAAAGAGACTTTCATAATAAACATAGCAAATAAACCTCTACCTTTTAAAGGTTATAAGAGTAAGTATACTCAGATAACTAAAGATAATCCTAAAGGTAATATAACATCAGCAGCCTCAGCAGCTGGTATTATTAAGGCTATAAAACATGTTGATGAAAAAATGCCACACATTAAAACTCTAGTGGTAGATGACTGGCAATATATGAGCTCCTTTGAATACTTTGATAGAGCTAATGAGAAAGGTTATGATAAGTTTACACAAATAGCAGCAAATTTAGCAATGGTTGCTAAGATGCCTAAAGACTTAAGAGATGACCTTACTGTTATATTTCTGACACACTCAGAAGATTCAACAGATATAAATGGAAATAGAAAAATCAAAGCAAAAACTATTGGTAAAATGATAGATAATACTTTAACTTTGGAAGGTCTATTTTCAATTGTTTTATTTGGAAAAGTAAATAAAAATGATGATGGTGTACTTGAATATGGTTTTGAAACTCAAAACAATGGAGAGAACACATGTAAATCACCTATGGGTATGTTTGAGGATATGTTTATCCCTAATGACCTTAAGTATGTAAAAGAATGCATACAAAAATATGAAGAGTAATAATCAATTAATTAAAAAGAAAAATTATGTTAAGTACTAAAGACATGTCTGTTGGATCAGGCACTATCAAACCAGTAATTGGAACAGGTAATCACAAATTAAAAATCAATTCAATTACTTTTGACCAAACGCCTTATGATGCAGACGCATTTAATATTATGTTACATGTAGAAGGTGAACCAGTATCTGGAGATTTCAATGGATTCTTAAAAGATATGAATAACCCTAATGGTGACCGTTATGTTGGTCAGGTGGGTAGAGTTAGATTCTCACCGTATCCATATAAAGATGCCACATTAAATAATGGTAATGAAATCAAGAGAGATACTGAAGTATTAAAAGCTATGGTATTTTTATCTGAAGTTGTTGGTAAAAGAAATGAGCTAGATGCTATTGAAGCAAATACAATTGAAGAGTTTATGTCTGCAGCTGGAGCTGTATGTTCAGAAACTGGATTCATTAATGCATGCTTAGGTGCACGTGAATGGGAAAACAAAGAAGGTTATGTAAATAATGATTTGTTTTTACCTAAGATGAATAAAGAAGGTGTACCATTAGAAGCTCTAGAAACAGAGAATTCTAAAATGTTAACGTTTGACAAAACAAACACACAACATTTTAGACCATTAATGAAAAAAGAGTCAACTGCAGCTGCTAGCTTTGAACCAGCTAAAGCAAAAGGAGATGACTTTGATTTATAAATAAAAAATATGAGGAGAGAGTGTGGATGAACGGCATTTTGCCAACCAACTTTAACCGGGAGTATAAGAGCTTCCTGTTTTTAATTAGATTTTATACCCACTCTCTCTCTTTATATAATAATAAGAATATATGATAAGCACAAAGAACTTAGTATTACAACCTGCTGATGTTCCAAGTTATTGGGTGTTTCAATATTATTTAAATCTACCAGAAACCTTAACAGGACAGGATATAAAGATTAAGTCTATCTTTAATCCTAATGAGAATACACCTAGTTTTTGTATTTATGTTGATAAATTAGTAATGCAATATAAATTTAAAGATTTCTCAACCGGTAAGAGTGGTGATAAAGTTGATCTAGTTAAACAAATGTTTGATATAGATTTTCCTAAAGCTTCAATGAAAATAATAAATGACTACAATCAATATGTAAAGACTTCAGATTATAAAACACAAACCTTAAAGCCTGTAGCTAAGTGGGAAGTTGACTTTATTAAAAATAGAGAGTGGACAACTGATGATAGCGCCTTTTGGTTAGACTTTAATATAGGTAAAACTATGTTAGATAACTATAACGTTAGACCAATTGAGTATTATAACTTAGTTAAAGAAGAGAACTTTAAAGTTAAGTCACTTAAAATAGAAGGTAAGTATATGTACGGATACTATGATAAAAATGGTAAGGCCTATAAGTTATATCAACCTCATAGTAAACATAAGTTTCATAAGATTAATAAACATCTACAAGGATTTGATCAGCTTAAATATAATAAACCATATTTGGTAATATGTTCATCTCTTAAGGATGCAATGTGTCTTGCCAGTATTGGCTATAATATAGAGGTAATAGCTCCTGACTCAGAGAATACTATGATTAAACCACATGTAATAGAATATCTTAAGAAGAAGTACAAAAAAGTAATAACACTTTTTGACAATGATGATGCAGGTAAAGCTGCTATCATGAAGTATGGTTCTATGTACAAACTAGATGGTCTAATATTTCCTACCGCCAAAGATATTTCTGATGGTATGAAAGAAAATGGTCTTGATTATGTGCATCTTATAATACAACCAATACTAAAAAAAGTAATAAATAAATAATATGAGAAAAATAAGATGGTGGATACCAGGTAACGTACCCTCTAGTAAAAATGGAAGACGTTGGACAGGTAAATACTTTATTGCTAGCAAAGCTGTAATGAATTATAGAAAAGCTACTAAAGATATATATTTAAAATATACTGAGGATTTTAAGCAAGAACTAGAGAAGTTAGAATTACCAGTAAAAATATCTTTTGAATTTATCAGAGGCAGCCGTCATAAGTTTGACTATATAAATCCTGCACAGACAGTGCAAGATGATATGGTTAAGTATGGGTGGATTGAAGATGATAATGCTGAATATATAATTCCTGCATTTGAACAATATACATATGATAAAGAAAACCCTGGTGTATGGATAGAACTAATTTTAGATGAAGAAAATAATATCACTTGATGAGTTTTTTATGCTAAAGAAAATGATCTCAGCTTCCAAAGAAGACTTAGAAGTTGCTTTGGCTATATGGACTACCCAGTTTAAAGATAGAGAAATTTTAGATAGATTAATGTGTAAGGCATTAGCTTTTGATAAAAGAGTAAACTTCTCTATTGCTGTAGAGTATACTTTTACATACAAGGGATACAATTCTATGTCTGATATGAGTACACATAAAATACATGCATATATAAATGGAAAGAAACTAAATGATGTATATAATAAAATATTAAAAAAGATAACAGATGATTAATATACAAGATCAGGTTGCTAGAACAACTAAAACTCTAATATTTGATGAGCCCTTTTATGGGCTCTTTTTGATTGGTATCAATAAGAAGTACAGTTTACATATACCTACTGCTGGTGTAAGCAAACATGGTATTGGTATGCAATTGACTATAAACCCAGAGTTCTTTACAGAGCTCAAGCCGGAAGAAAGATATGGCTTAATAAAACATGAGTTATTACATATAGCTTTTGGACACTTAATTTTAAGAGACAAGTATTCTAATCATAAACTATTTAATATAGCTGCTGATTTAGAAATTAACCAATACATATTGGAAAGCAATCTACCAGAAGGAGGATTGTTATTGTCAAGTTTCCCAGAGCTTAATTTACCTAAAAAAGCAGGTACAAGTAAATATTATGAACTTTTACAACAAGCACAGCAAGATGGTACAAGCCCTACGTTAGATTCTTTAATGAGTCAAATGGATGGTACTACACCACATTGTCATAGCACATGGAATGAGTTTAATGATTTATCTGAAGCTGAGAAGAAGCTAGTAGAAAAACAAATTGAACATCAACTAAAAGAATCTGCTGAACAAACCATTAAAAGATCTGGTACGGTACCTGGTGAGTTAGCTGATCTTATAAGGAAGCTTACACATGTTGAGCCTGCTAAATTTGATTGGAAAGGATACTTAAGAAGATTTGTTGGTAATTCTAGTGTGGTGTATACTAAAAAGTTAAGACGTAAGTATAACAAACGGTATGCAGCTAATCCTGGCCTTAAAATTAAGTTTAAGAATCATATACTCGTTGGTGTTGATACTAGTGGTTCAGTCAACAATGAAGAGTTAACAGAATTCTTTAGTGAATTAACACACATGCACAAGACAGGCCACAAAATTACCGTAGCACAATGTGATACACGCTTAGGAAGCGTGAAGGAATTTAAACCTAATCAAGATTGGGAAATACATGGTCGTGGTGGAACTAGCTTTCAACCAGTTATTGATCACTACAATGAAAAGAAAGGGCAATATACAGCTCTAATATATTTAACAGATGGTGAAGCATATGCACCTGAAGATTGTCCAAAGAATACCTTATGGTGTTTGAGTAGTATATCTCAGATGAATGATGAGTTACCAGGAAAAGTAATAAAATTTAATTAATAAAAAAATGGCACAAGTAAATTTAAACGTAACAGAATTAAAAGGTTTTGTAAATCATATAATAACTAATAATAGATTTCTACAACAAGGAGGAAAACATCCTGTATCAGTAGAAGTAGTAGGTGAATCAGGTATTGGTAAAACCTCAAGTATTGTTGAACTAGCATCAGAAAATAATCTGAAATTTGTTAAGTTAAACTTGGCTCAGATAGAAGAGCTAGGTGATCTTGTTGGCTTTCCAGTACGTCAGTTTCAAATGTATAAAGAAAAGATAGTACAACCAAAAAACAATAATGTAAACATGGTAACTGCAACACAAAGAGCAGCAGGTACTAGTCTAGCTAATCTAAACTCTTCAGTAACTAAAAAAGTAGGAATGTGGGTTGATGAGTTGGCTGTACAAGAGTACTTAAAGCAGGGTTATAAAATGACAGGTAAGAATAGAATGTCTTATTGTGCTCCAGAGTGGATTGCTGATGCAAAGGCCGGTGGTATCTTATTACTAGATGACTGGAACCGTGCAGATACAAGGTTTATTCAAGCAGTTATGGAATTAATAGACAGACAAACATATATCTCATGGACTTTACCAAAGGATTGGCATATTATACTTACAGCTAACCCGGATAATGGTGACTACATGGTTAATACTGTAGACAGTGCACAGAAGACTAGATATATTACTGCAAACTTAAAGTTTGATGTAAATGTATGGGCACAGTGGGCAGAGGGTGCAGGTATTGACACAAGATGTATTAACTTCTTACTGTTGAATCCAGAACTAGTAACTCAAGAAACAAATGCAAGGTCTATTACAACATTCTTTAATGCTATATCAAGTTTTGATAACTTTGAAGATAATCTAAGTATTATACAAATGATTGGTGAAGGTAGTGTTGGTGATGAGTTTGCATCAATGTTTACAACGTTTATAAATAATAAACTAGATAAGCTGGTTACTCCTAAAGATTTATTGACACATGATAATGAGTCATATATTCTTGGTGAGTTAAGAGGTTGTATAGGAGAGGATGATAGTTACCGTGCAGACATTGCATCAACGTTATCAACTAGGCTAGCTAACTTTGCAGTTGTATATTCAAAAGAAAATACAATAAACCAAAAGATTACTGACAGACTTATATCATTATGTACAAAAGATTATTTTACTAATGACCTTAAGTACTTGATAGTTAGAACAATCTTCAGTGGTAATAAACAGAAGTTTAATAAAATGATGATGAATCCAGAAATAATTAAAATGACAATTAAATAAAATGGCAAATAAATCAGTATACCAGGTTTATAGTACTGATGCTTTGACACACTTTGACCTAACTAGTGATCCCAAATACGGGATCCTAGTTGGTAATGAGTTTGAAGAAGTATTATGTACTCAAGACCAAACAACATATGAGAAAATACACAGCATATTAACTGTCCCTACAGAAGATGGACAAACTTTTAGAAATAAAAAGAAAGCTTTTATATTACCTAAGTGTAAGGTATCACAAGATAGATTAAAAGCAGCTTTAAAAGAGCATAGTATAACTGTAACTAATGATTATGAAAAAGCAGATTTAATTGTAGGTCATGATTCTATAGCTGATAGTTTGCAAAATGGTAATAGCATTGCCTCTACACTTATGTTAACTAAGTTATGGAACTATGAACTTACTGGCGGATCAAGTCAGATCACTAGTGTATTAAATACACAAATACAAAATTTAAACTGTCTAGCAATAATTACAGATAAAATTCTTGATAAAATTAGCTATTACAAATTAGATGTAGAACAGGATAGTTTATATGATAGTTGGATGATAACAGGTATGGCTATGAACATAGCTCATCTTATTGAAACTACTGATTTAAGTGTAATAGATACTGAAACCATCTTGCGTAGTTCATCAAATATGATTACTTTAGATGAGCAATTATTAAAGGATCTTAAGTCTCAATTAAATACTAATCATTGGACAGATGATAAAGGTTTAGCAGCTAAAATTATACCTAGTATAGATTATAAAACTAACTATCATCTACTGTGGGAGCTGGCTACACAATGTGGAAATTTATTCCATGACTTCAATAGAGATAAAGACTTATGGTTTTGGATTGAAGAGTCTAACCTGCGTACATTCAGCCGCAAGAGTGCACAGGACATGATCCTTTGGTTAGAAAAAAAAGAGTTACTTAATAAAAGAAACTTTAAACATTTAGAGCCAATAGTTAGACAAGAGATTAGTATACATAACAGAGACCTTTATACATTTAAAGTGGCTGTAAAAAAAGAATATTTAAAATACTTATAAAATGACTGAAAATCAAAATTATATAATAAACTTTAGAACTGACCAGCAATTTTGGTCCAATGATCAATTGAATGAGAACGGTGTGTCTTCAGAAGAAGCTGGCATATTCTTATTGCATGGTGCCAGTTGGCAAATAACAGGTGATGACTTAGAATTCTTGGGGATTAATAAATTACCAAATGACTTTGACATTACTGATAAAAAACTATATAGATATCCTAAGTTAGATTTACCTAGACAAAAGGTAGATCTTTTAAAAGAAAAGTATAATGTTAAAGTAATCAGAGATCCAAATAAATCTGATATACAAATTACATCTCTTAAGTTTTTTAATAGTATAGCACATAGTAGTTGGAATAAATCATTTAGTAAAAATGATTTTTATGAAATATGTAAAGAGTTAGTTAAAAGAAATCTTTTGTCTGATAATGCAAAGAAATCTATTGGTAATATTTTACAAAATTCACATTCAACTGCTGTATTTGATATACGTTGTCATAAAAAAAATTGGGAATCTGCACAAGCAAACAAATCTAAAACTTTAGAGGAGGTTGTACATGCAATGAAAAAAGAATTGGAAGGTAAATATTGCAAGAGCTATATAATCAAAGAACCTAAACACATTGATACATATAATGAGCTTATAAAAGCAAAGATGCTTGTTCTTGATAGAGATATAAGTAAAATATGTTCAGAAGGTTTGGCAATACTTACTAAAGATGATTATACTCAGATGTATAAAATGATAACAAGTAATGATATAGAAAATAGAACTTTGGCTTTAGAAACTTTAGCTAATTGTAATGTAGAAGCTTCTTTTGATGTTGTAGCTTTACTAATGTATTATGAATTTGAGTGGGTTAAATCAACAAGCAACTGGAATACTGTTAATGTTAAAGCTTTAAGAAATAGATTCTCTGCTATGTCAACTTACGGAAACAGTAGTAATGGAAACTATCATACTCAGATTGTCATGTATTTATACAATGAAGGATACTTAACTAAGTTTGCAGCTGATACTATTAAAGAAAAAGTTTTTAGTAAAGTTTTAGCATCTGCAGGAATAGGTTCACCTACTTCAGCTTGGGAAATAAATCTTGATGATATAAAATTTAAAACTCCATTTAAAGAATCAATAATAGATAACATATGTTTATAACAAATAAAGAAAAGGAAGAGGTTTTCTATGCAAATAAAGATTTTTGCTTTAGTTACTCTTCCTTAAATAAATTATTATTTTCACCATCCTTATTCTATAAGGACTATATATTATTTGACCGTGAGGTTAGAACAGATAAACATCTGATTGAAGGAAAGCTTATACACTGCCTGCTATTTGAAGCAGAGAACGTTGATAAAAAATTCAGCGTTGTTCCAGGTAAAAGCCCAAGTGATAACATTAGAAAGGTATTAAAAGACATGTCTCTTCATACTGATGCAAAAACTCTAGCTAGCTGTGAGGATTTTATAATTTTAGATTCACTTAAATCTTTAAATCTGTATCAGTCTCTAAAAGCGGATGAGTCAAGAATAGCTAAGATAAGAACTGAAGACAATGAACCATATTGGAAGTTCCTGGGTAATAATAACATTGATGTTGTTGACCAGGATACTTTATCAAGATGTGAAGAAAGAGTTGAAGTACTTAAACAAAATAAAGATGTAATGTCTTTGTTTAATGAAGTACAAACAGACTTTGATTTAGATCCTATTGAAACATTTAGTGAGAAGTATCTAAAATCTGAACTAATTGATTGTGATTTTGGCCTGCACGGATATGTAGATTACTATTCAGTAGATACAGATAAAAAGGAAGTTGTTATATGTGATCTTAAAACAACAGGGAAGACCGTCTCTGAGTTTAAAGACACTGTAGATTTTTATAATTACTGGCTCCAAGCTGCTATTTATATGAAACTTGTTTATGATACTTTAGGTGATGATAAAGAAGAATATAATATAGATTTTAAATTCATTGTAATAGACAAATATGATCAGGTTTATGTTTTTGATGTATCAAATAATACAGTAAATGATTGGGCGGATGGTCTTGGAGGTGCAATAAATACTGCAAAATTTCATTATAATAGTAGAAATTACTCATTACCTATTGAATTCTTAACAAATAAGATTAAATTATAGTATGAGTAATGTATATACAGAATATTTTCAGAAGAGTAAAGTTTTTCTATACCCCTTGCTAGATTTAGGTAGGGGTATAAAGTATGTACCTAAGGAAACTTATTGTGCATGGGAAGATGTATACTCTACTGATGATATGATGTTCTTATGTGTATATAAATGTAAGCTTACCCTTGATTTTAAAAAGTTTGCAAATAGACATCTAATAGCACACCCTTTGTTTAGGGATCATATCTCTTTAGGTACAAACAGACAGTTGTTTGTATTTAATTTTGATAAATATTCTCATGATTATAAGAACTTTCTTAAAGGGAAGTATTCTCAATACTCAATAAATGGAAAGATTTCAATACTAGAATTCTTTGAGACAGCTGAAGAAGAGCAAGTACAATATATACAAGGTTTTTTGCAGCCAGATGAAGTACATGAAGCATATGCTATAGACTTAAATGTAGACATAGAGTTATTAGAAGATGTTTATGAAGTCTGTTCTGCACCAAACATGGAAAAGGAAATATTAATTGATAATAATCATATTTTGACTCAATTATTAAAAGAAAGTTCCATATATTTGACAAATAAATAATATATAAAATGGCACAAATAGGACAAAATATGATGTTAGTAAATTCTACATTTAGAAATGCTAAATCATTTACATTAATTCCAGTGAGTATGGACTCACCTTATACAGAAGCTATGTTTGACCCTGCGTCAGGCATCTTAGCTGTCATCAGCAAAGTGATGAAACAATCTTATCATATGGTACCTAAGTTAGATGATGATGGTCAGCCACAAAGACTTAAAACACCTAACCAGCAAACAGGTAAGACACATAAAGAAGAGAGAAGATTGGTTGACACATTCTCTGAGTTCTATCTTAGTGATAGAGCTGATATTGAAACTTTTATTCATATGTTTGCTGTAAATGCAGAAAACTTTTCAGTTGAAGAATTCTTTGTAGACTTAAAGAAAACTGAACCATCAAAAATTATATTACCTGGTCAATAGTGTTGAGTTGAGTAATATCCTTATTGACTAAAAAAAAGAAAGCTCATTGATTTGGGCTTTTTTTGGCTCTAATAAAAAAAATCATGGCAGAAATAACTAATGAACAAATAATGGATGTAAATATTCTATTAGCAATGAATAGATGTATGTCTGAAATAGCACATAATTTACAATATATACACACTCAACAGGTCAAACAAAGAATTAAGCACGTTATAAAAACTGTAGACCTATATGATAGAGAAGTTAAAAGAAAGTTAAACACAGATCAGTCACAAGCAATAGAAGATATATATGACTGTATAATGGACTTAGTTCTAGAAGCTAGAGAAGTTACTCTTAAAAATGCCAAGAATGAAAGAGTATAATACATATATCATGCAAATAGGAGAAGGTATGGCCGGTGCTCTTAAAGCTCCTGAAAAGAAGAAGTATACACGTATAGATAAGAGGACTAAGAAATATGGTAATCCTAGAAAACGTAAAGATGATTGGCAAGGTACAATATATAAAACAAAAAAAGTATGAAAAATCATTGGGTAATGGATTATGAAACTCTATTTGATTGTTTCACTGCCGTATTTGAAGATTACAAAACTAACAAAACAGAAGTCTTTGTAATATGCAGGCTAAGAAATGATCTGACAGAGTTTATACAATTTTTACAACAAAATATAGAAAAGAAAGAATGGCATATATCATATAATGGTTTAGGATTTGATGCTCAGGTTACACACTATATCTTAGACAACCATAAAAGTTGGTGGAATATAGATGGTAATGACGTAGCTTACACTATATATAAATATGCACAGAGAACAATTGAGAAAAGTAATAATAGAGAGTTCAGTGATTATCCACAATGGAAAATGCAGATAGGTCAGATAGACTTATTTAAGTTACATCATTGGGATAACCCGGCTAAACGTTCAAGTCTTAAGTGGATACAATATAGTATGGACTGGGAGAATATCCTAGACATGCCTATACATCATACATCTAAGATAGATAACCAAGAAGATCTAGACACTATTCTAGAGTATTGCGTTAATGATGTAAGATCTACTAAAGAAATATTTAATAGGTCTACTGATTTAATAAGACTAAGGAAAGAACTAACTAATACATATGGTATTAATATGTTTAGTGCATCAGAGCCAAGGATTAGTAAAGAAGTATTTGGTTATTTCTTAACACGTATGTTAAATATACCTAAGAGAGATCTTAGAAACATGAAGACTTATCGTGATACTGTAAAAGTAAAAGATATAATATTACCATACATCTCTTTCACATCACCAGAGTTTAATATGTTACTTGATAGGTTTAAATCTATTGAAGTAAAAGGAGATAAACTTAAAGGTAGTTTTAAATATAGTGTAAACTATAAAAATGTTAAGACACACTTTGGTTTAGGTGGTGTTCATGGTGCTGCTAGCAAAGGAGTATATGAGTCTTCAGATGATATGGTTATAATGTCTTCTGACGTAACAAGTTTTTACCCTAATCTAGCAATTAAGAATCAATTTGCTCCTGCACATTTTCCAAAGAAAGCATTTTGTGATCAGTATGAGTGGTTCTTTACTGAAAGAAAGAAAATACCTAAAAGCAACCCTATGAATTATGTATATAAAATTATACTTAACTCAACGTTTGGTCTTAGTAATGATGAAAAGAGTTTCTTTTATGACCCTGAGCTGTGTTTACGTATTACAATTAATGGCCAGCTTACTCTAATGATGTTATATGAACAGATTATGGAAAGAATACCTGGTGCTGTTCCTTTGTTACAGAATACAGACGGTGTAGAGACTTTAATACCAAGAGAATACGTGGATGATTATATGGGTATTTGTAAAGAATGGGAAGAAAAGACAAATCTTAACCTAGAACATGATGAATATCAAAAACTAGTATTAGCTGATGTCAACAATTATATAGGTGTGAATAACTTTATAGATGTTGATATTACTAAATGGAGAGAAGTTAAACAAAGTCAACCTCATTACCTATTTAAGGTAGAGAATGACAAGTTTAGCTTTGCTCCTGTTAAGTTAAAGGGACGTTTTGATTTTCATAATTTACAATTGCATAAGAATAAGTCCAAACTAGTTATACCAAAAGCTATATATCAATACTTTGTTAATAATATATTGCCTGAAGACTATCTAGATGAAAATAAAAATATTCTAGATTACTGTATAGGAGGTAAATCAAAAGGTGATTGGGAACAAGTAGCTAGATACATTAAAGATGGTGCATTTGCTGAAGATAAATTACAAAAGATAAATAGATATTTCATCTCTAATGATGGAGTAAAGATTATCAAAGTAAATAAAAAAGACAATAGAGAAATACAACTAGAGTCTGGCAGATGGGTTCAAACTATTTTTAACGTATTAAAGGTAGAGCCTAAGTGGGAAAACTATAATATTAATAAAGCATATTACATGCAAGCAATAGAGACTGAGATCAATAGTATCTTGACAGTCTCAACTAATCAATTAAAACTATTTTAAAATGACGTATAGACCATTGCCTGAAGGGACTACTATTAAAGAGTCCCTTCTCCATGGCCTTGGATTATATTCTACTAAATCTATTAGTAAGGATACAGTCCTAGGCATATCACATATTAGAAATACAAAATATCAAAACAATTATATTAGAACCCCGCTAGGAGGTTTTATAAATCATAGTGACACACCTAATCTAAGAAAGATTGGTAGTGCTGAATCAAGAGATATAGAAGCAGGGGTTATGATGATCCAAACAACTAAAGACATCCTCCCCGGGGAAGAGCTAACACTTAAATATAATCTATATGCAATTGAATGAAGTCAAGAAAGGAACAAAACTAAAATTAATTAAAAGAATGCATTACTTAGGTAAAAAACCTGAGGCAATGAATATATTAGATGGAGAGCTTCTAGTATTTGAAGCTAATGATGGCTTATATTCTATTTGTACAGATAGAGAAGGCAACCAATACAACATTCCAGGATGGTCTAAGGTAGAAATAATTGAAGAACCTTTGGCTGACTCAGAATAATTTATTATATTTACACTTTAAAAGTTTATAATTATGGGGTATACAAAACCTAAAGAAACAACAAGATGGCATTTAGAAAATGCACCCTTACCTAACCATGGTGAGTCATATACAGTAATATCACATGGAGAAGTGATAGAAAACACATATAAATTATTATCAGATAGTGGATTTATGGTCTCTAGAGAGATGTATAGATCCAGTAAGAATGCTAACATAGCTCAAGGAGTATATCATATATACCCAACTAATCCAACAGATGGAGACATTATAATGGAAAAGGAACTTGGAATGATGTTTGCTTGGACTAATTCATATGATAAAACAAAAAGCTTTGCTTCAGCAATTGGGGCCTACGTTGCAGTTTGTAACAACGGTATGATAGCCGGAGACATGATGAACTATAAAAGAAAACATAGATGGTCTGCCTCACATGATATACATGTTCACATGAGTGATCAGATGAAGTCAGCAGAGAAGTACTATAAAAGACTGATAAAAGATAAAGAGGCACTAAAGAATGTTATAGTTACACATAAAGAAGCAGCTGAACTAGCTGGCCGTTTATTTATTGAAGAGGAGTTGCTTGATTCACAACAGTTATCTTGTGTTAAACAAGAACTAATCAAGCCTTCTTATAACTATTCAGTAGGTGCAGAGTCAGGATGGGCCTTTTATAATCATATAACACATGCATTAAAGAAAGCACATCCACGGGACTGGGTCAATGATCAGCAGAACTTTCATGACTTTATAACTGTTGAGTTATTAGGATCACCTGCATCTAAACCTATGTTTGAAAAGCCTGCAGAGTATGTAGACATGGGTCAACTTAGTATTGATGTGGATTTAGTAGAGCAAGATAAATTTACATTTGATATATTATAGAGTATGCTAGAGGATATGCTATTATTTTTTTTATTTCTATTCCTCTTATGGTTTGCTTTAACAGATCAAATGGACAAATAGGGAGAAACCAACTGGGGTCTGAGTTTTTGCATTCTTAGGCCCCGCCCTCCCAATATAATACCTGTAAAGATTTAGTAACACATGAAAAAATTTATTGAGTTTGCACTAATTTGGTACAGTCAACAGATGGCCATACCATTTTGGATCGTTGGTCATATACATTTAAGCGTAAACATATATCAAGACATACATGAAATACTAGCTAGCATGGGGTTAAATCTAATCGTACTAGTTGGGTTTATAATAGACTATAAAAAAAATAAAGACAAATGAATTCAAAAGAAAGAAAAGAGAGACCAGTCTATACTGGAGTATTAAAATATTTTCCTGATGCTATCCTGGAAGTAGCAAGGGTATCGTTAGCTGGGAACAAACAACATCATCCTGATCAACCATTACACTGGGATCGTACAAAGTCTAATGATGACCTAGATGCTTTATCTAGACATCTTATAGATGCTGGTAAAATAGATAATGATGGTATACGTCACTCTGCTAAAGTAGCGTGGAGGGCCTTGGCTAACTTACAGAAAGAAATAGAAAAAGCTTATATAATTAAAAATGACTTATGATATACTGGGATATATACTATATACCGTGGGATAAACTTTTATTAAAAGATCCTGCTCGTTATACTGAATGGATGATAATAATGGCAGATGATAAAGGAAGTGCTAAAGAGGCAGGAAGACAAGAAGGTATGGTAACTAAGGTAACTCATCTTAATAAAAATAGAGATACAAGATTTTAAATATGATAAGGGATAAGAAGGAGTGGGAATAATCCCATAATTTTACAGGCGTAAGATGCCTTAATATTAAATGTTTTACTCCTTTTTATTTCTTATTATATCCTTCTTTAATAATTGTATTCATAGTACCTAGTACTGTAGAATCAGGATTAGGTCTAAAACCACCTTTACCTCCACCTTCTGAATACTTTACAACAGAACCAGATTCTCTTTTTATACCTGGTTCTACATTACCTAATACTTTATTTGTTTTATTGCTCATAATTTATTTATTTCCAGAATATACCACCTACAACATCACCTGCTCCTACTGCATTAGTATTACCATTGGCAGATCCTGATGTTAAATTCATACCTATTCCTAATTTAAATGCAATACCAATTGGTAAGGATACATCTAAATAACTATCTGCTGCTACACAAAAGATTGCTGCAGGTATATCTGCATTGACTGGTGCACTAGCTTTATCAAATAATCTTACAAATACATCAGAGCTGGTATTGTTATGTAAGCTTATAGAATACACACTACCTCCCCCTTTTTTTATAAAATCTAAATTAGTTGATGCTGTTGAAATTATTTTATGAACTTCTAGTCCTCCAAATCCATATTGGTTTGGAACTGACATGCTTTTTGGATAGTCTGAGTTTAGACTAGATGATTCTGATGTGTTAAATTGTACTCCCATTTTATTTTATTTTTAATTGTTATATGCTAAATCCTATGGCTATTAGCTCTTGTCTTACAAGATTGTAGTAATATACACTACCATTAGATGGCTGATTTGATACACTACCAACATAAGTTATTCTTTTTGGTGCTGTACTTGAAAAACTTTGTAAACTTTGTGTATTTACAGTATATGCTAATGCTTCTGGGTTGTAACTAGTATTATAACCTAAAGCATTACGTCCTCCTGTTTCAGCAAAACCACCTGGACCCATTATTTCTTCCAAGTCATTGTTGGCATTAGTTAGTACCCTAAAGGCTATACCTCTATATATTGAATTGTTACCAGCTACTCCTTCTAGTGCATTAATAAATCCTCTTGTTGCGGATACATCTGCTACTAATACTGTATTTACTGAACCTCCAGGCATTCCTCTATCATTCCAAGTATCAGCACCAACTTCAGTAGGACCAGCCTTGTAAGTATTGGTTTGTGGGGGAGGTCCAGTGTTAGTGCCTGATTCATCAGCCCATGCCATTACAACAATGCTTTCTGCATCTGGAAAATATCCTGTTGAACCTATTGTTGCTACTTGGAAACCACCTTGTGCTTGGAAACCTAAATAACCAATCGGTCTTTCTTGAGGATTGTGGTACCAATATAAATGACTATCATACATATCTTGTCCATTAGTTGCTGAATTTGTATTACCACTAGCAAATGTACCACCTGTTGCATAGTAATCTTGAAGTAAGTTTCTAAAGTTATTAGAACCATTGTAGGCTGTTTCCTTTTGATCTTGAGTTAAAGTAAATGTTAGAACATCATTAGCAGTTGCAAAATGATTTGCACTTAACTCTAAGTCAAGCGTTGCATTACTAGGGGTGCCTCCACCACCTGAAACTACTGTAGTACCTGCAGTAATTCCATTACCTGAAACTTCCATACCATCTATAATACATAAAAAAGAATCATCTACTAATCCTAATGGATCATTAACTCTTCCTGCTTGATTTCCACTAGCCAGTCTTAGAGTTTTAGAACCAGTAAAACCCCCATTAGATTTACTTGTTACTACAGGTACACTACTCATTTGTGCTGTCTCTTGAATTGTGGTAATCATAGATCCTGAAGTATCACTACAGAATACAAAGTATGAATCTTTTGTTACTGTTAATCCACCAATAGTAAATGATTGTGAACCTAAATTAGGATCTGGATCTCTAACTTCCATTATAACTTCAAAGTTACCACCAGCAATTGGATAAGTTCCTGCTAAAGTTCCTGTACAGTTATTAGTTGGATCAGGAGTAAAAGTTAACCAACTAGGACTTGGTTGTCCAGAAGGTAAAGGCCATATTTGTACAGCCCCAGTACTATTTGCATTTACTGTAATTACATAAGTTAAGAGATTACATGGATGATCTGCATCAGATGTAGTCCAGGTATATGTCCAAGCATCTCCGCCTGTTAAGTTAGGATATGTGTTTGCATCTACTGGATCTTGGGAAGTCCATATTGGAGGTTCAGCTACTGGTGTAATATTTAAGACAATTGTACCTGGAGCACTATCACAGTAACCATCATTATAAGTATATGTAAATGTTGTACTTCCATTAAAGTTTGTAGTAGGTGTAAATACAAATGCACCCGTACTTGAATTAAAAACTAATGTTCCTGCTGCAGGATTAGCTAATGCACTTGCTGTATATACCCCTGTATACCCTCCATAACCATCATCTACTGCAGTAACAGTTTGAGATATAGGATTGTCTTCAAGCGCAGTATAGGTTGCATTACTAACAGTTGGACATGTGTTTAAAGAAAATAATTTACAACAAGACTCCCAGTATAACACATATTTATATGCAAAACCTCCTCCAGGGATCTCGTAGTTATGATATTTGAATTTAAGTGACTCACCATATTTAAGTGTTGATGTAGGATAACCGTTATCAAATCCTGCTGCCCAGCTTATTTTACTATTATATAGATTACCAACAGTACCCCACCCAATAGGAAATCTTAGTACATCATCTGCTAGAAATGTTCCTTGCTTTACATTTTCTGCTATAACAACTCCTGTCTGACCATCAGTTAATGTAGTCATACCTTTAATTGATCTATACGGTACTGTAGTATCATCTAGTGATATGTATGCATTTAAAAATGTCTGATTCCAATCTGCTGTAGTACTCATTGTAAGAGTATCAAATCCTACAGGAGGAACAATTGTAGCAACATTTCTAAATTTAACTTCATTAGCAGAACTCGCATCTCTTACTAATACTTCTGTAAGTGTGTCATCTTGTGTTACAGTATCTAGATATAGTTCTTTTGTTTGTTGTAGACTACCATCATTAGTAAGTTTTTGATTAGTAAAATTAGGATCAGCCACTGGATAATTTGCAGGAGGTTGAACCATACCACTTTGTATTAATAGTGAACTCTGTAAATTTAATCCATCAGGAGACCATAAAGGTACTCTTCTAAGTGTGCTAGTTCCTGTAAGACCAATACTATTTGCAAATCTAAATTTAACTTGACCTGTACTTGTATCTAGTACAAGAACCTTTTCTTGTGTAGCATCTTGAGGTACATCTAGTAATTTCATTGTACCTGTATTTATCCACTTACCAGAATTTGTAATTGTTTGAGTAGCAAAACTTGGATCTACAATTGGAAGATTATTATCTTGAACTAATAGAGAATCTATTAACGTATTAGTAGTATTAAATGCAGATAATCTGAATGGAGTTCCACTACCATTAATTCCTGGATTGGGAGCCCAGCTAGGGAAACCATTTGGTCCTCCAGATGTTAAAACATCATTATTATTACCTGTCCCAAGTGCTCCAGAAGTGAAAGATCCAACTGCTGGAACAATAGTACCAGAAGGTGGCTGAGGGTTTTTATATCCTATAATTAATTCACCAAATTGTAAATCTGGTATTGCCTGATCTCCCCATAAAACTCTTCCGTCTGATACACCTGCGTTGTTTGGATCTTCTCTTGCTATAAGTACTTGACCTATATTTGGTAATCCCGTACCACCACCTGATGAAGCAGCATCAAACACAGGACCACTTAAAATAAGTTTGTTATTAACTCTAGTACTAGTAGGTGGTGAGCTAGCACCAGTAGTAATACTTCCAAAACTAGTATTTACAAATCCATTAACTAAAAAGTTGTTGCCGTTAGTAAAAGTAAAACTATCATTTGTTTTTAATTCACCATCTTTATCTGCAAAAACCACTTGACCACGGAAATTTGGGAAAGGATTGTTTGGTTGTAACTTAGGAATAAAAACTCTATCATAAACAGTGAGTGAAGCAGGTTTAAATGATGTGCCAACATATATCATTGGATCTCCAACACCTATTTCCTGACTCATTATAGAATTCTTTATTGTATCCCAATTACATTGTCCTGATGGGACAGTATATACAGGAATTATACCAGGTTCTCCAGAATATTTTTCAGTGCTTGTAAATCTACCAAGACCCATGGGTCCTGTTTGACTACATAACCAACTACCAGCACTAATTGATAAAGCCTGACCTTGAGGAGCAAAACCTCCTGCTGAAGTTTTTGCTCTAGACAAAGCACCTTTTCTTACAAACTGAAAATAATCATCAGTTGGATTTAAAGATGTCTTAACAAAATTTCTTTTTAATAGTCCTAGTACTTCCTGTACAAATATGCTCATAATATGTGTTTTTTACAAATATATTAAATTTTATGCATATACTGTAATGTTAATATTTGGGTTAATACCACTTGGTGTACCATTAGCACATGTTTTTAATACTACAATAAAGCCTGATGTTGTTTTAGTTCTTATTTCACAATATACACAACCACCAGCATTTTCTATTTCTGGATTAGCATTAACTAAATATGTAGCATTAGATCTTGTTTGGTTAAAAGTTACTTCATATACATAACCTGTTACAGATACAGTGTTATTTCCAGAAAATAAAGATTTTCCTTGATTTTCAATTCCTCCTGTACTCATAGCAAAGTAATCAGTTGGTTGTCTATCTACTGCTACTGCAGCTCCACTTGATGCAGCAGTAAGTCTTCCTTGTTGGTCTACTGTAATAGTAGAACTAGTATACGTACCTGGAGTTACAGATGTATCAGAAATTTTAATTTCTATAGTGTCATTACCTGCTGATGTTGTTGCTACACCAGTTCCTCCAGATAAAATTAATGTATTTCCATCTGTAATTGAATTTGTAGTTCCAGTATCTCCTTTAGCACTAAATGAATACTGAGCAGTATCTGTCCACGGAACATTAACTACTAATTGTTCAGCAGCGTTAATTTGTAATCCATATGTTCTACTAGCTATAGCACTTACTGCATTTGCAGCAACTGTCTGAGTTATATCTGAACTTAATTCAGCACCACCACGTGCAGTAGCTGTCATTAAAGGTAATGCGTAATCATTCCATGGTACATTAACTACCATCTGACCTGCAGCATTTAATTGGATACCATATGTTCTAAGTGCAGTAGTACTTATTGAAGCAGAAGCAACTGTTTGAACTGTATTTGAAAACAATTCAACTCCACCAAGTACAGTTGCTGTTGCAACTGGTAAAGTGTAAGCTCCAGCATACTGGGGTATGTTAAGAACACCACTACTTAATGTAGCTGCACCTGAAGTTCCTGTCGTAGTTAAACTAACAAATGTTGGTGCTGAACCTGCTACAACACTAGTTACATGTCCTTGTGCATCTGTAACTACTGAACTTGGATAAGCAAATGTACCTGCTGTACCAAACGCATCATGATTAACTGTAATTGTGTCTGGAGCTGAAGTAACTGAAGTTAATGCAGTTCCTCCTAATACCTTAACGGCATTTCCACTTGCAACAGTTTGTGCAAGTCCTGAATCTCCTTGTATAGTAAAGCCTTCATAGTAACCAGGCATAGTATTAATTGCAACCTTATAAACATTAGTATCAGTTAGATCACTAAATGCTATAAAGTCTTCTGGTGCTGCTACTACTGTAGATCTTAAGTTAATATAGTTATCAGCACCTAAATAATCCAAGTTAAAAGTAATTCCGGATGCTGTATTTAGTGTTGTTATACCTAGTCCTCCTGCAAAATCTACTATGTTACCACTATTTATAGTAACATTTGATCCTGCATCTGCTTGAGTTACCCAAGTATAACCACCTGCAGGACCATTTGCTGCTGCTGTTAGTCTACCTTGTGCGTCAACTGTTATATTAGCATTTGTATATGAACCAGCTGTTACTGCTGTGTTATCTAAATCAAGTGTAAGCTTTCTTGTACCTGCTAAAGTTGATGTTAAACCAACGCCTCCTAAAACTTCTAATATTTCACCATTAGCTACTGTTTGATTTGCTCCTACATCAGAACCAACAGTCCATGATGTCATTCCAGCACCACCACTGCTTGCTGTAGTTATTCTTCCATATGTATCAACAGTTACATTTGCATTTGTATAAGATCCTGCTACTACACCACTTGCTGTGCTGTTTATATTAATTGTATCTCCTCCTGAGTTTACAGTAGTTAGAGTACCTGTAGTATTTCTAAATTTAATTACTTCATCCTTTAAAACCTCTATATTAGTACCTGTTACTGAATCTGCAAGCCATCTATAGTTAGTTGGAAAACTTGATAGTAATGATTTTTTAATAGTGCTGTCTGTTGCATCACTAAACCAAAAGAAATCATCTGGATCTGGTGCAGCTGTGTTTGCAAATAATATTGCATTAGTTGCACTAGCATATGTTATATTTACTGTAGGCGTTAGCGTTGCTGTTCCTGTTACAGTTATCCCATTTCCACCTGATACTGAAGTCACTGTACCACCAGATGCATAATTAGGAATATTTAATACTCCTGAATTTAATGTTGCAGCTCCTGATGTTCCAGTAGTTGTTAAACTTGTGAAAGGAATTGTTAACGTAGCTAAATTACCTTGACCTGTTATATATTGAGCTGCGCTTCCTGCCCATGTAAATCCTAAAGCTGGTGCAGTTGTAGGGTTTGCAACAGTTACATCAAAAGCATCTCCTGCAATTGTTGCACTTACTGTAGTTACACTACCAGATCCTGCCGGTATTGCCCATGTATTATCTCCTCTAAGGAATGTAGTATTACCTGGAGTTCCTGTTGCTGATAAATCTCCTGTAATTGTACCTGCAGCTGTTATTGTTCCACCAGTTACATTTACAAATGTTCCATTAGATGTTGCTACAGAAGTTACTGTACCTGCAGGAATAGCCGGAAAAGTAACTAAGTCTCCCTCTCCATTTATATATTGAGAAGCTGTACCTGCCATTGTAAAAGATACATTTCCTGCAGTTGTTACAGCAGATCCGTCAATAAATGCATTACCATCAGTTTGTAAACCAACAGAAGTTACTGTCCCAGTTCCTACTGTAGGAAAGGTTACTAAATCACCTGCACCATTCACATATTGAGATGATGAACCTGCCCAAGTAAAAGCTAATGTACCAGAAGAAGTAATAGGAGTTCCTGCCACATCTAATGCATTACCAGCTGTTGATGCTGCAACACTTGTAACTGTTCCAGTTCCACCAGAAGCAGTAATTGTAACTTGGTTTGATCCGTTATCTGATAGTGTTATATTATTACCAGCTACTAATTTTACTGTATCTACACTTGCATCTGACCCTGTAAGTTTTAAATCTACACTCCCTCCAGGTGCTTGTATACTACTATAATCATAAGTAGTATTTGCAGCTACTACAATAGCATCTGCAAATTGTTTAGCTGAAATTAAATTTTGATCTACTTTAGGTAAGTAAGCCATTACATTTAATGAACTATCTCCTTTATTAGATAGTACAAAATAATCATCCTCGCTTGGTACATAAGGTAGAGGTTTTACAAATTTTTTCTTTGAAAATAGTGTTAAAACATCTTGAAGTAGTGAGCCCATTGTTTATTGTTTATAAGTACAGAGCAGATAGCTTTACGCTTGTCTGTGCTGAACATGTTATTGTTATATTACCAGTAGCATCATTAAAAGCATCAACTTCAAAAGGTCCTAAAAATCCTTCCTCACCAGCCGCTAAGCTAAGTACTGCATTTTCTTTTTTAAGTGTACCCAATAAAGGATCCACTACTGTTGTAACAACTGGAACTACTGTAGCTGTCATAGTTACACCTCCACCATTTTCAACATGAAAAAATTGTATTGCTGTATTTGCAAGTGTATCACCACTTACACCTGGAGTAACCGTTACAGGTTTTAATCCAGCTTGAGTTATTTGTTGTGCTGTTAATACTGCCATAATATTTTATTTATTTACCGTTTACATATCCACTTCTAAAAGCAGCTGACTGAACTGGTTCTGCAGCTCTAGTAGACTTTTGTGGTGGATTTAAATTTGTTTTCTTTGCTAGCTTAATTCTAGCTGCAACTTTTTTCTTATTCTCAGCATTCTGTAATGATTGTTGAATAGATGTAGGATTATAATATCCATTAGTTGTTTCTCTGTTATACACCTCTCCTTGCATAGGAAAGGATGCTTTATTTGCTTTACCCATTTTTTTTATTTTTTAAGTAAGTGTGATCCATCACAAATTCCTTCAGAATTCTGCGTGCCACCACATGTACATTGATTTCTATTATTCATTTTATTTTTTCATTTTACCTAATGTTAAAGCAAGCCTAGCACGCTGTGCAGTCTTACCACTTCCTTTTGCTTTCTCTCTCAACCAGCTTTTTTTAATTGTACCATCTGCCTTCATGGCTCCTGCTCTTTTTGCAGTTGCTTTTAAAGCACCAGGCTTTTTAATTGCCCCTTTGATCCAATTTTTTTTCTTAGCTGCCATCCTTATTATTTTTTACGTCCACTTGATCTGTTACCAGAATAAGCTCTTTTACCTGCAGCTTTTTTAGCTCCTTTACTTTCATCTCTTCTAGACTTCATAGATTGTTTCTTCTTTCCGTTTCTCATTCCTAAAGACTCATTTAATCTAGAATTGTAACCCTGCTTTTTCTTTTTCTTTTTAACAGCTCCACCTTTTTTCATCATTCCTTGTACAGGATCTAATACTGAACCACCATTATCTTTAAACATTTCTAAACCACCAGCTGCAGCCATTGTATCCATAGCCATAGCTTGTGGAGTAAGATCTCTCATTCCATCAATTGATGATGTAAAGCCTCCCATTCCGGTTCCTCCCATATCATATCTTTTCATGTTATTTACTTTTTTCTTTTTTTTCTTTGCTGAAGAGCTTCCACCTATTTTGTAAGCATTTCTCATATTGTTTGGCATAATTTCTAAATTTTATTTGTTATTGTTTTTTACTTTTTCTAATGAACGTCCTCCAAAGTATGCACCTATTACTGTAATTAAAACTAATTGTAATAAATCCACCCAAGAAGCTTTGACATCAAATGAAATAAAACCTGCATCAACAAATACTAATAGTACTGTTGATACAACTAAAAATATTAATGTCATTGGTCTTACGTTCTTACTTAACCAACTATCTGAATTCATATCTGAACTCCATCTTGTTGAAATTTCTTTCTCCATATCTACTTCATGCTTGGAGATTAACTCTTTTATCTTTAACTCAGCAGCAAGCTTTTCATCAGCTGAAGTATGTAGCTCGTCTATAACTCCACCAATACCTTTAACTAATTCTTTAGCTCCTCCTGAAAATATTTTACTTAGTATACTCATAATTTTATGGATAAATTATAATTTCTATTCCTGTTCTTTCTAATACACTATCAGCTTGAGTTAAAGATGAAGTCTCATAGGTAAATATATTAAAGCTATTAGTAGTTGCTGATGTTATATTTGTTAATGAAGGTCCGTTCTTATAATTTCCTGTTGCAGCTGTCATATATACTTTATTTACATCAGCTAATGCAGATGACCATGTAGCTCTATAATTTCCTACTCCTACACGTACATAAGTTAATGTTTTACCTGTTGTGTTTTCTAAAACTGTTTCTACTGGATTTCCATTTGTTGTCTGAGTTAACAGAGCTCTATAAACTGTAGAACCAACAGAACCTGCTGTTATAGAAGTAACATGTCCTTGTGCATTTGTTGTAATTGATGAAGGAGATGCATATGTTCCCGCTGTACCATAATCATTATGATTTATAGTTACTCTTTTCTGTTGAGCTTGACCAGTTGGTGTGAGCTCAGCACCAACAGTACCTAAGGCTGTACCTCCTACAATATTTAAATCTTCTTCATTTGTTACAGCACTGCTTCCTACAAGTATATTATTAGCTCTAACTAAAAAACCATTATAAAAACCAGGCATAAGATAAATCTGTTGCTTTATAAGTTGATCACCTGCACTACTATCACTATACATTATATAGTCTACAGTTGCTGGAGTAACTGTAGGTCTTGACATTATTAAGTTATCTGTACCTAAAGCATTCACACCTATTGTTACTGTGTCAGCTGCACTTACTCCTATTTTAAGACCACCTTCTGTTGATGATAAATTTGATTGTGTAAAAGTTACTGTATCATTATTAGCTATAGCCTGTGTTGTAGATCCATCTGTTATATTAAATGTATAACTACCTCCTCCACCTGATCCATTACTTGCTGCAGTCAATCTACCCTGTTGATCTACAGTAATGTTTGCATTGGTGTAAGATCCCGGTGTAACAGCGGTGTCATCTAAGTCAATTTCTAATGTACCATTTAGACCTGATGCAGCCATACTAGTTGTAATTCCTGTATCTCCACTAATCAATAAACTAAATCCTGACCCTACACTTATGCTAGGGTTTAAACCACCATCTGATCTTACTACCCAATTATATGTATTAGTAATTGTTAGCTCATCAGCAGTTTGTCCAATAGTAATATTAGTTCCCTCAACTAATGTTCTAAAGTTAAGTGTCTCACCAACTTTATTTTTCCATACTTCTTTACCAGTTCCTACATTAGCTGCAAGATTAGGTTCACCTGTTGTTGTAATTTCTATATAATCATCATCTGCAGAAGTAGCAAGAGTAAGGTTGCTGCTCATTGATTTAAGGGATCTATAAAATACAGTACACTTTTGTGTAGTTGGATCAACTACAGTTTTTTGATATACTTGCCCTGTACCAGCAGCTGGTATAGCTGGAGAATTTGCATGGTCACAATGTTCAGCAGCAACCTTAAAATCTCTTACCTTTATTACTTTTATGCTTTTATAAGGAATAGGAGAGGCAACACCAGTCATATCTGGTTCTTCATTCACACCTAAAACTAATACATCATCAAGACCTGCTGTCTTTGCATATACAGATCTTTTTATTAAACTTAATACATCAGTTAAAATGTTCATTGTTTTATTTTTTACTATCTTTGGTTTTACATAAGTGCTTTCTACAATAACCCATACAGATTTTTCCTCTTGAAAGCCATTGTATTAATAAACATAAGTTTCTCATCTTCCTTGACCTCTATATTTTTTTTTATAATTCTTACTACTTACTAAATTTGAGTTTTTAGACTTAGAGTGTACTCCTGGTCTTTTAGCTCTACTAGGTTTAGCATATGTATTGTGTAATATCCTAGACATTACTTTATTTCTTTTTTCTTTCTGCCTTTTCTAGCATTACCTTTTACTGCACCTGCAATATCACCCATTTGATTTCCTACTTCTTTAAGTGCTTTAGCAACATCTTGAATTTCAGATGCTGTCAAACCATATCTGTACTGTAAGTCAGAAGCTAACGCTCTTACTTTTTCATCTAAAGATGTTTTAGACCAAAGTTTTATCCAATAGTCTTGTGGGCTATATGTCCATAATATACTTACAAATTTTTTAAACATAATAATTAATTTTAAACACTATATTAATAATATACAAAATTTGAAGCACTCAGTCAAATAATATATTATATTTGTTCTATAAGTGTAATTAGTGTATAATAATAATATACAAAATATATTACAATTATAAAATCATTAAGTAAGTAAATGCAAAATATGAAAATATCATCTGTAAGGTTTTTTTGTCTTACCAATTTTTCTTAAATTATAATTACTCAATGGCTACATTTCTTACTCAGGAGGTGTGGCTTTTGTGTCCTTAACAATTAAATACATATAAAATATGAAAGACATCTTTAAACCCAGACTAAATATACTACCCTATCAATATCCACAATTATTAGAATACAAAGATGCAATAAGACATTCATATTGGATAGATACAGAATTTAATTTCACAGAAGACATACAAGACTTTAAAATCACTATAACACCTAAAGAAAAAGATGTTATTAAAAAAACAATGTTGGCCATTGCTCAGATAGAAGTTAATGTAAAAACTTTTTGGGGAGACTTATATAAGCGTATGCCTATTACAGAAATAGGAGATGTAGGTTTTACTTTTGCAGAATCTGAAGTAAGACATAAAGATGCCTATGCTAGACTGTTGAGGATCTTAGGTTTAGAAAAAGAATTTGAAACTGTTGTTGAGGTACCAGCTATTAAAGGTAGAATTAAATACTTAAAAAAATATTTAGATGGTACAAGAAGTAGTGATGATAAAATGTATACTAAGTCTGTCCTTCTATTCTCTTTGTTTATAGAGCATGTTAGTTTGTTTAGTCAGTTCTTAATCATGATGTCTTTTAACAAAGAGAAAAACCTTTTTAAAGGAATCTCTAACGTTGTTGAAGCCACCAGTAAAGAAGAAGAAATACATGGAAACTTTGGTGCAGAATTAATAAACATAATAAAAAAAGAAAACCCACATTGGTTTAACTCACAGTTCAGGCAGTTAATTTATTCTGCTTGTCACAAGGCTTATGAAGCAGAATGTAAAATATTAGACTGGATATTTGAAAAAGGTGAACTATCTTTTCTTCCAAAAGAAACAATTGAAAACTTTATAAAGAATAGATTCAACAACTCACTACAAAAAATAGGAATGAAAACTATATTTGAAGTAGATGAAAACAAATTAAAACAAGTAGAATGGTTTGATATAGAGATAACAGCTACTAAAGAAGGAGATTTCTTCTATAAAAAAAGTGTAGACTACAATAAAAAAAGTAAAAGCATAACTGAAGATGATCTCTTCTAAAAAAGCAAACATGGAATACAAAAAATATTACTGGCTTAATCAAGATAGCAGAACGTTTCTGTCTAGAGGTTATATAACTGAAACACCAGAACAAAGAATAAAAGACATTGCTATTAAGGCAGAAAAATATTTAAACATCAAAGGCTTTGCTGAAAAGTTTGAAGACTATATGGCACGTGGTTTTTACTCTTTATCTACTCCTGTATGGATTAACTTTGGTAAACAAAAAGGTTTGCCTATTAGTTGTTATGGTTCTAATATAGATGATAACTTAGATAGTATACTAAACGCAGGCCGTGAAATAGGTATGATGTCTAAGTATGGCGGAGGGACAAGTGCTTTCTTAGGAAACATTAGACCAAGAGGTAGTGAGATATCTACAGGCGGTCATGCTGATGGTCCTATTCACTATGCTAGGATGTATGATACAGTAGTTGATGTATGTAAACAATCAGAAGCTAGACGTGGTGCATGTGCAGTATATTTACCTGTAGAGCATCCAGATATTGCTGAGTTCCTAGACATAGGTACTGAAGGTAACCCTATACAAAACTTACAGTATGGTATTACTGTTACTGATGAATGGATGAAAGAAATGAAAGAAGGAGACAGAAAAAAACGTAAAGTTTGGGCTAAGATTATACAGCGTAGATCTGAGTTTGGATATCCTTATATAATGTTTAAAGATAATAGTAATAATAATTCTCCATATAAAGAAATAGGACTTGAAATTACAGCATCAAATCTATGTTCAGAGATACAGCTGCCAACAGATAGTTATAATTCTTTTGTGTGTTGTTTAGGATCTATAAATCTATTACACTGGGATGAGATCAAAGAGACTGATGCAGTACAAACTTATGTATACTTTTTAAATGCTGTTATGGATGAGTTCATTATCAAGTCAGAAACAATGCCCGGAATGAAAAGAGCATATAACTTTGCAGAAAAACACAGAGCAATTGGCTTAGGTGTATTAGGATACCATTCTTTATTTCAATCAAAGCTTATAGAGTTTGAATCACTAGAAGCTAAACAACTTAACTCAGAGATATTTAGAACAATAAAAGATAGAAGTGAAATAGCCTCAAGAAAACTAAACTCTGAATATGGATATAGGTGTTTAAGAGAAGGTTATGCTAACACTACACTTATGGCTATTGCTCCTACTAAATCTAGCTCCTTTATACATGGTGCAGTCTCTATGGGTATAGAACCTATTAAGTCTAACTACTTTATTAAGGATCTTGCTAAGTCTAAAACAGTTTATAAAAATCCTTTTTTAGAGTGTGAGTTAGAAAAACATGGTATTAATAATGATAAGACATGGAAATCTATACTTAAAAAAGACGGAAGTGTACAACACTTAGACTTTCCTACTAAGGCTGTGTTTAAATCATTTGTAGAGATAACACCAAAGGAACTTGTACTACAAGCAGCACAAAGACAAAAGTATATTGATCAATCACAATCACTTAACTTAATGATAGACCCTTCTGTATCAGCTAAACAAATTAATCAGTTGTATTTGTATGCACATGAGGAAGGAGTAAAAACCTTATACTATCAGTTTAGTAAGAGTTCTGCACAGGACTTTGCAAGAAACATTTTAGAGTGTGGTAGCTGTGAGGGTTAGTCTTTAATAAAAACTACAATATCACAACCATGACAAAAGTAATATTTGTCATCACCTGCACCAGAATAATAAGTCATTGCTGAATTGCATTTTTTACATCTCATGTTTATTTTTGTTTTAAGTCATCTATTAATAGTTGACAAACTGTAAAAATAATAAATATATAAAATACTAAAAGTGTATACTTTTCCACTTAGTAACTTGCTTCACGCCTAACTACTTCTATAGCTCTGACCATTTTGTTATAGTCTACAGGGCATAATAGATCAAGCTTAGCTCTTGCTGTAAATTTAATGTATGCATCACCCTTTAAATATAATAGTAGGGTTGGTGCCATTCTAATTCTAAGTTCTTTTTTTAATTTTGGTGATGTTGCAATATCACATCTATAATATGTGACTCCTTCAAGTTTGTTAATTTTTTCCCAGTCTTGAAACGCATTATCTTTATTAAACTCTGCCCAGAATTCTACTACAATTACATCATCTTCTTCATTTTCATCAAAAGCTGATCCTGCTGTAACTTTTTCTTCAAAGTTTTTATCTGTTATCCATTCCTGAGACAGTACAGTTGTTGTTGTTAAAAGCAATAATACTGTAAGGAGATACTTCATTTTAATTCTTTTTAGTTAACTCGTAGATTCTCTCTTCCATTTTGTCAAACTTTTCTAATAAAGCTTCTACATCTTCTTGAGTATCCATAATGGTTTGTCTAATAAGCTCATCTTTTAAATCATACTCTACTCTTTCTATTGGAGGTTTTGGATTCTCCATTGCCGTAGCTATGTCTGCTTTTAATGTAAACCACATTGTAGAAAGTGAGATTGTAAAGCCCACAACCATACCAATTGTTTTTAAATCTAAAGTTATTTTTGTTTTTTCTCCTATTTCTGGTACTCCTGCCATTGTTTTATTTTTTTACTTGAATGTATAATTTAATCCTAATGTTGTTTGAAACAGCTCACTGTCCCACATCTTAGAGTATTCTCCTTCCATAAATAACCCTATATTTTTATTTATCTTCCAGCCTAAGTTAGCACCAAAAGAATAGTCTGCCCATTGTTCTGGGTCATTATCCTCTATCAATCCTCCCTTACCCCAATTATTTCTGTTTAAATAAGAAACAACCTCATCACCTTTTAAGTAGTTATGGTAAGGTAATATATAGTTAGCATATGCATGCAACCAAAAGTTTCTTTTATAATGATAAAAGTCCATCCCTACTATTGGTGCTATCTCACCAAATGCAGGCACCTCTTCTAACATTTCTCTATTATAACGGTTCATTAAATCTGTAAATACAGTTTCTCTAAAATCAATATCAGAATAAGCTACAATAGTTCCATCTTGATCTCTCCATATCCAGTCTTGCATTTGTTGACCTGTTTCAGCATCTGTGTATGTAGTAAGATGATCAGTATAACCATATTCAAACCCTAATGTATACCAATAGTTAACTGGATATTCTTGACCGTTAATTATTTGTGTTTCATTTAACCAGATTTCAATAGGGTTATAACCATATGCACGGCTATGAGTTCTATAAATTGCACCTGCAGAGATACTAAACTTTTCTCCTAAAGGCAACCTTAATCTTGCTTCTGCTGATTCATAGGCTAGATTTATCTTTCCTACCTCTCTTGACTCAACTTTAAAGATGTGATGGTCTCCTGTATGCTTTATGAAGAATCTGTGATTTCTAAACATCTCACCTCTCCAACGTTCTTTCTCCCAATGTAATTGATATTCTAAGCCTTTTAATGCAGAACTTGGAGCACTAAACGCTAACTGTTCTTCTGTACCATCATAAAAGTTTCTTGGTTTTCTCTCGTAACTAAACCTTGCTAGCTTTCTAATACCAAAACCAATTCTATAATCATATGGATAGTCAGGTGTATTGTCTACTACAACAGGTATATCATACAGACCATTGCCATCTCCTGTTCTTACAAAATAGGTTGACACATCTTCTTCTATAGAGTTGTTTATATCAACAGCTCCGTATACAGTACCATATTTAATAAAATCTTTATATAGGGATTTAAAAAATGGTGAACCATCTTGAGCAGAAGCACCATTCATAACCAATATACACACTAATAAACTTACATATCTTTTCATATTGTAGTTTTGTTATGTTAATACTATTGGTTTATATAATAATATAAGAACTTTTTATGAATCTAAGAAGAACTTAACCTGAAAATTTGGCATTTAATTACCAATATACCAACTGTCAAGTTTCTCAAAAGATTCCCACTTTTGTATGCTTGATAGAATTGGTGCTGCGTCAGCCAAGTTTTTCCAGAACTTTAAGTCTCCTTTTCTTGGTTTATTTTGATACACAAGATCACTATCCTCTCTAAACTCTGGGCTATCAAAACCATAATATGATCCATATGCTAAAGTACCTAGACCTACAGAAAAGGCTTCTGCTAACTCACCAAGAGTTCTTGTAGAAGCAATTGGACTACCAATCATAGCAAAGAGTTCTTGTACACCATCAGGTGATATTGGAACAAACATTACCATTTCTTTATATGTTCTTTGTGTTTGATATTTTGCAAAGTTCTTTATTTTCTTAACCCATAGCGGCTCATCACCTTCATCATCATCCCATGCATTTTCTAATAGTGACATCATCATCATGCTTAATATAATCATAGATGCTTCACCAACAGTTCTATTTATATTACCAACTTTGTTTTGTACTAAAGCTTCCATATCTGAAGCACTTATTTCCCCACCACTATCTGTTTGATTGTTTTCTCTGACAGAGTTTTTATATTCTGATACTACCTCACTCATTTTTACTTTTCCTGTTGCCACTTGTTTAAGTGAATATCTAAGAAACTGTAAAGATGATCTATATCTTCCTTCCATCCAACCTAAATTCTGATCATAGTACTGTTGTTGAAATCTAGCTCTCATTGCTGGTGGAAACCACTTATGAAACTGAAATAGTACTACACCCAACCAATGATTCTGTGCAACCGTTCTATCTATTCTAGCATAGTTACCATGTGTCTGTTTGTTTACTTCTCTTATTTCATTTCTTATATCAGCAAAGGCTTTAGTAGATTGAGTCAGAGGCCCTCCTATTTCAACTTCTATTCCTGTTACTTTATTAGGAACATACTTAATCCACTTTTTATCATATGTAATCTCTTTCTTAACAGGATCCCATTGTGCAGCATCATACATACTAGCACTTGTGCCATCCTTTGCTATAAGCTGAGTATCAAATAATACAGCAGATCCAATTTTAGTTTGTACAGCATATTCAAATCCATCCTGTAATGTATAACCTATAGCTTTAAATCTTTCCCAAATAGTTTTTTGTCCAGATGATTCTCTACCAGATTCTCTTATATCTTGACTGTCATCCATCATTCTCCAGAACTCATTTACACCTTCATATTTATTTGTAGGTTTATTTGGATCATATGAACGTCCTGCAAAGTTTGTTGCACCTATAGTAGATACATCCACAACCTCTGGAATACCATACATTGCTGTTCTTTTAATAATTCCAGCCATTCCTTCTGTATTAAACTCTTTTTCTGCCCGCAAGTATGCTTTTCTTGAAAAGAATCTACCACCTATACCTTCTATTGTATTATTGACTTGACCTAATACAAAGTTATTTATGTTACCAAAAGGGTTAAAGGCTACATAAGCTAAGGATGAAACTGAAACTAACACCTCAACAAATCTGTCAACAAAACCTTTACTATCTTTAGCATTATTATATAATACCATCTTTTGCCACATTCGTGCTCTACGTACTACATTCTTTTGAAGTCCTTCATTACCAGCTTCACCTTTAATATTCCATTTTTCTGGTGTAACTTTATCTAACATTCCTGTAACTAAATTTCCTCCTGATTCAATGTATGATCTTTTTTCTAATACTTTTATTAATGCATTAATTGTATCTTCTACAGCACCCATAGTCTCAAAATGTTCAGCCATTCTATTAAACTGTAATAAACTATCTGTTAAATCAGTGCTTACCTCACCTATAGTAGGCTGGCTTCTTTGTTTTTGTACTAAGCCTTCTAATATATTTCTTTGTTTATTATATTCTTTTAGTTTTATCTTTTTGTTTTTATAATCCTCTTTGAGCTGTGTAATTTTATTTTCTAACTGAGTAAGTCTTTCTTCTACTCTAGGGTTACCAGTAAAAAATATAGGCATGCTATCCACTCTTTCTCCTAATTCATTAACAACAACAGTTTTCTGTTCTGTAGTAGATGTAAATAAATTTTTCATACTTCTACTTGACTTAGCCCACATTCTGGTAAAGAATCCTCCATAAGCGTTTTTCTTTAAGTCATCTGCAATATTACTTTTTACCAACGGTATACTACCTAACATCTTTTGTCTTGTCTGTGGGGGTAATTTACTAAGCATCTCTCCTTCATACAACTCTATAAACATATCATAGTATTCTCTACGTGCTACAGCTAATGCATCATTAACCTTAGGATCCATTATATCTATGTACTTTTGACTTCGCATATCTTCTGGCTTACCTGTTTTTGGATCTATAGGTCTAGCTATTAGTCTAGGTTCAATGTAATCTTGCTTTACAGATGGATAAGTTTCATCACGTTTAATTTGACCTGTAGGCTCACCTGCCTTTTTAAAAGCTTTTACATAATCTGTAGTTCTATAATACTTAGCTCTATATTTAGTGTAGTCATTTTTTGATACACCACTACGCTTTTCCCAACTAAAAGACCTAGAGTTCCACTCTTCATAAACATTACGCACATCTTTAAACTCTTGTGTATATCTATGATAGTCACCATCTATTGGTTGTTTCTGATCATTGATTATTTCAGCTCTCATAAACTGATTCACATTAGTCTTTAATCTAGATAGTTTTTTATTCCATTCTATATCTTTTCTACCTTGAGCTGTCTTTTTTGCTTCTTCAAGATTTGTAACATCTGCATATTGAAAAGGTACACCCGCTTCATCTTGTGTTGCAGCAAACAAATCTCTACGTCTTTCACGGAATTTTAAACTTAATGGTTGTACATATGCATCAGGTTTTAGCTGACCGTTCTCATCAAAATTTAACATGAAATCATAGAGCCTATTTTTAGATACACCAGGTTGAAGTAATCTAAGCTTTTCAGCTGCAGCTATAACTTTGCTATCACGCATAGAAATATTAGTTAATAACTTTTGCATTTGAGCTTTATAGATTTTATCCATTGTTGCTAATATAGCATCTTTACTTGTTGATAAATCTTTTGAATATAAGGCTGAATTAGATATATCAGGAACTGTTGTTAAAAGGGCTTGAAAGTCTGCCAAAGTAAATGTCATACCTGAATGATCTTGAATAATAACTTTATCAGTTGGATCAAAACCATCTCTCATGTTTACTCTAACAACTTCTTCAGCAAAATCAAACAGTGCTCTATTTACTAATCCTTGTCTATCAATCTTTCTATTAACTACTGAGGCAGGACCATTTAGTTCAATTAATACTGCATTAATATTATTTATTAAATATCTTTGTGTAGCATTTAATTGTTCTATTAAACCTTTGTTTTGTTTAAAGCTATACAAACCCTCAAAGGTTGTCATAAATCTATTAAAACCTAATACTTTATTAATAAAACCATCTTCTTTGACATTATCTGGATTACTAATATAATCTTTGTATTCTTTCATTTGTCTTAATGAATCCTGCAACAATGTTGTATATGTAGTAGATATATCTTTATTATTTTCTGGATCAATCAATGCTAGATCTATAATAGCTAAAGTATTATCTATTTGTTCTTTAGCTTCTGCACTACTTCTTTCCATGTAGATATTACTTTTTACTTTGTCTAACATTTCTTGTTTAGTAACAATAGCTAATCTATAATCTTTGATTGCACCAAATACAGAACTTAAAGCTACATTTTCATATGGATCTACAACTTCTATGTCTTCCATTAATGCATCTTCTATTTCTTCTTTTCTTGAATCATATGCAATTCCATCAGTACCACCTTCGTCTAATTTTTGATCTAGCATTTCTCCTTCAACATTATAAACTGTCTCAGGAATTAAATAGTCTACATTAATACCATTATCCATTTCATTATGCGGAACTGTACTTGTATATTCTAGTTTAGGGAGTGTAGATATATCATCATTTATTTGAATATTTATAGTTGATCTAGCAAATTTATCCATATCCACCTTATATCCCATGTTGGTAGCCATTCTAGCTATAAGATTTATCTGAATAGCATCTTGTACTCTAAGAGGTAGCTCAGAAACATTATTATTTTTTAATCTGTTACCAGATGCTAATGGAACTAAGACATCTTCATATCCAGATGCTTGATCAGAATTAATTATATTAATTTTTATAATTTTTAAATTACCAAACTTATCAACTAATACTATATCTGCTTTTGCAGCAACATTAGTTTTAGGGTCAGAAAAAATAACATTAGTTAATATAACATCACTATCATTTTTGATTGTTACAATATCAGCTTTAATGTTTTCAAATGCTGCTTGTGCTAATTCTTTGTCCAATGATAAACCTTCAGATATTTCTTCAAAAGTTTTATATGATGCCACTGCATCAACTATAGTACTAATATCATTTTTAATTGCTGTAGAAAACTTATCAGTTTTACCTATAACCTCACCAGCTGATTGATATGCTTCTCTTGTATTTATATCATAAAAAGTATTATTGTCTTTGTTAAGAACCACTAGGTTGTTAATAAAGTTATTAGGTGTGTTAGCAGATAATGAATCTGATAAAGCAGCTGTTTCTTTTATATTATGAAACATTTCATTAATAACTGTTTTTTGTTGGTCTGTCCTAGAAGACTTCAAAGCTTGATTTACTAAACTTTGTTTTTCTGGTGTAAGATTATATCTTACTCTACCATTGATAGATTGACCTGTTTCAAAAGATATACCTGAAGTATTTAATAACTTAGCTACGTCAGACAAAGTTAGATCAGATCTTATTGCTTGTACTGGTAATTTTCTACCAGTTATATATTGATTAAGGTTTTCAATTATATTTTTAAACCACTTAAGCAATTCTTCTATACTATTTAAAAAAGACTGTGTAGGACTTTCTTCATACTCTTTATTAAAATGTCTTGACAAAGCTTGAGTAACTACTTCCATTTCCCTTTCCTCTGCAGTTATATTTCTTTTCTTATTATATGCATCTTCTATTTGTTGAGTCATCTCAGGAAACATACGTCTAGATTCATCTAATAAAGTTTCATACAATGGAATGTTATCTACCTTTACTGCCTCTATAAAAGGATGTAGCATTTCTTCAATTAGTATTTCATCAGTGACTCTACCTTTAATTAAAATAGCATTATTAGCAACATAAAAAGAATTAACCTGTGAAAAAGGTACTTTAGCTTTTCTCCACTGTGGTAATAAATCATACTTCTTTTTTGCTTCTGTAGGTGTAAGTAATTGTACACTTACATCAGGAAACATCCTCATTAAATGTTTTACTACTTGCCTTGCTCTAGGGGTGTCCCAAGATCTTGATTGAGGAAGCATGTCTTTTGCTGTAAATAAATTACTATTAACTGACACTGCATATGTTTTAGGAGTCTTATCTATATTTAATGAGTCTGCTGGTAAATTATTAGCCTCTAAATATCTTTTTGCTCTTCTAACATTTGAATCTATTAATGAATCACTTATCTGTAATGTATCTTGATCAGTATTATTTATATAGTAAGAACCTTGATGACTATGAATAATCTTTTCTCTACTTAGATTATTTAATAAGGCTTGTCCAAATTCTTTTTGCTTTAAATTGTTTAAAGCTCTTTTATCTTTAACATATGAAGCAGCCTCTACTACAGTAGGAATTGCATCACTATCAGTTGATTCTTGCCAACTATTAATAACATTAGTAGTTATAAGATCTGTTTTATAAACTTCTAATAATGCTATATACTCTGCCGTGTTTTTATTTGGACATTTTGCCATAACTATAAATTACATTTTTTAATTTGATCAATTAATTCTTGTGGGCTACCCCACATAGAGTTAGGATTCCTATCATACAAATCTAATAAATCTTCTAAACTATTAATATTATTTTCTCTTTTAAAGTTTTTAACCTCTGTACTAAATGAACCATCTTCTATATTGCTATCCCAAAACTCTGTTATTTCAGGATGACTAATAAAAGGATCAAACATATCTAACTGACCTATCAACTCCTGTCTATTCTCACTAATAGGAAGCTCTTCTACTTCTAATATACCTAGTTCTTCAGAAGTAATATTGTCTGTTGCCTCTGCAATTGATGCCGCAATAGCATCTAATTCTGCAGTGTCTACTATATTTACACTATCTATAATTACTGATTCGTCTGTTACATCCAGATTAATAGATTGATTACGGAATATTTGTGGTACAGTTTTACTTGTATCTTCTGTTTCTTTAACAACCTCTGGTGTGCTTTTTGATACTTCAGGTTTCTCCATCATTTGTTTTAGAGTAGGTCTATTACCAAACATAAATCCTGCACCAAACTGTAAAGGAGAACCTATCAAATCAACTGATGTTTTTTCTTGATCATTTCTTTGATATATAGTTGATTCTATACCGGTCTGACGGTCTATAGTATCCATCCTTTTTATTGCAATTGAATCAGTTTCAGAATTAAACTTTCTTGGTAATAACTTAGCATTAGATGCAGATAGCAAATAGTTTTCTACAAAAGATGTCGTACCTCCAGCATCTGTAAATTCTTTAGATCTTAAATATTTTTCTGTAGAATTAATTTCAGATAAATAGTCTTCTAGAACATACGGGCTAATTGATTCTAATAAACCACCCGGTGCTAATTGTAAACCATCTTTAACCATAATATAATTTATAACAGTTTTTGCAAATTGTCTTGTATCAGGGTTATTGTATAATTTATTAAATGAGGTTTGTAGATCATATTTTTGTAATCTATTTAGCTTTCTCCATGTGTTTGCTTGAGCTAGATACAAACCTGATCTATTACCCTTATCAGTTGGTTTGTATGTTGTAACAAAATCAAATAAAAAGAAATTGCCAGGATCACTTATTCTAAGTTGTTCTACTGCATGCCATACATTACCTTGTTCATTATCTTGTCCTGGATATAGTATACCGTTACTTAAAGGATTATTTTTATCTATATTTTGATATGCACTTAATGTGACAAATGCTAATACATCTTTTTTAACTTTTGTTCTAACGGCCTCACTATTCTTATATAAGTTTGTATCTAATCTTCCAACTAATTCTGATGTAATTCTTTTTACACCTGGTGTCTGTGATAAAAACATCTTTGGTAAAATATTTACATTTATGTCTGATAGTTGTTCAGATAATCCAGATAGATATGAACTACTCAACATATTTCTTACCTTTATAAAATAAGGATTTTTTATAAAATCATTTATGCTTTCTACCCTTTGAGAAATACTATCAATGTTTTTTCCTAATCCATTGTTAAGACTTACTAGACTATTTAATTTAACCGTAAAATTAGATATAGTAATTACTTTTGCAAAAACCTGTAAGGCCCCTTGTAATTCAAGTACTTCTAAATTATCAGCTACTCCTCTTTCTAAAGCATCTTTATCAGGAACTATACCCTTTACTATTTTTCCTTTATCATCTCTTTCTATTAGATCATTTATTCTATCTCCAATAGAAGGAGATATACCATCACTATTATCAATTTGTCTATATATATCTTGTATAATTTTTTGATTTAAAAGTAGTATAGAAGTTTCTAACGGAACACCAAGTTGAATCATATTTGATAACATACGTGTAGCATGAGCGTTCAAACCTAACTTACTTACCAAAAACTCTTTAGCATTGTCTGTCATAGCAACTATTAGAGAAGACATTAAATCTTGTTTTCTCATTCCGTTTTCATTTAAAGTTCCACCAAAAGACTTATACTCTTTACCATCAAGCTCAAACTTTAAAGTACCTAAACCTATTTTATATTCTTTAAATAAAGACAAATATAAATTTGGTGAAACTACTGAACCAATTGAAGCACCCTTATTGTTTGTAAAAGCAACAGTTTGTCCAGTAAGGGTATCTATATCTTTACCTGCTTGGTTAGTTCTTTCTGAAAAACCAGGTAATTTTCTAACACTCTCCCAAACATTCTTTAATAAATCTAAGTTAGACGGTCTATAAGCTATTGGATATGTACCTGATGTTAAATAATCATTACTTACTAATTGACGTTTATAATCTACTAGTTTATTGCTTACAGGTGCTTCATAAGGAGCCTGCTTATTATCTTTTACAAATTGATTAAACTCACTTTGAGTAATAGGCATACCTAATACTTTTAAAGCACCAACAGCATTCTTACTAAAGCCAGCATTTTCAGCAGGTGTTTGATCTATATCAACTAATGAATCAGATATTATAACACCTTGTAGTTTATATAATTTTATAGCTTCAGAATATTGGTTTCCTGTTTCATTAACCTTTTTGTTTACATAATTAATATAACTAGAATAATTATTTTCATATGCTTTAAACTCACCTTTCTCTACATAAAACTCCTTCATGTGTATGTATGCTTGATCTATATCAAAATCTGCACCAGACACTTCTATAAGTTCATTTGAAAACATTGCTGAACCTCCCATGAAGTTGGGTAAAAAATCTACAACCTTTACATTAAAGGCAGAATGATAGTCTTCACTAGGTATACGTACAGCATACATCTCACTAACTACATCAGGTATAGTATTTTTATATCTTCTATATTTACTCTTATAAGCCAATAAGTCATTTACTTCTTTTGATTGAGGAGGCATAATTGCTTCAGAATATCTTTGACCTTGATATTCACCACCTTTATATTCTTTTAAGTTATATCTTAAACGGTCTACTATAATAACACCTTCAGCTGGTAAAGGATCACCAGTGTTTAATTCTTCAAGGCTTCTATTATCTAATGTAAAGTTTCCATTAAGAAATTCATTTTCTCTTATTACTTCTTGTCTATCAGGAGTAACTTTACCATTAAAGGTTTCTATACTAAATACTCTTCTGTATACATTCTTTCCTAATGATGATACTAATGCAACACTAGTTCCATTTACTTTTTCTTGAAAAACACCTTGACTAAAGTATGTCAAGAACAGCTGTTCATATTTACTTATAGTATAAGGGTTATCTAAATTATATTTAAGTTGATTGTTTTCATCAGAACTAAAAAATTCAATTAGATTACTAGTTGATTGACCAGCCTGTAAAGAATTAACTGCATACTTAGAAAACAATACTAAGTTAGGACTTACTATCTTATTTAATTTTGATGCATCTATTTCTGATCTTACATCTTCTACATTAAATGTTAATTTAACTTTAGCATTATACTTTAATCTTGATCTATATTTTAAATCATTATTATAGTTTATAATTGTTTGTTGAATATCCTTATTTCTAGGATCTTGTTCAGATGTGTTTAGAGTTTTCATCTGACTTTGTAAAGTAATCTGTTTTTTATTTGATGGATTAATTTGTTGTAAGCCAAAGTACTTAGCATAAATAGTTGTGGCATTGTTTGTAAAACCACTAGGTTGACCATTTAAATCACTAATAGGATTTAAATTTTGTTTCATCATTTTTAGTGCTGATTCAGGTGCTGCTATACTTACAGTTTGATTTTCTTTATCTAATTCTTCTAAGTTGACTCTTAAGTTGTGTAGTTTTTCTTGACCTGGCTTAGCAACCCACATATCATCAGAGTTCTGCATAGATGTTAACTCTTTGGTTAAAGTAGTATAAGACATCTTTATATATGTTTCACCATCAAAATACGCATACTTTTTAGAATTTAACATGTTGCCTTGAGATATAAGCTCACCAATCTCTTCCCATTGTAGAACTTCTCCTTGTTCAATTTTATTTAATGCAGCAGCTAATGCTGGTGTCATTTCACCAATACCAAATTGAAAATGTCTAGTGGCTTTTACAGTACCATATACTTGTGCATCTGCAATCTGAATAGAATTTGAACTTAATCCAGACATTAATGTTGGCTCATTAAAAGCAACTAAATTTATTTTGTTTGTCTCATGCATTACCCCCAAACGTGGGTCAGTTAAATATGTTTCAGCAGGTATAAAAGAGTTATTATTACCCTTTGCTCTTTTACTTTTATCAGTAAAGTCTTTTAAAACTTTAGCTTGATCACTTAAATAAAGCTCATTTAATGATTTAACATTTAAGTAATTATTAAAAAACACTTGTTTAAGGTTATAAATAGGATCCATGTCAATTAGATTATACATAGCTGCAGTTGACTTAGCAGCTTCTTTAACAGCTCCAGTAGTACCTCTACTTATACCACGTACAATTTTCTTATCTATTCTATTTCTAACGTTTAGTGTATCTATTAAGTTATCAAACTCATTAAACTTACTATCTAAGTTGGCTTCTAATTGTTTCTTAAATGACTTTTTATTTAGCTTAGCTGCTCTTAAAGCTTGTTCAAATGCAGCTGGCTCTTCTGAAAGTGCTTCTTTTATTAGCCCGCTTCTAGTATCTATATTTAAAAGTGTCTCATTATTGGCAAATGTTTTTGATCTAAACTCTCCAGTGTTATACCCTTCTATTACATCAGTAGTTCTATTTGGACCATTCTCTCTTACTATTCTATTGTACTCATTCTCAACAAAATTATAAAAGGCCTCTAATACTTCATCAGTAATAACGTCTCTTCCTTGTATTTTTTCTACTGCTTTTATAATAGGTAAAGTTGTTTGATCACCTGTATTTGAAGACTCCATAACTCTAATTAAATTTGGAGATATAGCAAATCTACTATCTGTACCATTTACAGGATTCTTAACCAGTACAGATTTCAAAGGTTTTCTATTAAGAGAATTGTAAAAAGCTAAATAGTTGTTTATGTTAGTAACTAAAAATTCAGCAGGAGTATATTTCCCATAGTCTGTACTCTTTAATGTTAAACTAGATTTTACATCTAAGTCAGCAGATAAACTTCTTAAAACTTTTGTGCCAGATATTCTAGATATCTTTACTTGATTATTGTCTGCTAAAGCATTAAATGCAGGTGAGTTCAATAAAAAGTTATTACTTAAATAATCATCCTGTAATAATCTTGCCCTCTCACTTGCAGAGTTTAATGCTCTTGTCTTTCTTAAATTAAATGTTGGTTGTTGATGTGAATTAACTAAATCATTATTTGAATTCTTAAATACTGTAGCTCCAATTGTTTCATCAAATGATGCATTACCTAAAGCTAATTTTTTTAATTTGCTTTCTGCTCCCTCAGGTGAAAATAAATCTACTCCTTCTTTAATCAACTCAAAAAACACCTCTATATCATTAAGTGTCATTGGTTGTACATCAGGATGAAAAGATAGCAATTGTTCTTGTGCTTTAGTAAGATTCTCTCTTGCCATAAGCCTACTATAAGACATATAACCTGGACTAATAGAAATACCTAAATTATCAAATAAAAGTTTAGATAATTTTCTAGATCGTTCATTTAATGCATTGTTTCTTATTGTAGTTTTTTTAGGTCTTAACTCTGTTTGTAATGTAACAAGTGCTTTTAATGCATCCTTTCTTATATTTAAATCATCTTGCCATAACTGTAGCTTAGATGAATATCCTTCTGACCATGAGTCTAATTGATTATTAGAATCATCTCTTTGAGATGCTGAATGAACAATTGAATTACCCAACATATCTCTTTGAGTAAAAAACCACTCTACTCTAAAGTTTGTAAATGAATTAAGTACTTTAATCAAAAAGTTTGGGTTAGTAATACCTTCAGGAAACTGTTCAAAAGTAAAGTCTTCTGTATAACTCTCTGGCATATTAATACCTGAGTTTTCAAATATTTGGTTTACAACAGCTTCAGTCTGTGGATTAGTTTGTGAAAAAGCATACATAGCTTGTAGCATTTCTACTGGATCCTCAAGACCTTCTAATGATTTAAGCATTCCATTGTATACTACATTAGCATTAACAGGTACTGTAATAGGCGTACCATTAACTAAAGTAGTATTACCAAAATAATCCTTTTCAATATATGTTACTGTTCCTATGTACTTTCTTACTGCAGCAGGTAAATTATCTAAACCACCACTAAGATATGTTTCTTTACCATACTGCTGTACAGTTCTTAAACCTTCATTATCTATAAACTCATCATTTCTTTCTACTTGTTGTGCTGACTGTAGATCTATTATATCTAATACGTCTGTAACAGATTGTTTTATTTGAGGAATAAAATCTTCAAATGCTGCTGTAAGCAACTTAAGCATGTCATGCTCTTTGCTTCCTTCTAAAAATTGTGAGTTAGCATTACTAAATACATCATATGTCTCAGCAAACTCATCAACTATAACATCTAGTTCTTCATCTTGATTGAACTTTAGCTTTTCTTCTGTAGGTATAAAATTAAATTTTCTATCTATTAACACTCCTGCCATAGAAGATATTATACCATTTGCTACAAAGCTTGGTACATATAGCTCACCTATACCAGCATTTCTATCTACCATTTGATATGGTATAAGTTTGTTAGCTTCAACAGATGATCCTAAAGTAGTAAACTCATTTGTTGCTATAGGAGCAGATTGAAATTTACCTCCATCTATGTTTTCAAATAATGAAGTTAGTTCATTTTTATAGAATTGATTTAGTACTCCTTTAATCCAATCTAATATTTTTGTAAACAAAGATTTTACTTCTGAAGAAGTCTTAGTGTTTTTTGGTCCAGTTTTAAACAGCTCAAACTGATCTGCCATATATTCTTCAAAGTATTCTCTTTCTAATCTCTCTTGACTCATATTAGTATATGTATCAGCAGAGTTTCTAAATTTTTGTAATTCAGATGCTAGACTTTTTCCTTCCTTTCTTAGGTTGGCTCTTTGTTCTTTTCTGGCTATTCTTAAATACTTAGCTTGTTCTTGTGGCGTAAGTATCATTCTGTATACACCGTGGAAAGCCTCATGATATCTAAATGGACTATTTGCTCCTGTGTATATAGTTCCTGAAACATCAAGTCCACCAGCTATATCATTTATGTTTAAAACAAATGATCCTACACGTGTACCTGTAGTTATTAAATTACTTCTTAGTGTAGCTATATCAGCTATACCTATATAATCAGGTAATGTTTGTGAAGCCCATACAGAAAAAGAATCAATACTTTCTACATCAGTAGAGTTAAAAGATCCTTTAACAATCTTATTAGCACCTCTTAGTTCATCTCTTTTCTTAAATAAATCTTGTAGTTCCTTGTTTTCTTTATATGCTTGTCTTAATCTCTTCCTATTTGTAGGACCGTACTGATCTTCTAATTGAGCTTTTAATATGCTTATCTTAGTTAAAATAGAATTTAAATCACTTACCTCTTCTAAAACTTCTACCTCTTCTGCTATATCTGGTAATACTTCTACATTCTCTGGTGCACTTTCTTCTATTAAAGGTGTGACAGATATGTTACCTTTAGATAACTCTCTTCCAATTGATTTAGGATTAGCTGTTGTTAAAAGTCTAAATCCTTTTCTTAATTGATTAGGGTCTATAGCTGTTTCCAAGTCTACTAAGAAATCAGTTATACTTGCGTCTTCTGCTATAGATGTTGTAAAGTTTTTTAAAGATATTGTACCCTCTCCTAAATTTTCATCTCCATTAATTTTATCTAACAAAAGTTGTATTAAATCTTGTGGTGATTTTCTTGTTTCTTCTGCAACACCTAGATTAAGATCTGCCGGATATAAATATTGTGTCTTTCCTGTCTGCTTATATAATGCACCACCTAATGTTCTGTTTTCATTAGCTATAGCATCTTTAACTCTCATTCTAATATTACCATACTGATCTACATCTAAAAATACTTTTCTTTTAGATCCAGGTTTGCTTGTTATAAATATTTTACTTAAAGTTTCTTTATTAAACTCTTCATTAAAGTTTATGTCTTTTGGTTTTTTATCTTTATCAAGATTGCTTTCTACAGTTGTCTGAGCTCTATTGATAAGTCTTAAAAGTTCTATGTCTAAGTCTACTTTCTGTTGTAATTTTGGTTTTGAAGTAACAACTGAATAAACTCCATTAGGCTGCTTAAGAACAACCATATATCTATTAGTTCCGCCCTCTACACTTTGTTTCCATAAGCCGTTTCTTTTTAATGCAGCTTCAGTCTCTTCTCTTAACACATCTAATGCATCACCTTCTAAATTACTAATAACTTTTGGTGCTGAATTATTTCCTCCTACACTAATATCATATATTAAATAGTTACCTAAACCATCAGAACTATATTTTAAATCTTTTAATGAAGTAAAAGTATTTGGTGATGTATAGTTATCATAACCCTCAAATAAATTTATTCTTATTCCATCTGGTAATTCACCAAATATAGCCTCTCCTCTACCATCTTGATTAGCTAGTTTTTGTATTGCTTGATTTAAAACTGCAGCCTTAGCAAAATTTTCTTGTATATATTGTAGAGTCTGCACACCAGGTGATAAATTAGATTGAGAATCTATTTCCACTCCAGTTAAGTCTTTATCAAATTTAATTACACTCTTCATAAACTCTACATCAAAGTCATGTGGCATAACTGCTTTTCCATCTTTATCAAAAAAACTGAATCTTTGACTTGGTAAATATGCAAATACATTATTAGCTGATTCTTCTAGTCTAGTTATATCAGGATTTGTATCATATAAGTTATTGATCTTATCTATAACATTAACATCAATAACTTGTATTCCTATATTATAACTATTAGTATTCTCTTTTATATAAGGATTAGGTTTTAATCCATCAGCAGGTATTACATAATTTTTTGATGGTGATTGTGTTACTGGTGTTATAAATAAATTTAATCCATTTAGTTCTTCTGTAGTTAAATTACTAATAATTAAATCTGTTCTTTCATTAGCACTGTCTTTAGGCTCAGTAAAATTATTTTTATGTGACCATGCCTCTATCATTTCATTAGGGCGTATTTTAGAATAAGTTTTACCTAAACTATCAAAATTAATTGGTGCTGCTAAAACAAAATTATTTATAAAGTCTTGTTCTGAAATAGGTATTGAGTTCTCTAGGTTAGTATAATAGTCATTACTAAACTTATTAAAAGGAATAATAAATATACTTTGTTGAGAGCCTTTATCAAATGATGTTTTACCTGTATTAACTACAAATACTTCCCCTTGCTTATTAATTATTCTTTCATTCTTACTTATAGATAGCCCATTTATTCCACCAAATCTATATACTCCTCCTGTATCAACCTCTTTTTCTAATTTTTCAGCAGCTTGAATTGCATCAGCTTTTATACTATATACACCTAAACTATTGGCACCAATAATTTGTCTAAGCTCTTGAGATATCTTGTTACCTTTCTTATCTAGTATTGTATAAATAGATGTATTTGCTTTATCTCTTTTATTTATAACCTTTTCTTCTACATCAACTATTGCCCCTTCAAAAATAATATTTGAAGGCTTCTGTCTTACTGTTTGAAAAATAGACAGATTTAAATTTAATTGATCTAGTATATTTAATATATCTGCATTCTCTGCTGCAGGTCCGTTTATAAAATCTTGAAAGCCTGTTTCATTTTTTATATCACTCTCTGTTGGAATTAATTCTGCAACCTGACCATTAACCAATACTGGATATCCTTTTGACCATATTTTCTTAATAGCATCATAGGCTGTTTGTATGTTAATCCCAGCAGCGCTTTCTTTCCATTCTTCTATACTTAATGAATCTCTATTAGGTATAGCCTGATATTGTCTAAACTGGTCTTCTAATGTTCTATTTAATACAACAGAATTGATTGTTGGTATTACTTCTACATTTTCTATACCAGCATCATCTAAAATCTGATTAACATCCTTTGCACTCTCATCAGCAACTTCTTCTTGTGACCTCTCTGCTTTTGCAAGTTCTTCTGTTTGTAGATTATAACTATTTATTATTGGATTAATTTTATTATTGATAATTATAGCATCTTCCAGTATAGATGGATCTAGTAATCTGCCTGCAAATAAATATGAATTTGACTGGTCTATTGAAGATGTTTCTCCTGTTTCTAAAAAAACTTGAGTAGCTTCCGGTGTTAAATAAACATCTTCTGCAGCTAAACTATTTAGCATCTGGTTTTGTTTATCTAATACTAGCTGGGCTTTAGTTTGTTCTATTATTATTTGTTTTTGATTAGCCTCTAATACTTTAAAATATTCTGCAGATCTATTTATTAAGTCTTCCATTTTATTAGGATCTAATAAATAATCTATAGTATTGTTAAACAAGAATGCATCTTGAGATAAAGCTGCGTAGTCTACTATTTCATTAATTGCATTATCCACTGCATCAGCATCAACAAACGTTCCTTTAGAAGCAGCTAATGAATTCAAATAGTTTTCTATTGGGCCCTTTAACTTATTCTTTTTACGCTGATCAAAAAATCCTTTTGCTGTTAGATTATCATTATATACTTTATTAATTCTATCTAGATTCTTTTTCCTTCTTTTCTTTTCCTTAAGAGATTTTTTATTTCTCTTAATTGCAATCTCATCTAATCCAGATTCATTATTAGCATTTTGTTCTAGTATTAATATCTCTTGTTGTAATCTATCTACTTCTACTTCTAAAGATTCTTTATCTAATAAAGGTGTAACATCATTAGCAGCCATATTACCAAACAATGGAGTAGACTCTAATGACTGAGCAATTTTTACTTTTCTATTTAGTGCATCTTTAAATGCATTCTGAGTAAACATATAAAACATTTCTTGATGTTCATATGCCTTTTTTAATCTTTGCTCATCTCTATATTTTCTTGTTCCAGGCGTAAACATTTCTGGCTTGTATCTAGGTTTAAATATGCTTTTCTTATTATTAAACATATCACCATACTCAGTAATAAGATCTAATTGTTTTTGTATCTTTGATCTTACTTGTTCTATACTACCATAATCCTTTTTAGGAAATGCCTCACCTAAAGCTTTATCATCAAGCTGACTAAAATCTACCATCTCTTGTTGATAAAATCCTATTGAGCCTTTTTTATATTTATCATGTAAATTTTTAAACTCTAAGAAATTTCTACCATTAAAGTAATCATACTTATCATTCCTTGAAATAGCATCATCCATAGCATTGGATGTTTGTTTCATAGTTGACATCATTAGCTGATCATTATTTAAGATAGCATCTAAACCATCTACACCTTTTTCAGACATATCTTCTGATTGGCGTATAATATCTGCTATTACTTTTTCCTCTGCTGTTCTTGCGTTTGCATAATCCGCTCTAGAAGCTTTACTTCTCAAAGCATAGAGTTTAGGAACTTGTTGAAATAAAACATTTTGATAAGGCCCAGCTAAACCACCCATCAAAAATCCGGATAAAAATGTATTTAATCCTTGTGCTGTAAACTGATCCTGTATACCATCCATTGCAAATGAACCATATAAATTCTTTGTACCTGCACCAGGCTCTCTAAGCAAGGCACCATAGTAGCCTTCATTAGTTGCAGCAATAGCTTCTTGTGAAACTTCTTGTAGTCCCTCTGCTATTCCTGCTGCACCGTATCTTAACATCATACCTCCAAAAACTCTTGGAGCATTTTTTATTCCACCAGCTGTAAATTGTCTAACAATATTTGTAGGAGTAGGCATACCTAAAAAAGTTGCACCCTTTTGATAAGTTCCTTTTAAAGCTTTTCCTGTAACAGCATCTACTAGTGGATTAGTTCTAAATACTTTTTCTGATAGATTCTTATATCCTCTTCTCCAACTTCCAAAGGCACCTCTTAAAACAAACTTGTTTGATAAATATATTATACCAAAGTTTTGCATTTGTGTTCTAAATGCAGCTTGAGCAGCTTTTACTTTTGTATCAGATAGTTGATCTGCTGTAATAGCTTTACCAGGATTTTGTTGTGCTAAATATTTTAAATGATTTTGTTCTACTCTATTACTAACCATACCAGCTTCTAGTTTAGCTTCAGATAAAGCAATATTAAATTGTCTTATATCTCTATAGAAAGCACCAAAAGCATTACCACTTTTAGTAATATTAAATAAATTTTGTGCAGCATTACCTGTTGTTTGCCAATTCTTTATAGCATAAGTTAGTTCTGGTGCAACAAATCTTCCAAAAGCTTCTGCACCACCATAATAGAATTGTTTAGCGTTTTCAGCATTATTAAGTGTTCTAACCAATGCTTCACCAGAACTTGCATATCTTTTTACATCAAATAAATTAGCAATAGCTTTTCCTGTCCTGACTAAATTTCTACCTGTGCCTGCCACAAAAGCAGCAAAACCTGCTGGTGCTCCTGCGCCTGTTGATGTTAATGCAGCTGATCCCATTGCTAACACTAACTCTTCTACTGCTATAGATGCAATAATACCTGCTGTATAACCAAAGCTTAAACCAGTATTAGTTAATAAACCAAAAGGTCCTCCTTTGCTTGTTGAACCTATTCTCATAGCATCTTCCATAGTATTTGCTGCTTCTAAGTCTGGAGCTGACCAATAACCATCTCCATCAAATGCATCTGCTATAGATCTATAAGAAGAACCAAGACCTATAGAAAATTGACTGCCTAATTGATTCCAAGCTCTAGAAAAATCATCATACTTGCTACTATTAGCATTATAAAAAGATTCATTGTTTGAATAAGGGTTAAAGCCTAACTCACTATAATTAGGACTAGCATAAAATCTATCAAAATTACTATTCTTAATATTACCATAATCTGGTGCAGCAGCCACTAAATTATTTTGTGATGGTGCGTTTGCTGTTGCTTTCATCTGCTCACCTAAACTAAGATCTGATATTTGAGTCTTAGATGGATTATATCCTATATCTAATAAACCAGGATTGTTGCTAGAAACATTACCAATTACTTCAGGACCATACTTAAACATATCACGTTGATACCTGTCTACATTTAATAAAGCAGCTGGGTCAGCCATATTTAAAAAGTCTGGACCATATTGTTCTGTATCCATTAAAGACTGCATTGTCTTATATGGTTTAGCATCATTTACTAAATCAACCTTAGGATTGTTGCCTGTAAGGTTCTCCTGAAGGGCTTGTGGATCTTGGTTTTCCATACTTACCTATTAATTATTTTTTGATTCTTTGCTTTTTGCTGTATAAGCTGCGTCATTGTTTATTTTTTGCTTAGATAATATACCTAATACATAATCATAATATTCATCATAACCCGTTTTGTTTTCTTGCTCACCACCTAATATTGTTGAAATTGGCTCTTGTCTATAACCTTTAGGAAATTTAGTAGCATCAGATTCATAATGATTCAAATAACCATTTACATTTATTCTACCACCAACTTTCTGGAAACTAAAAGAACCGTGTCCAGCATTACCTGCAAAATATGGTGCAGCATAAGCAGATGGATCAATTGTAAGTATGTTATTATTTGTGCTAGCAATTCTTTTCTCTAATGTAGTATTACTTTGTGTAACATCATAACCTAATGGGTTTGCTTTTATAGTAGAGCTTCTAGGAAATATATATGTAAATCCTGATCTTAAAACTTCAGTTACATCACTTGCATCCACATCTGCAGGATAAACTGAATTATCTTTATCTGTTAATGCTTTTATTAACTCTTGAGAAAAATTACTTAATTCATATGCAGCGTAAGGTTCATTTTGTAGTTCACCTGTCTTATCTCTTATCTCTGGACCATAGCTATCATAAAAAGTTAATCTCATTGCTAGTTTATCTGCACCTAAGCTTTGTTCATTTGTTATTCTATCATAAATATACATAGCAGCTTTACTTTTAGTGCTTGATACATCCATAGCATCAGCTGTTAAAATATCTACAAAATCATCACTGTCTTCTGAACCTATTGTTGTACCTATAAAACCATAGTTACCACTTCCGCTTGCTTTATTAGAATTAATTTGTGCATAAAAATCACCTAAAAATTTATTTTGTGTTGATCCAGCTTTTGGTGCCAATGTTAAGTCTGATGAGTTTGCTACATCAAATCTTATATTACTAGCTGGTATAGCACCCAGTCCTTGACTGTTATTCATAAATGTTCTAGAAGGAGTAGTTGACATTAATTTGTTTATGTCTGCTTTAAATCTTTTATATATTTTTCCTAAATTCTTATCTAATTGATTTTCATCAAAAGCAGTTACAAACTTATATGGACTAGAAAACTTATCATTACCATATCTAGACATCATGTCCAATTCATCTTGTGACTTTAACACTTGTTTGGTAGTCATTAAATCATCATTATTGAAAATACCATAAAAGTCAATTGTTTTATTTGGGTCTATATCACCTGATTGAATACGTGCCATGTTAGCATCCTTAAACTGCTCCTCAGTCATAATGCTTTTAGAATCATTGTCTATTGGAAAAATATATCCATTCTCTAGTAATAAATGAATATTTTTTTCTGCAGGAGTAAGGTCCTTTTTATTAGTATTTGATAAAGCAAGTTCAATTAATCTTGCTTTGTCATATTGATCTTTCATAGCTAGATCTACAGCAGTATTATAAAGTTCAATCTGTGTTGATAAACCAGGAGTTGTTATGCTTGTTCCACTATTAAATAGTTTATTACTTATAGACATAAATGGACTATTAGGAGATGTATCAATACCATTTGCATGTGCACCTGTTGCATCAGTATAATATTTTTGTAAATCACCAAATAAAGATTCTATACCGTTTGCATATTGATAATTGTCTGTTTCTAATTGATCATCATCTAATTGTCTATTGCTTAATTTTTTAACAACATCTTGTAAGTTAGCGGTGTAATAATCTTCTGGTTGATTTGGATCAGGGTTTTCAACTAAAGGAACAGTATAAAAACCAGGTCTATCAGGAACATCATATAAACCAGAACCTGCTATCATCTCTTCTAACATACCTAAACGTTCAGTTAAAAGTTCATTACCACGTTCTTGTATTGCAATGACGTCCATTTCAAGTGGGTTGTCTGTTCCAACAAAATTATTATTTTTATCTACAGCAAAAGTTGCACCAAGACCTTTTACATCTTGTACAGTGTTTCTCATCTGTTGTGCATAATCTATTCCTCCAAGTTCCATTAGTTTTAAGGATTGATCTCTTTTATACTTTATAGTAGCTGCATCAGCATCTATTTCGGCTTTTTGTACTTGTAGATTCCATTTATTTGTATACTTAAGATTTTCTAATTCAAAGTTATTTTGTTCTTGAGTCACTTCCATCTCTCTCATACTAAATTGTCTAGCAGCTTTACGTACATCTGTATCAATATTGTAATTAGATAAAAGAGCCATTGCTTTATTAAACAATGCTTCATCATCAGGATCAGATGTAGCAGCAAACTGATTAAGTTTAAATAGCCTATCTAAATCAATCTTCATTCTTTCTGCATCACTCAAGTTTTGATTTTTAATATTCTCATCTAAACTGCCAGGAACTATACCATGATTAGCTGCATAATTATCCCAGTTTACATTTACTTCATTTTGCTTTCTTAATTCATATTCTTTTTTTGTTTGGTATTCAAGATTCTTGTTTTCTATTCTAGAAATTTGTTCTGAAGCCCAAGCATTTAGCCCTTCTTGTTCTGTTGCAAACACACCTTTGCCAACCATAGTTTCAGCAAAGTCATAAGCTTGTACGTAAGACTTAGCATTATAAAACTTTTGCACTCTTGGATCATCTATTAAAGCAGACATAATCTGTTCATAAGCAGGTCCTTCTACTAAGCTTCCATTTTTTTGTGTTATTATAAAATTCTTATCTTCCATTAGGATAGGGTTTCCTTGTCCATCTACTTTACCTGTATCTTTGATGTTTGGTATAGGTAAAGATATAGTTAATCCAGGATCTAATTCTGATAAATATTTTTGTGCATTTTGCACTAAATCAGCATCTAAAATTAATTCAGGAAGCGGTTGACTTTGTAATTCACCTCTTCCAGCTTCCATAAACTTTCTTCTATCTATTTCAAGTTTACGTAAACTTACTTCACTATTTGCTAACTCTCTTGTTTCTTGATTATTACTTGATGCTAAATTCTGGTATTTTTTTATAGCATCATTATATGATCCAGTCCATACCATATCATACACTACTTCATCATCCTCAAAAAATGGTGCAAATGCTGACTTAGCAGCTTGTACATTTTGTTCTAAAGAAAGATCCATACCAGATATTTTTTCTAGTGATGGTCCTAATTTTTCAGCATATTGTCTTTGATACTCTAAGCTGTTTGGGTTAGTAAGTGGTGAATATACAACTTTATTATATAAATCATTCTGTGCTTTCCACCCTGCATCATATTTAGCCTGACGTGCATCTAATGTAGCAGACAAAAATTTATAGTCTGGTGTAAATGGTTTTATGTCTGGGTAAAAATTCTTTTGTCCTTTAATGTATGTTGCCATAATTCAAAATTAATATAATTTATTAAGTTTACTAATATTAGTTAATAAACCTTTATTGTTTAACGCCCCATCTTTCCTACTGTCATCCAGTATGGGTATGCTGTACGTTTAAGTTTAGTCATGCCTCCTTTTTTTGCAGTAGGTTGATTCACATCTGTTCTTACGCTTGGTACATTATATTGCTCAAAAGGATTATCATCATCTTTATTTGCATTCTTCTTACTATTCTCTCCCATAATAAGTTGTATATAATCTATTTTATTTTTTTCATCTTTTACTCCTTGTTCATCTGCTTTGTTCCATAACCTAAGTACTTCCTCTTCTCTTTTCTCACTTTCAGTTCTTTGATCTGTTTTTGCATTTGGATTATTAGTAGAATCAGTAAATGTATTTAAACCATATAGTTCAGGTCTAATTTGGAATTCAGGAGATTTGGTTTTATTAAGGTTAGAAGTATTGGCCATATTAGTTTGCATAGTGTTCCACAACTCATTACTTTTAATAGTATCCCAGTTCTTAAAGTCAGTAAACCTTTGTAAAGCTAAATTAGTACCTTCATCTTGTAACTCTCTTTGTTTCATATTAAACTGATTGTTTCTCATGTTTAAATCAGCATTTACTCTTCCAGCTTGATTAATAATGTTAATGTTATTTGTATTAGTCTTATTAATAGCATCCTCACTTAAAGCTACAGCTTTACCAAAGTCTGATCCAGCTACTGCACCTCTACCAAAAGCTTTCATAGCATCTAGCTTAGAATTTAAAGCTGCATTAATATTATTTACTTTACCTGTCCAGTCATCTAAAGCTATATCTAATTGTACTGGTGGTGCTTGTCCTAATACTGGTAATATTAAAGGATTATCTAATCTATTTTGTGCTGCTATATTATTAACATCTTGCATCCATGGCATAGGTCTTTCAGGAACAAATTCATCATTTAATTTAGGATCTGGAGTATCAGCAGGATCATCTAATGAACCAATTATAGTATTAGCTTGAGGATTAGCAAGATACCTTCTGTCTATATTATATGTATGTAAACCTAATACACCATCTATATTAGTTCCCCCTCTATCACCAGCAAATAAATTTCTAGGTTCTAAACCATGTTTTTCAGAAAACTCATTATCTAACCTTTGCATATTTTCTTGAACAGTAGTCCATTGTTTTGTATACGCTGGATTTTTTCTTCCTGCTGCTCTATCTGCTTCATTCAAATATAAAGGTGTATTATAATCAAAACCTTCTTCAGGTATAGCATCACCCCATCTTAATTCAAAATCTTCTTGAAACTTTGGGTCAGATAAATCTGCACCTGCGCTCATTTGTCCTGCAGAACTCTGTTGCTCAGGTCTATTACCTCCAGAAGCTATACCTCTTCTTACTTTAACTTGTGGATAACCCTCTAACGTAGCTATAACTTCATTATCATTATCTGTATATATAGGAGTTTCACCTGTTCCAGAAGTAGTTACTGTTACTTGTTGTGATTCTTTAATTTCATCTAATGGATTTGGTTCCTTTTCAACTAATGTAAACTCTCTTCTTTTTTTAACAGCATCATAATATTCATTTATACTTATAACATTGCCTCTATCTATAGCATCTGCAAACTGTTGATAATTAGGGTGTCCTTCTGGAAAAGGGTTATCATCCTTACCATATACTTTAACATCTTCTGTTTCATTAACAACTACATTATTACCATTCTCAGTAACCTCTTCCTCTATACTTTCTCTTATAGATAAATCTCCTTGAAATCTTTCTTTATTAATTTCAAAATCTAATGGATCATAATCTTTTATATCTATTAAAGCTTTACCATATAAAAGCTTTTCTTCATCAGTTAACATTTCAACAAATTTTTGATCAACTTTACCTTGCATATTTATATGCATACCTCCTCTAATTCTACCTTCTATATATTGTTCTCTGCTTACATTTTGTCCATTAAGCTTATAATTTGTAGTTTTCTCATTATTACCTTCTTGAGCTTTATCTAATTCAGTACCATACATTGCCATTTGTTCTACTGGTCCTACATTACCTTGTGGATTGCCTTCTTGTGGTTGTTCTTGATCTTGCATCTGAGCCATCATCTCTTGTAGCATAATTACTTGTGCTTGTTGTTCCGGAGGTAAACTAGCTATTGCATTTAGCTCTGCTTGTTTTTTAGTAATGTCTTCTACTTGTGCAGTAAATTTAATAGGGTCTATACCCTTTTCAGTTAAATAAGGATATGCGGCTAAAGGTACACCTTCTTCAAAATTCTTTTTAAGTTCTTGACCAAATGCTAATTTAGACAAGTTACCCATATTCTTTTTAAGCATAAGCTCAGCACTTGTAGTAGATATATCATCTGCATACTGATCATTAATAGCTGCTAAATATGGATTGAGCTGATACTTTTTAGATATGTTAGCTGGTGTTTTTCTTTTTCCTGTCTCTATACCAAACTCAGCCATCTCATCTTTATTAAACTTCATTTTGTTTGTATCTGAATAAATAAATGATTGTTCTGGTAAAAACATAGGCACGCCTCCACCTGTATGTCTTGGTCCATTAATATCATATAAACCAAACTGACCATTACTATTTAAATCAGCCAATACTGTTTCTCCACCTTCTGCTTCAACATTAGCATCTTCTCTTGGTACACCTGTTAAACTATATCTAACATCACTATCTAAACTATTATTAAAATTAGTAGATCCATAATACTCTTGAGGAGTTGTAACTAAACCATAATCAGCTTGATCTCCTGTAACATACCCACCATCTTTTTTAACTTCAGTTTTTTTAAGTTTTCCATCAACTAATTCAAAACCATCAGGTAATTTATTTATCTTTATTTTTGCCATAATTATAAAATTTCTATATCAGCTCCTGCTGCTATTAATTGTATTAGTAAGTCCTGATCTACATCCATTATATCTCCACCCATTTGATTTTTTGGTATGGTCATAAATGATACACCACTCATGTTAAAAGGATCATTAGGTATAATATCAAAAATATTATTGTAATCTACATTACCATCAAATCCGGCATCATACATTTTATTATTAAGTGCACGTCTTCTACCTGCAGGATTTGGGGAATAAGACCCACTACTAATAATAGTGTCATTATCACTATTGAAACCATGATTTTTTATCATATTTTCAATAATACTTTTTGTTTCTTTCTTGCTAAAATTACCACCTGCATTATTAAATGCTTTTTTATACTCTTTATTACCATCTTCTGCTTTAGCCATTTCTCTTTTAATAACTCTATCTCTGTTTGCTAAGTATGCTGCCTCACCACCTTCTTTTGCTTTATCTTGTTCAGCTATTGCTGCTTTGATAACTCTATCTCTATTAGCTAAATAGCTTTCTTCACCGCCACTAGCCATATTGCTAAGTATATTATGCTGTGCTTCTGGTGGTAAAGCTTTAAATCCATCATTGTTCACTCCTCCTCCTTTTTTACTAAACTGAGTTGTCATAAAAGGATTAAACGTAGCTTCATCTAAACCTACTACTCTGTCCTTTGTACTTCTTAACATGCCTGTATTTGTTTTGTAGTTACCTTTTGAACCAGGAGCATCAGTTACAACACTTGCCCAATTGTCTGCCATAAACATATCTTGCCTGTCTTCCTTGGCTTTTTCTTGATTTATTCTATTATAAATATTATCATTAGCAAAACTAGCAGCATCTACACCTACTTTTGATAAACTTGTTCCTATTCTAAAAAATGGATTGTCACCTATTTCAGTTAACATTCCAGCTAAGCTATTTGTCCTTTCTGATTCAGGCATATTTATTTTGCTATATACATCAGCTGCTGTTTGTACATTATTTACAGCTCCTTCTGTTGACGCATCTGCAATAACTGGATCTACTTCTTCCATTCCTTCTGCATTAGAAGTGGTGTAGTTAGCCATATCAAAAGGAGTTCCGTCAGAAAGAAATTCTAAAACTTCACTTTCTTCTTCTGTAAAAGGACCTCCGCCCCCTTCTTGTAATTTTGGATATGTTTTATTATAAGATTCTAAATATTGATCATATAATTTTTGATTAAAATCACTACCCATCATTTTATTATTTTTGTCTAAACCAATAGATTGAAAATATGATTCTTGATCCATCAACTCTGGAACTATACCTGATGCTTCAGAAATATTATTATCATAATCAGATTTTAATTTTCTTTGTTTTTCTTCTTCTTCAGCTAATGTTAAAGCTTTGTAATCTTCTATATTCTTAAGATTTTCATCTGATAAATCATATGTTGTTTTTTTACCATAGTATAAAGGACTAGCAGTACTAGCATAATCTACTTTATCTTTTAATCCGGCAAAAGCACCTTTTTTTAAATTATTCTCACCAACCTCTTTACTAAATAACTCTTGGTTTATATCACTAGCTAAACCTAAACCTTCTAATAGTATATTACCTTCAGGGTTTATATTTTGAAAAAAGTCTCCCATGTTATAACTATTATTAGCCACAGGTTTAGAATACTGCGTTGGATTATCTATAAACATTCCAATTTCATCTCCTGTTGCTTTACTACCATACCACTCCATAAAACTTCTTGGCTCACCACCATAATCTCTAAACCTTGAGTCTAAAGTATATTTTCTGTTAGGAGGATTATAAGAGCCTTCTCTTTGTCTTACACCTTCTGTATAATCCATTCCTCCTCCATTTCCAGCAAGATGGATATAACCCTTTTCACCTAATTCAAGATGTTGGTCATGTGTCATAGCCATTACACCATCATCTCCTTTATACATCATGTGTGGTTTAAACTCACCACCCTCTTCTTTTTTCCAACCAGCTGCATTCTTTGCAAAATTAGCCATCTTAACTACAGACGTAGGGTATGCATCAGTATTGTCCATAACTTTATTATATGCTTCTGAAACACTCATACCACGTGCTTTAGCCCATCTAGTAAACTTACCTCTATTCTCTGGTTCAATTTCTATTCCTGATTTAGCAAAACCAGGTATTGTATCTTGTTTAGGTTTACTGCTTTCTAATGCTTCATTTCTAGCTAAAAGCTGAGGACTAGAATTAACTTCTTCTGGACTAGATGGCCCAGGAGGTTGTGCTTTTACACTTACTTGTTGAAACAAAGTCATTATATCTTCTTGTTGCATACCACCCATCATAAGTGCTTGTGCAATAACTTGTTGATCAACTTGTTGTTGTGAAAGTTCTAAGACTATATCAACTATATCCTTACCTTGATTTACTGAAGAAGATATTATTTCTGTAACTTGTTGAATCATAGGATCCACTACAGGCTGCTGATTACTCATAGCTGGTTGACTAGGAATCATTGCACCGCCTTGTTGTTTTACACTTTTTTTGTTTAATTTCACTTTGCTCATATTATATTATTAATATACAAATAATTAAGGAGATTCACTAATATTTAAGGTTTAACAATCATCCTAAAGATGCGTCATTATATAGTTTGGTACACTCATACCCATTCTCCTTGCATCATTTAAATGTATTCTATTTAGTTTATCATATATATTATTGGCTTCCTGACTTTTTACTTTTCCGTTAATATAGTTCTTATAAGTATTTAACATCTCTGACTCACCACCTTTTTTATATGGTAGTAAATCTTCTAAACTAAATTGTAAAAAACCTGTTTTACCTAATTCCTTTTTTGCTGCTTCCATGCTATTTGCAAAACTTTTTCTATTGCCTTTTTTAGAAACATTCTTATGCCCTTTTAACCATACATCTGCCATTGATAATTTACCATCTGCATAGTCTTTTAATACAGCTGGAGATTCAATTAAATTAGCAAAGAATAATGTATACTGATCTTTTGCACTTAAATCTAGTGCACTTTCTGCATTAAGTATATTTTCATTAAGTGTATATTTTATTCCTGTTTTTTTACCAGCTGCTTCAGCAACATTTTTATATCTTGTTTTTGCAGTATCAAAAGATTCTGGTTCAAACTGAAACATTCCTCTTCCTAAGCCGTCTTTTTCTCCATCTTTGGTAATCTGTCTAGCTAGAGGGTTCATTCTTTGCTGGGGACCAGATTCATGAAAAGCTATATTATCAGCTAAATCTGTCCATGTTTTTTCATTACCCCCTCTACTCTCAACCATATAATCTATAATATTAGTAAGACCTAATACTTGATTATTTTTTTTATTTTGTTCATCTTCACTTACAATAATTTGAGATCTAGAAGGTATAAAACCACCATCTTGTTCTTGTGATAGTGCTGTACTAGCTCCAACAACAGGAATAGCAGCAGGTAATTTATTTAAAGCTCTAGAAAGAATCTCTCTGTTTTTTGCTGTTTTCTCATATAAATCTAATACTCTTGTGTTACTTAAAAAACCTGAGTTCTTTCCACCACGATCCCACCCATAATCATAAAAACCTCTAGGTTTATTAGCAAAACTAACTTCAGCTTGTATAAGTTTATTTGGTGTTATCTTATCATAAATATTTTTTATAATACCTCTATCTAACATTGATTGTCTTAGTTCAGCTAAATATGATGTAGGTTCCTGACCACTACTTCCTTCTTTAAAATATTCCCATTGAGCTTTTCCTGTTTTACTTAAATTTGCAGATGGGGTAAGTTTTCTAGCATAATCATCCAAAGGCATTTTTCTTCCTGCTTGTAATAAGTGGTTTAGTTCATGTACTTCCACAGGTGCATTATTTGAATATTTCATACCTGTAGTCACTTTGCCTGGAATAGATTCTTTGCCTAAACGTTTTAGATTAATTACCATATTTGGGTCTGCAAGATATTTATTATATAATTCATCTGGAAATGGCATTTCCACTCCTGTTACAGGATCTAAATATTTTTTAGGAACAAAATCACCTGTCTCATATACTGCTTTTCTTGGTGCGTTTTGAAACCAAGCGTTAAAATATAATCCATCATTATTCTTAAATAATTCTCTAGCTATATTATGATTAACATGTTTAGGATCACCTATTGCATCTTTCCACATTGCTAATGCATTATCATTAATAGTATTTCCTTTAGCTGATACTAACTCGTTATATCTTGCTAATGCATTTCTTTCTGCAAAAACTTTATTATATGGTTGTCCAACTGATTGAAGATATTTAGCTTCTGCTTCAACTAATCTTTCAAAACCTTCTGAGCCAGGTTTTAAATCATTTAATCTTTTTTGTATGGTAGCTCTAAAACTATCTGCACCTGCAGCTAACTGTTGTAAAGGCTTTTGTAAATTTGAACCTTCTGGCATAATATCTGCACCACCTCTACCTATGTGAGGCGGCCTTACACCTTTAACTGGTGTAATATCATCTAAATTTCTTGGTGTATTACCTGAATATTTTTTTACTTGATCTTTAATAAGACTAGGTGCTTTAGGGTTTATAAGTTTATTAATCATCTTAGGAAGCTCACCAATTTTAGCTCTAGACAACCAAGCAGGTATAACAGGTATAGCACCTAAAGCATTTAATGAACCTGATAAAATTTCACCTTCTTCAAAATCTCTTTTAGAATTTTCAGCATACTGTGCCCATGCAAATGGGTTAAAAACATCAACAAGCATATCTAAATTATTTCTTTCAGGATTAGAAACATTTAATCCTTTAGGAATAGGTTCATTACGTGCACTATAACCAAATGCTGTAAAAGGGCTAGCTAATTTATCAGCAAAATTTTTGTAATCAAAAATCTCTTTTTGAAATAAATTCTCATCACCTTGTCTAAACTCATATCCTTGTTGAGCCATTACAGGTTGATTAGGATTATTTTCTTGTACTAACTCATTAAAGTATATTTTCATTTTTCTTTCTACTTCAGGTCTTAAATCATTTATATCATTTTCAAGTCCTTTTCTATAATCAATAATTGATTTTTGATCAGCTATATTTTGTATATTATCAACACCTTCAACAAACTCTAATGCTTTATTATATTTTTTACCTCTTTTTGTTTTACTATTTTTAAGTAAATATTTAGCATTTTGATAAGGTGATTTATCTCCATAAGGACCATCCTCAAATGAATATCTTTTATTATCCTGTAACCATGAATCATAAAAAGAATCTTGTTCATCAAAAGTACTAACATTATATCCTTCATCATATACATCTCTTAGTTTACGCTTATTATCATTTTTATCAAAGTTCTTTAAATCATTCATCATACCTTTAAGATTGCTAAACTCCATACTTTGAAAATGCAATTGTGCCTCACTATTATTTGGTACTAATTTTTCATTAGTATTCAACATTTTTTCAAACTGACTTGAGCCAAATTTTTCTTTATTATAATCCCAAATTCCTTCATCTAATAATCTACCTTCTGTTTCTGCTTTAGCTGAGCTTATTTCTGCAGGCATACCAGCATGCATATTAAAATCTTTAAAGTTCTCTTTACCAAATAAATCTTCATACACTTTTAATAAACTTCCCTCAGCATTATAATGTCCCATATTAGTACGGTATTTTTGTTTACCATCTACTGTTACTCTATTAGTTGGATCATCAATCATATCATCAAATAAAGGACTGGTGTTTGTATTATAACTATGAGCCAATTCATGACGTAATAAACCTTTTAAAGGATCTCCATAATTAGTTCTTATATTTCCAGAGTTGTCGTATTGTAAACCAATAGAATAAGGGTAATTATAAGCATCTTTAGATATTATATCTGATGCTAATTTTCTATCATCTCCATATTGAAATGGTCTAGTCTCAAATGAAGCAATTGCGTTATCTCTTTTAATTTGAGTACTGTCTCCTGAACCATCACCATAATATGGACTATATGTAGTTGCTTCATTCTCTGATCCCGTATATGGATAAACTATAGCATTATCTGATCCTGCATTTGTAAAATCTATTTGATTTTTAACATTCTTTTTAGCCACTTCAATATCTATATCTTTTCCAGTAACATGCTTATAGTTTGCTACATATCTATTTAAAAAAGTTTCACTATTTAATTTATTAATTAGTTCTTCTTTTTCTTCTTTAATAGGATAAGATCCAAGATTACCCATTTGTCCTTTAGGTAATGTTTTAACTTTACCATTCTTAGTTCTAGCATATCTATTGTTTTCATTTTCCATGCTAGGAATAAGTGTGCCTGAGTATGATTTACCTTTCCAATTCCAACTTACTGAGCCACCTCCTTTTTGAGCCTTTGGAATATATTCTCCTGAATCTTTATTTTCTTCTACATATATTCTATCATATATTTCAAAAGGTTTTACTATATTCTCTGTATCAACTCCTCTAAAATCATATTTATCATAAATAGATAAATATTTTTCCTTTCTTTCATTATCATATCCCCATTGAAGTTGAAACCCTTGTAGTGGGTCTCTTCCATAAAAATCATCTGCATCCATAAAGTCATCTTTAATAAACCTAGATAATCCTTCTACAAATTTTTTCTTTCCTTCAGTTTTATTATCATCTCCTTTGTCATAATCACCCATGTGTTTTATTAATTTATTCCAATCTATAACATCTGGATTTAATTTTACATATTTATCATTAGGATTCTTTGCATCAGAAGGCATATATTCTGAAGGAATAAAATACTTTGCATCATTTGGAAGACCTAATGCCTTTGCCCATGCTTCCTCATCTATACTATAACTACCATCCTTATCTAATACAGGTGGTTTACCTTCTTTACCAAAATAATCTCTCCATCCTGCACCAGCTAAACCAGATATACTTGGATACCCTTCAGGCCTAATTTGCTCAAAAAGCAGTCGTTTCATATTTGCATCATTCACATCATTTGAATACATATTATTATACAAACTATTAGCTGCATTTACCATCAAAGCATTGTCACTACGACTTCTATCTACAACCCTTTCTCCAACATTACCTTCCTGAGCCATAGGTATTTCAAATACTTGATCTCCTGGAAACTCATAATTCATACCTGGTTGCATCATTTGTGAGTTGCCTAAGTTATCTGTACCTAGTACAGGAAACTCCACATCTTCCATAGTAATACTTCCTGACTCAATAATGTTAAAAGGATTATCTACATCAGGACTATTAAACTTATACCCCTCTATAGATAAATATTCTGATATATCAGTAATATATTCATTTGGTCCTCCTGGTAATCCTATGCTTTTTTTATTTGCCATATTTAATTATCTTTGAGACAGGTTTAATTTAGTATTGTTTAATCTTAACAACATCTTTCTATTATTAGATTGCATTCTTCTTAGCAATACGTGATTAGAATAATGTCTAAACTTCTTACGTTGTGTTTCAGGCTTGTTGTAATTTAAGTTAATACTATTAAGTGTTCTTACATAACCATTACATGACGTTGACCATACAGGTTGTTCAGCATTTGTAAATTCACCTCTATCATTTGTTATATCCCAAAATTGGTTTAATCTAAATTTATGTTCTACTTTGTCTGCTAATACATTTATATTTTGTGAACCTATAATTGGATAAGTTAATTCATTCCATGGGTTATTATAAGGTGACATATTTAATAATAATAATCCTGAAACTTGTTCATTGTTATATATTGTAGCTTGATCAAAATTAAAGTTCAAATCTTCATATGCATCACCACCACATGCATTATCCATAGTACCTTTATAAACATAAGTTTCTAATTGGTATTCTATGCTTCTTATTGTATTTACTGCTTGTCCTGTATTACTAATAAGATCTATCTCCCATGGATAATCAGTTCCATAAAAATTACTAAACAAATCACATCTAACGTTGTGTCTCCAAAAAGAACTTACATTATAGTTTGGAGGGGTCTGTACTAAAGTATTGTAATTACATAAAGCTGGATCAGGATCTACCCATGCTGGATCCCCTATAGAATATATTTCTGGTGGAGTATCAGGACATGTGCCGCCTGATGGAGGTGGTATTAGGGTTCCATTAGTATCACAACTGCATTCTACTTTTCTACAAATAGGTGGTGTACCTGCTTGATTAGCAGCATCACAATCATCTGTGGCAGAAGTCAGTGAGTTATAGAAACCTGTAGCAGGATCTAAAAATACTTTTGTATATCCAGCTGGACATGTACAAACAAATGGTACTGAGCATACATTACCAGCTATGGTTTCTGCAGCTAATGTTAAACTAGCAGCATCATTTGCTGCCATTATTACTTGTGCTGAACTTGGTGTACTAGTAGAAATATTATATGTTGTATTAGTAGCAGCATTTAATACAATTGGGCTTTGCGGAACTGAAAATTGTCCTCCTTGATTTGGTGGTGCTAAAGGAGCACAAAATACAGAATATATTTCTTGCTTAAATTCACTTTGTAAAGTTGGTTCATTTTGTGCCCAACTTCCAGTATTATTTGGTATAATAGATGGAGGTATAGAATAAAATGAAGGCTGCCCTTGATTACCTTGATTATATCCAGCTGTAAATGCAGGATCTAATCCTACAGAAGTTTGAGTAAAATTTGAACTTTGACTTATTCCTGTCATATATAAATCACCACCATAACCATTTGCTACTACGTTTCCATCAGTAATAACAATCATTATTTGTTTAAAAAATGAATCTAATGATCTTGCAGGATAAGCACTTGCACCTAATTCACTTTGATTTTTCTTATTTAAACAATTAAGACCAGTCTCTACGTTAAATTGATTTTCAGGAGCTACACCTGAAATATTAAAATTAGCATTTCCTCCACCACTTACTGGTCCAAGACCCGTTCCTACTGACAAACGTGTCTCGTCATTTTCCCAGTTTTTATAATAAAATGCAATTATTTCACATACATCACAATTATGCTTCATAGTATAAATACCACCTTGCAACAAACGGAATGTATGTGTAGACCATGCAGTAAAACCTATTTGCATTGTTTCTGCAGCTAATTGTGCTACAACGCCAGGATCAGTTAAAAATGAATATAAAAATTTTAATTGTGCGTTACCTCTATCGGCTAATCCTCCAGGTGAGTTACCAGGCCCTTGAGGAAAAGTAAATGATCCATATGATAAACCAGCACATTCAATTGGAATCCAATTAAGATTAGTTAAAAGACCACCTGTTGTACTACCTGAAACATCCATAGAAAAAACTAGATCTAATAAACAATCTGTAGAACCACCTGTAATTGTTGCAGCTAATTCACTTACATCAACATTAGAAGGAGCATTAAAATTAGATCCCTGTTCACACAACCCTGTTGTAGGATTAAAATTATAACCCGGAGGACATTGTGGAATAGTTGTAGTTGTTGTCTTAGTAGTAAAGAAATGATTTATACTTGGTAAAGATAATTCAGGATGCCAGTCATGGAATGAAATCCATGCTTTAGTTTTTGGATCATAACTTATAGTCCATGAACAATCATCAAAATATATTGGGTCTCCTAAAGTAATAACAACACCATCAGCTGCTGTAGCTCCTGTGTTCAATATAAATCCTTCAGAAAGATTAAATGAAACTGTAGCTATGTGTTCTTTTTTTACTTTATAATCTCTTTTCATAAAATAGACTATATCATCATTAGCATCATATACTGTTTGACATCCAATACCTGCAACCGGATTATCAGCCAAAGGTGAATTCTCTAAATCAGGAAACTGTTTAATTAATGATGATGGTAAATACTCACTAAACCAATACTTCATACCTTGATTAGATATAGGTGTAAGTCCTTTACCAGGAGCATATTGAAATATTTTACCTTGTGCTTGTGATATATAAAATAATCCAGCAGGTGTGTTCATTACACTTCTTAAACTTTCACATGATCCATATTCATTAGATACATCTGCATTGGCAATATTTTGAAAAGGCTGGCTAAACAATCCTCCATCACCAATTGTCAACTTAGTATCAGTCATTGTTTTAAGCTGATCTACACCTTGAAAAAGTTGTGGAGATAAAAATGGAAAAAATACTACAGCTCCACTTTTACTAAATGGTTTAATTACACTAACTTCACCTTTAAAGTCTTTGTAATTAAATGGTAAAAATACTCTCCAAAAATCTTTTTTTAGTTCATTCTGTGCTTGTAATGAATAGATTAATCTTTTAGGATAAATAGTAAAACAAGTCTCTGCAACAGTAGGGTCATAACTTCTTGATTGTATTTGACCAAATGTAGTTATCTGTGATTGAAACTTTGCAGGTGTTAATGATTCATCATACTTATAGTAATTGTCAAACTTTTGAATCTCTGCATGAAATAGTTCTACTAAGTCATTGTATTTATAAATATCATAAAATCTTTTTTCTTTTGGTTCTTCATAATCTCTATACGCTATATTAATTTCTGTCTCTACAAAGAAATCATTTATACCGTTAACGTGAGTATACATATAAGCATGAACCATACTAAATGCGTCATTTAAATCATCACCTTGAAAAAGAGATCCAAATATATCAGATACACCACAAGTATTTTCACCTCTATCTAAATAAAATAAATCTTTAGGTAGAACTGGACCTGAACCAGGTAACAAAGCAGATAAACCTGCTGTAGAAATAACTTCTGCTAATCCAGAAATATCATACTTCCTTGTATCCATCCAAAATCTTGGGTAAGGTAAATTTACTCTTAAACTATAATCATATGGAAAACCATCATATTGACCCATCATAAAATCAGTAAATATTGGCATAATACATTTTTCAGTATATCTACCTATAAAAACATCACCACTAAAAATTGGATCTGTTGTATACATAAATGTATCAGGAAGTGTTGGATCAAGATGTGCAACACAACCTCTCATTTGTATTTGTTTGATGCCTTCTAATTGACCATATTGATTGCTCATATTGAACTTAAGGGCACCATACATTGCTGATATATTTTCTTTAAACGGACCTTCAGGATTTAATAATCTTTCATTAGAATTGCTAGGGTCAACACCATTACCTGCATCATTAATAAATCCACCTGCAACAAATCTTGATCTATCAGTAACACTGTAATTAGAATCAAAAGGATCACTAGTAGATACAGCAACATAATCTGGTCTAAATAAATTATTTATTTTATATTTATTATTATCAAATGTTTGAAAAGATGAACCTAAATAATTAGATGCTTCTGTGTTACTTCTAAATCTGTTATCATAACCAAGTGGATTAAACCCACTATAAAAACCATGTGAGTTATACTTTAAAGCATGCTGTTGAAATGAAATCATATTATATATCAAGTCTACTACTTCTTGACCACCTATTGCAATATTTTTTTGAGTTAATAAAAACCCTATAGCTATTCTTATAGGTTTAGGTAAATTTGAATCTGGTGAATCTCTAACAACACCTTGTTGTGCACCACCACCCATAAAACCATCTCCAAATGCTTGTGCTTGATCTATATTTTCTATTGCTAAATCATTTATTTCATCGGTTGTAGATTTACCTGAAACAAAATCAGTTATGCTATTCCATGTATTATTTAAAAATTGAGAAACTTGTTGCCATATATTTCCTCCAATACCTGAACCAGTTACATTATTGTAATAATCTTGAATGTTATCTCCAGCTCCAGTATATGCATTACTGCCCTTTTCATTATTATCACCATCTATTTCTCCACCACTTCTATTATTTAAATTTACTGTTGCAAGACCAGGTGGTACTGTTAAACTAACAAATCCACCACCTCCTTTTTGTTCTTCACCTTTTATTTTCCATTCTGGAAAAGCATTGTTAATAGCTTGTACAGGCATTGCTCTTGTATCAGGAGTTCCTTGAATTTGCCTAATAGAATAACCAAGACCTACAAACCCAGCTAACATTGCAGCAAGTCCTCTTAATAATTTTTGCCCCGGATGATTTTCAGATGAAATAAAACCACCTGAAGATGCACCATTTATTTCTCCATAAATTTTAGTTTCATTAGCATTTAAAAAAGGCCTAGTAAACATTAAATCTGGGGAATGAAAAGAAAATACATCTTCCGTATAACCACTTAATGCAGGATATGAACTTACAGATTGTGCTATACCATCGTCACAATCTTCTGTTCTATCTTGAGAAAAATAAACATCATCTCTTAAATCATTATATGGATAGTTAGCATAAAGTCCTTGTATGCTTCCACCTATTAAATTTTCATTATCTGGTACATCATACTTACGCATGTTTTTAAACATACCTTTTGCTAAAATACTTTTAGCTCCAAGTCTTGAACCTCTTAATATTTCATAACCAACTACATTTGGTATATAAGTTATACCATCATTTAATAATGGTCTACCTATATTGCTAAATTCTACACCAAGTATATTTATACTATCTCCTGCATCTTCAGTTAAATGTAACTGATTACCTCCACTTTGTTCAGAAGGCATTTTATGATGCCTAATATATTCTCCACAAAGGCTACCCCATATTTCTGGTCTGTTAGGATATCTTTCTGTTGATTGCCAGTATCCCATATCCCCTTTGGCAATTATAGTTGTCTCATCACTAAGTTGAATATTCACTGGTTGAGTTACTACTCCTGTATTATATATTTCAAATAAATATTCTTCTGTTCCCAATACATTGATGGAATTAGAAGAAGTTATTAAGTCATCTTCAGCAATAACCAAACCATTTGGCAATGTATAATCTTGAGGTGGTCTACCAGGTATGTGATAAGATGAAGACCTTTCTCCTGTATTATATATCCATCTTATGAAAAATGCATATTGTTCATCACGCATAAATCCTAGTTTGTTTCCTGCTTTATTATAATAATTACTAGGAACTTTATTTACAACAAATTTAGTTATTATATTATTTGCAATAGGTTGATAATTAAAATCAAATTGCTCAGATGGTCCTTGTCTTATTAACCAATCATTTACTACAAACATAGATTGTGACTTCTCATATGAAGGAGAAATATAAAATAAATTCTCTGCACTTTCAGACACTAATGATGGATCAATAAAGTCTATACTTATATCAGTTATTTCTGTACTATACAGTCCAATTATTTTTCTAAATAACTGTCCTTGATTTCTTATTAATAGTGTTAACTGAAAATTATCAAATCTTTTATCTAGATTGGATATAGTTATATCCAAACCACATGCGTTATCAGAATGGTTCCATAAAGTTTGTATATTAGAAATACCAATATAATCACTTACTCTTTGTTCATTTTGCACATAAGCAACATAAGCCTGATAAGATCCATCTTCTAATAAACCACCATCCCTACTCTTATTTAATTTAATACATGGTGTACTCATTAAAGGTGCTAACCTAATCTCTTCACAATCTAATCTTAGAGGTTGTGCATCAGGATATATTAGACATGGTTCAATACCTGTTGGGTTATCATAATCTTTAATGTATGGTACATTATCTATATTTAATGTTCTTGATGGATTGTTACTATCATCCCAGTATACTTGCCATGTACAATCAAAATTCTCTTTTGAAGCACCTGTAATTAAAAACTTCTTTTTAAAATTTAAACACTGATCATTTACTATTGTAGTATATTTACATTCACTGTCATCAAATCTACCTATTTCAGAATTTATATCATCTGTAGAATATACAATCCATTCATCTCCATATCTATGTATAGCACCTATAACTGTATAAGGAATAACACCACACTGTAAATTTGCTGGCTCATTACCAATTAGACCTACATCACCATCATTATCATTATTTGCTGCATTTCTAGCATGCCACCAAGCATTATTTAACTCAAGAGACTGAGCAATATCTTTGTTCATCCCTTTTGTAAAACTGTTTGTTCTTACAGATGATGAAGAAAACTTAGGTTTTGCAGCAGGTTTTTTAGAAGCAGGTGTAGACTTTTTCTTTGCCATGTCTTGAGTTTATTATTTTATGATGCTGATGTTTGAGATGCGGTTCCACATCCAGCTGTTGCATCTTGTACAACAGAGTTTCTACCACTTGTTACTACATTTGGTCCTGCCAATGTAGGATTAATAGGAGCATAACTTAGAAACATATTATAATAATTATGATATTGTGCCCTTCTATTCATTGTCCATACCTTTTGCATTTCTGCAAAATCAGGAGTATTAACAAAAGATAATGCATTGTTTCTTGCTGCACGCAATCTAGTTTCTATTAAACCAAGTTGTTGAGATACATTCTCACCTTGCCACACCATGTTTTCTAATATTCTTTGCTTTATAGCATATTCATAATACTCATTACAATATGGTTGATCTAATACTAATAAATCACCAGAAGCATCTTCCATAGCACCTTGATAACTTAAATATACTTTACCTGTTCTAAATGTTGTAATTAAAAATCCATCTTTTATTTGTGCAATGTCTAATGCTTGTGCACCCAAAGATGGACAAAAACAAACTGGGTCATTAACATTTTGAATTCTTAACTGTGTCCAACTTGAAAATTGTCTATATTGATTAGGACCTACTCTTTGAATAAGTTGATGACTGTTTTCTCCATCACAAGTTTTTATAACACATACGTCTTTACATGTATCATCTTTACTACAAGGAGACATTTCTCCTGGAGCTGGTACATAGGGTACATCATTAAAAGTTTCTACGTGTGTGCCTGAGGGCATAGTATTATTAATAGTGTATGACCCGCATCTAAATGCATAATTTAAAAAAGCAAAATCCATTGGTAATTGTGCTCTACCATGTTCAATATCTAATACTACTTCTTTAGTTCTATGTATTTTTAATCCCAAATCATAATTAACTCTAGTTGCAACTTTAATTAATTGTTGAGGTTCAATCATTCCTTCTAATGCATATGTAGAAAAATCAATGGAAACATCTTCCATCAACTGACTGAATGTTCTATATTTTTGTGATACTCCCATTATTGTCTATTTATATTACGTTTATTATCTGAATCCTCAGAAGGGATTTGCATTGTGCCTAACATTGTTTGTATAACTTGTGCCTCAATCTCTGCAAATAAAGCTTCAGGAATATATATAGGTTGTTCATATCTAGGAGTACAATCATCTGAAGTATCACAATTCCATTTTGTTATGTCAGAATTAAATACTCCTTCTACTTGTAGTGCATCCCAATTAATATTTGGTGAATATATATATCCATCTAACCACCAAAAATATAATGTTCTATTGTATTTAAATGAAGTTGTTTTAGTCATAGATGTATAAGTACCAGGTTGAGTAGCTTGAAGCTCTTGTGAGCCATCTATAGAGCTTACAGTACGGATTAAAGGTCCCCAGTATCCTTCTATCATTGAAGGTAGTCTATGTTTAGAACGTTTTATAATACATCCACTTGTTATTCCTGAACAACCTGCTTCTACTTTATCTACTTCTATTAATTCTACATATGGTAAGTTTTTCCATACAGCATTAAACTTCATTAATTTATTAGCATAATCTTGTCTTCTCATTAAGATTTGTGCAAACTTTTCTATTAAGCTATATATGTATCTGTCAGTTACAAATGCATCTTGTACTTCTGCTTTAACTTGTCCTCTAATTCTTGATACTACTTCAGCTATTGTTGACATATTATTTATGTTTCAAATTCATTATAATATTTTAATTGTTCATTGGTCTCTTCAAGATTAGGATCATATAAATGAGCAACTCTGTATTTATTTTGCATAATAACATACTGTGTCCATTTTTTTGGATATTCTTTAGCTACTGTTCTTTTAAAATCTCTACATGCTACAAAGTGCCAAAGCTCTCTGTTTTTAAATCTATATTTAGTAGACCAGTTTGTATAAAATATTTTTCCTATATTTCCATCTGTTTCCCAATTTTTGTTTTGCAAGACCTTTCCATATTTTTGTGATAGAGCATAATTAGTATTTACCGTTTTAGATGATGGACATGTTCCTATAAATAAGAAGCCCAGTGAATCAGGTAATTCTACTCCATCTCTATTCTCTACAACTGCCTTCCATAATTTAATATTATATGTTTTTATTATTTGTTTTAATTTACTATTATCTATTTTAGAATACAAAGGTTTTTTATCTTTGAATTCTTTTATTGTTTCATAATTTAACAACCCCAATCTTTTCTCCCTATATCTTGGAGCATTCAAATTTGGTTTTTTAAAATTGTTGATCATATAGTTATATTTATAATTTACAAAAAAAACCCCACTTTATGAAATTAAAAGTAAGGTCTTTACAAAGCTTGGTAAGTTAATTCACATATATTACCCATCAGAGGGTGTTGAATTTCTAATTTACCAGATCTTCTATTTCCAACAAACTTATTACTATAATGATAATAGTCTGTTTTACCTAGACTTGGTAATGTCTTTTCTATAAAACCTGCTGTCTCATTAGATGTCATATATTCTACTTTTCTATCTGTATGTATATGACCTTTAAATAATGTTCTGTTTATAGTGTTACCCCATTGCTTAGGATATTCTGATGCATATATTAAAGGGTTGTTTTTACTACGTTTATCACCATGTTCAAATGCATTAAAGTTATTATACCATACTTGAACTTTTCTTTCTTCATATTTTATATCCCATGTTATCTCTTTAGATATTATAGATTTTGAAAGAGCATGTACTAAATGATAAGAAGATAATCTATCATGATTACCTGGTACATATACCACAACTAAATTCTTGCAGTTTTGTTTAATATAATTAATTGCCCAATGCATTGCATCAAATGCTTGCATATAAGCCTCTGTAGCAGTCATACAGTTATCTAAAGCAGTACCACTAGTAGTAGACCCTTCAAATGTATCCATGTTGATTAGATCACCTCCTACAACAAAATACATAGTTTCAATATAATGAACTGGTACAGCTCTACTTATTAAATTTACAACAGTATCTTCAAAGTCTTTGTCTATTGTTTCATTACCCTGCTTACCAAAATGGATATCTTGTAATGACATAACTCCACAATGAGGATTATCATTTTTAATTTTGCTTAAGTTAACTTTAGGAACCTTATATGATTTAGGCACCCAATTTTCTAATAACTCTTTAAATAACTTTTCTTCTGGATGTTTTACTTGAGATACTAATGCAGAAACTCTCCAATGGTCTCCCATTTGTTTATTCCAATATTGAGATAGTTTCCATTTTGATGTATCTATTTTTAATAAATTTATAATTTCTTCAGCACTTTTTGGTTCATGATCAAAGGTTCCAGATATTGTTCCTTCACCCTTTTCTAAATTTATAGACTCAACTAATTGTGCTTTACCTGCGGCTTTGTCAAAGAATTTAAGTTTTTTTCTTTCTGATTTTCTTTCTTGAAGTATTTCTTTTTTAACTTTAATATATTGCTTCTCAGTAATGTTTAGTTTTTCTGCACATATACGTGGATGCTTTTTCCATTTTAATGATTGAATAATTTTTTGCTTTAAATTGCTCATAAATTTTTTTTAGTAAATATAAGAAAAAAAAAGAGACTGGATTTAAAACCAGTCTCTCCCAACGTTTGCAGTAGAAAACCAACAAACCACTACTTGCTGTTGTTGTATTATGCTGCCAGTGTAGAAAACAATATTTCTAGTGGCTTACAATTAGCACTATTACCATTATCTACTACTTTTACTTTATATGCTGTACTAGCAGTTAAATTACTTATAGTATAATTATTTATAGTTGTTACAACAGGAGTTGTATTTTGAAGTACCCAACCTCCTGGTGCAATTTGTGTATCTATATATATATTTAAACCAGTACTTGAACTCCATACACCATCCCATAAGACTGATGCTGTTGAACTAGTTATGACTCCTGCATATACATTATATGGATCATGTTGTAAATCACTTGATGTACAAGCACCTAATCCGTTTGATAAGATCATAGCATATTTTTGTATAATTGAATCTAATCTTTCTCCTTTTGTTATAGTTATTCTTGCTGATGCATCACCTATTTGAAAAGAAGTTCCACAATAGCTTACGCATTCAGCACATTGTATATCATCACATCTTTCACTACCTACACTACAATCAGTATAAGTACATGCGTTAGTTAATGCTGTATCAGCACACCCACATTGAGAACTACATTTTGTACAATTACATGCCATTTTTTTTCTTTTTTAATTTATGAGCAACTTGTTACTATTAGGTTATTAATTTGTGATCCATTAACCACATTAAAGTAACCTCCTGAAGTTTGTGTTGCTAACTCTCTCCATGGATAAATTACTGTTCCGTTAATAGTTCCACTTAAATCAACTCCAGCTCCAACAACAATATATTTAATTCCTTGATTATTTGCATTTGCAATTGTTTGTTGAATTCCTGACCATGTAGTTTGATTAAATGCTTGTGATGTACCACCTGGTAATCTATCAGTTGTAATTACTACAAACTTAGCAACGCCAGATCTAAATGCTCCTGCAAGAACACTACCACCTGTTACAAGGCTAGAAGTATAATCAGTTGGACTATTTGTTGTTCCAATACCAACTCCCATATTAACACATGTTCCATTTACTTGTCCTCTAAGTTTAGCTAATTGAGATGTAAATGTTGCTCCATTATCATTTTGGAACATTTCCCATGCTGTAGCAACTTGATATGAACCAGTTGATCCAACAAGATTTAATTTTTGTGCTGTAGGTAAATTTGTATAATCTGTACAAGAATTATAAGCAGGTGTTGTAGCAGTTGTTTGATCAGAAGTTACTAATGCCATTCTATAAACATTAGAACCAGATGATGCATTAATTTGATTTACCATACTTGTTACATCATTTTGTAAAGCTGCAACATTAGTAGAATTAGTAGATGTATAGTCTACTACAAATGCTACATCCATACCTGCATTACATGCTATTGATGCTGCAGCAGTATTAAATGGTACTGATGTACATATTTCTGATGCACCACCAAATGTAGTTGTTACTCTTACATTATATGGTGTATTAGCTGTTAAGCCAGTAAAGTTATGTGAAACTGTACCTGTTGGGTTATTTTGTGTATATGTTGCTACAATAACATTTCCTGCACCTAATATGTCAATTTTGTATACTGCTGTAGATCCTAATAATTGTGTGAAAGATACTGTTGCCAATGTTGAAGTTATTGCGGTTACATTAATTAATGATGGACAAGGTACAATACCTTTTATAGATGATGATTGTTGAGTGTCACATGTATCTACACCGTTTGTAAATCCATAGTGCAAGTCTACAGATAAATTTTGTGCAGTGTTTAATGCTGATACAGATATATCTACTCCAGCACTATTATTTTGTAATGTGCTTACATTAACTGTTGATTGAGCAACTACTCCTGCTACATCTGTTATTTTTATTATACTAAATCCTGAAGCGTCATTAAAACCACTTGGTACAGTAGATGTTTGAAAATTAAAATTAACACTTGTAATCAATCCAGTTGATGATATTATATTAGTAGTTGTATATCCATATACTATACTCTCACATCCTGATGGACAACAATTTGTTTGTATAGATGCTATTGCTGCATAAAGATCATCCATCACTATCCATGAATTTTGAATAGACTGAGCTAAAGTTGTAACTGAAGCGTTCCATCCACCTAAAGCACCATAAGCTGCATTATTTCCTGATAGAGATAATGTAGATGATGTAATAGTAGTTTGACCTATTGCTAGATTAATAGCAGCTGGTAAACCTACTGCAGTTTCTAATGCACAGAAACGTACTTCCAAAGCTAATAATAAAACTGATACATCTGTAAGTACTCCTACATTTATAATGCATGTTGGTACTACTTGCTTTTCTACTACTGCAGAAGAACACGGTAATACACATGCTTCTAATATATCTAATCTACTACTATAACTTGTAAGTGTGGTATTAATTACTTGTATGCTTGCTAAATTTGTACATACCTGTTGAGATATTAATGTAGCAAATAAATCTAAACGTAAAGTTGTTACTGGATTACCAAGAGAATCATTGTACTGCAAACATGCAGGTAATGTCATAATTGGTAAATTATCCTGTACTTGAGATCTAGTAGACGCAGAACTAGAACTATTAGGAACTTGTCCTGATCCAGTGTTAGCACATATTTGTACTACCATTGCTTGTAGAACTGGAACTAAATCTGTTGGAGTTATACCAGGAATATTTAAACAAGTTAAATCTAAACCAGTTAATGAAGGGTTTGAAGTTACACCATCAGTAATAAGCTTACATACTTTTGTTGCTAACTTATGTGTAACATCAGTAATTGTATCACCGGTGCATAAGTCTATACATGTGATATCTGGTCCTTGCCAGACTACACAATTAGATGAAATATTATCACATCCATTTGTGGTACCGCTTGAATTTGTTGGGATCATAAATGTTCTTTTTACTGTAACGTGTTAGCTTCTTACTACTATACAGTAATAATATACAAAATTTTTTAAAACCAAACAAGTTAATGTAAGGTTTTAAAAAATCTTATAAAACAAATATGAAAGGGTATTATACTTTTGCTAATTCAGCAACTTCTTCTTCTTCTTTTATTTCTGAAATAACTCCGTCTTCTAAACTAATGTTGACGTTACCATATTTTTTTTCTAGTTTGCCAGTTTCTTTTTTCCACTCTTTTTGTAATTCTACATGAGATGAAGTTAATTGATTTTGTACAATTACTGCATTACCTAAATTCATAACAACAGTATTGATACGTTGTTGTAAATCTCTAATGCCTTCTAGTTCTTTATCAGAAACTTTTTTTGCTTTTGATTTTGCCATTTTAATATTGGTTTTAAATAATTATATAAACAAAGATAATAATAAAATTTTTATTTCCAAGGCAGTTTAGTAATTATTTTATATTCTGGCATCAATTCTTTCTTTATTGTCTGACGCATATCTAGAACATAACCACTTCTAACATTATTTATTAAATGTTTTATTACCTCTTGTTTATTGATTGAGTTAAAGTCTTTGCTAAATACAGGATCATTATCATTCTCTTTAATTACATATACACCTTGTACACTACTACTACCAGGTTTATAATTATCTTTTTGTGATTTAGGAATAACCATTGTTCCTTTATATACAAAAAGTATTTCTTCTACAAGATTTTTATGATCAACCTTTAATGACTCAACACTAAAACTATATCTTATAAATGGTTTTTCTTTTTTTCTTAATTCTACTATCCTAGTCTTTTCTGCTTCTTCTTTAATAAATATACTTTTAATTTTATCTATAAAAGATTTCTTTACAGGCTTTGTAACTTTCTTTTTTACAACTTTTTTAGTTGCAGCTGGTTTTTTTGTTTGTTTCTTTTTCATGATTTATATTATTATGGGCATTCTTCTGGAGTAAATGTACACGTCTTAGCATTATGATAACCATAAAAGCCAATCTGATCATAGTAATAGCCAACTGGTGCACACGTTGTACAAGTGTTGTTAGTATATAATGCAGTAGCATTTTCAGTACTTGTAGCATTCATATACCTAGTTACATTAGTTTCTCCTTGTTCACAATATTCATCTGGGTCATTTTCTCCAGTAAAGTAAAATGTTTGTGCTTGACATACCGCACCACCTCCTGCACTCTTACCATAAAAGTCTTGTATTGAAATTGTACCTGATGATACATTTGCTAATGTTCTAAAGTTAGTTTGATTTAAACTAGAATTAGCATTTTGTGCTAAACTAAGTTCTAAATTAATAGATCTGTCCGTAGCAGTACCTCCTATTGATAATGATCCGCTAGTTACTAATGTCATTTATCTGTGCTTTAAGTTCATCTATTTGTTTCTGTTGATCTTTTACTGCTTCAATAAGATAACCAACAAGGTTACCATATGCTACAGATTTCATACCATCTTCCTTCTCATTAGTCATTACTAATTCAGGTGCAACTTTTTCAAGCTCTTGTGCAATAACACCAGAACCAGCTTTACCATCTTTAGTGTATGAGACACCTCTCATATCTAAAACTTTAGAACCATCTAAAGTTTCTATATCATCTTTTAATCTTTCATCAGAGAATGCAGTAATATTACCAGTAGCTGTAAAGTTTCCACCGTCAGCATCAAAAGTAAATCTTGTAGCATTACCACTATTTCCATCTCTTATTTTAAAGTCTTCTCCATTGTTTATATCCATAAACATATCAGAACCACTAAAAAACATTTCTATATCATCACCAGTTCCAAAACGTAATATATCATTATCAGCTAAATCAATGGCCCCCCTAACATTTAATGTATTAGTAACAGTTAAATTAGAAAAGCTACTTGTACCTGTTTGTAAAAAAGGTAGATCATTTAGTGTATATTTAACTGTTGCTCCTGTACCACTTGAAGATGTAGAAATTAATAATTCATCATCTACATCAGGAGTACCTGAACCACCTGGTGCATCATTAATTAATCCTGACGTACCATAGTCTACTGCTAAAGACACAGATCCACTTGCACCACCGCCTGTCAATCCACTTCCTGCAGATACATTAGTTATATCTCCAACACTAGTTGTATAACCAGCTCCGTTAGTTAGTTGGTTATTATTAGTAATAGTACAATTCAAAGTTACTGAACCTGAGCTTCCCCCACCTGACATACCTGTTCCTGCACTAACATTTGTAATATCTCCAGAATTATTTGTAAATGGTAAATTACTTATAGTTGATTTAGCAACATTAGTTGTAGATGCACTACTAACAAGTATTTGATCTGAAGTACTTAGCGTACCTGTAGCTGTGTTAGGTGCATCTAATATAATATTATCACTTCCTACATAATCAACAGCAACAGAAACACTTCCTGAACTACCACCACCAGTTAAACCATCACCTGCACTTACATTAGTTATGTCACCATTATTATTAGTAAATGGTAAATCAGATACATTTCCATATTGTATATCATTATTACTTACGTCACTATATATTATCTTATCTGTTGTTGCTATAGCTGAACCAGTAGCATCTACACTAGCCAATATGAAATTATCTGTACCAGCATAATCCATTGTAACTGTTATAGTTTCATTGCTTGATTGATTTGTTGTAAAATTACCTGAAGCACCAGAGTTTATACGTATACCATCAGCACCTGCAATTGTTATAGTTGCATTATTAGCATTTACTACACCTAAATTACTTCGTGCACCAGATGCAGTACTAGATCCTGTACCACCATTTGCCACAGAGAGATCAGTACCTGACCAATCTGAATTACTAATAGAAAGTGTACCACCTAACGTTACTGTACCAGTTGATGTAATTGTTCCACCTGATAGTGTTAAACCATTTACTGATCCTGACGTAGCTACACTTGTAACACCTGAAACAACTGAACTTGAAGCTGCCCCTATAAAAGTTCTAATAGCAGAAGGACTACTACAGTATCTTGTATAATTATCTGAGCTATTGTTAACTCTAAAAGCAATTGCTCCAGATATAGTACTTTGATTTGCGTAATTAGCTCTAAGTAATCTAACATTAAGATCTGCAGATGAATCTCTATAAGCAATAGTACTTGCTGTTGCAGCAGTTGTTGCGTTTGAAGTTACTGTAAATGTAGTGTTACCACTTTGATTTGCAGTAGCATCCATAGAACCGCTTAATCCATTACCACTTGTTCTTCCGTCAATTTGACCATTACCAACTGATGAAGAAGTTATGTAGTTAGCATCATTTTCAAATGTAGAATTACTAATATTACCAGCTGCAATTTTAAATTGACTACCAGAACTATTTACAACTGCAAAAAAATCTGCATTACCACCAGTTGCTGTTGTTGCTAATCCATTTAAATTTAAAGATAGAGTACCCGTAGATGTAATAGTTCCACCAGTTAAACCTGTACTAGTTGCTACTGAAGTAACACCAGCACTTGAACTTGTACCAGCACCTATAAGACTTCTTACCTCTGCTGCAGTAATACCACTAGCTAAAGATGGTGTAGATCCATTTGTTGTTATAGCTGGTAAAGGACCATCATAATTTAATGTAATAGTTTCATTTGCAGTACTTACAACAGAACTAATATTTGTACCTCCTATTATACCAACTGTTTGTCCATTTGATATAGTAAAAGTAGTTCCTTGACCAGAAGCTAAATTACTTACACCAAAACCTGTCATAGTACCACTACCTGTGCCAGCTCCAATTAAACTTCTTACTTCTGCAGCTGAAATTCCACTATTTAAACTTGGTGAAGAACCATTACTTAATATAGCTGGAGTACCAGTATCATTAACAACTCCTAAGTTACTTCTAGCTCCTGATGCTGTGCTTGAACCTGTTCCTCCATTAGCAACTGATAAGTCTGTTCCAGACCAATCACCGTTGTTAATTGAAAGTGTCCCTCCTAAAGTAACAGTACCTGTAGATGTTATTGTACCTCCACTCAAAGTTAATCCATTTACACTACCAGATGTTCCAACAGATGTAACTCCAGCAGAAGAGCTTGTTCCCGCTCCTATGAGACTTCTTATTTCTGCTCCAGTTACACCAGATGCTAAAGTAGGAGTTCCACCACCGCTAAATATACCTGGTTCTGCAAAAGATGTAAAACCAGAATTATTGTTAAATATACTTAATGGTATAGATGAAATTGTACTTTTTCTTTCCGCATTACCATCTAATGATATTAAATGATCTGTTCCAACTAGAGTTCCTGAATCTGCAAATTCACTTAAATCTAAAGCTAAATTTACTGTACCACCATTGGTTACAGTTGCTCCTCCATCTAACCCTGTTGCTGTGTTTATTACAAAGCTTGACATTGTGCCTTGAGGATTACTAAATGATGTAGTATAAGTACCACCATCATTTTGTGTAAGTGTTAATGTTATTGTAGAAGAACCTGAGTCACTAAAGCCAGTAATCATGTTATCATATGCAGAGTTAGATTCTGCTGAACTACCACCTGACCAAGTAACTGTACCACCAACAGCTAAAGCATTTGTTGATGTATTAAATGTCAGACCACTGTCACTTGTAATGTTTGACGCACTGTTCCATATTGATATTCTTCCTGCAGATCCAGAACCTGTTACATTACCAACTTGGGTATTATCTATCTTCTGCCAAGCATCTGTTGCTTGATCAGAAAATACTGCCCAATCTCCTACGGCCCAATCTGTGATGCCATCTAGGTTAGTAGATCCTGCTACTGAAACTATGTAGTATTCCCCTACTGTTCCTGATCCACTTGATAATGTTGGTGAGTTTGTACTTGCGTTCCATACCCCATCATATTTTAATACTCCTGTTACAGCTGTATTAATAGCTGTTTGTATTTGTGCTCCTGTTGCTAAGTTAGAAGAAGAAGAACTTACTGTACCTGTATTAGCTGTTACTGTAACCCCAGTAGTTCCACTTACCTGAATTGTGTTTGCGTTACCTGCAGATACAGTATTTACCTGCCCAGTTCCTCCTGTAGTTACACCAGTTACTCTACCGTATGCATCTACTGTAATATTGTCTATCTTAGTACTGTTAGATGTAGAACCGTAAGTTCCAGCTCCTACACCACCAGTTGCCATGTTAATAGTAATTGTTTCATTACTACCTTGGTTAGTTGTAAAATTACCACCAGTTGTTAAGTTTGTACCTGCGGCTATAGTTATAGTTGCATTGTTTGCTGCAGAAGGTATACTTGGAAAAGAGGTAAGGTTACCTGCTCCGTTAACATACTGTGAAGAACTACCTGCCATTGTAATAGCAAGAGTACCTGATGTAGTTACTGCTGAACCTGTGTTAAATGCATTTCCTCCATGAGAAATTCCTACACTTGTTACAGTTCCTGTGTTAGTTGTAGCAGAAGTATTTATAGTAACAGTTGCTCCGCTTCGTACTGTTGTTATATTAGTACCCCCTGCTATATCTACACTTTCTCCATTTGAAATTGTTTCACTTCCTCCACTATCTGCTGTTAAAGTCCAAGTTGACATTGAACCTCCTGATGAAGTTACATATCCACTATCATTAGTCCACTGAGAAATGTTTCCACTTTTGTTTGTGAGGGTATTAGTTGATGAAGCTGTTATGTATCCTGATCCGTTACTAAGTTGGTTATTGTTAGTTATTGTATTATTTAATGTTACACTACCTGATGTACCTCCTCCACTTAGTCCAGTTCCTGCCACTACTGCTGTTATATCACCCTGTGGCACACCAGATATAGCGTTATCTACATAAGTTTTATTAGCCGCATCTGTGCCTGATGATACTGTATCAATACCTTGTATTCTACCTGTACCTGTAAGAGTAATACCTGTTTTTACAGTTAATACGCCAGGTAGATAGGACGTGGTATCAGCTCTATTAATATATGCATTACTTCTTCCTGCCCATCCACTGCTCCAATTATCAGGAGAAGAGTTAATTTCCAGTCCTGCCTCAGCATTTAAATAAACTGATTCACCTGTTTGACCTGTAGCATAAGAAGATGACTCACCTGCATTAAGTACAAGTTGTTGACCACTTTGAGTATCAATTCTTGATGTTTGTATACCACCTGAATTTGTAAATACTCCTACACCGCTAAATGTTTTAGTACCCGCTATACTTTGTGTACCTGTAGTTCTTACAACTGTACTGTCTAATTGAATAGTTCCTGTTGAAGTTATTGTACCACCTGTAATACCATTTGTAGTTGCTACAGACGTTACACCACTACTTACACCACTAACAGCATTGTCTACATAAGCTTTAGTTGTAAAATTAGCTGCAGCAACCGGTGTTATACCAGATACTAAACCACCAAAAATTCCTGTTGTAGCTACATTTAAACCTGCATAACTTCTTAGTAATCCTAAAGTCTCAAGACCATCACTTACTCTAATAGCAGAATTAGCCGCTACTCTAGTCATAGTAAGTCCATTAATATTTATACCAGAATCAGTTGAAGAAATAAATGATGTAGCGGTAGCTGTACCTGCAAAAGTTGCATTTTGACTAGCATCTAGGACAAGTGCCAAAGTATCTTGTGTATAAAATCTCATTAATGAACCTAATGAAATTGCTCTTATATTTAAATTATCTCTGTCAGATGAATCTAAAGAAATTGCAGCTCTAGCTGTACCTGTATCAGTTAAATAAATATTATCTTCTGCATAAACATCTCCACTAGCTATCATATTCCCTGTTACATTAACACCTGTGTTTGTGGTTTCAAACTTTTTAGAATCATTGTAAAATAAATCTACAGCAGCATTCTCAGTTAAAGTAATCCATCTTTTACCACTTCCATAAGTTTGAAAATACATATTATCAGAAGCTTGTATATACAGGTCTCCTGTGCCTGTGTCATTTATATAGCTATTACTTGCATTGTGGTATATTTGAAGGTCATCAACAGTTCCAAAATTAGCTTTTACACCATCATTAAACCTTGCGTTTTTAAGAAACCTATTTACTTCATATTGTCCATCAATTTTAAAGTATTCTGCATCCCCACCCGCACCATTATCACATTGGAACGATATGATAGCATTATCTGCACGTTGCATAATATACATATCACCAGAAGTATTCTCTAGATAATTATCACTGCCATCGTTATATATTTTCAAGTCTGAACTTGATCCAAAGATTACCCTATTGGTACCCATGGCTATATTTCCAGTCATTGTACCACCAGTTAGTTCTAAGTATCTACCATCAAGATCAACTGTAACAGAAGAAAGACCATTTCGTGCTGCAGTAAGAACACCTGTACCTGTATTAAAACTTAAACTAGTTAAATAATAATTAGTAGTAGTATCTGTAGCATTAATTGTAATAGTATCACCAGATCTAGCAGTAGTAACATTAGTACCACCTGCAATAGCTAATGTATCATTATTACTATTTGCTGTAGCTGTCCCATTATCAGCT
>Ga0209337_1000047_pt1 | contig 106894 bp, 146 predicted proteins | sample LinPmetageLP53_FD_184044 | JGI IMG/M metagenome (GOLD analysis project Ga0209337, IMG submission 184044) | Marine viral communities from the Pacific Ocean - LP-53 (SPAdes) (version 2) | ecosystem: Environmental > Aquatic > Marine > Oceanic | place: Pacific Ocean | collected 2010-02-08
TAAGAGAAACTAATCCACCCTGTCGAAGAGATGCTACATTCTCTTCTTTATTCATATTAGCAACGGAAGCTAACCCACCAAAGTCAACAACTTCTGTACCACCAACCTCTGATACAAGTTCAGGATATTTTTCTTTAACTTCATTAGACATAGGACCAACAACTTTAGGATAAGTTTTAGGGTCATCTTTATATCTAAACGAATACATTGCTAAACCAGTAGCATCATCCATCCCTATTTTTTTAACATCTGTTTTTTCTCTAGGATCACTCTGTCCCATCGCACCAGCAGCCGATCCTAATGCTCCTATAAGTCCTGCAGTTTGTTGAAGATAAGTTGGTTGTGCTTGTCCTGGTCCTCTATTTGTAGTTGTACCGGCTGCACCTAATGCACCTTGAGTAGGCTGAATAAACTGAGAGTACTGTTGAAGTGTAGCTTCTGGGAAAGTTCTTTCTTCTAAAAACTTTCTTTGTGTTATATCTAATTCAGCTTGGCTTTGTCCTCTACGTGCTGCACCAACTGCTTCTAAACGTGCAAGCTCTTGTGCAGTCCCACTAGGTGCAACTTCTGCAAGTTGAGTAAGACTACGAGCAGCACCTAATCTACTCTCTTGTTGCGCTTGCGCTTGTTCCACTGCTTGTTTAAATGCTTGTCCTAAACCTGCAGTTCTTATATCGGTAATACCCTGCTCTAAATTACGACGGCGTTCTGCTTCTAGAATACCTTGCCTACTACCTCCAAATGCACCAGCCTTAACTGACTGTGCAGCTAATTCTTGTTCCTCTATGTCTCCTGCTCTCCTACGCTCACGCTCTGCTATATCAATAACTTGAGAAGCATAAGGATTCATAAACCTTGAAATATCTGCATCAGTAGTTCCTAGACCAGCTAGTCCTGCAAACTGTGCAGCGGGTGTAGCAAAAGCTTGAGTTTGTCCTACTACATCAGAAGTAAGATCAAATGCTCTTTCTTGTTCTGTAGTAAAGTCAGCTATCTCTTGACCCGTAAAAGGAACATAACCTTCTCCTTTACGAGTTTTATAAATGTCTTGTGCTTCAGAAAGAACTTCTTTAACATAAGGTTTTAATTCTTCAGGTATTTCTTTTGTTTGTACTGATGTTGTTTGAACAGGAGGAGGTGGGGGAGGTGAACCAAAGAACTGAACACACTTAGTATTTTCGTTTATCGTTCCTGCGCCACCCATAGAACGAAGAACATCCATCTCATGTTTATTAACGTGAGCAAGTTCAGTATCTCCACATACGCCTTTACCAGATAAATCCTCATACAAGAAGTTGTATAAGAATACTTTCTCCTCATTAGAGAAGTCAGACAAGACTTTGTTAAATTTATTTTTCATGCTCATTGTTATAGTTCCTTAGTTAATACGGTGGCGTATTTTTTATAATTAAATTTCTCTAACTTTCTTTTCCAACCATCTCTTGCAATTATTTTAATATGCTTTACATTATTTTGTTTTGCATATTTAACAATGTCAGAGTTATCAGACACACAATAGTCTAACCATTTGCTTATCGTCCCTGTCTTCGCACCTACTAAACAGATAGTAAGAACATTATAATTAGGATATTTATCAAGTTGGGTTGTTGCAGCGACAACAATTCCATTCTCTTCATTAAGACCAACCCACAACGCCATTACTTCTGTTACTAATAAATTATAAATATCTTCTAAGTTGTACTCTCCATGACTTCTCTCTAATGGTTTAGCTAGTAAATCTTTTACATGCGGCCATGTAACTTCTATACAGTTTGACCTTATCTTTGTAACTTCCATTTAAGCTATCGAACTTAGTCCTTTCTCTGCATCAATTTCTTTTTGTTGCTCTTCTCTTCCAAATGCTTCTTTGCGAACATCTGTTAGAAAATCATCTAACTCATCTGCACCAGCATCAGAAGAACCATTACCAAGCATAGACACTACATCAGCAGGTATAACATATTCATCTTTACTAAGAAGAGCAAAGTCAGGATTACCGCCTTCTACTCGGAAAGGTATTTCATCAGACATACCATCACCCTTTCCTTCTACTTGACCCTCAAAGTATTCTCCTACATCCCCGCCTTCTTGGAATCCTAAAAATTCTTTAACTTTAACACCATAAGATTTAATAGTATCTAGAATATCTCCATCAGAGTAATCTTTTAATTCTTCTGAGACTGCTTCCATTCTAGGTCTAATTCCTGGCCTACCTCTTGCCACTGCCTTTCTATATTCGTCGTGATCTAAAAATTCTTTAGAGGCTTTATCAAATTTTCCTTGATTAATTAATCTTATAGTGTCAGTGCTTCCACCTAAACTTCCTCTAAACCATTCTCCTAATAAAGATACCTGTAAATCTTCTGGAAAAGAATCGAATTTTGGAATCCTTCTTCTAATTTGAGGCAGTCTGTCTTTAATATCTTTTCTTAATAAAGTATCTGCTTCTTCTTCTGTTATTGTCTGTCCTGATTTTACATTAGCACTTGCGTGACCATGACCTATGGTTAATCTATCACCTTTTGTAGGAATTTTTGCTGTTAGTAACAAACCTTCTTCATCTTTTAAAAAGTCTACAAATGGTTCTATGTTTTCATTTTCTATCCTGCCGCCTTCTTGCATAGGCATCATACTAGCTAATCCCTCTTGAGGAGCTACTTCACTGACTTGGATTTCTTCTTGCGCTTGAACCGGCCTATCCATTGGCATAGGCATTGCTGGCATAACTGTTCTAGTTCTATCGCGAAGTGATCCTGCCATACTTTTAACATCATCTAGATTTTCCTTTTCAGATTCTGCTTCTACACGTTTGTCTATCATGTTAGCTGCTTCACTACCCGCACCAAAAGCAGCCAGTGCTGCAGCAAATGGTCCTGTCTTCTGTGGGTTAGCCATAGCATACTGACCAGCTATATTAGTTACTTGACCAACAGCATCAGCAGGACTAAAGCCTACTGGCATACCTGTACCCATATCTACTTCTTGTTGACCTAAACTTTGTAAACCAGCTTGAGGAGAAGGCGTCTGCATTCGTTGTACTTCAGCAGGAGGACGTTGAGCAGCCTCACGTAAAACTTCTATTTCTGCCAGCTTATCTAAACCGTCAATCATTATAAGCATCTCCTAATATCCATGTAGTTAGACTGTATCTTAGTCATATCTGCATGTAATGTATTTTCTTTATTATACAGCGAACCTTTTGAATATGCCATACCTTCAGCCTTGGTTGCTCCAAAAAAATCAGGCGGTTGTACTATACCTTTATTTACATTCTCAATAAATGTATTCTGATTTATTATCTCTAAAACTTTTTTATAATCGTGCATTAGTTAAAGTCCACCCAACTATTACCTACATAACCTCTAAACTTACTTGCGCTTACACAGAAAGCAATATCTCCACTTGCAGGTCTACCTATTTCTGTTACCGTAGTCACACTAAATATCTTAGTAGCTGGCGTAGAGTCTACCTCTACATCCCTTGATTCTAAAAGAAACTTTAGTTCACCAGCATAAGATATAAGAGTATTGTATACTTCAGTTAAATCTTCTGTTGATTGATACTTAGGTAGTTCTGGGTAAAGGAAAGACATTACCGTTTACCATCTCGTTGGACAGCCATACGAACACTACCCCATCTCCATGAAGTATTGAAACTATTACAAGAAACTCTTACGTTTGCTTGTCTACCTCTACCTCTGAAGTCTATCTTCTTTGTCCCTGAATTAATTTCAAACGGTCCTTTCTCAACCTCACTAGCAGCAGGAAACTCTTTAAAGTTAACAGACATATTTAGATCACCTTGATTTATAGTATAGTCAGGAATAATCCTATCTGCAAAAAGTAAATCATTACCATCTTCTATATCAAAGTCTGCTGACTGTAAGAAGGAAGACAAAGCTACTCCATCTCCTGTAAACACTGATACAGGTTCATTATCCCAGATATGAGGTGTTGCTCCTGCAGATACCTTTCCTGTTGCTATGGTGTTAGTAAATACCGTAGCATCTTTAAAGGTTGTATAGAAACTAGTTCCAAATGCCCAGGTATTTTCTTCATAGTTATATAAAACATAAGCGTCAGGTTCTAATGAATTTTCTGTGGGATAGAACCAAATAATTTCATGAAACTCTGAGTTTACTGCAGCGTATACTTTATCTCCCTGTGTCGAGTTAAAGTCATCATATACATATCTACGAACCGTACAATCTAGTTTATCTATTCTACCATCAAATCTATAGAAGTTATTATCCCCCATCCAATAAGAAATACCATCTACGTTAATAGCTCCATGTTGACCTACTAACCCACAGTTAGTTCCTAGTTGTGATAAGGAAAATATGAATGGTGGACCAACATACTGTAAAGAGTATAAGGCTTGATCAGACCAAACATGAATTGTATTACGCGATCTAATACCGCCTTTAAGAGTTGTTCCGTCTACTACTTGTAACTCACCTGATGTAGAAGAAACTGATGGCGTCCAGTTAGTAAAGTCTTCTTGGTCTGACCATCTAATTAACAAAGGATTAAAAGCACTACCAGAAAACTCATTTGTTCCAAAAGCAATGACATGTCTATCATTAGGAGACACAACAATACTGTTAATACTAACAGGAGCAGTAGTTACAATAGCTGCTCTTACTGGTGAAGTACTTGCATTAGCATCCCAGTGTAGTAAATTACCGCCTCTACGAACAGCTAATAAATCTTCTCCAAAGTTATCTAATGACCACTGACTAGCAGCAAAGACTATATCCGAAGCTGTAGAAGGTTTATTCCATGCTCTTTCTCCTGATGTAGATACACCAGCATTGTATACTCCTGCACTATAACCTAAACCTTGAATGTTATCACTCTGTCCTGTTCTTAAAAGAAAGTTAACTGTTCCTGTACCAGCACTTGTACTTGTAGCTGTTGCTACACTTGTAGTACTAATAAGAAAACGATTAGTTCCACTTGTACTAACTGCTCTAAATACAGGTCCACCAAAACTACTTGCAGCAAAATTAGTACTAGCGAAGTTTCTTATAGATGCACTAGTAAAGAAAATAAAATCATTTACTGAAACACCGTTAGCATTAAGACTAACTGCAATTTTATTAGAACCTGAAATAGTTCCTAACTTACCTATTGTTCCATCTGTCCCTACAGTTACTGTACTTACAATAGGAGTTATGTCATGTAAAACATCACTGGCAAGAAGATATAGTTTTTGTTCTGTACCAAAAGACAAAAGTTTTTCTGTATTATTATTCTGCCAAGTAAGTAAATCTCTTCCTGTACCATCAAAGGTAGTAGACAAATGTTTTTGATAACCACGTAAATTTTCTGGTTTACCTGCTCTAAAACGTACACGATCACAATCATACCAAGAACCACCCTCAGAGTATTCTGTAGACTCTCTGTGTATTCCAGGTCTAAGACTAAATTTAAATAAGTTTGCTGATGTACTTGCCATTTTATTATGGGGTATACTCTGTTATTTTAATATGCGACATTGCAACACCATAATAAGGATCAGCGCCAGACACTAATCCATTAACTATACAAGTACCACCTTGAGCATTACCTATATGTACTTGAAAAGTTTTTTGAGATGTGGCTCCTGCTGTAACTCTAACTCTTGCTACTAATGTAGATTGAGATGCTGCTCCAGCTTCAAAACTAAGACTACCACCTATTGCATTAGATACAGATGCATCAAATATAGCTATTCCTCTATTAGTATTATCACTAGCTATTCTTACCAACATTTCTACTTCAATAAGTAAAATATTGCTTGCAGATTGAGGTGTTATAGTAATATCTAAAGCACTAACTCTATTACCTTCAGATAGTTGAGCAGGTGTACCCTCTTCAGGAAGAGCAGTATTCCCTACACCAACAACAGAAACCATATCAACTGCTGTAACTTGAGCTACTAAATTAGTTGAGTTTGACCATTCAGGATTAGCACTTGAACCTTTAGTCTGCAAGAACTGACCGCTTGTACCTGCAGGAAGTCTTGCAATATTGCTTCCAGCATAATAATAAACATCTCCTTGAGCATCACTTCCAAAACTAAGTTTATTACCTAAACCATCAAATGCAGAAGCAGATACTGTACCTGAAAATCTACCTGATACAGCAGATATAGAAGTGGTATGTATAGTAGTTGCAGATACAGTTGATGTTGTAATTTTAGTAGCATTAAGAACACTAGTAGATACTGATGTAGCAGTAAGACTATTAGCGGTAAAAGAACTTACTGATGTTGGAAATGCAGTTTTATGTACATTAGTTCCATCAGTTGCTATCATAACATTAGAACCTTGTTCTATTGTAATGGCTGTATTACCTGCAGTTTTAACTTTAAGAGCAAATGATCCAGATGTATTGTTTCTTACATAATACATCTTATTAACAGAAGGAATAATAATAGAAGTTTCTGCGGTAAGTGTACCGTCAAAAGATAAGATAGCTTTACGTGATTGGTCTGTAGCACCATTAACCTGAGAAAGTGTTAAGGGCGTTGTTCCACTAACAGAGACTATTTGATATGCTGCAACCGCTTGATCAACTAGATCAATAACATTTGCATTGAGTATCGTTCCCCAAGAGTTAGGATTTTCTCCATCTCCTTGTTTCTCTAGTCTAATGTTTGTTGTAAATGTACTCGCCATTTTAAACTCCTAAGTGTGCTGTAGTCATAAACAAGATATATCCTGTTTCTTCTAAACTTGTTTTAATTTTATAAGCTATTGCTTCTATCCCATAAATAACTTTAAATATATATATATCTTCAATAACTAGCCCTATTAATTCTTCAGAATTTACGAAACATCTTTCTGATTTAGCCAGACTAAAAAACATAAGGTCTGCTTCTTTTTTAGATACTTCTAATGCCTGACCAATTCTTAATATTGCATCTTCATCTTCACAAAAACTTTTATATATTATAAAATCTTCAGACACAGGACTTTGTAAATGTTCTGCTTTTACAGGAAGAGACAAAAGAAAAACCTGTAAATAAAATATTGTAAAAACTATAATATATTTTAACATTAATTTTCAAACTTTAAAAGGTAACTATCAAATTTCAAATTGTTTAGCATCAAACCCATTTTTTCATTGGTTCAAACCATACATATCGTTCACCGTCATCGGGATATGGAAAAGGTGCTTGCCACATATATTTATCATCTAAGACCCAGCTTGGATAAGGTTGTGGAGCATAAAAAGCATCTTTTTCAGGATCATAAGTATCACCAATACCAGCAAAATTATATCTTATGTTATTATTATAACTTGTTTGTTTCCATGTACCACCCCAAAAATTAGCACACCAATTTTCACCATCAGCCTCCTGCGCATTATCAACTACGCAAACCCGTAGGACAATATTATTTTCATCTATTTCTGCAAAATGTGCCATTTTATTATGCTGCCTGGAATTGATATCTAATTATAACTACGCCTGAACCGCCAGCACCACTAGCACTACTAGTAAAAAAAGCACCACCACCACCGCCGCCGGTATTTACAGTCCCTGCTGTTCCAGGTCGAGAAGCATTTCTACCACCTGCACCACCACCACCAGCACCACCTGCGCCTGACAAGCCAGCACTGGCTCCACCACCGCCTCCTGCACGGGTAACACTTGACCCAGTAATTGAAGATGCTAAACCAGCGCCACCCGCACCGGCTGTTGGAGAACTTGACGCATCTTGTCCCGCAGCACCAGCACCACCTCCCCCAGGTGAATTACCATTACCGTCTAAACTATCTCCACCATCATTACCTTGTCCTGATGTAGCTGAACCTCCTGTTAAACCAGTCCCTGGACAGCAGCCTCCTCCTCCACCACCAGAGCCACCATCTTTACCATTAGAGTTGCTAGAATTACCAGATCCAGCTTCAGCACCGCCTCCACCGCCACCGTCCGATGTAATTGAAGAGAAGACGCTGTCTGATCCGTTATTCCCTTTTGTATTATTACTAGTTTGTGATGCACCACCAGCACCAACAGTAATGCTGTATGCTTGTTGAGCTACACTAAAACCAGTGGCTGTTCGGAAACCGCCAGCACCGCCGCCACCTCCATAATATCCTGCACCACCTGAAGCGCCTCCAGCAACAACTAAGTATTGTACTACACCATCAGCCCCTAATTGTGTAATAGTAAATGTTCCACTAGAGTTAAAAGTATGTACTTTAAAATTTCCATCCGTTGTTATTGTTCCACCAGTAGCTACAGTAAATGCAGCAGCTGAAGAAGAAATACCACCTTGTACTATAGGAAATAGTGACATTTATTGTAGTGCTTTCACAGTCAGTAAGGAGAATGTAGTAGAACCATCATTTATTCTTGTAATATAAAAGAAAAATTCATGTCCATTTGTAGTTGTTATAGTATCTCCATCTGTAACAGTATAACCAGAAGTAGTTATAGTTCCTGCACTGGCATTATTTTTATATAATATAACCAGAGTACAATTTTTAGCAGGAACAGCTAATGTATGTGCGCCTCCATTAGTTGCATACTGAAAATTTCCGTCATCAATATCAGGAGTAAATGTACCTGATGATTTTGTACCACAGTTATAAGCAGCAGCACTAAATCCTGCAGTTAGTTCATCTGGTGTATCAGCTTTTAAAATATCTGCATCAAAAGCCTCAACGTCACTTCCGATTGCTACCCCAAGATTTGTTCTAGCAGTACTATCACTAGCTAAACCTGAAAGATTATTTGCTTTTAATAGAGCAGCAGAATTAATAGATGTTATGGCTGCTTTGTTAACACTAGTTAATACACTTACAGCAGCAATATTAGTATTACTATTACCTATGCTTGTTGCTAAAGCTGAAGAAGTATTAGCTATTCTTACTAAGTTGACACTTGTTAATGCACTAACTGCAGCAATATTAGTGTTACTATTACCTATGCTTGTAGCTAAAGCTGAAGAAGTATTAGCTACTCTTGTATTTACAGATGTTATAGCTGCTAAATTAACACTCGTTAACGCGCTAACAGCAGCTAGAGCAGAAGCACTAGGAACTGCAGCACCACCTATAAATACATTAGTAGCTGCAAATAAATTTGCCGCAGAAACATTACCACTAAACTCTGCCGCAGTACCACTAACTTTGCCTGTAAAAGCTGCGCCATTTACAACAGTAAGTTGGTTAGTTGTAAAGGCTGCGACTGATGTAGCGGCAGATGCTTCAACGCCTGTTAAGTTTGATCCGTCACCAAAATAAGATGCTGCAGTTACATTACCAGTGAATTTAGCAGCAGTACCAAAGAATGTAGAAGCAGATACTGCTCCTGTCATAGCAAGAGTTGTACCACTTACTTTACCTGTAAATATACCTGTTGCACCAGCGAATGTTGCTGCCGATACTATACCGCTAAACTCTGCAGTTGTTCCACTAACTTTACCTGTAAATGCTGCACCATTCACAACAGTAAGTTGATTAACAGTAAATGCTGCAACTGATGTAGCAGCAGATGCTTCAACGCCTGTTAGATTAGAACCATCACCAAAATAAGTTGCTGCGCATACAGCAGCTATTATAGTAGCAGAGTCGCCTGTTATCTTTCCTGATGCACTAAGAGCAGCACCAACGGTTAGTTTACCTGTTGTCTCAACTTCAGAGTTACTTATTTTTAAAGCAGAGTTTGTCCCTTCACCATCTGAAACAAACCGTACAGTTGAATCAACTCCGTCATTACTATTACTTACTTGAAGTAAATCTTTATAAGTGTTTGATATAAGTTTGCCAGTGAGTGTTGCCATTATATTAGATTCCAAAATTTATCTGTGTCTTCCCATTTAGTATTGGCGTTTTGCCATTCAAGATTTCTATCTGAGTTAGACGGTGGACGGGGATTACGAATATTTGTATCATCTCTTACATCAGGTGCTTTATTCTGTGGATGGTTTTTTAAATCATATGCTCCATCAAAGTCAGTAGGACAAACAAGTAAACCATAACTGTTAAGTTTCATTACTCTATGTGGGTAGACAAAACCACACATATCACATACAGCTTTGGCATTCTTATTACTCGCCATTATTATACCCTATTTATTCGAGGTAAAAAATAAGCACTTGCTCTTTCTCTATCTTCATTCATAGCATTCGTAAGACGTTCTTCATACTCTGCTTTGAGAAGACCGATACGACCTACATCTATACCTGGACGTTTCATAGCCATGTAGTAAGCTAACCCTGTAGTTAGGCAAGGCAAAAACCTACGAGATATGTCTGCATTCTGACCAGCAGATTTTGTTACATCTTCTGTATATTTAACCTGTTCTAGTTTTAAAATGTCTGTAGTATTCTCTGGGATAGGCCAAAGGAATAAAACAGGATTACCTCTTCCCCTACGAATAGCATATTGGTTAGGTCTTCCTGTTTGACTTTTACGAGGAATTTTTAAATACTCTTCCATTGTAATACGTTCAAGTTGAAGATCAACATCGTCTCGTCTAACAACTGCTTCAGTAATATCAATGGTACTTGATGTTAAAGCATACGATGTTACACTAGTAGATACTGAAATAGCAGTTGTACCAGCAGTCCAAAGGAGAATGCCACGGTTCTGCCAATCTTGAAGAAGAAGATTAATCGACCTACGAGCAGATTTAGGTTCGTGTCCTAGTGTCTGCTCACCACCAATCATCTCCGTTGCTTCTTGAATAACTTCATCAATGTCCATTGAGAAGTCGTATGTTCCGCTAGTAGCCATTTAGTTATTCCTAGTCTTTGTATTCTATGATTTTACCTGGATCATAGTCCACCACAACATCTTGTTCTTTGGCTTTAATCTGTGGACCTTTGCGTGCAGCGCCGTATCCCTGACCAGTAGGACGACCTGTCATCTTATCTATATCTTCTGCAGTACGAGGATTACGAATATAATTATAAGTATATTCTTTTATTCCCTCTGGATTATTTGACATCTTTATCTCCTTTTAGACTTACCATTCCTATTTGTTTTTAAAGCAATTGATCTAATAAGCTTATTTCTTTTTTTCTTTTTAGACGGTGCTTTAAGAATTTGTTGGCTTATCTTTGATCTATTTATTGCCACTCTACATGTCACAATTAGTAAAGACGATTATGAGATGCTTTGCCTGTAGCGCCACCTTTAGACATATACTTGCTTTTCTTCACCGCTCCACCCTTAGACATATACTTTGTTTTTTTCATAGCGCCGCCCTTTTTCATCTTTGACATATACTTACTTTTTTTCATCTTCGGTTTCCTTTTGATATAAATTATTAAAAGTTAAATAAGGATTCATGTAGCTATCATCTATTTCTGCTGAATGAATATACTGACTTGGTAAAAAGTCTGGCGCGCCTTCACCAGTTACCCATAAAGCAGGATTAGTTACTCTTACTCTATTGTTTGGTAATGCTACAATATTACCAGTATATTCTCCTGCATCAATTAATTCTAAAATATGCGACTGCTTATGTTGTGCAGGATCATCTGATATAGAACTATCTGTATAATCTACCGTAAATAAATATCTCCCAGTGTGAAAAACATTGTCTATCTTACATAACCAAGGACTTGAAGATACTCTTTCCATTACTATTATAGCATGATTTCTAGAAGAACAATCCCAAGGTTGAGCTAAATGGGTGGGCATTTTAACAGGCCATTCCTCTAACCTAGTATCAGCTACTAAAGCTGTGATGGGCATCCTTGCCCACATTGCCCCACCATGTACATTTTCTTCTTCATCACATCCAGTAAATACAACATTAAAAGTTAATGATCTGTCTGGTATTGTATTAACTGCAATTACTAAAGCGTGTAAATATTCTCCTTCATAGTCCATATGGTTATTAGTAAATTCTTTACGCACCCAACATTTAAATTGTGGGATGTTTGAACTTAGATATGTCATTTTATTTTTTACTTTTATATTTGTAAGGTTTCTTTCTTTAACACTTCCATCTTTTTCTAGCTTGCCTAAGTCTTGAGTTAGGATTCTTAGCAGCTTTAGGAAACTTCTTCATCTGTCCTGCTGATCTAGCGCAATAACTCTTACGTCTTGCTGCTCTCTTACCAGTAGGTTTAGATTCAGTTACAGCAGTTTTAAGTTTACTACCAGGATTTTGTCTGCGGTATTTAGCTACTCCTTTAGCAGTTAGACCAGCACCAGATTTAGTAGGACGTTTATGACCACCACCGATAGTCATTCCTTTCATGCCTGTGCCTTTTCGTACACTTTTCTTTTTTGTTCTTACTGCCATGCTATAACCTATTTACCTTTCATAGCTCTGCCAAAACCTTTCTTGGCTACTCCACACCCTCTAGGCTTAATTTGACCACCTCCTGACTTAAATGTTTTTACCATTGTAGGCTTGCCGCCTACTCCTTGAGGTTTAGCTCTTTTCCTTTTAACAGCAGACTTCTTCTCAGAAGCTGACATACTTTTTGCTTTAGCAAGCGGCACACACTTAGGATATTTTCTTTTACTTCCTTTAGTAGATTTTCTACCACAAGGTTGATACTTACCATCCTTCTTTGGCGCACCAATGTCAACCCATTTCTCACCTACCCACTTCCGAAGACCGCCTCCCTTTTTCTTTTTAACAGCCTTTTTCTTTTTCTTTCCACCAGGAGTTACTTTGCCACTACAAACTGCAGATGCATACATATTAGCATAAGCTGATGGATAAACATCAAACTTTCTTTTTGCTGCAGCTTTTCCTTTAGGACAAAGTTTAGCCATACTTAAACCCAGCCGCCTCCTGTACCTCTAGTACGTTTATTTCCTTTACTAGCACCTATATTAGGTTTAAAACCTCTGAGTGCAGCACGAACACCGCGAGGTGCTTTACTTACTTTCTTCTTCTTACCTTTTCCTACACGACCACCCTTTGAGTCGCCTTCATAATCTTCTGCTTCTTCTAGTCTTTCACGTACTTCATCAGACATTTTATTCCTGTCTACTTCATACATTGTTTCATATCCCTCTTTTCGAGATATTTTACCAGGATAAAAAGCATAACGTCCACCTTCTGTTGGATCGTTTGTTTTAGTAGCACTAACAGTCGGTTCTTTTCTAGGTTTTTTTGTTTCAATAGTAGGAGTAGTAGTAGTAGGTTTTTCAATACGTTTCTTAGGAACAGGTTTTTTCTTTTCTCCATTTGTAAGAACAGCAGCGGTTCCTGCAACTGCTGCTGTAGCTGCGGCACCACGACGAATATTTTTAGCTTTTTTAACTACTCCTTTACCTACTGGTCTAGAACCTAGTGGTTTACCATCTGGTCCTTTACCAAATGTTGGTTTAACAAGATTACCTGGAGTTTTTTGAACTACTGTTTTTGTTTTACCATCTGCACTTTTAATAATTTTAGTTTTAGTCTTCCCACCAACTCTTTTATCTATTCCTAATGCTAATCTAACAGCATCTATATTATTTTTACCTACTGCTGCTTTAAGGTTTTTAATAGCTTTAGGTGCTAATGTTGCTAGTTTAGCAGTAATTTTTGCCATGCCTAATCCAGGAATAGCATACGAAAGTACCTCTGCAGCAAGTCTTGCATTCTTTCTTGTTTCTTGAGTTTTTGGTTTTGCTATTTGATTTTGTCTTTTAAGCTGGGCAGGAAAACCTGAGCGTAGTCTTTGACGAATAGTCATTTTTTCTACAGCTCTTTTTTGCTGTTCGTTCAGGTTTTTATATTTTTCTTCTTTTGTAGCCATAGTAGTCTCCTCTAATTAAAAGCCACGTAAAGCAACACCTGCTCCACGGCCTGAAAAGTTATTTCTTTTTTTAACTTTTTGTTTTTTATTCTTGCCTTTTCCTACACGACCACCGTCAGACTCACCAACAGAATCACTATTAGGACCACTAATGTTACTTGCTAAATCATAAAAGTCAGGCATACTTTCTTGTTGCTGTTCATAAGCTGTATCAAACTCTGCGTCTGACATACCATCACCTTTACCATCACCTTTTTTACGCTTTCTTTTTCCTCCTCCTTTATTCTTAGCATCCAACTCTCTTTGGTACTTTGTAGCAGGACTTTCATTAGGGTTAAGAGGATCAAAAATAGGACCGGCCATTATAGTCTCCTTTAATTAGTATTAGTTACTAGATTGTCATCTGCACCAGCAGGACTTGCAGGACTTTGCATATCATCTCTACGTGTTCTACGTGCCTGATTGCGCTGTAGTTCTAGAAGCTGTGCATATCGTTGTTCAAATAATTGTGAAGTAGGATAGTCTTTTTGAAAGACCATAGCCTCTATCATAGAAGCATTAAAAAGAAGGTCATAACAAAAGTCAGTATAATAGTTTTCAGGAGTTGCGGATGTTAATGTTACTGGGCGACTAACATGTACAACTTGTCCACTGTAAGTAGAAGCAGGAGTAGGCGCAATCAAAACTGTAGAATTATTACGAGGAGCGTAATATCTTGGTTCATCAGTCGATGCGCTTACAGGCCAGTAGTCATTAATATATTCATCTGTTCTTTGCAACAAATTAATTTTTGTAGAGTTACTTACAATATTAATATTCTTAACTATTCTTGTTCCTGTAGGTAAAGTAAGAATATTATTCCCAGAAGAAACAGCAACAGAAGTATAAGAAACTAAACCATAGTCATCTAAGTCTTTTGTTAAACGCTCTTCAGCACGATTGACCATATTAGGAATATAGTTAACAAACTCTGTTCCTTCATTCTCAGATGCTTGAATAATATCGTTTACCAAATAAGTATAATTAACCATAGAACACTGCTATTGTTGCTGTCGAAGATGGAGCAGAAACCATAACTGCTCCTTTCATTGCAACACCTAAATCAGAAAAGTAAACCTCATTTGCATCACATGCTGTAGTATTTACAAATCGAATATTGTTTCCTTTAACTGTGCCTCTTGCATCAGTAGAAGTTCCAGTAATAAGAAACTGACCAACACCTGTAGCAAATACGGAACGAATACGAGTATCTGTAAGAGGAACACTCGTTACAGTATCAAGAGCCGCCCCACTCCCAGTTATAAATCCCTGTCGAATAGTAGTTGCCATGTTTTGTTCCTTTGCATAAATAGAATTTAATTATTTGTATTATATAACAAGACCAGTAATTACAAAAGCAAAGGGTGAAGAAAAAGAAGTTTATGTCTTTCTCTCCACCCTTACTTAATTTAGTCTATATTAGCCTAATTTACGCTGCTCTTAGGACGAACCAGAAGCACCATAATAGCTACGCCAATCAGAAAAGCCAAAGCTGTAACGCTCACGCGCTTTAAACCTAAGATTGCCTGTATCGAAATCAGGTTCCATCTTAGTTTGAAGAGGCGAACGTACAAACATTTTAGCTCCGTTCGGACAATCAGTACGCAGATACCAAGCATTTCCATCTTGGAACCTACGGTTTACATAAAAGCCACCAGGAACTAGACCCTGATTACGGACGCTGTTAATGTCATTGACATTCGTTGCACCGTTTGCAGCAGTCGTTGGGTTAACCCCAATTGTCGTTGACATCGTGCTATTCAAAATTTGGTCTGCCGTAAAGGCAAGGTCCGAAGGCACATGAAGCGACTCAACCTGTAAACCAATAAGAATACCACGATCATCTGTTGCTTTTGAGATAGTGATCAACGCAGACTCAAGAGACGCTTCTGAAAGATCAGTAGCACCAAGAGAATTTGATTGAACACCACCACCAACTACAGGATGACTAACGCTAAAGAAAGGCTGTCCGTCCCCACCAGGACTTCCTGCCGCAAAGCCGTTGTTGAAAACATCAGCAGCTTTAACTTGCTTAGTGTTAGCCATTGCACGGGCAAGACCACGCGCACGTAGTTTAGCAAAAGTGTCATAAAGATTATCTTCCATAGCTTCTTCAGTTACTGCAAAAGCAAGAGCTATAGTCTCGTGACTGTAACGAGAAGCATAGCCTTCTTGTGCATCATCAAACTGAACAGCAGCGCCTTCACTTTTAACAGGTGCTGTGCCAAAGCCGGTAAATAGAACTTCTTCCTCAAATGCACGATCTGATTGTTCAATATCAAAGAGTGAAGCATGTTCATTGTCCACATCCGTGTATTCAATACCAAATACAGCATTTAAACCAGGGAGCAGTTCTTTCGCAATACTAGAGCGATTAATAGCCATTTTTCATTACTCCCTTTCTTAGTTAGCCGATGAGTCAGCGGAGATGTAAGCATCTACGTGACGAACGATACGAACTTCCAATTTTGGAAAAGCACGATCTGCACCAACAGTAATATCATTTCCTGGCTCATCTAATACAGAGATAGCACGAAGCATACCACCTGTAGTAGTAGTTCGAGAAGCAGCGGCAATTCCGAAGCCTGAACGACCAGTTACTGTAGAACCTGCACCTATTGTGCAACTAAAGCTCTGTGACATAATATCACCAGCGGTGACAGAAGCATCAGCTTGAACTATAAAGGTAGCTTGTGGATCATCAACGACAAATGCTACCGCATCATCAGACGATGTCCCACTAGGCCAATAGTTGGCATACTTTACTTCACCATTGGCGGTATATTTACAACCCTGAAAAACACCTATAGCTTTTTGAGTTGAGACGCTTAAAACGACCACGTTTCCTGCTGCATTACAAACAATATCACCACTGAAAATATTGGTTCCGAAACCACTTGCAATGGGATATGTATTCGTAGCGGTACTGTTTGAGGCACCTCCACGTTTGCGAGAAGGACTAAGGCCGTTTAGTGCTTTTGTATCAGTCATTACACTATTCCTTTCCTTGTTTTAAAGTTACGATGACAAACAGAAAAGTTACTCTTGAAAAGAGGGTTGCTTTCCTGTAGTTACCCTTGAGCGACTAGTATTTGAAATTGGCATACGTGAATCTGAGTTACGCATTAATTGTGCGTTCACAGCGCCTACCGCTTCCCTACTTTTTTGCTCATAAAATTCTTGACGGGATTCAGCTAGGTCAGTTGGCATTTTTGCCAAAGCCAAGTCTCCACGACAGACTGCTCCTGAATATCGTCCTTCCTCTCTCACGACAGAGGAGTGTAACATTTCGGGAACTTCCTCGGATTGAACTATTTCCCAACCTTCTGCCTGACGCTTACTCATATTTTGAATATCGTCATTACCTTTAATAGTCATACGAATCCAGCGCAAAGACATGCCTTCGTTCTTGAATCGTTCTATAGCAGTTGGTGGAATATCTAACCAGTTAGGTTCTTCAAAAGTCCTACGAGGTTTAGCTTCCCTTGTGCTTGTACTACGTGAGTTTGTATCTCGTGCCATTGTAATTTTTCCTTCCACGCCTAGTTAAAAATGCTTGTGTAGTCGCCTTCAGCTTTTTCAACTTTAAGCTTCTCAGCAGCATATTGTTCAAGTGATATCCCCCACTTATTAGCTAAACGAACGTCTTCTTGTGTTAGTTTAACTTTATTACCCTTAGAGGTTTTAGGTGTGCGTGATGCACCAGCTACTACTTGAGCAGAATTTGATGACGTATCCTGCAAACGAGGTGTTTCAGATTCTTGGGTAGAAGTGTCCTGAAACCTTTGAGGATAACGACCGTGTAGTCTACTGTCGATTTCCTCATAAAAATCATTATCAGAAGGATCGTATCCTTCATCTTTTAGTTCTTGATCTATAGACAAAGCAGCGGTAGTCATTATTTGATCTTTACCAAACCAATCATTCTTAGCTGCCCAATCAACAGCTTTCGGATCATATTTAGTAGGTTGTTGTTGTGGTTGACTTACCTGTTGTTGTTCTGTCTGTGTAGTATAATTTTCTAATGCTGTACGTTGATTAGTTATCTGACTAAGTTCAGCGTGTGCTTTACTAATACTTTCTTGTGCTATAAGTTGAGCATCTACGTCACTATTTTCTATAGCTTGTTTATAGATACTCTTAGCAGCTTCTAGATTATTATTTAATTGAGACTCACTATTATCTATAGAACTTTTTAAAGAAGTAGATAATTGTTCTTCTTTATAATTTAGTTGTTGTTGAAGTGTGCCAAGACGCTCTTCCATTTTTTCTAGTTTTTCATCACGTTCTTTACGTTGACGAATTAACTGGCGGATACGTTTCTCTGCGCCTTTAGTCTCAATACCTTCTAATTCTTTTACAGGCTGTTCTTTGTCTTCAGCTTCTTCAGGCTGTGCAGCTACTACTTCTTCAGCTTTTTCTTCTACAACAGCTTGAACAGGTTCTTCTTTAGTCTCTCCACCCTCTACTTCAAACTCAACAGCTTCTTGTTTTTCTACACCATCAACCTTAATGGTTGACCACTCTTCTTGATTCTCACTCATTCTTTTTCCTTTACATACCGCTAGAGGCGAACCTAACGAATTAAGGTTTATCCTACGCCGTTACTATATTTTATATTATTAAATATAAATACACAAATTAATTTGAAAGATTAAAAGTTGGGTCTAGTAATTCTGGACTTTGTACTTTCATAATTATTTGGTCATCAAACAAGAGAAGTAGTTTAAGACCTTTATATACAAGTTTTTGTCCGCTAAACTTTCCATAACAAACATAGTCACCTGTGGCACACCATTTTCCTAGCGGGAACTTATCTTCATCCCCATATGCTAGATCACCTAGCTTTAGTACTTTACCTACAGTTGTAAGGTATGCTATATCATCCTGTAATTTTTCAGGGATAATAATACCACCTTTAGTTTTTTCTTTAACTATTACTGGTTGAACTAAAACGTGATAACCAGGAATACCCGGCAAATCATTTACATCAATTAAACTATTATCTGGGTTTACCCAATCTGAATTATTAATTGACTTCTCTAGTTGTACGGATTGCATTAATCTTCTTCCTCATATATTCGATGTTTAACTATATGTTTTAGTAAGTCCTGTGCAAACTCAATACCTTCTATCAGACCTACTGCTTGACGATACTCATCGTAACTAGAAGCGTTTCCATACGCAAGAGATTTTTTTGTTTCCTCTATCTTTTCTTTATACTTTAAATTTAACTCGTCCCAAAATTCCATCACTATCCTTTATCAGTATCAGAGATAAACTTACCTAACATGTCTGCTGCTTTAAGAGTTTTGTCTCTGTCAATGTTTGCTTCAGTATCTGCTAATTCAAGCAGCGCTTCCATAGCTGCAAGTGCCTTCTTAGATTCCCTGTCACGTTCAGAATCCTCTGCTTTAGCTGTGATGTTAGCACCCTCTTTAAACATATCCAATTGAATTTGTAGTTCTTTAAGATCAAGCTCACGTTGCTTATTAGTAGAGTTAACTACTTCTTTAGCCGCCTGTGCCTGAATTTTTTGCTGCTCAATACCAAGCTTCTGTGCTTCGATCTGAACAAGCTGCGCTTCAGGAGACATTGCCTGTTGTTGCATAGCGGCAGCTTGATTAGCTTGGAAAACTTGTTGAGCAGCAGTAGCCATAACTGCTTCAATAAGATCAGGATTATTAGGATCAATGCCCTGCTGTTCTGCATCATTACCATATGTAGAAATCATCTCTTCTGTTATACCAGTAATTTGTTCCTGGTATTTCAGCATAAGATGTTCCTGCATATTTGCTTCTAAAATTGGAGCTATTCGTTGCATTAACGGATTAGCGCCATTAGCAGGGTCTTGTAGGTATATAGTTTTAACTTGAATATGAGCATCATGGTTTTGACCAGTAAATGCTCTGATAGGCATTCCTTTAACTGCTGCAGCAATATCACTTACAGGATCAAGCGGAACAGGTTTTGGTTTGCTCGGCATAATCTTGTCTAGATTAGGAATATTCGCTGCATTAAGAATTGTTTTATTTAGCTCTTCAATGTCAAACATGCCTGGGGGCGATGACTGAGAGAGTTGTAGTGCAAGTTGTGCCATCATCATGCGATGGGCAGAGGAGGGTATATTAGGATCAGACACAGGAATAATATCAATCCTGCCATCGAAGTCATCACGATATATTTTTAATGTACCATTAGGAATATCACACATAGACTCTGAAGGAAGATACTCATAGTTAATTCTTCCTAAGAGTTTAAATTCTTCTTTCTGAGATTTATGCAAACGCTTATGGATAGCACTGAAGAACTTACTACTGGCTTCTAACAAAGCCATTGTAGTTCCAACAGGACCATAGTTTACACCATCAGCTATAACTTGTTCTGTACTATCTGCAAACTTCTGTGCTGTAGCAGTTACAAAGTTGAGCATCTGTAGAAGTGTTTGAGAAGGTTCTTTGTAAGGCAGGTTAATAATCATCTTAGAGATATCATTACCTGTAGCTTCTACTTCTTTAAACTCACCAGGAGATATAGGATCATTATCCCCTACAATACGCATACCTTTTGCTTTGAAACCTCCAGGTAAATTAGCAAACTGACCAGCATCTACTAGGCTACGCATAGCTGCAGTCGCTGTCATAGTAAGATTACCCAGGAAATGTATTAGACCTAGACCATAAAAACCGAATCCAGGGACAAAACGATAGTGTGTGAAGAAGATTTTCTTTTCTTTTCGCGGATCATCTTTGTCATAGTTCCTACGAATAGCCAGAATATTCCTGCTTTTCTCTTCTATGGTGACAATATAGGGAAGAGCAATATCTTCTTCGTCTTCAAAGCCTTCTAAGTCTAGGTAACAGTGCTGCTCTAGCAGTACATATTGTGGATCATTGTCTCCCGATGGGGATAAACCCATAATGTTATCCATCTTTTGAGACATAGCACTGCTCTCTGGCGCAGAAGCATCAGGTAATTCTACGTCTCCATACATACCTGCAGCAATATCTCTACGCATCTCTACTGGAGAACGGTAAATTACATGCGTATACCTATCTGCTCGACGTAAGTCTGTAGCATAATAGGATACATAGAACTGATCTATAGGGACAAACTCAGATACAGGACGATTTAAACCTGAATCAAAGTAGATTTTCTTGAAGGCAGAACCTATCAGAGGTAGGTGAAAGAGCATACGTTCAAACTCATCAAAGTATTCTGACATCTGGTCAGTAACCTGATAGTTCATAAACTCTTCTACACGTTGTGCCTGATCTTCTTTCTCTTCAGATACATTTCCTATGATCTGAGACTTAACAGGTCCACTGGCAGGAAATAATTCTTGTGTAGCTTTAGACTGAAACTTGACTGCTGACTCAATAAGAACAGGATGTACTGCTGTACATGCTCCCTCAAAAGGTTCTGAGGTTTCTTCTAACTTCAAACCAAGAAGATCGAAGCCACGCTCAAACATACTCTCCCATTCACCACGACTATCTTTGTCTGCTACAAAATTATCATAAACTTCTTGAGAGATATCTTGAAGAACATCATCATCTATTTCATCTGCTAAGTTTCTGTAAAACTCATCATCAGTTTCTTCTATCTGTTCATCAGACAATAATTCTTCTGCTGGGTTTTTAAACTCTACTATCACACCGCCGTCAGAATCATCATATTCAATAGTAGTTTCTTGCTCTGTGTTTCCCTCTGGTTCAAGCTTTATTTGAGTAACTTGAACTTGTGGGATAGGATCAAAGGGATTACGTTCAGTTGCCATGTTGTATATTGCCTTTGCTAAATAAATAATTTTTTAATTATAGTCTCAAACTCGCCAGTATGCAACTCGCTTCTGACTTCTATAGCCTTGATCATCCTCCCAATCAGGATCATCAGGATGCTCTAAACGCCAGCTATCTTTTACATAATGTATTGCCATTGTCATGGCGTCAACCTGATCATCATGTTTACCATATGGAAACATTATCATCTCTTCGTAAAGTTCTGTTGACCAACCTTTTCCTTCTGGTAGCCATACCCTTCCTGACTCTAGCATAGGAGATGCAGAGATAACTCTACTAACCTTGTCTCTATCAGGAGTATACTCCAGTACAGGCAAACCACTTCTACGCATATCCTGTATCAGAGACTGTCCACTAGCCTTCTTTTCTACAAGACAAAAATCTGGCCTATGTCTTTTATATTCTTCTTGTGCTATTCTCCTCAAGTCAGGATACTCATATCTGCCTCTTTTACTTCCCAGTAAGATAATATTAGAGGCTACGTTTTCTTCTCCTGTTTCCGAATTATCATCATGGAAATAGAATATACCCCATGTCTGTATTACTGAATAGTCTGCGGTTGTCTTTGTAGAAAACGCTGTATCATATGTCTGTAGAATAAAATCACAGCCAGGAGGATCACCATACTCCCACCAGCTAACCCAATCCTTCTTAATTAAGCTACCTTCGTCTGGTGTAGGATTCTGCATGTACAGGCTTTCCCAGTACTTTGATCCATTAGTAGACCTTATCTCCATTTCATCTTGTTTTAAAATTGCATCACTTTTCCATTCAGGAAAGTAACTTGTTCCTATAGGTAAGCCTAGTAACTTACTGGAATCTTCATCTACCCATGCAGGTATACTAACTACATCCCAACGAATATCTGTATCTATATCAAACTTATCTTGTTGCTTTAGCAGCCACCCGCAAAGATCATCATAATGATAACGAGTATTAATAATAATTATTGCACCATTAGGCATGATACGTGTGCGTAAACCTGACGGCCACCACTGCTTAATATACCTTCTACCTGCATCAGAGAAACTATCTTCTTCTGACATTGCATCATCAAGAATAGCTACATGTGCGCCACGACCCGCGATCTGACTACGAACACCTGCAGCATAGTAGCTGCCATTCAGGTTTGTCTTCCACTTACCTGCTGCCCGTACATCCTGTCTAAGGTTTACTTCAGGAAATATATCTCTGAATTCTTCTGTTCCTACTATGTCCCTGACTGATCTACCAAAGTCACTGGATAGTTGATCAGAGTGACTGACTGTCAATATCTCATGGTTAGGATTTTTACCTATGTACCATGCAGGGAATAACTTAGAACATATTACTGACTTACTACTACGAGGAGGGAGAAACACCATAAGGCGTTTTATTTTACCATCTACTACCTTCTGCAGTTTGTCTGATATAACTTCAATATGCTTACCCATCTCCCAATCAGATATCAGGGTAGGTGCCATTAACTTAACAAATGTTAAGAAGTCGCTCTCACACTTTGACGATGTTATATCTTTTAGATTATTTCTTACTTGAAGAAGTGTAGCGTACTTAAACTCTTGTTCCTGTATAGCTTCTTCCTGACTAGCAGTTAGCTGGGTGACGCCATCCTTCTCTTCCTTATGGTCTTCTGACAATGACATGTTTTACTTTCTTTCTTTAGCTGCTCTCTCTTCTCTACAGCATTTGCAGTTACAGTCTCCCTCTGTATGTTCTATATGAAGTTTCCCACAAGTACAATAGTCTTCTTTGTTATCGCAATCTTTGTCCATGACAATACCTCTTACATTATCTTAAAAATATTATTCTAACACCCTCCCCTTATGAAGACAACAAAAAGACTATCAGTACACACTATACCCATTACTCATACCTTTTTTGAATACATTCTTATATGGTAGCGATGTTGCATAAATGCAACACTAATATATTATTTTTATTTTTTTATTATTTTTTCTTGATAATGTTATTTTTGTCTGTTATAATTATATATATAGAGACACTACAGAGTAGAAATTCTAATAGCAGTTAGAAGATAATAAATAATAATAATAAAGATAAAGTTAGAATACCTGTTACATAGAGTTTATATAATATCTATATATATAGCGACATAATAAAAAAGTTTAACAAGCCTTATTTTTAAAATTAATTTTACTGTACGTGAATTGCTGAAAATAAACTAAGGGGGTGTTTCCTAGATTGGATGCACCTCTTTTTTTGTTTGAATTTTAGTAGGTTTATCAAGCCTTGTATTTTTGGTCTGTATATGTCATAGGCATATATATATAATACAACAAAGCAAAATTTTTTTGCAGGGGTATAGCTAAAAAAATCCCTAGAAAATCCGTAGAGCGTTCAGCGTTTCCCTTTTTCAGGTTGTCTAGATTTAAATGATGGCTTGCGTGTCCTGACCAAAACGGTCGAGAGAACAAAACGTGAACATACAGAAAGCACCACATGCCCCCTTATGCTCACTTAGAGTATATACCCCTCCCCCATATATAAAGATATCCTTATGCTTATATGTATATAAAGAATTCTTTATATAAAAGGATGCTTTTCTTCTTATGTCTTCACACCACACAATCCCCAAGCTTTCCAGGTTTATCCGCATAGCTAATGCATAACTCATGCGCTTAATGCATAGCTCCATGCTTATGGTTTTGTATATTATATAGACGCCGAATGATTATAAAAAAAGTGTTAATTAATTAATTTAATCCTTGACGTTCATTTGTTCATATGTTCTATTATGAATACACCAATGTTAAAACATTAACCAAACTCATAAGGAAATTAAAACAATGTTGAACTCTAAAGAAACACAACAAGCATCTAATTTCATTAAATCCATAAAAGATTTAGATAATATGGAATTAAAAAACAATTTTGAAAAACTAACCTCGAACTCGAAAAAGACACTAAAAGGAATTGTTCAAAAAATAGATGCAATAAAGTAGTAACACGGGGGAGGTGTGAAAGCCTCCCCACTACCACCAACACAAGGGCAGAAAAATGATAAATATAAACGAAATGCTGACAAAATATAATCTTGTTGAACTTCAAAACCACGCCAACAATGTAGAGCAAGATCATCTTTCGTTTTGTTCCTTGTTCAAAACAGAAGCACAATTCGAAGCACTAGCGGCAAAGCTGACAAAACGGAGCAAGCGTTAATGTTCAATTTAAATACTTTAATCCTTGCAATCCTCACAGCCGCCTTTATTGTGGGCGTACATTATACAACAAACTACTTTTTTAGTTAGGAGCTAAGACAATGGCAAAGGTGAACGGTTTAAAATTATTAGGCGTGGGCAATAATGCAAAGACAATCAAAGGCGATGGTTCGGAGTATCTAACGGCTATTATGTATCTACTGCCGGATGATTTCCTATGCCCGATGGCACGGCTTGCAGGATGTAAAACTGGCTGTCTTAATACAGCAGGACGCGGCGCATTCAATAACGTGCAAGCTGCTAGGCATAGAAAGTCTAAACTGCTATTACAAGTGCCAGAAGAATTTGACGCGCTATTGCGTAAAGATTTGGACAAGTTCCAGAAGTATTGCGAACGTAAAGATATAAAACCCGTTGTGCGATTGAATGGGACAAGCGACTATAACTGGCTAAAGATTATTAGAGACTATCCTGCTATTCAGTTTTATGATTATACCAAGGTCTATAATCGAGTAGCTAAAGACTGGCCTAGTAACTACCACCTAACCTTGTCCTACTCAGAAGCTAACGATACATACCGCGACAAGGTTATAGAGTATGCCAACAACTACGGCGCCAACATGGCGGTAGTATTCAGGGATAAAAATAATATTCCTAAGAAGTTTTTAGGCCGCAAGGTTATAGATGGTGATAAGGATGATATGCGCTTTCTCGATCCATCTAATGTTGTGGTGGCGCTGTATGCCAAGGGCAAGGCTAAGAAAGATGCAAGCGGATTTGTTGTTGACGCATAACTTTAACTTAGGAGAATAGGACAATGGCTATTAAATATTATGCAAGCGATTTTGATAGGAGAGACGACCAATACTTTAACAACTCACCTGATATAGGCATGACTAAGGAAGACGTTAAGCAATGGATTGAATATATTATGAGAGAAGAAAATGAAACCGCGCCTTAATTACGACACATTTATAGCCATAATGGAATTAGAAACTAATAGAGAGATAAACCAATGCCAACGAATTTCATACTCAACTGCGACGATTGCAACGGTAGTGGAGAGATACGATACGGCGACCATGGTGGCGCAGAAGGTACAGCACAACCATGTGAATATTGTGAAGGGACAGGCGTCAAATGGTTCAGCGACTACTATCCTACATGGGGCGATCTATTGCTAGATGTACCTAATGCAATGACGTTGAAGCAATGCCGAAATGTATTAGGTACTGAACCAAACTGGCCGCCTGAGAACACAACAAGAGGAGACTTTTAGATATGGAGAAGAAACTAATAACACTATTGGAGAAACAGCGGCCACTATCAACGGGTAGCATCCATCATTATTATGAAGTTTCAACCCTACGCAATACTTGTGAGTTCCATATAGGTGAAGTAGTAAAAGCAACGAAAGTGCGCGCCATGTGTATGGATAGGGATAGCTATAGAGTAACAATAAGAGGCGACAAGTAATGGTATGCAGAACTAAAAAGAATAGCTATGCAGATAAGATATTCGTAACTAATACACATTCGGCAGTAGCACATGTGACTAGGCCAAAGGAAATACCTATGAGAATTAAAAAAGAAAATAGCATCATTGACGATAGCTCGGAATGGTACAACACCTTCGTAGATGTTCGCTACCGGCTAGACAAAGAATATGAAACAGTATGCAAGCGATATGATATAGATCAAGACAATAGAATTTACAACAAGATAGAAGATGTATCGAGAGAAATAACTAACGCAATACATTACCAGGAAACTACTGCTAACACTAAACAATATTAGAGGTATAAAATATGTTTGATGTTTTACTCTGGGTTATTCCCTTCACAATTTTAGGCGTAGTCTTATACAGAACTTGTCCCTTTAGATATTTTTAGAGTAGGAAATTAAATTATGCATGAATATAAATGTAGGATAGTTAGGGTAGTAGATGGCGACACGGTAGACGTTGACATTGATCTAGGCTTTGGCGTGTGGTTAAACAATCAACGTGTTCGGCTGTATGGAATAGACACGCCAGAGTGTAGGACAAGGGATAGAGAAGAGAAGTATTACGGCTTCATGGCGAAGGCTTTAGTTAAAGACTTCTTGCCTGAAGGATCGACACAACGGCTGTCGACACGGCTAAAGGGTAAAGGTAGAGGAAAATTTGGCAGGATACTAGGTGAATTCTGGGTCTACGATGCTTGGACAGACAGGGAGACAACTCTAAACAAGGCGCTGCTAGTCAGAAATTATGCAGTTAAGTACGATGGACAATCGAAAAAAGAAATAGAAGATAGCCATAAATTAAATAGAGAAACTATTTGTAAGAGGTTAGGTTATGAAAAAGACTTCTTTAAAAGCAAGTACTCTGCAGAGAATTATAAAAAGCAGAGAGAAGATATTATCCTACAGCCCGCCCGATGTTCTGCACAAATCGGACAACCTTTTGCAGCGCCATGGCAACTTTCGCAACTCGGGCCAGAAGCGAAGAAGAAGAGGAAGTGATATGACAACCACCTGTTTTCTAGCGGTGATGACGACGGCGGCTATATGTTACGCAGTAGGTTCGGCTGTTGGGTGGCACATAAGAAAGTCCGTGGTTCCTGATAGAAAGAAGACTACCGTGAAGCGAGAGCAAAAGGGTAAGGCAAGCGCCATGAAGAAAGCAGGACTAAGATAAAATGAAGAACGAAGATGACGACAAAGTAAAAGCTTTCGTGAAGCGAGACATAACTCACGATACCTTTGAGGTTATGTACAACAACTTCTTAACCTATGGAATACTTTTCCCTGAGTTAGCGGGAAGAGAACAGAACATCTTGATGGCTTTAGCAGATAGATATAGCGATGCTATTTATGAAATAGTTATGAAGAATAGGAAGGATAATAACGAATGCTAGATATACCATATGAAATCTGGGAAGAAACTTATAAAAGAAACATAAGACCTTTACCAATATGGTGGAGTAGCGAAGAGAATAAAAGAAAAGAGTACGAAGCATTCACAAGGTTCTGTGTAACAGGAAAGGTAGAGAAAAAATATTATGATAAAAGTTAACAAAGAAAATATAAACTTTTCAACAGAACATAAAGAACAGGTTACAGCATACATCGAACATACACCCAGTTATGAGAGAAAAGAAGTATGCTCCCGAATATTTTGGAAGGAAGAAGAGGAGAAATTAAAGAGAGAGTTTATCGCATCCATGATAAATTTAGTAGTGGATACTAGAGATAACATTATCATAACTCGTTGCCCAGTTACCGGAGAGACTGCAGATAGAGGCAAAGAGATAACCATTTATTCTTGGATAGGAAAAGGATTAAAGAAATGAAGAAGCTTATAATTTTAACTTTGTTAGTTACAACTGCTAGTGGTTGTGCGCCTTTGCTTTTGGCTGGTGGCGGGGCTGTCAGTATAAAGGGAGCCGTTAACGACACAGAACACAGCGACAAGTTGAGAAAACATTCGACAACACTTGACGATAACCTCTCAAAAGTAAAGGAACACTCTAAAACAATTAACAGCAACCTTTTGAAAACTAACGTAAATATAAAAGACATAATGTCTTTACATAATAAAATAAAAATGTTAGAAGTTAAAATAATTAATTTACAAAAACCACTACCCGAAAAACCACAACCAACCCAAGTGATTGGAGGCAGCGACAATGTTGTACGGTAATCAGAACACACATCATGAATCAGCATTAAATGCAGGAGAAAGTAATATGTTAGATCATCTTACTACTACAAACGGTAGGGAAGTATTCTTTAAGGTTTATGAGCAAGACGTAGTAGGTGAAGCTACTGGCTGTGAAGCTTATAAGCATAAGATGTTAACGCGAGGTGACGGTATCTCTGGAGAGGATAGTTTTCTGTCTATAGTAAAGTCTAACTATAGGATAGTAGAGAACGAAGAAATACTTATGCCTCTACAAGAGCAGATGATTAATTACTTTGACCCTACAGTCCTGGCTGATGTTCAGATCAAAGACCACATTGCCAAAGATGGTGCTGTATGTTTCTCGGAGTATATCTTCCCTGGCGTAAAGAAACCTGTCGAGACAGACACCGGACATAAAACAAATATGATGCTTCGATTTATTCTAAAGAATACTTTTAATGGATCATCCTCTGTTGTCTTTTATGGTGGGTTAATAGATGTTTTCTGCACCAACGGTATGATCTTAGGTGACTACGATGTGACTAGGCGTAAGCACACAAAGAACTTTACTATAGATGGTTTCATGAAAGCCTTTGATGATTGCATGGTTAACTATAAAAATGTAGCAGATACATATCAAAAATGGGCTGACACTAAGATTAGTTACAAACATGACGTACCTCTCTTGTTTTCTAAACTCACTAACAACCAAGACCCTAAGAAGAAAAATACTTTAGCGGATAGGTTGTATGCTCAATGCATAGATGAGGTTACTAATCGAGGTAATAATTTGTTTGCTGTAACGTCAGCCATGACACACTATGCTAGTCACAATGATAATAGGTTCCCATTGCGTAGCAACGCTGACAATGATAGCTTATTTAAGCGGCAAGAAACTGTACGCAAATGGTTTAACTCTAAAACATTTGAGGAGTTTCTTGAAGCAGCATAATAACAATTAGATTAGAAAGGAAGTTGAAATGGTTTATGATTATAAAACCCATGAGGAAATTCCATCTTACATGAAGGATTATATTCTAGGTGTCGCTGACTGTGTTGCTATAGAGCAGTTAGACTTAGACGACATCAACGACTTTCTAAATGGTCTTGAGGAGTGGGCTAGTGATGATCAAGATTACATCCATACTACTCTGAGAACCATTCACTAGTTGTCAGGGACAGGTTTATTTAAGTCAATAAGCCTGTCCCTTCTACCCACCTTCCCACTAGTACACATAAACACAATGGAGAGCCACCATGAAAAAGATTAGAATTGGAGAGGAAGTTTTCTTAAAGTACGAAAGAGAGAATCATGATTGGAAACATGAGGGTAGTAAAGGTGCAGCAAATATTCCTTATATATCTTTATACAGAGATAACTTAGACCACCCACCATCTAGAGTAAGTAGTGTGTCTTTAAAGAAATTAATTCTTGGTTCTTTAAATTTAAAATCATTTAAAAGTATAAGTCAGAAAGAAATAGAAGATGTTATTAAAGATTTAAAAAAGATACAAGAAGACTTAGAACGGTATCTTAGTGATGACTATCCTGAGTTTGGCTTCGGAGATAATACATAATGAGTTATAATCTAAGCACAGTAATAAGAGACTTATCTCTCAGCGGTAAGGAGAATAAATTAATAGCCCCGGATAAAATTAAGACAGGGTTACTTAAAATAATGGAAGACGATAAGGAGAACGATGCTTACATCATAGCAACCCTTAACGAAACACTAGATAAGGTAAACGATATTGTTTTTCTAAGCCTTGCACAAGAACAAAAGCTACACGACTTAGCTACAAGAATACAAGTATTGAGAGATGAGGTGCTTAAAATTCATAGAGACAGGTAAGTAAGATGGATGAGAAATCAACTATAAAAATTTTGAAAGAGCAAATATCACAGATGACTTCTGCTACTTACTCGCACTATAAAAGAATAGCAGAGTTAGTAGAAGAGAACGAATACCTAAGAAAGAGAGTAAATTATTTAGATAATAAACTAGAACAAATATCAGATAGGAGACTAAATGAAAGTTGAACTTATAAATAAATTGGGAGATGATCTTACAGTTGTTGATGCGGCAAGGGTTTCTTTTGACAAGCAGTCTGAGTGGAAGAAGGACATAAACTCTCCACCAACTGATAAAGAACTTTATGAGAAAGATATAAAGCTAATTAAATACTTAGCTAGACACGACCACTTCACTCCATTCACTCATTGTTCTATAACTTTAAGAGAAACTGTACCTATATTTGTTGCGAGGCAAAGATTTAAACACACGGTCGGTTTTACTTACAACGAAGTGAGTAGAAGATATGTGGATAGTGATCCTGAATTTTATTCTCCTGATATATGGAGGTTTAGGGCAGACAATATCAAGCAAGGTTCTGATAAAGAAGGTGTTTTAGATGAACGGTTAGATAGAAAGATTTGGTTTGTTGATGGGGTTTCTCGCGCCATAGATCAAACTACAAGCACTCCAAAAGAAATATACTATACATGCATGAAAACTTACGAGGCATTGTTAGCATTAAATATCTGTCCTGAACAAGCGAGAATGGTTTTACCACAAGCAATGTATACAAGTTATTATGTTACGGGTTCACTAGCTGCATTTGCTAGAGCATATAATCTACGAAGTGAAGACACGGCACAACAAGAAATTAAAGAGTTGGCTACAGAATGGGATAAAATAATTAGCAAGTTGTTTCCTGAAAGCTGGGAAGCATTGACAAATAATAACAATAAAGAGGTAGTTAACTAATGGCTACAAGAAAAACTAAAGAATTAAAAACTAAATCTGAAATGAAAAGACACATGAAAACAAGTATAGGTAATTCAATTAATACTAGTCCTAAAAGTAAACATAAAAAAAGGGATTGGAAAGCGTATCGTGGACAGGGAAAATGAAACATCTGTGGGAAAAAGATAGAAAAACAATTTATAGAGAACTATTAGATTTATATCTTGATGAAGGCTATTCTAAAAAAGAAGCTAGACGATTAGCGACGGAGGAGACGGATGAAATAAAAGCTGGTGACTTTTCTTTTGTGTCTAACATCATGGATGAACAGGAAGATTGTTAAGATTTTATATACAGCTCTCTCATACGTGAATAATTTTTTAAGCTATTGATTTTAATATATAAAAATAAATTATTGATTAAGTTTTTTAAATATGTTATTTAGTTATTCACCACTAGCTAAGAGGAAAGCATGGACAACGAAGAGAACGTATTGATTGAAGCACATAGGTCGTGCGATAGTTGCGGTTCATCAGATGCAAGAGCGTTGTACTCTGATGGACATGAGTATTGTTTTAGTTGTCAAACAAGATTTGAAGGCGAAGGAGATTACCCTATCATGTCTAAACCTATCACCACTAATGTCACCCCATTAAAATCTACTGAAGGAACAATAGCTTCAATACCTGATAGAAAGATAGCTTCTAACACTTGTAAAAAATACAATGTTAGAGTAGTTAAAGATCAAGAAGGTAATATAACAAAACATCGTTATCCTTATTATGATGTTAAAGGTAACCACATTGCTGACAAGGTTCGTATCGTAGAGACAAAAGACTTTCCAACAGAGCCGGTAGGAGCATTAGGTAAGGCTGTTCTGTTTGGTCAGAACCTTTTCAGTTCTGGTGGTAAATACGTTACAATTTGCGAAGGCGAGTTGGATGCCTTGTCTGCATTTGAAATGCTTGGAAGCAAATGGCCTGTGTTGTCTATCAAGAATGGTGTTCATTCTGCATTCAAAGATTGTAAGGCTAACTTAGAATACCTTTCAAAGTTTGATAATGTAGTCTTGTGTTTTGATGCGGATGACAAGGGAAAGAACGCATCACAACAAGTAGCCACACTGTTCGAGCCAAACACTTGCCGCATTGTTAACATGACTGATGGTAAGGATGCGTCCGAATACCTACAGGGTGGCAAGCGTGAACAGTTTTCCCAAGCATGGTGGAACGCCAAAGTCTACACCCCCGCCGGTATCCTTAATCTGGCTGACATGGGTGATGGCCTGTACGATGAAGGTGAGTACAAGACTTGTCTGTATCCATTCGAGGGTTTGAATGAGAAGCTGTATGGTATTCGTACAGGTGAGCTAGTAACATTCACGGCGGGTACAGGTACTGGTAAGTCCAGTGTCATGCGTGAACTTATGCATCATGTACTGAACAACACAGAAGAAAACATTGGCGTGATATCTTTGGAAGAGAATGTCAGGTCCACCATCTTCCACCTCATGTCAGTCGAGGCGAACGCTAGGCTGTACATTCGAGAGGTGCGTGACCAGTTTAGCATGAGTGACTTACGCACTTGGCAGGACGCAACGGTAGGCACTCGTAGATTCTTTGCCTTCGATCACTTTGGAAGCATGAAGACTGATGAGATACTATCCCGTGTACGTTACATGGTGAAAGCGTTAGACTGTAAGTGGATATTCTTGGATCACTTATCAATCCTGGTGTCTGGTCTGGAAGGTGATGATGAACGTAGGAACATTGATAATCTGATGACCAAGCTAAGATCGATTGTCGAGGAGACAAACGTAGCAATGCTTCTTGTCTCCCACCTACGCCGCGCACAAGGCGACAACGGCCATGAGAATGGTAGAGAGGTTAGCTTGTCACACCTTAGAGGTAGCCAGAGCATAGCGCAGCTTAGTGATGCAGTGGTGGCTATGGAGCGTGACCAACAGTCTGATGATCCTAACATAGCCAACACAACAACCATCAGAGTATTGAAGAACAGGTATGCGGGAGATACAGGTGTAGCTTCTCACTTATTCTTTAACAAAGATACGGGAAGGTTGACAGAGGTACACAATCTAGGTGATGATCCAGAAGGAGATAGTTCAGATAAAGAACTTTAACTACATGGTGGAGTGACTATGAAAAAAATAATTCATGTAAACATGCATGTCATTCGTAAAAATAAAAAGAAAAGAGATGCGAAATGCAGGGAGCATTATTGTGTTTCCTTCTTTTATGTGGCATCAAATAACTCCAGTTAAGTACGGCGACAGATATTCTATTGTCTGTTGGTACAAAGGACCACAATTTATGTGAGGGATTATGTTACAGTCATTAAAAAATATTACTAAGGATATTAAATTAAAAGAAAAAGAGTTAAGTGGACGACCTGTTGGGATATTCTTATCATCAGCAAAGAGTTCGGAGCTATTTAACGAACTAAATAAAATAGATGAGCGGTTAGAACAGGACTTAATCTATTATAGAAAAACAATTATAGATATATTAGATGATGTTAATTCTATTAAGTTTTTAAATTTAAATCAGGAACGGTCCTTAAATAAAGTAGCAACACAATTAAATGTTTTGTTTGACGAAATAACTGCATCGCAGGATTCATAAAATGGATGACTTAGATATTTTAAAAAGAAATGTACTTGAGTTGAATACACAATTATTTAATGCTAATATTAGAATTAAAGAGTTAGTAGAAGAGAATAATTATTGTAGATTAAAATTAGAAGTTACAGAAGATAGTTTAGAAAAACTATCACAACAAGCCTTGGGCTACCGACAAAAATTTAAATGAGATAGACATGTCTAAAAATTTATGGGAATCAGACTACAAAAATATTTTTAAGAAACTTACAAGAGAGTATCAACGAGAAGGATATTCTTTAAGAGAGGCTAGAAGCTTATCTAAAAGAGAAGCAGACGAATTGATGGCTGATAGAAAATATTTTGTTGATAACTTATTAGATAATGCAGAGGACCAATGAGTGTATCTTTAATATCTTATACAAACCCTGCAAAATTAGAATTAAATTCTGAGTATTTACCCGCTCATTTAAATTTTCAAAAACTTATAACATTCTGTGCTAGGGTTTCTAACCCTAACAATCAAGATAACTCTGAGACTGGTGAAAAATTATTAAGTTATTTAATAAAACATCAACACTGGTCACCGTTTGAGATGGTTAATGTTTGTCTTGAGATAGAGACAACAAGAGATATCGCACGACAAATACTACGGCATAGATCTTTTTCTTTTCAAGAGTTTAGTCAAAGATATGCTGATCCCGTAAAAGAATTAAACTTTGTAACAAGAGAAGCAAGGCTTCAAGACCGTACCAATAGGCAAAACTCTGTTGAGGTAGATGATGACCTGCTTAGAATAGAATGGGAATGGGCGCAGAAAAGAGTTCTCTGGGCTGTGAAAAAAGAGTATGAATGGGCTATTAAAAAAGGTATAGCCAAAGAACAGGCGAGAGCTATCCTGCCGGAAGGCTTAACGATGTCTCGTATGTATATGAATGGAACCTTACGATCATGGATACATTACATTCAACTACGCACAGATAAGGCTACTCAAAAAGAACATAGAGAAATAGCGCTTGAATGTTTACAAAAATTGAGTATAATATTTCCATTGATTAAAACACTAGGAGATAGAGATGAAGCGAAGAACATATAAAATATGTTTTGATGGTAAAAAAACAAACATCTCCTTTGAAAATAGAAAGGAGGCAGAGGCTTTTATCAACGACAGAAAATCACTTCTTGTTGCTTTAAAGGCTGGGCCTAACAGTTATGCAATTGTAAGTACCAGATAAGATTTTAAAATTCCAGAACTAATTAAAAAACCTACAGTAAGTTCTTACGAACTGTAGGTTATTTAATTATAAGGAGAAATACATGAAGAAAGATGCTAAGTTTGTAAAGCATGTTAATTGTGATGAGTGCGGATCGTCAGACGGTAATGCCTTGTATGATGATGGTAGTGCTTTTTGCTTTGTTTGTAAAACATATTCAAAGGATTCTAGTATGCAAGATCAGGAACAAGTTAAACCCTCTAATACTAACCTTAAAGTTTACTCTAAAAACATGACTGAAGATAAAAACTATCAAGATATTCCAGACCGCAAACTCACTGCCGCCACTTGTAAAGCCTACGGCATTTCTGTTGTTAAGGATGAAAGTGGAAATATTATTAAACATGTGTATCCTTATTATAATACTGATGGTTCTCATGTAGCCAATAAGTTTCGAGTTGTCGCAAACAAAACCTTTCCTACTGAAGGTAACATCGCTAACGCATCTTTGTTCGGACAGAAAAACTTTCCTGCTAGAGGTAAATACGTTACGATTACCGAGGGAGAGTTGGACGCTGCATCAACATACCAAATGTTTGGTAGTCAGTGGCCTTGTGTTTCTGTAAGGTCTTCCACTACAGCGCTATCTGATTGTCAAAAGAATATGGATTATCTTAATTCATTTGATACTGTTGTTTTATGTTTTGATAAAGACAAAGCTGGAAGGGAGGCAGCGAACAAGGTTGCAGCTTTATTCGAGCCTAATAAATGTAGAATTGTAAAGCTTACAACATTTAAAGATGCTTCAGATTATTTGAAGGCTGGTTGCCGAGAAGAATTTACTAAAGCTTGGTGGAACGCTGAACCCTACACACCCGCTGGCATTATTAATTTAGGTCAGCTAGGAGACTCTCTCTATGAAGAAGATTTCTGTGAGAGTGTTGCCTATCCTTGGCCTTCTTTAAATGAAAAGACTTTTGGCTGTAGAACTGGAGAGCTTGTGACCTGGACTTCGGGTTCTGGTATGGGTAAGAGTTCTGTGTTAAGGGAACTTATGCATTATTTTCTACATCATACTAAAGATAATATAGGTATCCTTGCGCTTGAGGAGAACACTAAGAAGACGGCCTTCAACTTGATGGCAGTGGAAGCTAACCAAAGATTATATATTAAAGAAATTAGAGATCAATTTACCAGAGAACAGATGACTCGTTGGGAGGAGAAGACTATTGGGACAGGGAGATTTTTCGCTTTTGACCATTTTGGTTCTATATCTAACGATGAGATACTGTCTAGAATCCGGTATATGGCAAAAGCTTTAGACTGTAAATGGATATTCTTAGATCACTTGTCTATCCTTGTGTCTGGTCAAGAAGATGGGGATGAGAGGAGAGGTATAGATGTTCTGATGACTAAGCTAAGAAGCTTGGTTGAGGAGACAGGTATATCTTTAAACCTTGTGTCTCACCTACGTCGAGCAAACTCTTCAAAGTCCCACGAAGAAGGTGGAGAGGTTAGCCTTGCCCATCTTAGGGGTAGCCATAGCATAGCTCAATTATCAGACATGGTATACGCCTTGGAAAGAAATCAACAAGAGACAGATGAGACTCTTGCTAATACAACACTTGTTAGGGTTCTTAAAAATAGATATAGTGGTGAGGTAGGTCCATCAACATATCTTTTCTATGATAAAGAGACAGGACGTTTAACCGAGATATCCAATCCATTCGAAGTTAGAGAAGAAGAAGAAGGAGAAGCATTTTGACTTATCGAGTAAATAGGATTAGTCCCATAGCCAGTGTCAGAAAAAGGTTTAGTCAAGATTTATATAATGAAACTAATAATAAAGGTATCAAAAAGGGAGTAGCATATCTAAAGTCAGAAGGTCATAAGATTTTAGATAAGACAGAAACTTATGGGCCTGATATTGTTAGTGAGAAAGCTGGTAAGCTGTACTATACAGAAGTAGAAACAAAGCTTGTATGGTCTGGAGATTGGCCTGAGTCTTGGGAAGATGTACGTCTTCCTGAAAGAAAGAAGAGGTTGATTGCATTGGCAAAAAATAATGAGGCATCACTAAGCTTTATTATTTTTAATAAGGAATATAAACAAGCTTGGAAAATTTCTTCTGATGTAGTAGACTCTTCTCCTTTAGAGGAGATATCAAACAAGTATGTTAGCAAGGGAGAATACTTCTTTGTCATTCCTTTAAAGAAAGCAAAGCTTTTAAAAATTAAATAAGGATTTCACTTACGGAGGTTAGGTATAGTTATGAGTGTAGTTCTTGACATAGAAACAGATGCTATTGATGCAACAAAAATTCATTGTATTGTTGCTTATGATATTGAAAGTAAAAAGCCATATACCTTTGTAGGAGATGAGTGTTACATTAAGTTTCCTAATTTTGCTAAAAGTGTGTCGCAATTTGTGATGCATAATGGTATATCTTTTGATGCTCCTGTACTTAACAGGCTTACCGGAACTGACATTCAATATGATAGGATCATAGACACAATGATCTTATCACAACTTTATAATCCAATAATAGATAACGGTCATAGCTTAAAATCTTGGGGCGTTAGATTAGGAATCCATAAAGGTGAGGTTGAAAGCTTCAGTAATTTCTCTGAAGATATGCTGGACTATTGTAAACAAGATGTTAATGTAACATACTCTTTATATAAATATTTTAAACAACAACAAAATATATTCTCTGCTAGATCAATTCAACTTGAGCATAAGATAAAAAGTATTATTGATGAGCAGGAGCGTAATGGGTTTTATTTAGACTTACAAAAGTCTACTACGTTTGTGTCCTCTGTTGAAGATAAGATGGACACCATTGAGAATGAATTACAAAATATATTTCCACCCCATGTCATCTCTGGCAGAACACATAAAAGATCAGGCAAACCTCTTGCTGATATTGTAACTCCATTTAATCCTGCATCTCGAAAGCAAATAGCAGATAGATTACAAGGGCTTGGATGGAAGCCAGAAAAGAAAACAGACAAAGGAAATATAATTGTAGATGAGGCAGTCTTAGAGACAATTGATTTGCCAGAGGCAAAGAAAATATCTGAATACCTTTTGTTAGGTAAGAGATACTCTCAAGTTAAATCTTGGATCGAAGCTTCTGATTCTTCAAGTAGAGTTCATGGGAGAGTTCTAACTCTCAGGACTGTTACAGGTAGGATGGCTCACACCTCTCCAAACATGGCTCAAGTTCCCGCTGTTTATTCTCCTATGGGGAAGGAGTGTCGAGGAATGTGGGGCGTATCTGATCCTGATAATTATTCCCTAATAGGTACAGACGCATCAGGTCTAGAGCTTAGAGGTCTAGCACATATGATGGATGATCCTATCTTTATTAAAGAAATATTAGAAGGTGATGTACATACAGCCAACCAGAAGATGGCCGGTCTTGATAATAGAGATCAGGCGAAAACATTTATCTATGCATTAATGTATGGAGCAGGTGCTGCAAAGATTGGTAAAATTGTAGGTGGCACCGCAAGAGAGGGAGAGGAATTAATATCTAAGTTTATGAAAAATATGCCTAAGTTTTCCTCTCTTAAAAATAATTTAAATCAAACTGTAGAAAAGAATGGAGTCATACCTGGACTAGATGGTAGAACCCTACAGGTTCGATCTCCTCATGCTGCTTTAAATACTTTAATACAGGGAGCTGGTGCTGTTATATGTAAGCAGTGGCTTGTTCAGATTAATGAGGCATACAAAAGAAAAGGACTAGATGTAAAACTTGTAGCTAGTATTCACGATGAGTACCAATTTGAGGTACACAATAAAGACTGTGAAGAGTTCGGTAAGATAACTAAAACTGCAATAAAGGAGGTAGAAGAAATATATTCGTTTAGATGTCCATTAGATTCCGAATATAAAGTTGGAAAAAACTGGGCTGATACACATTAAATTGTTGACACATATTTTTATGTGGAGTAAAGTGTGTAATCTTTTTAACTTAAAGGAGAAAATTCTATGAAGGACTGTCAGAAAAAAACCCTAACCGCTTTGAAGAAACGTATGCGAGTAACTCGTAAGACGGCTATTCAACATGGCTGGTGTGAGAACCTGACTGCTACTATCTCTGACCTACGAGATCGAGGTCATAACATTGAGACTATCAAAGCTAAAACTGATGATGGCTCTCACTATACCCGCTATCGCCTCCTTCAGGCGGCAGCTTAAATTAAAATTATATTAACGTACATTAAGGAGAAATTAAATTATGGCTACCGAAAAAACAGAAGCACAAAGCGCTGACAATTATATGTATGCAACAGGTGTTGCGTATTGGACTTCTATTGTCGCACCTAATACTAAGTTCGAAGAAAGTGGTGTGTGGGAATGTACTCTTGCACAACTAGAGGGAGAAGCTAAAGCTATCTTTGAAGAGTCCGGTCTTGAGATTAAAAATGTCGGAGATGAAAAAGGAGACTTTGTTAAGTTAAAAAGAAAAGTGATGCGTAAGGATGGGGTTCTTAATCAAAGACCTTCAGTGGTCGATTCTCAAAATTCGCCTATGGATGATACCTACATAGGGAATGGATCACTGGTTACAGTTAAGTTCCGGCCTTATGATTGGGCGTGGGGTAATCGAAAGGGTCGAGGTGGTGATCTCTGTGCTATCCAAGTAGTTGATTTGGTTGAGTACAAACCACAGATTGATTCTTTTGATACCATTAAAGGAGGTTATGTTGCACCTGCCTCCGATGATGTACCGTTTCCTGCGTAACCAAAAGGAGTGGGAGGGGGAGAGTAAAATCTCCTTCTCCCTACTTTCATTATGAAAAAATTATCCTCGCTTATTAAAGATATCTATACTGTTTTACAAGATGGAAAAGGTTCACCCCGATCTGATCAAGACCTTCAAGAATTTGCAGAGGAAGCAGGTAAGAATATTGCAGGTCATCTCGTTAATGCAATTAAGGAAGATCGATCTAATCGAAAACCATATCTAAGAATTTCTAATATAGGTAAACCTTTACGACAACTCTGGTATGATTTAAAAGACTCACCGAGAGTTGATGAGATGAAACCTCACGATCAAATCAGATTTTTATATGGTCATATTTTAGAAGATATAGTTTTATTTTTATGCTATGCTTCCGGCCATGAGGTAACTGAACAACAGAAAGAAGTTATTGTTGAGGGTGTTGTAGGACATAAAGATTGTCGTATTGATGGTGTTACCATTGATGTAAAGAGTGCGTCACCGTATGGGTTTAAAAAGTTTAAAGAAAAAACTCTATATGATGACGATCCCTTTGGATATATAAGCCAGCTATCTGGTTATCTCAAAGGAGAGGGAGATACGAATGGTGGATTCCTTGCGATAGACAAATCGTCAGGAGAGTTAGCACTGCTTGAAGTGCATCCAATGGAGTTACATGATGTTAAAACAAAAATCGAAACTATCAAAAGTTATCTTAAAGAAGATAAGAAGCCTCCTAGATGCTATGATGATGTTCCTTATGGCAAGTCTGGCAATCGTCAGCTTTGTACCGCTTGCCGCTTTTGCGCTTTTAAATATTCTTGTTGGGAAGATTGTAATGCCGGTGTTGGGATTCGTAAATTTAATTATAATAACGGTATCGCCTATCTTACAGAAGTTCAACTTGAGCCGAAAGTCGAGGAGTTGAAATGAAAACCCAAAGCGCTAAAGCTAAAGGAAGACGTTTACAACAATGGGTTAGAGATCAGTTAATAAAAGTTTTAGATATATCAGACGAAGATATAGAGAGTAGGAGTATGGGGGCTGGAGGAGAAGATTTGATCATGGCGAAAGCTGCTCGACAGAAGTTTCCTTACTCTATTGAATGTAAGAATCAAGAAAAACTAAACATATGGAAATCGTATGAACAGTCAGAAGATAACTCTGGTAAGAATGAACCCCTATTAATTATAAAGAAGAACAATAAAAATCCATTGGCTATAGTAGATGCAAGATATTTTTTTAAATTACACGGATGAAGAGTTCGAGGATATTTTAGATGATCGGTTAATAGATAAATCTAAAGACCCACACACCGCATTGTTTAATGGTGTGATCGTTCAAGCATTGATAGATGTTTGTAATGATAAATCTTCTAAAGAAAAAGAGGAGGCCACTGTTTGGTTCTTCTCTTCTGTTGTTTCAGTTATTGATAATTTTGAAACGGTATGTGACCTTGCAAGTGTAAATCCTGTAAGGGTGCGAAGCTTTGCAATTAGAATTTTAGAGAGTGAAAACAAAAGTAAACTTAGAAAGCACATGAGTTTTCTTTTACATGATAATTAGGAGGTGCCAAATGAATAAGCTTCAAGATACGATTGATAAAAGTCTTCAAACTCAAATAGGAGGAGATCACTATAGCCACTGTATGATACAACCGGCAGAGTATATCTCTGCTAATAACCTTAGTTTTTTTGAAGGAAATATTGTTAAGTATATAACAAGACATAAAAGTAAGGGTCGAGCAGAAGATATTAAAAAGATTATTCAGTATGCTGAAATGATTTTAGAGTTTGAATATTCCAGAGAGAAAAGGGACTAGCATGTTTAAGTCTAATAAAAATCCACAGTTTAGATCAAAGTTTTCTGAAGATATCTTTTACGCAAAGTACGCACATAAAGATGCAGAGACTATGCATGAGTTAGCAGCTACCCTGGTTGAGGATGTGTGCCAGGATCAGTTGCGTAAGTCAGAGAAGGATGAGTTGATCAGTCACATCTCGGAGCTTCGGTTTATTCCTGGCGGTAGATATTTATATTACGCTGGTCGCCCGTCTAAGTTTTTTAATAACTGTTATCTTTTAGATTGCGAAGAAGATACAAGAGAGGATTGGGCTAACCTATCTTGGAAGGCAGAGTCTTGTCTAATGACAGGCGGTGGTATTGGTGCTGATTATTCTGTGTATAGAGCAGAAGGTAAGGAGCTAGGTGGTACTGGAGGCATTGCTAGTGGTCCTCTACCTAAGATGCAGATGATCAATGAGATTGGCCGAAGGGTTATGCAGGGTGGTAGTCGTCGCTCTGCTATTTATGCCAGTTTGAATTGGAAGCATGAAGATATAGACAAGTTTCTTTTGTCTAAGAACTGGAAAGATATGCCTATCGGAACTACGGGACAGTCTTTGTTTGATGTAAAACAAGATGACTTTAATTTCCCTGCACCTTTAGACATGACAAATATAAGTGTTAACTATGATACCGAATGGCTTTTAAACTATTGGAACACAGGGGATGTGGGAGATGTCTTTTTAAATAATGTACGACAAGCACTCTCCACTGCTGAACCTGGATTTAGTTTTAACTTTTTTGAGAAAGAGAATGAAACTTTACGAAATGCTTGTACAGAAGTTACTGCCAACAATCGTAATGCTTCGGATGGCGGAGATGACTCAGATGTTTGTAATCTGGGAAGCCTTAACTTTGCTAGGATTGCTGATGTTTCTCAGCTACGAAATGTAGTAGAACTAGCTACTAAGTTTCTTATCTGTGGAACTTTAAGAGCGCAGCTTCCTTATGATAAAGTTCACAAGACAAGAGAGAAAAATCGTAGGCTTGGACTAGGCTTGATGGGTTTACATGAATGGTTGATTCAGAGAGGTAGTCGATACGAGACAACAGAAGAGATGCATCGTTGGCTCAAGATTTATAAGTCAGAGTCTGATAGAGTTTCAGATTCTTTTGCTGATGAGATAGGAGTATCTCGTCCCGTAGCTAAACGAGCAGTAGCTCCAACAGGTACTATAGGAATTATTGCTGGAACATCTACAGGAGTAGAGCCTATCTTTGCTGTAGCATATAAGCGACGATATCTAAAGAATCGTAGATGGCATTATCAATATGTTATAGATAGTGCGGCACAAGAGATGATCGAATTGTATGGGGCTAACCCAGATGATATTGAGTCAGCTATAGATTTAGCTACAGATTATGAGCGTAGACTTTCTTTTCAAGCTAACATTCAAGAGTATGTAGATATGTCTATCTCCAGTACAATTAATCTACCAGCTTGGGGATCAAAAGATAATAATGAAGACCTTGTAGTTCCCTTCGCTAACACTCTTGCAAAATATGCACACCGTCTTAGAGGATTTACCTGCTACCCTGATGGTAGTAGAGGAGGACAACCATTAACATGTGTTCCTTATAAAGAAGCGGTAGCTAAATTAGGTGAAGAGTTTGAAGAGAATATTCAAGCGCATGACATTTGTGAGATTTCTGGAGCGGGAGGTACTTGCGGAGTTTAGATATTATCCTAACTCTCGTAGCTCAACTGGACAGAGCAACAGATTTCTAATCTGTAGGTTGCAGGTTCGAGTCCTGCCGAGAGTGCCAGATAAAATCTTGACACAAATATAAAAGTGTGAATATAATGTATGATATTAAAAGAATGCAGGAGTTATAATGGCGGCTAGAAAGTCAATTGGACTATCAACAAAGGTAAATACAACCAGACATATGAGAACTTCTATCGGTTCTTCCACTAATTCAAGACCTAAAAATAAAAATACAAAAAGATTACATGGTAAAAAATACAGGGGGCAGGGAATATGAATGACATTCCAACAGTTTATATTGGCTACGATAAAAAAGAAGATGATGCTTTTCAAATTTTAAAAGAATCAATTATTGATACCTCTTCCCAACCTGTTAGAGTAGTCCCTTTAGATCAAGAAACATTACGGCGTATTAATTTATATCGTAGATCATTTCAAATTCAAAAAACTGATAACGGTTCTGTTAAAATTGATTGGCAAGATAATAAACCTTTTTCAACTGAGTTCTCTTTCACAAGATTTTTAATTCCATTTGTTAATAATCTAAAAGGACTTGCTCTTTTTATGGATTCTGATATGATGGTACGGACTGACATAATGGAAGTCTTTAAGTATGCTTCTAGAGAAGACAAAGCCGTCTGGTGTGTCAAGCATAACTACAATCCATCAGATGATTATAAAATGGATAATCAAGTTCAGACTAGATACAATCGAAAGAATTGGTCTAGCTTTGTGCTATGGAATTGTGAGCATGAAGCCCACAAAGATTTAACAATTGACGATGTTAATTTAAAGTCAGGTTATTATTTACATAACTTTCAGTGGTTATCGGATGATCTAATTGGAGATATCCCTGAAGAATGGAACTGGTTAGATGGTCATTCTCCAGAAGAGATAGAAGCAAAGAACGTACACTTCACTACTGGTGGACCTTGGTTTCCTAAGTGGAAACCTAAGAGATCAATCGATGCTAAGTATGCATTAGAGTGGACTAACTTTAGAGATTCTCTTTCAATAGAAGAGGTGTTAGGAAAAACAAAAACAATGAAGTGGAATAAAACTTATGAGTAACAAAAATAAAGTGACGGTGGTAACATCCTTTTCGGAGGATGGCTGGGAAACCTATGCCGAGAGAATGATTAAGTCTGCTGCAAAATATTGGGAACCGTCCATCAAGCTTGTTGCTTACTACCATGACTTTGATATTAATTCTAAAGACATACCAGAGTGTGACCATATTGAGTTTAGAAATTTAAATGATCTAGAAGAACTACACCAATTCAGAAATACCTACAAAGATTTTAATGGTACAGGTAAGGATAGTCAGGGTTATAACTGGCGTATGGATGGTATTAAGTTTAGTCATAAAGTATTTGCTATTGCTGACTGTGCGTTTAATTTAAAGAGCGATAGTGACGAGGCAGAGGGTGATCATGATCCTGGCTGGTTAGTATGGATGGATGCTGATACGGTTACAGAAAAAAATCTATCAAAGAAAGCCCTTCTTAAATCCTTACCAGAGAAAGTTAATCTAGTACATCTAGGAAGAAAACATTTTACCTATAGTGAAACTTCTTTTATTGGTTTTAATTTAAATAGCGACACAGCTCTAGAATTTATTGGTGACTTTATTGGCGCTTATCTAACAGGAGAAGTTTTTAATTATAGAGAATGGCATGACGGGTTTCTGTTTGAACGACTTTTAATTATCTATAAAGCTCATGGCTTAAAGTTCCATGATTGGACCGGATCAAAAGATATAAAGTCACAAGTAAAAGGTGAACAAGCCTTTGATTTATTTCCTCTTAGTAGTTATGTAAAACATTTTAAAGGTAGTAGAAAGAAAGCTTCTTCTCAAGGCGTAGCCCCAGATGTTAATGGACCTCAAAGATATGCTAAGTTAATTGAATTAGTAGAGCTTTACCAACCTAGTACTATTGCTGAAACAGGTACATGGAACGGTGGTCGAGCTATTCAAATGTCAGAGGCTGCATTTAAATCTTCATATGAAGTAACTTATTATGGTTATGATCTCTTTGAGGATGCTACCACAGAGATCGATGAGAAAGAACTGAACAGCAAACAACATAATTTTTTCGCTGCAGTAAACGCAAGACTTAAAGAGTATCAAGAGAACTGTAAAAATGCTGGTCGTAAGTTTAACTTCGAATTGTTTAAGGGAGATACAAAAGATACACTTCAAGAAAAGAAAGTTGACTTTGCTTACATCGATGGGGGTCACTCTGAAGAAACTGTAACCCATGATTATGAGATGTTAAAAGAAAGTAAGGTTGTTGTCTTCGATGATTATATTTCCAAAGATGAAAAAGGAAATGATCCAGGCAAAGAATTTTATGGTGTTAATAAACTGATCGAAAAGATTGATCACCGAAAGAAAGTGTTACCATCTGCTGATAGAATTATCGAAGGAGGTATCACTCACCTAGCTGTAGTTCTAACGGATGATACCCTTGAAGATATTCCAGAAACTCTTGGCCGATCACCTATTATTGTACAGCCTAGAGATTGTATGCCTAAAGAAGACATTCTTAAAAATGTTAAAAAGAATACTTCTGTTATTGATACATGGGTTACAAAAGCAAAGCCTCATTCAGAAGTTGCTATTATTATTTCTGGTGGAGGCAGCACTGATTGGAAAGAGGTAAAACGTACAATTAGAAAGGTCGGAAAGAAAAGAGCTAAAGTTATTTGTGTTAAGCATTCTTATCCAGAGTTATTGAAAAATGACATTAAACCTTTTGGATGTGTCATTCTAGACCCTCGTCCAATTACAGGAACAAGTACTCATGGAGTTGTCCGAAAAGATTTGTTTAAAAAGATTGATGATAGTACTTTATTTATGGCAGCATCTATGACTGATCCTTCTGTTATAGACTTACTGCGAAAGAAAACAAAAAACATTGTAGGGTGGCATGCATATACCAACGCACTACAAGAAAATATTAAAGATCAAGTTAAGAACGATGCCGTAAAAATTGACGAGAAGTTAGGTATCAAAGAAGGAGCTACGATGATTATCGGTGGTACTTGTGCAGCCATGCGATCAATTGGCATCATGCATACTCTAGGCTTTAGAGAGTTCCATCTCTTTGGATATGACTGTTCCTTTCCTGAACCTTCTAAAAAAGAACAGAAAGAAACAACGGATGAGGGTAAGCCAAAGTATCTAAAGGTAGGTGTAGGGAATGAGAGCTTCTGGACTACCGGAGAACTCCTGGCAATGGCACAAGACTGCGAGAAGTTATTCGAGAAGGAAGATGTAAACCTTAGTATAAACTTTCATGGAACTGGTACACTTGTTTCTAAGCTCTGGGAAATATCTGATACTCATAAGTTACGCACATACAAAGAGGTTCTTTCTTTATAATGCTAACAGAAAAGCAAGAGAAGTTTGCACAGTCATATGTACTAAATAATAATGCTACTGATGCAGCAAAGAGTGCAGGGTATTCTGATAGGTCAGCTTACAATCAAGGCTATCGTTTATTACAAAATGACTTTATCGTAGAAAGAATAGAAGAGCTATCTAGAGAATTAAAAACTAGTGTGGATGTTGTAGCTGAGATTGAAGATCAATATACCTTTGCTAAAACCAATGGTCATGTGAACAGCGCCATCAAAGCTCTAGAACTTTTATCTAGAGTCAGAGGTAATAAAGTTGAAGATGGAAAGAATGTTAGTAAAGAAGAGTTGATTACTCTTATTGTTTCAACCTTTGAGGTTCTTGGAAAGGAACAAGTAGAAGATATGGTTAAACGCTGTAAATTCGACTAGCAGTAAAAAATAAGCCCCTACGTTGACCATTGAGTAGGGGTGAAGACAGTCTCGGCTACCTACCCACCAGGAAGAACCCTAAGTTTACCAGTGATCCTTATACGGTCTTACAGAGCATTTACTAAAAAATAAGACCTATCTTCCTCTACGACGGTTGGGACCGTTCCTTTTTTTAGGTTGAGGTTGTTTTCTTACAGGAGGGACCAGTGATTTCTTTAGATGCCATCCAACTGCTACACCTCCAACATAAGATATTGCAATAAGAGTAAGGTATATTACAAATACAGTGACTGTCATTCTACTTCTCTACAAAAGGGTGGCGGCCATTATGCATTTTTTGTAATGCTGTAATTTCAGATTCTGTTTTTTTCAATCTTTCAGAAACAAAACCTCTCCATTTATTTTGCCCCTCTAAATTACTCGGACTTAAAATATTAGACAAGACTTCTATCTGTTGTTGTAAAACTGCAACAACATTTTTAACACCATCAAACTTTCTGTTTAATTCATCAAAATATTTTCTTTGTTCGTCTTGTCTTTGTTTTAGAGATGACACTTGATTGCGAACCAATCCCCATGCACCAGCTAATGAAGCTATGACTGCCCCAATCTGGATCGCCATCCTTGCATCTAGTTCCATTATTTCTCTACCTCTACCAAAGGCTTCTGAATATATTCTACAAATATATTAGTTAACCCATCTTGTAATTTACTAGATAGTTCAGGGCTAACCTGTCTATCTTCTAAAGCTTTAAATATACTCATATCCCCAATTAAATTATCAGGCATAAACACACCACTTTCTACACTGCTTGCGACATCTGCAATTAATGGTAAAATTAATTCGTCGTTAGCAGTATACCAGAACTTATTTGTAGCTGCTTCTAAAACTCCACTTATACCTAATATTTTTGGCTTAGTTAAATCAGCTTCAGATTTACCTTTTGGTATTTCATAGTATTCAACATTTTTAAATTCATTAAGTCTCTTTGTAAATTTTTGCATACCTTTATATTTACGGTCTTGTAAATTTTTATAGCTTTTTAAAAGCTGGTCTATATCTTCATTAGTTATTTCTCTTCTAGGAAGTTTTCTTACATCAGCTAAAAAATTATCTTTTGTTTTAGCTATAGCTTTTAATCTACTAGACATGTCATAACCCATAGACTTTTGTACGTCTACGGTTATTGGTCGAATACCTGTCTTAACATAAAATTTTAAATCCGTAGAACTTAATGGAAAGCCAGAAGCTCTTTGCCCCTGTCCTTCTCCTAAGAGTTCTTCTGAACTTACAGACTCCGCATATTGTCTAATAGCTTTAATAGTTCCTGGCTCTAAAAATTTTCCAATCTCCGTTAATGCTGATATAACTTTATCTTTAGTTGTGACACCTACTGCATCATCGTAAATTGGTTTACCTGTTTTCAGATTTGTTCCGCTTACAACATTAACTAATGCTTCTGTTAAAAACTTAGGAGATAGATATGCACCAGCAAGTCCCTTTGTTGCATTACCTACAGCATCATCTATTTCAGAGTCAGAAACAAATCCATTCTTCATTAACTTAGCTTGAAGCAAACGAAGAGGTGATTTAAGTACATCAAAAGTATCAGCAGATGTAGAGCCAATATACCTAGATGTTATTCTAGGGTCTGCTTGATTGTTATCTTTAACAAATGGTTGAAGCCAAAACTGTTTCGCACCCTTTGTCCAATCTGGAGATACAGCATTTACAAACTTTTTATTAGCTTCTGTTATTTGATAAGCATCTTCATTTTGACTAGCAACCATATCCCAACCACCAGCAACAACTCCGGCACCTGCGAATCTTCTTGCCCCATGTGCAATCAATGCAGGGTTTCCTGTTTTCGTTCCCTCCACTATGTCTTTCACACTAGTCTTTAAAATATTTTTAGTATTTCTTATTACCTCACTGGGAAACAATACATAGTTACCTATCAAAGGAGTCTTGGCTATTTCTCTAGCTAGTGGAGCAGCATCGCCATATGTAGGCATAGTCTCTCTAACATATCTAGCAGCTCTTTCATCTAAATCATTATCATATATTTTTTTAGCTGCCTTACGTTTAATACTACGCTCTTTCATAATATTACTTATTGTTGGTCCTTCTTTAAATATCTTTTTTAAAGCTGCTCTTTCACTTTCATAAGCAACTAATTTTAGATAGGCATCAGGTTGACCATACAAAGAACCTAGCTTACTCATTGTTTTTCGATAAGCTTTGCTTACTGTGCCAGTGGCATTTTGCATTTGAGAAGCACCAGCCTTTATTAGTTCTCCAGTAACATCTTGCTCAATAACACCAAGCCTTCTTAGCTTTGCTAATTTTGCAACAGCTACAGGATTTTTTAAAGTAAGCTGATTTCCTAAAGTTCCTATTTCTTTTACTGCTGCTTTATAAGCAATCGGATTTAAGAAGTGACCATTTGCAATAAGACTTTGAGTGCCACCAATAAGGTTTAGTGCATACGCAGGTAGATCAAGCAAAGTCTCTTTTGCCTGTGCTAGTGATGCAGCATTAACCCAAATACTTCTAATTCTACCAGAGCTATTAAATAACTCAAGACCTTGATTAATAGCCCTACCCATCTCAGGACTTGTGTAGATATCTTTTAGTATTTGCCTTGAGTCACCTCCAAATTTTCCAATTGAATCTTTAGCAACTTGCTCTAAACCAAATTCAATATTTGGAGCAGAACCTTTTTGAAAGGTTGTTTTTACTGATGGTAATATAGGAAAGAAACCTTTTAAATCTACTTCTTTTCCTACATTTTCTCTAGCAAATTTTTCTACATCTTTTAAATATTTTAATTCTGCTATTAATTTATTCTGTTGAATTAAACTAGTAGCAAGATTTTGTTTACCAGATTTATTTTGACCAAGCAAATCTAATACAGAATCATCTAAGTCTTGTTTTTTTCTTAAAACTTTTATAGTTGCGGGACGATATCCCTGTTGTGCAGTCCCACTAAATATTTTATCTATCAGAGGTCTATCCTCTTTAGACAATCTATAAACCATGTTAGTAATAACACTATCAACATCAGCAGAATCAACTCCCTGCTTTTTTAAATATGATCTTGCGTTCTCTACCTTCGTAAGAAAAACAGGATCAGGAGATTTATCTAGAAGTGCCTTTTTAATTTCAGCATAATATTTAGGATTATTAGCAGATTGAAAAGTTCTAGATAAGTAGAAACCGTTTCGATCTCTATTAACTCCAATTTTTGCATTACCTGTTAATCCTAATTGAGTATTAATTAATGTTTCATTACTATTAATTTGTTTTTTAATATTATCTACTTGATCTAATACAGTATCAGGGATACCCCTTTCGACAAATGATTGTCTATTTTTAGCGCCAGAATTTATATATTCATTTAAAATATCTTCATCAACATCACTATCTTTAATTGATCGTTCTAAATCTTTTATCTGTTTTTTAATTTCAATTTCAGAACCAGCCTTTGACCTAGTTCTTTTTCTTGCAGCATCCGCTAAATCTTGCGAAAGATTAGCATCAGACCGTAATAGTTTTCCTGCAGCGGTATTTATTTTAGCAATCGGATCTTTTAATGGACGAAATAAGTTTCCTGCCCCAGTTTTTAATCTAGCAATATTTTGCGTCGTAAAAAGTTTTTTAGCTCCAACTCCTATTGTTTTAAATGCCGCTGCACCAACAGCAGTGTCTGCTATCGCTCCAAAATATTTAAGAAGTTCGTCTTTTCTAGTAGTTGAATTTGGATTTACTCTAAACTTTTTAATTTCCTCTACTACAGATTCAGGTAAACTGTCTACCAATCCTAGATCAGCATTGGTTGCAAAGTCAATAAGTAGCCCTTGTTGTCCTTCGTTAAAATCTGTAATTTGTACAAAGCCTTGAACCACCCCTACGTTTGCACCACTAGCTTTTACTAATCTTTCTACTCTTTTAGAAAAATCTTTTCCTCTACGCTTTGCTATATAAGCAAGTCCTTTTCTAGCAAGTTTTGCGCCTATGCCAGCTATAGAAGCTAAAGCTATTAACTCGCTAACCATTTTCTCTTCATCGTTTAAATTAGGTTCTAATATTTCATTAACTTTTGCCACCGCTTTACCAAAAGGAGATTCTTTTAGTAGTTTAGCTGTTGCTGGATCTGTAATTGTTATTACAGACATTGCTATTTCACCGGGTGTTTTCCCTATTTCCAAAGCTGCTTTGCCGAAAATTCTTGCCGCTTGTCCTTGTCCATATACATTCATATAAATAGCTAAAAGTTTTCTTTCAGGTATTGTAAGAGATGCTGGGTCTTTCTTAGCTTTGTCCTGTAATTTTTTTAGTAATTCAGTTCCTGCTTTACCTGCAACCTCAAGTGGTTTATTTTCTGTCTGCTCTGGAGTAGAGACTCCTTCTACTGAACCTTCTCCAGATTTAATTGACTCTGAAAATATAATTCCAAATTCATTAGGCGTTTCTACTTCTGAAGAAACTCCAGCACCTTCTATTGGCACAGAGGTAGCCTCAACAGGAGGAGTAGCCTCAACAGGAGGAGTAGCCTGGACAGGGGGAGCCGTTTCAACAGGAGTAGATATAGATTGATCTACTGCTGAAATAAGTTCTTGAGGAGGAACTTTTATAGGATTTGCTTTTATTAAAGGAACTTCAGGTTCTTTTACATCTACAGAAGGAGCTTCAGGTTCTTCTTTAGGTTTAAGCATATTAGAAGGAACTTCTTTCCATTCCGCTCCGTTATATAAATACACCTGTCCTGTATCAGGATTTACTGCTTTTTCAGTTGGAATGTATTCTTTACCTTCCAACCTATGTCCCTCTCCATTATCTGGATTATAGGTTATTTCAGACATTTAATATTCCTATTTAATAATCTATCGAGTGGAAGTGGGTACTATGTTAGAACCAGTAGGCGGGGTAGGCATTAGACTAGGAGGTTTCTCGCCCATTAGCCTTGTATATTCTGCTATTATTTTTTCTTTACTACCTAATAATATAGGATCATTTAATACTTTACCAGCAAAGATTACCGCAACCGAAGAATCTCTTTTTGCTGCAGCATCACCCATTAAAGCTTGAACAGTTGCAATATTCTGTTCTATAGTTGCTGCGTCTTGTTCGTTGTCAGTTGCATAAACTTTCAGTTGACCTTTATTGATTCTGGTTCCTATAACCCTTCCCTGATCATTTGCAATAGGCAGCATAAAGGGAAGACCCGAAACCATTTTTGGGGCAACCTGTCCAATAACAAACTTTCTTCTGTCCCGTTTACTTTTATTCTTATTATCATGTGCTTTAGCAGCAGCTTTCGCCCCAGCCGTCAATCTATCTGCTTGCTGTTCATGTATTTTGAGAGCAACATTAGCAACTCTAGTACTTGCCTCATCCACTGTTTTGGCTAAACGATCTTTATCACCAGTACTATCTATCTGTAGATTTAATCCAGCTATCTTACCCTGCCTCACTTGTTTAGCTTGAGCTTCTGTGATATTAGATATTCCGGCTAAGTTAGCTAACTCTTTATCTTTAATACCTTGTAAGTTTTTTCTCTTTTCTCTTAATAATTTTCTTTCATCTTTATAACTACCTCGTAAATCACTCAATGCTTTTGAATCTAGAAAGCCAGATGCTACTGCTTGAAGAGGAGTCTTACCAGCAGGGTCTGCTCCTAGTATACCAAGACCTCCCTTGATAAGAGCAAAGTATTTTTCTCTACTAAGATCGTCTTTTTCTTTATCATACGCTTCTGTTAGATCAGTTCTTCGTTTACCAAAATCAACATTCTTTAAAGCTTCTAAATAATCTTTACGCTCTTGAGTTTGGGTTGGTGTTAATAATGGGTTTATCTTACCTCTTATAGCTTCTCTCTGTCTTGCTGATTCTAATCGTCTATCAACCATATCTTTTTGAGTTCTTTGGTATGCGCTTAAAAAAGATTCTGGGTCTGGACCAACTGGAAGAATTGGTTGCATTGCATAGCCTTTATAAGGGTCTACACTAGGATCACCATAAATAGAAGTCGTTTGGCGACTACCAGCTATATTTCTAGGATTACCTACATTGCCAGCCTGTGCATATTTACCAATCTTACCACCATTAGCAAGACCAACAAGCCCACCTTCTTTTTTACTAAAAGCTCCAAAAGCACCAGCCGTACCTAAAGCAGCTAAACCAAGACCTCCTATCTGTTGAAAGGCAGATGGAGTTGCAGTTGTTCCTGTATCTCTTTTAACTGTACTAGCAGGAATTGGTGCAGAATAACCTCTAATAATAGATTGATAATCTTGAAGAGTTCTTTCAGGAAAAGTTCTTGCAACTTCATATTCTTGTTGTGCAATATCCAATGCCTGTTGTCCAACACCTCTTCGTTGAGCGCCGGTAGTTTCAAGTGCTGTTAGTTCTCGCATAGTTTGGCCTGGAACAGCCGTAGCTAAAGAACCAAACTGTGATCCAGCACTTCTCTCTCTGTTTCTTTGTTGAGCAAGTCTATTCTGTGCATCTTCAAATGCCGCTGCTTGTCCCTTCGCTTGAATATCTCCCAACCTTTGTTGTAAATTTCTATTTGCTTCAGCCTCTAAAATCCCTTGTCGAGAACCTCCAAATGCTCCAGCGGCAACAGCCTTCTGTCCTATTCTTTGTCTCTCAACATCACCTGTTCTTTCAAGTTCTCTCTTTTGAATGTCAATTACATTTTGAATATAGGGATTCATAAACTGACCAACAGATGCAGCATTAGGTGCTAATGCACTTGAGGCAGTTAAAGCTTCTGCTGTTCTAAAGTAAGGTTGACTTGCTCCTTGTAGATTTTGAACCCCTGCAAATGCTTGTTCTTGCTCTGGACTAAAGGAAGCAATACGAGGGCCAGCAAAGGGAACATAGCCTTCTTCTTCTCTTCTCTCTGATAGAGCTTTTGATTTTTCTAGAATATCCGTAACAAATGGTTTTAATTCATCAGGAATAGTTTCCTTCTGAATAGTACTTTGAGAAGGAGCAGGAGCAGAACCTCCACCTGGACTACCACCCATGAACTGAATTAATCCTGTATTTGGATTGATTGTACCAGACCCACCCATGTCTCGAAGAACTTGCATTTCTTCAGTATTGACATGAGCTAGTTCAGTATCTCCTCCTATACCTTCACCAGAAAGATCAGTATATAAACAATTATATAACTCTATCTTTTCAGTTGTAGATAATTTAGAAACAATATTTTTTACAGACATTCTATAGTTCCCTCGTAATAACTGTTGTATATTTTTTAAAATCATATTTAGGTGTAAACTTTAACCAGCCATCTCTAGCATATCCTTCAAGTCTTTTTACACCTTGTTCTCTTGCAAACTTAATAATAGGAGAATCTTCACTCATTCCATAATCAAACCATTTATGAAGTGTGTGAGACTTCGTTCCAATGTAAGGCATTGCTAAAACTTTATACTGTGGAAAAGTAATAAGTTGTGTTATGCAAATTCCTAAGATACCATCTTCTTCATCTGCACCTACCCAAAGTTGTAAGTAATCACCTAATAACTCTTTGTAGATATCATTTAAATCTTTTTCCCCTTGAGTTCTTTTTAAAGGTTTTTCTATAAACTCAACAACATGAGGCCATGTTACATCAACACAGTTAGGTTCAATTTTTATTAACTTCAATTTTTAATCACCGCCTGAGTCGTAATCGTCCTCTGGCTCTATAATTGGCGCTCCGGCTTTTGGCGCTCTAATGTCTTCATCACTTTGCACTTCTTCAACTGGCCCTTCTACAAGTGATCCTGGTTGAATAGATCGAGATAAATCTCCAAGAGACTGCCTACTATCCTCTGCCGCTTTTATATAACTATCTAAATAACCTGAACCACTAGCAGTATTACCTGTATCATATACAATAGGTGTATATGCAGGAGAGAATAAACTATAAATTCCTCTGTCTGGTAATGTTGTTCTTCCTGATCCTTTACCTCCCGAAGTAGGATTAGTTCCTTGAGGAGGAGAAGCATTTACTGCATCAAAAGGAGAGCGTTCTATACTTGTAACAGGAGGTATAGGTAGATTAGGTGGAGTACCAAGAACAATTGATCGACCATCACCAATTGGATCAGAAGGCTGATTAACTGGGGGTTGATCTCCTACAAAACCTGTTGGAGAAATAGGAATAGATGAAAGTCCACCTCCTGCTGCAGAGGCATTAACCGCATCAAAAGGAGATCGTTGTATACTAGTTACAGGAACTGGAGATGCAATCGCTGGCTGTACAGTTGGTACACCATTGATAAACTGCTGCGAAGGAGTAGTCTGCCCTGTATCTTGTAAATATTGTTGTTGCTCACTAGTAAGAACTGCCATAACTTAATCCTATGCTAAAAATGATTCTAAGCCCTGTTTAATAGGCTTCTGCTGTTTTTTATTTCCTGTTGCTTTATGTCTTATGTTTTTAACAAAACCATCTAACTTCTTTGCACCTGAAGTAGAAGACCCACTTCCTATCATAGCAACTGTATCTGCAGGTATAACATATTCATCTGGACTTAATAAAGCCATATCAGGATTATCACCTTCTACTTCAAATAAAACTTGATCTGATTGTCCATCTCCAGGTCCAATTACTTTACCTTCGAAGTATTGTCCAATCCCTCCTCCTTTATTATAAAGTTCGACATCAGGAATCCGATGAAACATATTTAAACTTTCTTCCATTCGTCTTTCTATGTGAGGTACTCCAGGACGTAAAAAAAGATCTGATATAGCTTTAGCTCTATCTTCTACTGCTCCCATTCCTTTACCTAATAAAATTTTTCTTAGCCTTTGTCTATTTCCTGGACCAGCATCATATGGAAGTACTCCTTCTCCTTCAGTACTAGTCATTTGTTCATGGGCATATTCCATTTGATTTTGTTCATTATTTGGTAATTTATTATCTTTTAGATATCTTTTATAATCTTTCTGTCTACCTTGTGTAAATTGAAACAAGCCCAGACCTTGATTTAATCCTTTTTTCTTTCCACTCTCTCTTTGAGTACCTTTAAAGGTAGGTGCCTCAACTGCTATATTACCCATAATAGCAGCTATGCTTTCACTAGGATACTTTTTTTCTTTATAAAAATCATAAACTACTTTTTGTTTAGGAGTAAAAGAATTTTTTTTTGAGCCATTGCGGGGAGTACCCCCATTAGCAAGGCCAATAAGACCACCTTTATTAAACCCGAAATCTGCTCCAACATTAAAACCATCTCCTCCTTGACCATAAGGTGTAGCGATAGCTCCAGGGTCTTGATTTACCTGTCCTACCATAGCATTTAATGTTGCTCCACCTACTGCATCCGAAATAAATTTATCAACTTCCGATGCTGCTTTCTTCTTCTGTAAAATTTCTTCTTCTTTTCTTTTATTTTCTGAATCAACCGTTTCTTCTTCGACAACTGTATCGGTTTCTTCTACAGCCACTTCACCTCCTTCAGCTAATGTAACTGTATCATCATCAACATATCTAAATGGTGTTAAGCCTTGGCTAATCCCACCTTCTAAAGCAAGTCTAGTATAATCTTCTTGTGTAAAACCTTCTTGAGTAGGTTCACCACCTTCTAGGCGTAAAGGTCTACGAGTATATGTATCTTCTAATGCAGCTAAACCTCCATCTGCATTAGGATCAAATTCTGGAGGAGTCATCACAGCTTCCATCGCACCAAATGCTAGAGGAGTATAGGTTGATGGTCTTTGCAGTAATGCACCTGCCATTTGAGTAGTTGTTAGTGGTGCCCCACCCGCTTGTTCTAAAGCTTTTTGAGCAGCCACCGCACCTTTTATGCCAAAGTCTCTAACAAATGTTGTTGCTGGAATATTTTGACCAGCAGCAAATGGGGCAGCATAGGCGACTCCTGATTGTTTAGCTATTTCTGCAGTAACAGGAACCGTTTGAAATCCTTGTGATGCACCTGCCATTTGAGTAGTTGTTAGTGGTGCCTGACCCGCTGCCGGGAAAAAGGATGGTGATACTGGTCCCACAGATACTGGTCCCATGTTTGAAAGAGCCGTTCCAGCATTTGCTCCTGCAGAAGCAACATTAGTACCAGTTTGAAGTCCTTGTGAAGTTAGTGCCTGATTAGATGCCTGTTGTGCTGCTGCTGTAGAAGCACCTTCAACGCCAAGTCCTGCTTCTAATGCAGCCGAACTTGGACCCATCATACCTGTCATAACACCAGCGGTAGCACCAGATATTAAACCACCTACAAGAGCATCAGTTGGTGATTGACCTGCCGCAAGTCCACCAGCAAATGAACCAACACCAGCACCAACACCAGCACCGGCAGCAGCACCAAAAGCACTACCTCCAAATGCTGTACCAAGACCCGGACCAAGCAATACAGTACCAGCAATCGCACCTACGGCTGGTAACAATGATCTAAAATTAAAAGCTTCTGGTAATCCCGTTTCTGGATTTACAGTTAGTTGGCCCATACTAGATAGACCAGCTAATTCATCTGGGCGCACATGCAACAGTTCTGTATCACCATACCGTCCTTGCGCAGCCATTAGCCCTGCTATGCCACTATACGGAGCCTCTTGATTCCTCATCGCTACCATTTATAATTCTCCAAGTTAGATTTGTATATTATACAATAAAAATAAGTTCAGTGCAAAATTAATTAAAGTTTACCCAACCAGTACCGCCTACATATCCTTTAAACTTTCCAGTACTTGCGGAATATGCTACATCTCCACTTGCTGGTCTTCCTATTTCATTTACACTAACAACAGAATAAATTTTAGTTGATGGTGAAGATTCAATCTCTATATCTCTACTCTCTAATAAAAACTTTATCTCTGATGCCCATGAATTAATATCATTATATAGTTGACGTAATTCGTCATTTGTAATATTATAATTAACAGAGAAGTTAGGATAAGAAAAAGACATTACCTTTTACCTGCTGGTTGAATAGCTACTCGAACACTACCCCATTTCCAAGATGTATTTAAATCAGATGTTGATACTCTAAAATTAGCCTGTCTTCCTCTTGCTCTCATGTCAATTTTTTGTGTAGCATCTGTTATATCAAAGGGACCAATCTCTTTTGTAGTTCCTGCAGGATAATCTTTTATATTAATTGAAAATTTAATTGTACCCGTATTAATATCATAATCAGGAATAATCTTATCAATAAACATAATATCATCACCATCACCTATATCGATATCAGCACTCTCAATAAATGATGTTAGTGGTTGATTGTTACCAGAGAATACAGAAGTTGGTTCATTATACCAAATAAACTGTGGGTTAGTTGCTGAAACATTTCCAGTTACTGCTCCTGTAGCAATAGTGTTAAGAAATACTGAGTCATCAATAAAAGTTGTATAGAAGTTAGAACCATAGACCCAAGTATTTTCCATGTAGTTATATATTACATAACTATCTGGTTCATTAGACCCAGACTTTGGATATAACCAAATGATCTCATGGAACTCTGAATTAAGACCAGCAAACACTTTAGATTTTTGAGTCATATTAAAATCGTCATATAGATATCTACGAATAGTACAATCTAATTTTTTAACTGAACCATCGAACATAAAGAAGTCTGTGTCACCCATCCAATATGTTCTACCCCCTACATCAATAGCTGCATGTGATCCTATCAAGCCACAGTTTGTACCGACTTGAGACATTCTAAATATAAAGGGAGGACCAACAAATTGCAGAGTATAAAGAGCATTATCTGTATAAACTAGAATTGCATTACGTCCTCGTACACCACCAACAATTCTAGTACCATCAATAAGTTGAAGCTCACCTGATGTAGATGATACTGAAGGAATCCAGTTAGCATAATCTTCTTGATCTGACCATCTTACAAGAAGAGGATTAAAGACTGATGTTGCAAACTCTTCTGTTCCAAGAGCAATCACATGACGATCATTAGGAGATATAACAATACTATTAATTTTTGATGGTGCAGTACCCACAACAGAAGACCTAACCGGCGCTAAACTTGCATTAGCGTCCCAATGAATTAAGTTTCCTCCTTGTCTAGCAGCAAGTAAATCTTCACCAAAGTTATCTAAAGACCACTGTGTTCCTAAGAAAATAATGTTAGAAGATTCTGCTGGTTGATTCCAAGCTCTTTCTCCTGTCGCTGAAACACCCGCATTATATATACCTGCACCATATCCCAATCCTTGAATTGGATTTGATTGACCTGTAGCTAAAAGAAAGAAAGCAATACCTGAACCCTGATTTGATTCTGTACTAGCGGCTACACTAGTTACACTAATAAAAAAGTTATTTACTCCTTGAACACTTACTACTTCAAATGTAGGTCCACCAAATGAAGATACAGAAAAATCTAGTCCGTTTGTGGTAAAACCGTTAATAGAAGTATTAGAAAACTCAACGTAATCTCCGACGTTTCTTCCATTATTATTAGAACTAACCTCAATTAAAGGAGAGCCAGCAGCCGTATCAAAACTCCCTGCACTCCCTAAGTTACCAATACTAACTGTACTAACTACTGGTGTTATATCATAAGGATAATCATTATAAACAACATATAATTTACTTTCAGTACCATAACCTAAAAGTTTTTCTGTATTATTATTTGTCCAGGCAAGTAAATCTCTAGCAGTTCCGGTAAAAGAAGTATCAATAAATTTTTGATATCCTCTTAAATTTTCAGGCTTACCTTCTCGAAAGCGTACTCGATCTCCATCAAACCATTTACCTTCCTCAGAATACTGAGTAGACTCACGGTGAAATCCCGGCTTTAAATTTAATTTTTGTAATTTAGAAAGAGTAGAGGCCATATGCTTTTATCCAAATGAAGAAACTAAAATCATATCAATAGCACTAACGCCTCGTACATTGTATACCAACATATCAACAGCACTAGCTACTGTAGACAATACAGGAACTTCTGCATCAGGGAAATTATAACTATTCCCATAAGACAATGTTCTTGATCCAGTACCGTCTTGAAAAACATAAATAAATCCACTTTGTCCTGGCTGGGCATTAGCACCATTTCCAAGTGTTCTATTACCTGCTAAAGAAACAAAGAATGTTGTTGCTGTAGATAAGTCTAAAGCAATTGAAGCAGCATCTGTAAGTGTAACCGGAGGTATAACTAGCTGACCACTAAAAGTTGCTGTAGAAACAAACGTAGCAGGACCATTAACGCAGACATCTGCAGTAAATAATGCACTAGATACTTGCATTGAATTAGCAGCTATTGAAGTTACAAATATATTTGTTGCTGAAACACTTGTTGCAAAACCAACAGCAGATGCAAAGGCAACTGCCTTATTAAAAGTATTTGCTTCAGTAAAAGTATTTGCTACAGAGAGTTTTGCAAAACCTGTAGTTGTATCTGCAGTTAAATAATCTAAACCAAAAACAGATACAGTATCACATAAGAACATCTTTCTACTACCAGCAGCAACAGTACTGCCTGTACCCGCTGCTGTTTTTAATGTAATAGCTGCAGAATTTTGTCTGGTTGTTTTATCATTAATAACATAACTCTTTGACTTTTGTGGAACAAGAACATTTAGACTAGCAGAGACTGTTCCTGAAAGTTCAAGAAAAGGACTGCGAGATTGATCTGTTGTTCCGTCATTAGCTGTTAGAGTTACATCTGCACTAGATACAACAACTGTCGTATAAGCAGCAATAGCTTCGTCTACTAGATCAATAACATTTTGATTTAAAACTGTACCCCAGCTATTAGGATTTTCTCCATCTCCCTGCTTCTCTAGTCTAATCCTAGTTGTGTAACTACTTACCATTCTTATATTCCTTTTTCATTCTCTAAAACTATTGTGTAAACTTCTATACCTCCAAGAAGTAAAACCTTTCTAAGACTAAAAAGTCTTCCTTGTGTGTCTACAAAATTATTATACATTGTATTTGTTATTCCTGGAATAGGTTCTTCGTTAAATACACACTCACCTTCTATAAGATATTTTCTAAGAACATAGTGATAATCTTCTTCTGATACTGTTTGTGATTCTGCTATTGATACAATAGCTTCTTCAGAACGACAAAAATTCCAAATTAAAACATCATGATGTGCATTAGCAACAGAAGTTGTTAAGAATACCATTAAAAAAATTATATATTTTATCATTGTAATCAGCTTTATATTAGTTAATAAACTTTTGTAAAGAATCTCCATATTTATCTTTAAGTAGACTAGTATTAGTAGAAGTATCTCCTGCGTAAATAATATTATTTTTATTATCTATTCCTAAAGAATGACCCCATCTAACTTTTAATGAACCAATTTTTAGTTTATTGTCTCTATAATCTTCATCAGATGTATAATCATATATATAATCTTTTGCCGTAAACTTATAGCTTTTCAATGTATCTTTAAGTTTTTTATCAGGATTCATTACAGACCACTTTTGAAAATTATCTGTTCTAAAGAAATGACGAACATTATTAATATTATTACTATTTTTAACCATAGCTAATGAACGATAAGATACTTCTTCCCATTTTAAATTAAAATTCCACCACCAAAATAAATCTTTAATAGACGATATTGTATATGGACATTTAGAATTAAACAATTTGATATCCTCAATATCATTAGGATATTTATTTTTAATAAACTCATCTACTGTCATTTTTAATATTTCAGGATGAGATATAAATCCTGATGATCCAAAAAGTTGATCACCACATTCTCCTGTAATTGTTAAACCTTTATTTAAATTATCCGCAATATGTCTTATAACTGGAGAATAAAAAGGTTTATCCATATAATATTTATTAGCATCTCTCTCTGTCATTAAGACTTCTTCTGTTTGAATTTTATCTTTAATATAATTATTCCAAAATAAAGGATACTCTTCAATAGAATTTAAAGTATAGATAATTTTTAATTTATCATGCCAATCAGAAGGTTTACTTTTTAGTAAACTTACCAGAGCTACTGTACTATCTATTCCTCCGCTCCAATATACTTTTAATTCTTTATCTTCATTCCAAAGCTCTACACCTTTTTCATCTGCTACTTCTGCAAAGGATTTTGTAAATCCTGTTGCATCAGGTATAGGACTTGCTTCTAATTTTAAGTTACTTGTTAAAGTATTTGTTCTATCATTTGGAGTCCAAAGACAATGAATAGCTTCTCCGATTAAATCTAGTGTTGTTTTTTTATATTCTCCTGATCCAACTCTTAAAAAATCTGGACGAGCAATAATAAGTTTATCACCTAATATATCTGTTGACTTATCTACTGAAGATGTATTTTCAAAATTAAATATACTTGTAAATTTATCTAAAACTTTAATGCTACAATCAATATCTAAATAATTAAACACATTTCTAATTTGTCCTACACCTACGGCAGTATGTAAAAGAACTGAACATTCTACACATTCCTCTTCAGGCACAGGATTAATAAATATATCTTGATCATTCAATATGTCTACACAAGTTTGCGGGTCAGAAGCATTTAAAATTTCTTGTCTTTTAGTTTTATATAATTCTTCAACAAATAATCTAGATGCATTTTTTTTAAACTGATCTAATGCATCAGTAGCTTTATCTTCTACTGTATCTCCTAAAATAGTAGTCGCTTGATCTTTAGTTATTTCTGATCGAAGAAACTGTTCAACTTGTGTCATGCTCTTAGGCTCTGGAAAATACCAATTTATATTTCTTACATATTGATCATCAAATCTTTCTAACACAACTTTTTTAACAGTCGCTAAATCTTTCCACTGCTCTTCAAAAGCTGTCTTAGCTTCATTAAGAACCATAACTTTTAAACCAATATCAGAAGGTGACTTGTCACTTCCTGGTAAAGGATTGTCCCTTTTTTTTAATACTAGACTCATTTTGTAAAACTTTCTTCCAGTTGATGAAGTTGAACTATTACTCTAACCTGTTCTGTAGAATATGCAAAACAACCATAAAAGGCAAAACACAAACCTAAAACTTTAAACGTATTTATTATATATTTTTTATACTGCATGAGTTCCTAACATCATAGGATGGTTAAACTCGTCATTAGTACTAGACCATATATGCATTGGAACAACAATTAAATCTTGGTTATCTGTTTCAAAGTGATGTGGCTCCATAGCATCTAAGATTAAAGTTTTTCCTTCAATTAATTTATGTTTCTCTGTATTAGAACCTACACCTGAAACTGCTGTACCGCTTCCTGATAAAACATATACCACTCTATCTGTCGAATGAATATGATGTTTTTGTTCTGAACATCCGGCGGGTATCTTTAATAGTTGCATACAAGGATCACCAGATCGAATTGGAGGTAAAATATTGTTAGTGCTGCATCCATTAATATATGGTAGATAAGTGTTTAAATTAATTTCAGCAGTTCTGTTTGGTGGTATATACCCGTATATAGTAATAATAACTCTACCAAAACATACGCCCCAATTTTTGACTGATACACTTTCTTTATTTATAATCCATGCTGAACTATTTTTAGGTATTTTATATTCGTTTCCTGAAGTATCTACTTCGTAGTAGTATAAACTATTTTGTTTTGGAATGTAACTACGATTATTTAAAAATAACATCTATGATGTAGCTCCAAAAACATTTCCACTATTTGTTACATTTACTGTTGCACCTGAATTTAATCTAACTGCTTTTCCTGCTGCTCCTCCTGATCCACCTGAGCCAGCGACTCTACAGTTTGCATTTCCACCAGGACCACTACCACCAGCGCCGCCATTACCTACATTACCCCAAGTTCCCCCAGTTCCTCCTGTTGAGGCTCCACCTGAAGAACCACTAGTTGCACTATTTGTGGGAGGATCATTAATACTTGCACCAGCACCTCCATTACCTCCTGTTAAATTAGTGCAATCACTACAACTCTGCGCTTCAGAATCATAGGTAGTACAACTACGGTAGCCACCACCACCACCGCCGCCTCCACCACCGCCAGCAATGTTTGCACCAGAATTATTTCTAACACTTGCTGAAATATTTTCTAAGCTAATTGCATCTCCACCGTCTCCAGCAGCACCGCCATTACTACCACTACCACCACCACCACCTGCACTACCTCCTCTACCAATAATATTACCATTATTAATTAAAGTAAAATTACTACCGGCAACAAGATGAGCAGTTAAAGCTGGTACATTACTAAGCTGACTAAAAACATTTACACCACTATTAACAATAACTGTTGCATCAATAGGGTCTATACCGTTCCAATCGTAACTACCTTGCAACACATTAGACAGATTATAATTTTCTGTATCTGAAGATATAATTAATGATTGACCTGTAGGTCTTCTGTTTGCAAAAAATAAAAATGGCATTAATTAATTCCTATTTAACTTGTAGCCCCGAAAACATTTCCAGAATTATTAAAAGTATTAGTCGCACCTGAGCCAACATTAATCGCTTTACCCGCTGCTCCTCCAGCACCACCTGCCTGATTTGTTTTACAGGATGCTGGGTTCGATGCAGAACCTGCTGCACCTGCTGATCCTGTAGCCCCCCAACCGCCACCAGCACCGCCCGTACCGCCTGTACCGCCTCCTGAACCACCTGAAGAACCATTTGTCGGTGTATTGGTAGCAGGAGTATCAGAACTTGCTCCTATCCCACCGTTACCACCAGTAAAACTTGATTGACCACTACATGCGCCAGTTTCTTCATTGTGACTTCCTGCGCCTCGACCACCGCCGCCTCCTCCGCCGCCACCGCCTCCTCCAGCAATATTAGCTCCTGAAGCATTATTAATTATTCCAGTTAGATTACTCAATTCTATAGCGTTACCACCAGCCGCACCTGCGGCACCAGCCGCATTAGCACCACCACCAGTACCTTGTACTCCACCATGAGCAGCTATAGTTCCTGAGTTATTTATAGTTAGATTACTACCGGATACTAATATGGCTGCAATAGCAGGTGTAGAGGCTACAGATGCTCTAATGTTTACACCTGAATTAATATTGAGTATAACATCAATAGCAGTAGACCCATCCCAACTATAATTATTTGTAAGGTCATTAGCTAAATTATAATTAGTTGCATTAGAAGAAAGTGTAATAACAGTTCCGCTAGAAAATACTGTAGTACCACCTTGAACTATAGGTAGTGGAAAAGTCATGTTACTGTAATGCCTTTACGGTTAGCATTGAAAATGTAGTTGAACCATCATTTATTCTTGTAATATAGAAAAAGAACTCATGTCCATTTGTAGTTGTTAAACTATCTCCATCTGTAACAGTATAACCAGAAGTAGTTATAGTTCCTGCACTTCCATTATTTTTATATAAAATTATCATTGTACAGTTTTTAGCAGGAACAGCTAATGTATGTGCGCCACCATTAATTGCATGTTGGAAGTTTCCGTCGTCAACATCAGGTGTATAAGTGCCGCTAGACTTTGTACCTGCACTATGAGCAGCAGCACTAAAGCCAGCGGTTAATTCATCCGCCTCATCTGCTTTTAAAATATCAGCATTAAAAGCTTCAACATTACTTCCAATTGCTACTCCAAGATTTGTTCTAGCCGTACTAGCATTATTTAAATCTGAAAGGTTACTAGCAATAACTAATCTAGTTCCAATACTTGTTGCTAGTGTTGCAGATAAGGCTACCGCAAAGTTACTAACAGAAGTTATACGAGTATTAGCTGTTCCAATGCTGGTTGCAAGGGTGGCAGAAAGATTTGTAATAACTGTATTGACAGATGTTATAGCTCCTGTTCTATTATTAATACTTGTAGCCAGAGTTGCAGACAGTGCAACTGCATAATCACTAACAGAAGTTATACGAGTGTTTGCAGTTCCAATGCTTGTAGCAAGAGCAGCAGATACAGTAGCTAATTGTGAAGGTGTTACAAAACCTGAACCATTTCCAACAACACCATTAATAGAAGTAATAGCAGCAGTTCTATTTCCAATACTGGTAGCCATTGTAGCTGAAAGAGCTACTGCATAATCACTAACAGAAGTTATACGAGTGTTTGCAGTTCCTATACTAGTAGCCATTGTAGCTGAAAGAGCTACTGCATAATCACTTACAGATGTTATGCGAGTATTAGCTGTTCCTATACTAGTAGCCATTGTAGCTGAGAGAGCAACTGCAAAGTCACTAACAGATGTTATTCTTGTATTAGCTGTAGCAATACTAGTGGCTAAAGCAGCAGATACGGTTGCTAGTTCTGCACTGGTAGCATAATTTCCACCATCACCTATAATAGAATTAATACTTGTGATAGCATTAAGATTAGTTTTTGTAAGAGCAGATACAGCAGCAACTTCTGTTACATTTGCGGCTGATACTCCTGCCATTAATAGTTCGTCAGAATCAATATTAGTAGCACTTAAAATTCCAAAGACTGCGGAGCCTGTTGCTACAAAAGCAGTACTAACAGAAACTGTACCAAAGTTTTGATTGGCAGAGACAGCCACAACACCACTAACAGGAATAGAACTAGATACAGCACCACCTACAGTCATTTTAATACCTGTACCAGCGTCTACTCGTTTCATAGTACCACCTTCTGCTGATGGAACATTTATTAGATTACGTCCATCTCCTACAAAAAATGCAGCAGAAACAATTCCTGTAATCGTTGCTGCAGATGCAGAAACTTTAGCAACATGAATTGTAGTACCAGATAGGCTAACAGCAAAAGTTGGATTACCTTCTGTACCATTTGCATTTGTAATTGCAATACCTGCTCCGGCAGTTAGTGTTCTACCTAAAGCATTACCGCCACTAACTGCAACAATACCTGTTATACCTGTAAGATCAGTAATAGCATTAATAGCTGATGCATTAGCTGTAATCGCTTGACCATTAAGTTTAAATGTTCCATTAACATCTACAGCACTCTTACTTAACTTTAAAGCTGAGTTTTCTCCTGATCCATCTTGAACATATTGTTCTGTCGAGGTTAAACCATCATTACCTGATCCAACTTGCAGGAGTTGTTTATATGTGTTTGCAATTAAATTTCCAGTAAGTGTACTCATTAAACCTGATTCCATTCAGTTGTTTCATTTTCCCATTCAGTACCCGCTGCTTGCCAAGCAATATTTCTATCATTATTAGATGGGGGTCTGGGATTACGAAGTGTTTCGTCATCTCTTACATTAGGTGTTTTATTTTGTGGATGGTTTTTTAAATCATACTGACCTTCCCAATCAGTTGGACAAACCATCATTCCATAACTATTCTTTTTTAATACTCTAAGAGGATATTGAAATCCACAAGTATCGCAAATTGCTTTAGCATTTTTATTTGTTGCCATATTAAAGACTCGCTCTAAATATAACCAAGTCTAGGTCTAATATACATACTAGCTCTTTCTCTATCTTCAACATTTGCTCGTTCAAGAAGTTCCTCATAGTTTTGTTTTAGCATAGTTATTCTACCTGGATCAATCTTTGGTCTTTTCATTGACATATAATATGCAAGACCCGCTGTTAAACAAGGAAGAAATCTTTTAGAGATATCAGCATTCTGTCCTGCAGATTTATTAATATCTTGAAACTCGCTAATCTTTTCTACTTTTAAAGTATCTGTTGAATTTTCAGGAATAGGCCAAAGAAATATAGTTGGGTTATCTCTGTTTCTCTTTACAGTAAACTGTGTTGGTCTACCTGTCTGTCCCTTTCTTGGAACTTGTAAATATTCTTCAAAAGAAATACGAGTTAAAGGAAGATCAGTATTATCTCTATTTAATATAACTTGAAGAGTATCAATAGTTGAATCACTAAGAGGATATGCGGTGGTGCTAGTTGTAAGGGAAATAACAGATGTCTCTGTTGTCCATAAAAGAATTTCTCTATTCTGCCAATCTTTTAACATTAGATTTAAAGAGCGACGAGCAGAAGCTGGTTCATGGCCTAGCGTTTGCTCTCCACCAATCATCTCTATTGCTTCTTGAATAACGTCATCAATATCTAAATTGAACGTAAATGTTTCACTAGTCGCCATTTAACTTATCCCTTTTTACTTTTAACTTTATACATAGCTTTTGCCATTTTGCCACCTGCTTTGTTTTTAGCAGCATTAGACAAGTCCTTAAAGTGCATCACCTTCTTTGATGCTTTAGTATGTGTTTTGCCACTATGGATTGATTGGTCCGGCATCTTATGAACTTCACCATAGTAGGGTGTACCATCTTTAATAAAATGTGTCTTGCCTTTAGCCATCTAACACTTCCATCTTTTTCTAGCTTGCCTAAGTCTTGAGTTAGGATTCTTAGCTGCTTTGGGAAATTTTTTCATTTGTCCTGCTGATCTAGCACAGTAACTTTTACGTCTTGTTGCTCTCTTACCAGTAGGTTTAGATTCAGTAACGGCTGTTTTAAGTTTACTACCAGGATTTTGTCTACGATACTTAGCTACTCCTTTAGCCGTTAGACCAGCACCAGACTTAGTAGGACGTTTATGACCACCACCGATAGTCATCCCTTTCATGCCTGTGCCTTTCCGTACACTTTTCTTTTTTGTTCTTATTGCCATTCTGTACCTATTTATCTTTCATAGCTTTACCAAAACCTTTTTTAGCTACTCCACATCCTCTAGGTTTAATTGAACCACCTTTAGATTTAAAAGTTTTAACCATCGTAGGTTTACCTCCTACACCTTGAGGTTTACTTCTTTTTCTTTTAACAGCAGATTTTTTTTCTGAAGCCGTCATGTTTTTTGCTTTAGCAAGTGGTACACACTTAGGATATTTTCTTTTACTTTCTTTAGTAGACTTTCTACCACAAGGTTGATACTTACCATTCTTTTTAGGAGCGCCTATGTCTACCCACTTCTCGCCTACCCATTCTCTAAGACCGCCTCCTTTTTTCTTCTTAACAACCTTTTTCTTTCCACCAGGAGTTACTTTGCCACTACAAACTGCAGACGCATACATATTAGCATAAGCTGATGGGTAAACATCAAACTTTCTTTTTGCTGCTGCTTTTCCTTTTGGACAAAGTTTAGCCATTTTACATTCCTTACTTCTTATATGGTCCTTTACCAAAACCTCTTTGTGCTTTTCCACAGCCTACTGGTTTTAATGTTTTTCCTACTCTACCTCCTTTATTATAATCAGCTACAGGAACTCTAGGAGACTTTTTACTTTTACCAGATGATGATCTCTGTTTATCTTGAGCTTGTTGTAACAAATCTTTTTGAACATCTATTTCTCTTTTTATCTTTTGAGCATTCCCTATTCTTCTGCCGGGACTAACATTTTTATCAGCAGTAGAATCTTTTAATTTAACTTTTAGTTCATCTAATCTTTTATTAATTCTTTCTTGTGCTTTTATAGCTTGTCGTGTAGCTTTTTCATTTATAAGTCTACGTTGTCTAGTAGCTTGCATAACAGAAGTGCCACCACCTTGAGTAACTCTTTCCCCTTGTGTTCCTACTTCATTCATCTTAGAATAGTTAGGTTCAGAAACTATGGATCGTTTTTCAAGTTTTTCTGCTCTTCTTCTAGTTGGACTATCTGCTGCAAGCACATCAGAGTCTTCGCCTTTTCTAGACTTACCCTTTTTAGAAACACCTTGTTGATTAAACAAAGCTCCTCCAGTGATTCCCTTTTTACCATTACCGGGAGGTCTTTTTCCACCTGCTGCTGCTGGTCTAGGCTTACTCTTCTTACCAACTCCTTTTCGGGGTTTCATAGTTTTTGATTTTATTGCAGCCCTTATTAAACTTTTAACCATCTTATATCTCCCTTAATCTTTTCTAACAGCACCGGCACCTCGCATGGCTTTGCCACACCCTTTGCCAATACCCTTACCTTTACCCTTACCAACTTTTCCACCTTTGAAAAGTCCTTCAAAGCCACCTAATTCTCGTAACTCATCTTCTAAAGCTTTAGTATTAACATTACCATCACCGCCTCGCATCATTCTTTGACCTACATCTGCACCAGATGAGTAGGTTCCTTTATTAGTAACTTGACCTTTATTTCCAATACCTGCTAAACCAGACGTTACCATACGTCTAAGTTGTGCAGAAGACATATCTTCTCTTACTGGAGGAAGTTCTTTTGATCTTGCGGGAGCATTAATTGAAAGTCTTTCTTCAGAGGTTGAACCTGCTCTAGGCGTTTCGATTCCACTGCTTTCAGACATGTCTCGTTTCTGCTGTTTAACCAAACGATTCAACTCGCCTTGTTCAGACTTGCTTCTTTTTGGTTCATCTTTCTTCTTAGCTGTTTTCTTCTTAGCTGTTTTTTTCTTAACAGATTTCTTTTTAGAAGAAGATTCTTTCTTTACAAGCTTCTCAGCTTCTGCACGGGAGATGTCTTTTGATTCCATTAACTCTTTAACTTTATTAGAAGGACGACCTTTTTTACTCTTTCGACCTCTTTTTAACACTGCGGCTACTATACTTTTTACCATCAATACCTCCTATTGATAAAATATTTCTTTAATTGAATTATAGTTATCTAAAAAAGTTTCTTTAGATAAAACTTTACCATTATTTAATCTAATCACTCCTCGACTTTGACCTTTATGAACTTCGCCTTTTTGATGAGGTAGTTGATTAGAGTAGTCAATAAGAGATTGATCTTTATAAAAAGATAACATATACTTAATCATTTCTGTATTACGACCATGTTCTGGCTTAATATATTTTCCCTGTTCTAAACAAGTATGCATCATGTATTTTTGAAACTGATCACTATGGTAAAAAGAAAAAACATTATCTGCTCTATCAACTGAAATTTCGTTCATTAAATACCAAGGTCCGATAACTCTGTCTGTATATGCAAAATTAAATTTAATCCACCATAAAGTTTTTAACGGATCATTCTTAATACTTATTGGTGCTGCTTCAATAAAATTATTTAATTCCTCAACAACTGTTTCACTATGACACTCTGATATTTCGTCTGCAATATCTTTTATTAATTCTTGCCAAGACTTATTCTTATATACGTCATTTAAAATATCAGGCCATTTATCTGTTATTAAACCATGATAATAACTATCATTATGAACTGTACCGTTTGATAATGTATTACCAGGATGACCTATAATTGATACAGAATCTTCTGGATGAAGCTCAGTGTTATTAAGCAATCTATAATTATGATTATTATCAACTATAAATTTATACAAAGCAGGATTGAATTGATTTAAAGCCTTTCTATTTTTTGTATCCTTATCAAAAGTAAATACCGCTCTAATTTTATTTTTATTACAATTCTGTAAAAATCCTGCGTACATTACTGCAGAATCAAAACCACCTGAAAGAAAAACATCAATATATTTATTATTAGATAAAGAATTAATTATGTTAATTTTATCTTCAATACAGTTAATTAAGCTTACTTCTTCTATTTCTGTTGGTATCTGAAGTTTATATTTAGGATCAACCTTATATAAGTTCTTTAAAGTTCCTGTTCTATCAAGAGGCTCAGATGGTGATCTACCTAATAAATATATTAAAAATTTATACCATTCTGGTGTTTTAAAATAATGATATAAAGCTTTAGAGTGTAGCTTAATAACTGCTAGTTCAGACATAGCTAAACAGAATAATCATATTCCTTATCGTCAATAACAACTGGACTTGTCGTAACAGCAGTCTTATTAGCAGCCGGTCCCTTTCTAGCCGCACCATAACCTTGCCCAGTAGGTCTACCTGTACATTCTATCTTCTCTTCTTTATAACGCTTAAAACCTTTTGCGTCATAAGAATAAATTTTATTATTAATAAGTGGCATAAGTATTCTCCTTAGTTAGACCCTTGGACTAAAGTATTAGCTGATCCATCAGGGTTCGCATTGTTCTCCATATTATCTTGACGATTTCTTCTAGCTTGATTGCGTAGTCCTTCTATAGCGCCTCTGTACTCATTTGTAAAAATAGCACTGAAGTTTGAATCTTTCATAAATAAACATGCTTCAATCATAGAAGCATAAAATAAAGCATCATAGCAGAAGTCTGTAAAATAATTTGTGGGGGCTGCAGAAGTAAGTGTGGTTGGTCTTGCTACATAGAGAACTTCACCCTGATAAGCCGAAGTCGGTGTAGGAGCCACATGTATAACTGAGTTATTACGAATTGAATAGTACTTTGGAACTCCTGTTGATGTATTAGCATAAGGCCAAAAATCATTTAAAAATTCTTCAGTCCGTTGAAGTAAATTAATTTTACTTCCACTTGCTCTTAGATTAACATGCCTAATAATTCTTGTATCGTCTGAAACAGAAACAACTTGACTACTCACAGCACAAGCAATAGAAACAGATGTATTCAAACCAATATCATCTAATTCTTTTATTAATCTGTTCTCTGCCTTGTTTACAAATCTTGGAATCTGGTCAACAAAATCTGTGCCTGTATTTTCAGACGTATTAATAATATCATTTACAAGATAGGTATAATCAACCATAAGCTTTATCCATAGTAAATATAAAATTTGCCACCAGCACTAGATCCAGCCAATGACACTTTACCACTACACTTAACACCCACTTCATTTAGATATACATTATCCATTACGTTAGTACCTAGTGCAGCATGTTTTATTTTAGGTCCGTTTTGATCACCTACAATTATTTCAGATGCTGTTGATACAGCCAAGGAATAAACCTGTATTCTAGTATCAGCAATCGTAACACTTGATATAGTATCTACAAAAATACCATTTCCTCCGGCACCCCCTGTAACTTGAGCTAATCGAATATTTGACATATTTATCTCCAATCAGAATAAGAGGAGAGATTTCTCCCTCCTCTCACCCTAGTTTTAGTTACCTTGATTACCAAAGAAACCTCTCCAATCGGACCAACCAAAACTATAACGCTCTCTAGCTTTAAAGCGAAGGTTGCCGGTATCGAAGTCAGGCTCCATCTTAGTTTGCAACGGTGAACGAACAAACATCTTAGTACCGTTTGGAACATTCGTCTTAATGAACCAAGCGTCTGCATCAGTGAATCGACGGTTAATAAACACACCCTTCGGAAGCATAGACATGCTTTGAATGGAGTTCACATCATTCCACCCTGCTGGGTTGGTAGCAGCTTGTGATCCGCCAAGAGCGGAAACCGTACCAGAAGCAGGAATAAGAGTGGAGTTCAATAACGAGTTCGACGTTGCCCAGTTATCAGGAGCAACATGAAGTGATTCTGCACTTCCACCTGTCAAAATGCCCCGATCATCCTTAATCTTTTGGATAGTCGTAAGCGCCGCTTCAAGAGAAGCGAAAGACAAATCAGCCGCAGAAAGTACGTTAGTTTGTGTACCGTCTACAGTTGGATGGGACGCACTAAAAAGTGGTTGTCCGTCACCTCCTGCATAAGAGGTGTTAAAGCCTTGGTTGAAAACATCCGCACCTTTTACTTGCTTAGTATTACCCATTGCTCTCGCAAGAGACTTAGAGCGCAACTTTGCAAACGTATCATACAGATTGTCTTCCATAGCTTCTTCCGTAACGGCAAAAGCAAGCGAAATCGTTTCGTTAGTATAACGAGCAACATAGCTTTCACTAGCCTCGTCATATGTAACAGCAGCGCCTTCCGCTTTTACTGGAGCATTACCGAAGCCCGTAAACAAGACTTCTTCTTCAAATGCACGATCTGAATTTTCAATTTCAAACAAAGGTGCATGTTCATTTTCTACTTCGCCATATTCTAAACCAAAAATAGCATTTAGACCAGGAAGTAGTTCTTTAGAAATACTAGCTCTATTAATAGCCATGATTAAACCTCCTTACTAGATGCCAGCCGGTGCGGAAAGCATCGCATCGACATGTTTAACAATACGAACTTCAACAACCGGAAATGCTCTTTCAGTAGCAATATCGATATCATTCCCTGGAACATCCTCAACACCAATAGCTCTTACTGGAAGAATGGCGTCGTTACGAGTTGCAGCCTTAATACCAAAGCCTGACTGACCTGTAAAGGTACTGCCAGCGCCAAGAGTTAGACCGAAGTTTAGAGTATTGATATCGCCTGAACTAATTGTAGCATCCGCTTGGATGAAATACGTTGTGGCGGGGTTAGTGTTTACCACTGCTTTAATATTAGAAGCACTGGTATTCGCTGGCCAATATTGTGAGAAATTAGGCTCACCATTGGCTTCGTAGTAGACTCCCTGAAAGACACCAACTGCAAAGTCAGCATCTGCCGAAACGGGTTCAATATTACCAAGAGAGGTTTTTACCAAGTCACCCGTGAAGATTGATCTAGCATCGCCGGAAGCAATGGGAAGTTCGTCAACACCAGTGGAGTTAGTACCTGAACCACGTTTACGAGCGGGAAGGAAACCACGAAGATTTTTTGTAGTTGACATATTGTCTATCCTTTCCTAAGTTATACCGTTCTCTGTTTTAGTCTTGAAAGCTTGGTCGCCTTCCTCTAGTAACAGATGAACGATTGTTGTTTGTAATGGGCATACGGGAATCAGAAGCGCCTTCTAGTTGCGAATTAACCGCATCTATAAGTTCTTTACTCTTCGTCTCATAATACCGTTTACGAGCAGCAAGCTTGCCAAGGGGCATTTTAGCCAAAGCTAAGTCTCCACGACAGACTGTACCAGCATACCGCCCACCCTCTTGAACGATAGAGGACATGGATAGTTCAGGAACTTCTTCAGGGTCTACAAAAGTCCAACCTTCTGACTGTTTCTTACCAACATTTTGATAATCGTCTTGGTTGCGTAATGTAATGCGAATCCATCGTAGACCCATTCCTTCATTTTCAAAGCGTCTATATACGCTATCAGGAATCTCTAGAGCATTTGGCTCTTCATAAGTCCACTCTGTTTCTTCTCTTGAATTTTGTTCTCTCGTATCAATGCTACGTTCTTTAGTTTCTTTCCGTGTATTCATTTTACTATACTCCACGCTTAAATGTTATATCTGTATATTCACCATCTGATTTATCAACTTTTAGTTTTTCAGCGGCATATACCTCAAGTGGTATGTTCCATTTCTGTGCAAGCCTTACGTCTTCTTTAGACAACTTTACTTTCTTATTAGAACTGGAGGGACTGCGTGATGTTCCAGCCACCACCTGAGAGGGTTGTTGAATTGTTCCGGTATCAACACTCCCGTTATTTTCTTCTTGACTAAACTTCTGAGGAAATTCAGTTCTCAATCGTCGGTCAATCTCATTATAAAAATCCTGTTCGTGAGGATCATAACCTATTTGTTTTAATTCTGCATCAATTGTATAAGCTGCTGCCGTCATAATAGAATCTTTTCCAAACCATTCATTCTCTTCCGCCCAATCTACAGCCATTGCATCTGGCTTTTGAGGAGCTTGAGCAGCTTGTGGTTGCGCAGCACCAGCTTCTTGTTTCTTCTCATAATCTTCTAAAGCATACTGATGTCGTTTAATATCATCAATATTAGTAGATGCTCTTTGAAGAACATCTAAAGCTGCTAGAGTTCTTTCAGGATCACCTGAATTATAAGCTTCAACGTAATCATTTTTAGCTAATGATATCTGTTCTTCTAATTGTTTTTGTGAAACAGAGCTATTAACTTTTTGTGTATCAACGTAGGTTCTTTCCATGCTCTTTAGATTTGTTTCTAAATTTTCTTTTTCTTGTAGAAGAGCTTGGATACGTTCATCTCTCTCTTTTCTTTGTCGAACAAGATTTCTTATTCTTTTCTGTGCACCTGATGTTTGTATTCCATCAAGTTCTTGAATAGATTCTTTCTTCGTTTCTTCTAATTCTTGTTTAGGTTTTTCGATCTCCTCTGCTGTTTTAATTTCAGTAGATGTCTCGATCACCTCCTTTTCTTTAGAATCATTCTCAACTTCAAAATCAACCTGATCTGGGACAGTAACGTCTCCCCATTCCGTTTCGTCTTTACTCATTAAATTTTCCTTTATACGCTGCTTCGACACAGGCGGTTACGAATAACTAATTATACAATATAATTGTAATTGGTGCAACTATTCTAGCAAGATAAATTAAAAGTAGGGTCTAAATCTTTTGGATTTTCAACTCGCATAATAATTTGATCATCATACAAAAGAAGTAATTTAATTCCTTTGTAATGAAGTTTAATACCTGCATTTTTTCCGTAGCATACATATTCATCTTCTTTACACCACGGTGGTCCGGTAAACTTACTAACATCTTTATATGCTTGCTCACCGACTTTTAAAACCTTTCCAACAGTTGTTAGATAGGCAATATCATCTCTTGTAGAGTCTGGTAAATAGATACCCCCTTTAGTTACTGGCTTAACTGAGATAGGTCTAATTAAAACATGGAAACCAGGAATATCTGGTAGTACTTTAGGATCAGGAATTTCTTCTTCAAATCCTGTAATCCATTGATCATTCTGAATAGCTTTATTTAAAGCTTGAACTTGCATGGTTAACTCTCCTCATTATCATAGTATCGTTTTTTTACAATTGAAAGAATATTACTTTTTGCCCATGAAATTCCAGAATGGAACCCTACTAATTCTTTATATGTTGCGTAATCGGAAGCTGATCCCTCCGATAAATTACTTCTCACTGATTCTAATTCTTTGTCATATGAATCAACAATCTCATCCCATAAATTCATTTATACAACTATAGCTCCAGTAATGAATGATGCTGCACCTACAATTAAAACTTTTTTCCATATACCACAAGGAGCTTGATGTCCTATAGGTAGGCAGTTACAGGAACCGCATCCCACAACATTTTTAAATTTATTACAATACTTATTAATTTTATTTTTAATTTTTCTAATTTGTTTTTCCATTACTTAAGTCCTTTATAAGATTTGTAACAGTTTTCATGCTTTCCGATTCTATTTTTGTATCAGATGACATTTTATTTCCAGCTAATCTTGTAAGAAGTTCTGCAGCTTTATACGCATTATTATCGTCTAGCTTCTGTTCCTCTAAGGCTCCCTTCAATAAAGTCTCAATAGCTTTAATAGCATGGTCAGATTGATTCATCTCCATATCGGCTGCAAGTTTCTGTTGCTCCTTAGTGCCTTCTCCAATATACTTAATAACAATTTCATTCTCGTCAATATCTAATTCTCTATTTTTCAATGCAGCACTAGCAGCATCTTTAGCCATCTGTGCTTGTAGCTTATCTCGTTCAACTTCAAGCTTCATAGTTTCAATTTGAACAAGCTGTTGTTCTGGTGTTGGTTGCATCATCTGTGGATTATTAGCTTGAAGAACTTGTTGTGCAGCTTGAGCCATAGCAAACTCAATCATATCTGATGTAATAGGCTGACCTTCTGGTACTTGATCTTTCATAGTTAGAGCAACACCTTCAACCTGTTCCTTATACTTCATAACAGTATGTTCTTGAATATTAGCTTGTAGTACAGGAATAACTGATGCCATTAAAGGCTGACCACCACCCATAGGGTCTTGCATGAAAGACATCTTAACTTGAATATGTGCATCATGATTTTGGCCTGGAAAAGCTCCAATAGGTTTACCTTTAATTGCAACTTGAATATCTGATAAAGGATCAAGAGGTTTAGGTTTTGTTTCAGGTGGAAGTATTAGATCAAGATTAGGCATGTTAGCTGCTTGGAGAATTGTTCTATTCAACTCTTCCATATTAAACATACCAGGAGGAGCTTGTTGGGCTAACTGTAAAGCTAGCTGAGACAACATCATCCGATGAGCATTAGAAGGAATATTTGGGTCACTTACTGGGACAATATCTACTCTTCCATCAAAATCTCTTTTTAGAACTTGTCGTGATACTCCCGGAACCTCAAATGGATATTCATTAGGCAGATAGTCATAATTAATCTGCGCTAATATTTTTAATTCTTCTCGTTGTGCGTTGTGAAGCCTTTTATGAATAGCTGAGAAAAATTTACTACTGGCTTCCAGCAGCGCCATCGTAGTACCTACGGGACCATAAGAGGCGGCATCAGATACTACCTGTTCTGTTGAGTCAGCAAACTTCTGTCCAGCACCAATAACAAAATTGAGCATAGAAAGAAGAGTATTGGACGGCTCTTTATAAGGCAGCGGAACAATAGACTTAGATAAGTCCATTCCCGTTGCCTCAACTTCTTTAAACTCACCAGGAGATATCGGATCATTATCACCAACAATTCTAACTCCTTTGGCTTTAAACCCTCCTGGCAGATTAGCAAATTGACCCGCATCCACTAACGCTCTCATAGCTGCCGTAGCAGTCATCGTTAGATTACCAAGGAAATGGATCAAGCCTAACCCATAGAAACCAAAGCCCGGAACATATTTGTAATGAACAAAGTGCATTACTTTTTGTCTTGTTTTATCGTCAGGTCTATAGTTTCTACGAATACTTAGAATTTGTTTTGATTGTTCTTCTAGTGTCACAATATAAGGAAGGGACACACCCTCTTCATGTTCAGAGTCTTCTGATAATTCAAGATAACAGTGCTGCTCTAGAAGAACATACTGATAATCAGAATCGGTTGTTTGAGCAAGACCTAAGACTGTATCTAACTTAGTTGCCATGGATGATTGTTCAGGAACATAAGCTTCTGGTAAATCAATATCCCGATACATACCCACATCAATTTCCTTGATGAGGTCAGTTGGACTTCTATAAATTACATGAGTATATCTATCTGCTTTCCTTAGATTACTTGCATAGTATGATACATAGAATTGATCAATAGGAACAAACTCAGATACAGGACGCTCTAATGCAGCATCATAATATGTTTTCTTAAAAGCGGAACCGATAATAGGTAGATGAAACAATAGCCGTTCTGATTCGTCAAAGTATTCCGGCATCTGTTCAGTTAGCTGATAGTTCATAAATTCTTGTACACGATTAGCCTGTTCCATCTTATCAGGAGTCTCGATACCTATTACTTGCGACTTAACTGGACCGGCTGCTGGAAATAATTCAAGCGAAGCCTTTGCCTGAAACTTAACGGCTGATTCAATAAGGAGAGGATGGACAGCGGTACAGGCTCCCTCAAAAGGTTCTGACGCATCTTGAAGCTTTAATCCTAAAAGATCAAAGCCCCGTTCAAACATACTCTCCCATTCACTTCTAGAATCTCTATCAGATTCAAAGTTATCAAAAACTTTATTAGCTATTTCTTCTAGACCGTTATCGTCAACCTTATCTGCTAGGTCTTCAAACCATTCTTTAATATCTGGTTTAGCTTCTACCTCTATACCTTCTTCAAAATTTACAACTACCCCACCGTCAGAATCAAGATCAAAACTTACATTATTTTCTATATCAATAGATGCACCATTACTTGTATCAAGCTCAATAATTTCTGCATCACCTTTTTGATCGAAGGGGTTTCGTTCAATCGCCATTTTTTCTTGTATCCTTATACTTCAAGTAAAGATAGTTACTTAATTCTTTCCAGTATGATTCAAAAGATTTAAAATCTTTCTGATTTGGTCTGATCAGATTATGATCTATTCCTTTTTCAAAATCCCACACAACAAGTCCTAACATCATTTATCTTGAGTTTTTAACAATAGATGCACCAAAGTAGAGTCCTACAATAGCAGATACTAGATGAGTGTCAAGAGGTGTTAGAACTAAACCTCGTAAAGCTTGCCATTTTATTATTTCTTTTCCTTCAGTCACAAAGAAAAAGCCAGGATTAAATTCTGTATAACCTACTGTTACCAAAATATCAGGCCAGAATACTGCTACAACTTTAGGCCAAACAATAATGGCTAACACAGCAGAGATTGCAATAGCTCTTCTTGTAATCTGAAATCCGGTATTCTCGTAACGTCGAGCAAGGTCTGTTGCTTTTGATTGTTCTTGTAATCCTTCTATAGCCCTGTTGAAAACTTCTTGTTTTGCTTTCATACTTTGTGACCAAATAGCCATAACTCCAGATAATAATCCAGAGCCAAGCATTGTTACAAGTTCTAATGGAAAGCCCATTCGGTTACACCTCTTGCTGTTAGAAAATAATTATACCACTAAACTCTCCAGTATGCAACTTTCTTTTGTCTACGGGGATTTACATCATCTTCCCAGCTAGGATCATCTGGATGAGTTAGATGCCATGACTCTTTCATGTAATGCACAGCCATAGCTAAAGCATCTACCTGATCATCATGTCTACCGTTAGGAAAACTTAGTAGTTCTTCAATCAGATCATCTGCCCATTTTTTATTCTTCGGTATCCACAAGCGTCCCGCTTCTAACACCGGAGTTGCTGCGTATACTCTAGCTACCTTGTCTCTATCTGGTGTGTACTCTAGAATAGGCAAACCACCTCGTCGTAAATCTTGTATCAGTGATTGACCACTAGCTTTCTTTTCCACAATACAAATATCAGGTCTATACTCTTCATGTAGATTTTGAGCTATCTTTCGGAGATCAGGATATTCAAATCTTCCTCTGGTATTTCCTAGTAGAATAAGATTACTAGCAATATACTCTTCTCCTTCGTAGCTTTCTTCGGGCATCTGAAAGATACCCCATGTTTGAATAACGGAGAAGTCAGCACTACTCTTTGTCGAGAAGGCTGTATCTAATGTTTGAATAACAAAGTCACAGGTGGGAGGATCATCATATTCCCATCTTTGTATCCATCTCTTTTTTATTATTCCACCTTCTTCTGGTGTAGGATTCTGCATATACAATGAATCCCAGTACCTTGACCCATTACTTGCAATGATCTCTTCTTCATCAACTCGTAATACTTCATCAGGTTTCCACTCAGGAAAGTAAGAACTTCCTACAGGTAAGTCCAGAAGCTTTGATGCTTCTTCATCTATCCATGCAGGAATACGAACTACCTCCCATTTATGAGTGGCTTCCATATCCATTACTTCTTGTTGTTTTAATAACCAACCACAAAGATCATCATGGTGGTATCGGGTATTCACAATTACAATAGACCCGTTAGGCATGATACGAGTACGCAAACCTGCAGGATACCATTCCTTAATATACCGCCTACCCGCTTCAGAGAAACTATCTTCCTCTGACATAGCATCATCTAGTATTGCTATATGTGCTCCTCGTCCCGCAATCTGTGATCTAACACCAGCAGCATAGTAGGTTCCATTAAGATTTGTTTTCCATTTACCTGCCGCCCGTACATCCTGCCGTATTTGAACATTAGGAAATATATTTTGAAACTGATCAGTGTTTACTACATCTCGAACTGATCTACCAAAGTCACTAGCTAACTGATCACTATGAGATATAGACATAATCTCATGTGTAGGATTATTACCTATATACCATGCTGGGAATATCTTGGAGCATATGACAGACTTGGAAGAGCGAGGAGGAAGAAAGATCATAAGTCTTTTAATCTCTCCGTCCTTTACTCTCTGAAGTTTATCAGAAAGTAGCTTTATGTGTCTACCCATCTTCCAATCAGACACAAGAGTAGGAGCAACCATACGGACAAAGGACAAAAAGCTATCCTGTGATTCCTTTAAAACAAGATCATCCATTAATGTACTTAATGTCATCAATGTATTTACAGGATTTTCTTGATCCTTTATGTATTCTTCATTAATCTCCATAGATACTCTTTAGTATCTCTATAGAGTCTCTATAGAGATAACATAAAACCTTTTAAAAATTATTATTAATAATAAACATTATAACAATTATTAATAATAAACGATAATAATAACTAATAACTGTTTGTTCGAATCTCTAGAGATTATTATACAGGAGTATATAGATTCTGTCAAGGCTCCCGCCTAAAATAATTAGGTTTAAATCATCATAATTTTATATAGATGAAATGACCCTCTTATTTTTGGTAAGTATATGGGGGGAGGGGTATATATATTATATAGCTGAGTCAATTTTTTTGGTGGGGGGTCGTATATTAAATAATCTCTATAGATTATTTAAAGACATGTGACATATCTGCAACACCCCCATGCGAATATGTGACATATACATCACATCCAGGAAGATTCTTACAGAATCTATGAAGATTCTTACAGAATCTTTGGAGATAAAAAGAAATATCACCTTGCAAGGTTTTATTTTTTATATTTAGAGAGATCAAAGTGATCTCTAAAGATAAAAAATAATATTAGATATCAACCGACTAACTACCAAACCCTGACTGTTGCAGTAATGCAACAACTGATGAGATTCGAATAAACTTTGATGAAGTTCTTGACAGTCTATGATGAAACTAATTAATAATCTATCTAGTGAGTTCTTACGAACTAGCTAGATGATTAATTAAAACTTAATTGGAGCAACCTGATGACCAATATTCAATCCCTCAATTTCTATTTCTCCGAGCTAGACATGGAAGTATCTTCCTTCAATGGAGGTTATGACCTCCACAATACAATTACCGGAGACCACATCACAACTTGTGATGATCTATGTGAAGCTGAGTATTTTCTATCTGCCATCCGTCAAAACTAATTAATAATCTACTACTTAGCTTTCTTTGAAAGCAGTAGATGATTAATTAAATAACTGGAAAATGATTATGAAAATCCAAATGAATATGCGTTCTGACTATGGTCAGTACCGTTACTATCCAGCTTGTGACAAATCAAAGCTCTTAACAGAGCTTACAAATCAAAAGACGTTAACACCTGCCAATATGAGAACTATACAGAAACTCGGCATCGAAGTTGAAATGCTAAGTCACAAACTGTAAGGGTAATTAAATATATTCTGGTAGACTATCTTAGGATACCAGAATATTATTAATTATCTTTTAACCAACCGCCAACCGATAGGAGATTATCATGGCAAAACGTACCGAGAAGATTACCCAAGCTTTCCGCAAAACCCGTTGGGTTAAGTTGAAAGAAGGCTATGAAGTTTATAAACAAGCCGTCGAAGACGGCCTACCAATCCGAGTAGTTCACCCTTCCGGTTCTTTTAAAGTTATAAAGAACACCGAGAACCTTCCGAAGGAAGAAGGTCTTAGATTTAAAGCTGGGGAAGTCGAGGCGGTAGCCTAACCTCGGGTAATTAATAATCCCCTAGTAGACTATAAGGATACTAGGGGATGATTAATTATCTGAGACATTAATAACTTGATTAATGGAGATTATTATGACTATTCCAGATGATATGAACGTACCCTTAAATCGTAGAGATTTAAGTAAACCGGAGAATATTCGTTGGCTAGTTCGTAATCTAGCAGTCAAAAACAGGGAACATCCTAGCTTTAATAAAATAATCAAAGAGTTAATAAATAGGAGTAAATAATATTATGACTTTCCCAATTGTGGTATCGACAATACTATTTATTGTATTCGTGGGAATAGCATATATACTATACAAAGATATTAAAAAACTTTAGGGTTACGCTAGGCATACACTCAATATCTGAATACTTTTTAAATGGAGTTTAAAAATGAGTTTAGAGAAAGATGCGGAAAAATATGTGAAGGCTTTAAATAGTCCCGCAAATGGTTGGGGACAGTACATCATTAATGGTGAGCAGAGCCATGTATTCTTAGGTAAAATGTTTGAACAATATGGACAAGATGAAGTTAATAACTTTCTAGATAAGGATAATTAAGCATGTCCACACTATCCCCAGACCATAATGCTATTGTTAATAGCACTACTTTGTACCAGAAAAATATACATGAAGTTGATAGTTATCCACATAAAGTTATTAAAGCAAGCACCAATAAGAAGCTTGGCCGAAAAGTATTACGAGGTAAACTAAACGGCTATCCAATGTATACATTGACTTTAGTGGAAAGAGAGACTTGCACTAATGCTTGTGAGCATTGGGCTGATTGCTATGGGAACAATATGCCATTCGGTCATAGATTTAAAACTAAAGGACTAATGCCAAGGCTCAAGTTAGAGCTTGATGCTTTAGATAAAAAGCATCCCAATGGATACCTTGTTAGGCTGCACATTCTAGGGGACTTTTACAGTGTTCTATATGTAAAGTTTTGGGAAACCCAGCTACATAATAGACCGGCTTTAAATATCTATGGATATTCCCGTCATCACTATGGCTCTACTAATACCAGCAAACCATCAAGAAATATTGGACAAGCTTTGCTTGATCTGAGGGATAACATAGGCTTTGAAAGATTTGCTGTACGATTTAGCTCTCTGCCTTCCGATACCTTATCGGCCAATACAGAACACAACTCGACAGCTAATGCTATTACTTGTCTAGTACAAGTAGATAAGAGTGATAGTTGTGGTGACTGTACACTGTGCTGGACTACTAAAAAACCTATTACTTTTCTTGATCACTAATGCTTTAATAAGGAAAAATTATGGTTAAATTAAATCCTGCTTATATTATTACTGTTGTTTCTTGTTAGGAATATAAAACTATGACAAAATATACCGAATTAGAACTGAGAGAAGTCATGTTCTACATGGATTTTAAAACAGTTTTAGAGGCTAGGGAATATATGGAAAACAATGACGCTGAATTATCCATTCAAAACGAAACGGAATTTCGCCCCGGTAACATGTAACCACATACTTTTAAAGGGAATATAAAACTATGATAAATGTAATTATAAAAGCTACACTTTTAACTTTTCTTTTAGGAGCAGGTATATTATATTTCGATATGATCTTTAGCACTTCGAATACCCTGTTAACCAATATTAATTATTCTAAGTAGAGTTATCTTACGATACTTAGAATGATTAATATAAAGTATCTCAACCACATTGGAGTGAATACAATGTCTTTAACTACCATAATGCAACATGATGTTAAGTCTATTAATACAACGCAAAGAAATCATCAGGATTTTACAACAGTCTCTGTCCGTTTTGTAACGGAGGAAGGTGACGGCGGAGAAATTACTTTCTTTATAGATAATAAAGAAAATTTAGATAATATAGACCTAGCTCCTTCCGAGATTATAGTAGTAGACTAATGTCTATTTCAGTCTACGACTTTGTATTAATTAGAAAAGATGTCAGACAAAAACAAGGTCGCTGGACTATGGAAGATGACATCCGAATGGATATGCTAGAAGCTGGCTACAATCCGGCCAGCCGTCTAGACATAGAAGAATACTGGAAAGAAATATTTGGAGAAGATGAAAATGAAATATAAAATATTAATTATACTATGCGCTGCTTTTCTTGGAGGATGTGCCGCTCCGCCTATAGTTCTATTATCGGCTGGTGCTACCGCTGGAGTAAAAGGGGTGGTAGACGATATCGAACAAGATGTTAAAATTAAAAAGTTACAAAACAGAGCAGAACACCTTGAGAAAGCTATGAAATTTTACTTAACTACAATGGCATCAGAAAGAGATGAAAACCTATGTTATCTCTTAGATGCAGAATAAATAACTTAAACTAGGAGACTAAAATGTTTGATACCAATAGATTTTCTACATCATCTTTCGCCGCTTCACTTGCTCAAAAAGGGTATAATATGTTAGATCACCTCACCACCACTAATAATCGATCTATCTTTTTTAAAGTAAATGAGCAACAAGTTTCTGGACATTCTACAGGAACTGTAGCAGAGAAGTACAAGATGCTTTCCCGTGGCACCCCACCCTTGCAACCAGAAGAATGTTTATCGATAGTTAACAAAAACTATCGTGTGGTAGAAAATGAAGAGATTATTATGCCAATGCAAGAGCAGATGGTTAATCACTTTGATCCCTCTGTTTTAGCAGACATTCAAATAAAAGATCACATTGCTAAAAATGGTTCTGTATGCTTTGCGGAATACATTTTACCTAAAATGAAAGGTACTGTTGAAACAAAAACAGGACATAAAACAGAGGTTGGACTTAGATTTATTCTAAAAAATACCTTTGATGGATCGTCAAGTGTTGTGTTCTATGGTGGTGTTATTGACTTCTTCTGCACCAATGGTATGATCAGTGGTGAATATGATGTAACAAAGAAACGTCATACTAAAAACTTTAGTGTCGATGGCTTCCTTAGTGCATTTGATAGTGCTATTGCCCGTCATGGTTGGATGGTTGATAAGTATCAGAAGTGGGCTGACCAAGGGATAAATAATACTATGAAAGTCCAAGAGTTATTTCGTACTCTAACGAGTGGTAGTACCGACGAACCTAAAAAGAAAAATACTTTATCTGATAGATTGTTTGCTCAATATATAGATGAGACACATGAACGAGGCAGCAATGTATTCTCTTTAGTATCTGCTATGACCCACTATGGTAGTCATGGGGATGGTAGGTTTAACTTGCGTAAAAACTCTGGACCTGATACACTGTTTAAGCGTCAACAAAGTGTCAGTAAATGGATAAACTCTGAGGCTTTTGAAAACTTTCTTGAGGTAGCTGCATGAAAAGAAAAACTAAAACGATTTTTCAATTAACATTTATAACTGTTGCTATAATTTTAGCTGCAGTTGCATGTGGTAAAGAGGAGAGTGGGGTTATCCCACCTCCTTTACCTCCCTCTTTCTATAATAAACCTGATAAGGTTGTACCACCTGTACCACCTGTACCACCTGTAGTACCTGTAGAACGTACTGTATTTTGTTGTCAAATGGGTTTATGATTATGGATAAAGTAACTCCAACCCACACTAAAGATTGGTATATCAAATGGTTAGCTAGTATTATACTGATCTTTGGTATGATTCTTAGTAGTAACAATATATATCCTGAGAATATTATTGCTCAAGCAACAGGAGCATTCGGCTGGCTAGTTGTCGGCCTACTATGGCACGATAGAGCAATAATAATTATTAATGCAATAGCATTTGCCATACTGTTTAGTGGTATAGTACAGTATTACATGAGGAGTGGGTAAATGGACGTTATAACACACACCCTACTAGCTGTTATGGCTATGGGAGCATGCTATTGGTGGGGGCGATACCTTTCCAAGAATGAAATTTTTGAGGGCGTAGTTGGAACCATGTTGGATCGACTCGAAAAAGATGGGTTTATTCGCACTGCAGAGGGTGAAGACGGTGATATGGAACTGGTTCCTATCTCTGAAATAATTAAAGACGGTGACTCGGTTTAAATGGCTCAATTTAAGGCGGTTTTGGTCGAATGGGTTGATATTGTGACTCGCTCGGCAGCATGGGAAAGTCCTGCAAACTGCAAGACGGCGGCGATTACGTCTATTGGCTGGCTATGCTTCGAAAGCAAAACTCACATTGTCATAAGTCAAGGCTACGAGGCATCAGACCCTGATGGGGATGTACTATCGCCAGTATCGATCCCAAGGGGCTGCATAACATCCATTAAGACATTAAAAATTAAATAGCTTTATTGTATCCCTTGATAACAAATGAGAGGAAATGTAAAATGACAATAAACAAATATAGTTTTACAAATCATTCAGAAATACCAGGACATATACAAATCTATCTTCTGGATGTTGCAAATGCGGTGAGTATTGAGGAACTTGTAATAGATGATATTAATGATTTTATGAATGGTCTAGATACTTGGGAAACAGAACAAATTTTTCAAGAAAGTTCAAAGCATATTCATTAGTTGTTATGAAAGAGAATTGTTAGATGAGTAAGATAAAAAATTATATGATGGATATTCAAGAGTTCTGTGATGGATACTACTATGATGGTATGAATGATTTTCCCATTGATGAGGTAGTTGAAGATGCTGGTATATATTTTAAGAGCAACGAAGCAAAAAAGTATGCCCGACAATATTTAACAACACAGTTAGGAAAGTAAACCTTCTAGTGTATGGAATGAAAGTTAAATGAAAACATACAAAGTCTATGATAGTGCTATAGAAAAAGAACATTGTAATAATATAATTAAGTTTATAAAAGATTTAGATTTAAATAACTCAAAAATAAACGAGGGTGAGGGTGATGTTGTTAACGAAGAAAAGCGGCAATCCCAAACTGCTTTTTTAAATTCAAAAGAATTTGTAGATATTTTTAGTTTGTATACTGGCTTTGCTAAAGAAGAATGTATGTGGAATTATAATATAACTAATTATGATACACCTCAAGTAAGTATATATTCTAAGAATGATAAGTACACTTGGCACCATGACATGCTTCCTGATAGTGATGGACTTGTACGCAAGTTGAGTGTATGTATAACCTTAAATGATAATTTTAAGGGAGGAGACTTTCAGATACAGAAATTTGTTTCTCCAGTTGAGAAGAAAAGATTTACTACAGTAAAAGAGATGCGAAATGCAGGGAGCATTATTGTGTTTCCTTCTTTTATGTGGCATCAAATAACTCCAGTTAAGTACGGCGACAGATATTCTATTGTCTGTTGGTACAAAGGACCACAATTTATGTGAGGGATTATGTTACAGTCATTAAAAAATATTACTAAGGATATTAAATTAAAAGAAAAAGAGTTAAGTGGACGACCTGTTGGGATATTCTTATCATCAGCAAAGAGTTCGGAGCTATTTAACGAACTAAATAAAATAGATGAGCGGTTAGAACAGGACTTAATCTATTATAGAAAAACAATTATAGATATATTAGATGATGTTAATTCTATTAAGTTTTTAAATTTAAATCAGGAACGGTCCTTACATAAAGTAGCAACACAATTAAATGTTTTGTTTGACGAAATAACTGCATCGCAGGATTCATAAAATGGATGACTTAGATATTTTAAAAAGAAATGTACTTGAGTTGAATACACAATTATTTGGTGAACGTAACCCAACGATTACAGTCAAGACATACAAGACTAACACCTACGCCCATGAAGTTGAGATACTCGGACCAAGCAAAGTTATTTACTCGCCAGATAAACCATTATCGTGTGGTGCTAGGTTGTGGATTGAAACACATAGCGAGGTTGTGGCTGACGGACAGTCAGTTTAATTGTTGTGTGAGATAAAAATGTATGAATTAAAAGTAAAAACCGGAACATATAGATCAGATACTTTATTTTCATTAATGTGGGTTGTATTTTATCATAGGCTACATCATTGGAAAAAGGGTGAGGGGTTTGTAGATTAGAAATGGAAGTTGTCTTAGACATTGAGACTGATGGCTTAGATGCAACAGAAATATTCTGTATCGTAGCCAAGGAACGTGAGTCAGGTAAGATACATGTCTGGAAAGAGCAACAATGTTATGAAACATTTCCTTTGTTCGCAAAGCGTGTGTCTAAATTCATCATGCACAACGGCATATCTTTTGACGCCTATGTTCTTAACAACCTTACTTCAGTTGATATTGATATAGATCGTATTGAGGATACTCTAATCTTATCCCAGCTTACATCTCCTGTAAGAGATGGCGGTCATTCCCTGGAATCTTGGGGGCAAAGGTTAGGCTTCGATAAGATAGACTTCCATGACTTCTCTTGTCTCACTCAAGAGATGGTGGACTATTGTATTCGAGATGTAGAACTTACCGAGAGAGTTTACATTGCGCTTCAGACAGACGTGAAGTCTATTCGGAGACAGTGTATAGATTTAGAATACGAAGTTAGGAAGTTAGTTTCTCAACAAGAGAGGAACGGCTTCACCTTGGATATGCAAAAGGCTACTTGTCTTGTTGCTAAATTAAAAGATCAATCAGATCAAATTGAAAAAGATGTTACAGATATGTTCCCGCCTATACCTGTACTTGTCAGGGAAGTCATACCTAAAATTAAAAAAGATGGTAGCTTATCTACGGTTGGGCTAAGACACATAGAAGATATATCTACTGTGGGTGGTGTTCACTCTGCTATCGACTATCAAGAATTTAACCTGTCTTCCAGGCAACAGATAGTTAAAAGACTTTTATCTAAAGGTTGGAAGCCTAAGAAGTTTACAGAGAAAGGTCATCCGATTGTTGATGAGGGTGTGCTGAAGGATGTAGATTTACCTGAAGCAAAAAAGATAGCAGAGTTTCTCATGCTTCGTAAAAGGATAGCACAGATACAATCGTGGATAGATGCTGTTAAAGATGATGGAAAGGTACATGGACAAGTTCTTACGCTACGTGCAATCTCTGGAAGAATGGCGCATCATTCTCCGAATATGGCGCAGGTTCCAGCTAGTTACTCACCGTATGGTAAGGAATGCAGAGAATGCTGGACTGCTGGGGATTCACCTAGTCTTGTACTTGTTGGCTGTGATGCTTCTTCTTTGGAACTACGTGCGCTGGCACATTATTTAAACGATAGTAAGTTCACCAGTGATGTTGTTGATGGTGACATACACACCGCCAACCAACATGCGGCAGGGTTAGAGACACGCGATCAAGCTAAGACATTTATCTATGCGTTTATCTATGGTGCAGGGGCAGCTAAAATCGGCTCTGTGGTAGGCGGTACAGCACAAGATGGTCAGAGACTAATAGATACCTTCTTGTCTAACGTGCCAGCCTTGGCAACGCTTAGAGCGAAAGTAGATGCTGCCTCTAACAGAGGATATCTTATCGGTTTGGATGGTAGGAAACTCATGGTGAGGAACAAACACTCGGCAGTAAATCTTTTAGTACAAGGTGCGGGTGCAGTAATATGTAAGCAATGGTTAGTTGACATACATGATTCACTCTCCTACACTGAAATGAAGGCGCGTCTTGTTGCGTCAATACATGATGAATACCAACATGAAATTAATAAAGATCAGGCTGAAGAATTTGGAGAGCTAACCAAATTGGCTATGAGAAAAACTCAAGAAAGGTTAGGTATCAAATGCCCACTGGACAGCGAATACAAAGTCGGCCACAACTGGTCACTGACGCATTAATAACTTTAACAACTGCAGAGTTAAGGACCAGTGCGTTCATTGGTAAGTCGCGTAATAAAAAGAGTAGAGGTGCTGGGGTATTTGATAGCTCTGTTGCAGATACTAACATGATAGATATCATAGGCGCAGAGGCTGAGTTAGCTTTTGCAAAACTATGCAACTTATATCCGACAGACTTTATGATACTCGGCCCGCATTCAAAAGCTAAAGGGACTGATGATGGTGATCTAAATATAGATGGTGTTTGTGTTGATGTTAAAACCACAACCCATGAGAATGGGATGTTGCTCTGCACTTCAAAACACCTTTCTGGTATAGATTTATTTGCTTTAATAATAAAGAAAGGAGAAGACACGTTTCAATTAAAAGGCTTCATGCTTGCGACTGAACTTATAGCTGAAGATAGGTTTGGTAGAGCGGAAGGTAAACTTAAAAGACCTGCATATGTGGCTAAACAAGATGAACTATATTGTTATAAAACTGCTATGCAAAAGTTAAAAAAAATATCTTGACACTATAAAATTATACCTGTATTTTATAAACTCAACTATCAAACTAAGTAGTTAGACTTAGTAAATTGTAAAGGAGAATGTACTATGGATGCTCATATTATTTCTGGTAAAGCTTACTGGGCAAGCGTTGTTAAACCAAACACAACTTACGAAGGTGCATGGCAAGTTGATGTTTGCCTTGATGAGGACAATAAAAGTATGGTCGAAAGTCTTGGTCTTACTGTTCAGAACAAAGGCGATGAGAAAGGTGACTTTGTAAAAATTAAGCGTAAGGTAAACAAGCTTGATGGTTCACAACGCACTGCTCCTATTGTTAAAGATTCTAATAATAACGATTGGGATGATAGGCTTATCGGAAATGGTAGTCTGGTCAATGTTAAATTTTCTACTTATGATTGGAACTACAACAATAAAAAAGGTAAAGCCTCTTTTCTTCTTGCTGTTCAGGTAGTTGACTTAGTTCCCTACGGTGGCGGTGGTTCAGAATTTGAACCTGTTAAAGATGGCTTCGTAGTTGGTGGTGGTGAGGCTGTTCAAGAAGCTCCTTTCTAGAACAGATCACAATAAGGGGTTGCCTCTCTGGGTAAAATGCGGCAACTAAGTTAGTAGTGCGGGAGGGAGACTAACACTTTTAAGGAAATAACTATGTCAAAACATGCTTTGATTACAGGACTTACTGGACAAGATGGCTCTTATCTAGCTGAATTACTCCTATCAAAAAACTATCATGTTCATGGTTTGGTCAGGCGTAGCTCAACACCTAACACAAAAAATATAGAACATATTCTAGACAACGCCAACATCTCCATACATGTAGGAGACATGACTGATAGCGCTGGTTTAACCAAGATAGTAAACAACATCAAACCTGTTGAAGTCTATAACCTAGCTGCACAAAGCCATGTAAAAATATCTTTCGATACTCCTGTATGTACGGGAGACATAAACGCTCTTGGTTCAATGCGTTTGCTTGAGGCATGTAGGAATATAAAAGATTGTCCTCAACCAAAGTTTTATCAAGCTTCATCTAGCGAGTTGTTTGGAAAGATACAGGAGCCAATTCAAAATGAAACAACTCCAATGTATCCTCGCTCACCATATGGCGTAGCAAAACACTATGCTTACTGGGCAGTAAAAAATTATCGAGAAGCCTACAACATGTTTGCTTGTAACGGCATCCTGTTCAACCATGAAAGTCCTAGACGGGGAGAAGAGTTTGTCACTAGAAAAGTAACTAAGTATGTGGCTAACTGGCATCCAAATTCTAAACCACTTGAGTTAGGAAACCTTTCTAGTCTGCGAGATTGGGGACATGCTAAAGATTATGTTAAGGGCATGTGGCTTATGCTACAAGCGCCAGAGGCTGACGACTATGTGTTAGCTACAGGTAAGAAGAACAGTGTTCGCGAACTGGTAGAAAGTTGTTTCTTGATAGCTTGTAATAGGACTGTTGTCTGGGAAGGAGAAGGGGTTGATGAGAAGGGGTATGTTTTTTTCACTGATGTATACAACAAACCTCAAAAACATTTAGTGGTTGTAGTTAATCCTGATTTTTATAGGCCGTCTGAAGTAGATGTTCTATGTGGAGATTCCACCAAGGCTAAGACAAAATTAAAATGGACTTGTGATTATACTTTTATATCTCTAATAAAAGAGATGTTACTAGCAGATAAACCAGAAAAAGATTGGTTTACAAACGGAGGTGAATTACCTAATGGTTACTGAAATTAACTGGCCTTTAGCCCATGACACTTGGGACAATAAAGAACGAGATGCAATGCATGAAGTTATTGCTTCTGGTAGATTTACTTTCGGAGAAAAAGTAAAAAAGTTTGAGGATGAATTTTGTGAGTACTTTGGATTTCCTTACGCTGTTCAAGTTAACAGTGGTGGCAGCGCTAACCTTTTAATGGTGGCTGCTGCTGTTGAAAGAGGATGGATATCCAAGGGAGATAAAGTTATTGTACCTGCCGTTGGTTGGAGTACATCTTACTTCCCGTTTATTCAGTACGGCATTGACTTAATTTTTGTAGATGTTGATAAAGATACTTGGAACATTAATGTAGATCAAATTGAGGACAACATAGAGGACGATGTAAAGGGTATCCTTGCTATCAATATTTTAGGTAATCCTTGTGACTTTAAAACACTCAACTCTCTGTGTAATAAATATGATTTAATATTGTTTGAAGACAACTGCGAGTCTATGGGTGCAAAGCAAGGAGACGCTTACTGTGGTGGGTTTGGTGATATAGGTACGTTCAGTACATTCTTCAGTCACCACATACAAACTATGGAAGGCGGTATGGTTGTCTGTAATGATCCTGAGACATATAACAAGCTGTTAAGTCTTAGGTCACATGGATGGACAAGAGGTACAAAGTACTACACAAACAATCCTTTTGAGTTTGTTACGCTAGGATATAATGTACGGCCAGGAGAATTGAACGGTGCTTTAGGTTCTGTCCAGCTAAATAAATTAGATGACATGAACAACCAAAGAATTAAAAACGCAGATACATTTATAAAATATTTTGATAACAAAGACTACTGTAGGATTCAAAAGGTGGAGGATAATAGTCTTTCCTCATGGTTTGGTTTTGGTCTTGTCTTTGATCGTAACTCGTTCAGGCAAAGAACAAAACAAATACTCGAAGAGTATTCTATTGATAACAGACCTATATGTACTGGTAATTTTTTCAATCAGCCTGTATGTAAAAAGTATTATAAGAACATTGAGAGAGGAGCAGTACTGGTCGAAGCGCGTAAACTTGATGACAATGGTTTGTTCTTAGGAAACAACCCTATGGATTTAGAGCCAGCTATAAAAAGCCTTAGTAAAATTTTAGACCACGAGTTTGGTGAGAAAAGTATTTCAAATTCAGGATCATTATAAATGACAAAAACTATAGATACTATTGTTGAAGATATCTACAACATTTTTGAATGTGCTGAAGAGGTTAAGGTAAAGAAAGAAGACTTAGATGAATTAGCAAAAGGTATAGTAGATGCTGTTACTGGCTCCATTAAAGAGAGAGAAAGATCAAGAGGTAATTTAAGGTTGTCTCTTATTGGTCACCCTGACAGAAAGATTTGGTACACTGTTAGAGATGGAGACAAGATTGGTAAGGAAAAGTTAAAGGGACAAGACAAAATAAAGTTCTTGTATGGCCATATCCTAGAGTGTCTTCTTGTCTTTCTCTCTCGTACTGCCGGTCATACAGTTACTGATGAACAGAAAACTGTTACTGTTAATGGGGTGGTCGGTCATCAAGATGCCATAGTTGATGATGTTCTTGTTGACTTCAAGAGTGCATCAAGTTATGGGTTTAAGAAATTTAAAGAAAATAAAATTCATTCAGATGATCCGTTTGGTTACATAGCACAAATATCTGCTTATGCTAAAGCAAATAACTTAGATAAGGCTGGTTTCGTAGTAATAGATAAATCATCAGGTGAACTTTGTTACTGTCCTGTTCATTCTATGGAGATGATAAATGCAGAAGAAAGGATTGAGTCTCTTAAACAGATTGTTAAATCTGATATTGCTCCCTCTCGCTGTTATAGCGATATTCCTGATGGTAAGTCTGGGAACCATAAGCTTCATATTGGTTGCGTCTATTGTTCTTTTAAGCATGTTTGTTGGTCTGATGCTAACGGGGGTGCGGGTCTTAAAAAATTCAATTACTCTACTGGTCCGAGGTACTTAACCAGGATAGGCCGCACGCCTGATGTAGAGGAAATACATGAAGAGATTTAGATCCAAGTCTGAAAAGAAAGCAAATGATTTTTTAAAGGACAAAAAGGTTTCGTTTAAATTTGAACCTTATTATGTTAAATATATGTGGATTGAAAATAAAAAGTATCTGCCTGATTTTGTTTTAGACAATGAAATTATTTTAGAAGTTAAAGGTAGGTTTACTTTAGATGACAGAAAGAAACATCTCTTTCTTAGAGAGAGTAATCCAGATTTGGACGTTAGATTTGTATTCGACAACCCTAATACTAGGCTTTATAAAGGGGCTAAATCAACCTATGCTAACTGGTGTAACAAGCAGGGGTTTTTATTTTGTAAACTATCTGATGGCATTCCTGAAGGGTGGATAAGTGGAAAAAAAAGAAACAAAAATTCTTCTGGAAATAGAAGAGATAATAAAAAAAAGAAAGGCTGATCCAGAACAGCTTCTGTTTATGAGTGTTATATTGCAAGCCATGCTTGACGCTACTAAACCGATAACGCCAAAGGAATCAGACGAAGCTATAGCAGCAAGGGAGACATCTATGTCTTGGTTCTTCTGCTCTGCGGGAGTGACTGCAGATGACTTTACGACTGTCTGTGACATAGCGGATGTTGATCCTGATTATGTACGATCATTCGCTCATAAAGTTATACGGTCAAAAGAGATTGACTTTGTGAGAAAAAGAATAAACACTGTCTTAACTTTTAATTAGGAAAAGACCCATGTACCAGTTTGACGAAGAACATTATTTAGAAGAGATACACCACTACGTTGATGAGACTTACAGCCAACACTATGCCCAAGGTAAATATCAAGCGACAGATGTAATTTTAGACGCAGGATATGGAGAAGGTTTCTGCATAGGTAACATACTGAAATACTGTAAGAGGTATGGGAAAAAAGCAGGTAGGAATAGAAAAGATTTGTTAAAGGTAATTCACTATGCAATAATTATGCTCCACATCCATGACCAAAAAGAGGAAGGAAGCTAATATATGTCACAGTTTCGCTCAAATGAAAATCCTATGTTCCGCTCTAAGTTTAGTGAAGATATCTTTAAACACAAATACGCACATACTGGATGCGAAACGTGGTCAAGTTTAGCCAGCGTTCTAGTGGAAGATGTTTGCCAAGACAAAATGAGCAAAGAAGATAAGACTGCTCTTGCTAATTACATTACAGAGTTAAAGTTTATTCCTGGTGGCAGATATTTGTATTACGCTGGACGCACTAATAAGTTTTTCAATAATTGTTACTTGCTCTGTGCTGAAGAAGATACGAGAGAAGATTGGTCTGACCTATCTTGGAAAGCTGAGTCGTGCCTTATGACGGGTGGTGGAATAGGGGTAGACTATTCTATATATAGAGAAGAAGGACGCATACTTGCTGGCACTGGAGGCTTGTCCTCTGGACCTATACCTAAGATGCAGATGTTGAACGAAATTGGCCGAAGGGTTATGCAAGGTGGTAGTCGGCGTTCAGCCATCTACGCTAGTCTTAATTGGAAACATGCTGACGTAAGTAAATTTTTAGAATGTAAGAACTGGTATGAAATGCCAGTAGGAAACACAGATTTTTCTCTTGGTCAGATTAAAGAACAAGATTTTAATTTCCCTGCTCCTTTAGACATGACAAACATAAGTGTTAACTATGATACTGATTGGCTGTTAAACTATTGGAATACCGGAGATGTAGGAGAAATATTTAAAAAGAATGTTGCTCAAGCACTAAAGACTGCTGAACCAGGATTTAGTTTCAACTTCTTTGAGAAAGAAAACGAAACATTACGCAATGCTTGTACGGAAGTTACTGCTAACAATTGCTTTGCGGCTGACGGTGGTGACGATAGTGATGTTTGTAACCTTGGTTCTTTAAATCTAGGCCGGATAGAAACCCTACAAGAACTAAACGATATCACTGAACTAGCGACTAAGTTTTTATTGTGCGGAACGCTAAGAGCAAAGCTGCCTTACGATAAGGTTTATAAAGTAAGGGAGAAAAATCGTAGGCTTGGCCTTGGTTTAATGGGTATCCATGAGTGGCTTATCAAGCGCGGTTACAAGTATGAGGTGACAGAAGAACTTCATCAGTGGCTCTCGGTCTATAAAGGAAAGAGCGATTCAATATCTAAAGAGACTGCGGATAAGTTCAATATCAGCCGTCCTGTAGCTAACCGTGCCATCGCTCCTACTGGATCAATAGGCATATTGGCTGGCACAAGCACAGGCGTAGAACCTATATTTGCTGTATCTTATAAGCGCAGATACTTAAAAGGTGGCACACGTTGGCACTATCAATATGTAGTAGATAGCGCAGCACAAGAACTTATTGATTTATACGGTACTGATCCTAGCGATATTGAGTCTGCTTTAGACTTAGCAGACGACTACAAGCGTAGGATAAAGTTTCAGGCTGACGTTCAAGATTATGTAGACATGTCTATTTCTTCTACAATTAATCTACCATCTTGGGGTAGTAAGACTAACAACGAGGATACTGTAGAAGAATTTACAAACACTCTCGCATCCTATGCTCATAGATTAAGAGGCTTCACTGTATATCCTGACTCATGTCGTGGAGGACAGCCCCTAACAAACGTACCTTACTCTGAAGCTGTAGATAAATTAGGCGAAGAGTTTGAAGAGGGTGTAGAAACACATGATATTTGTGACATTACAGGTCATGGGGGTAGTTGTGGGGTATAAATGTTAACTCACTATTGCTTCAAGGAAGTTCTACCAAAGGAATTTTGTGATGGTATGCTTACTGTTGCAAGAGAATTAGATTCTAAAGAGGCAGAAGTTTCTAAAGAAGGCGACGATGTAGTATTATCAGAGATAAGAAACAACAGAGTTGCTTGGTTAGCTAATGACGAATTGTCTGAGATACTAGAATTATATGTAGACATAGCTAATGAAAAAGCTGGCTGGGGTTTTAGTTTAACTTCTTTTGAAGTACCTCAAATATCTTTTTATGGTAAAGGTCAGTTCTATGATTGGCATGTAGATACAGGAGTAGAAAAACAAAGCGATCCTTACTTTAGAAAATTAGCTATCTCTGTAACACTCAACGATGATTTTAAAGGGGGTGATTTCCAAGTGCAAAATTTTGTTCATCCTCAAGCACCTAATAGATTTAAAACTATAAAAGAAATGAGGAGACAAGGAAGTATTGTTGTCTTCCCTTCTTTTATTTTTCACAGAGTAACTAAAGTCAAAGAAGGAGAAAGGTCTGCTATGACCTGTTGGTTCAGAGGTGAAAAATTTTCTTGACTATAGTTTCTTTTTGTAGTAATCTTTTTACAGCATGACATAATGTGTGCTATATAACCTTGCTTAACAGGAGAATACTATGAATACAATACTACAAACTGAAAATGTTCAGAATCTATTAAAGAACTTTAGCCTTGGGTTTGAAGATCACCCATCTTCACCAATGATATCTTTCCACAGAGACAATGCAACTACTTTTCCTTTTCACGATATTAATAAGGACGGAGAGGATGGCTATGTTTTAGAGATTGCTTTAGCTGGGTATGCAAAAAAAGACATAACAGTAGAAGAAAGAGATGGTTTCTTAACTGTTGCTTCTAGTGATTTTTATAACAATAAAGAAGCTACAGAAGAAATTCTAGACTCTATTGTAGTAAGAAATATCTCAAAAAGAAAATTTAAAAGAACATTCGCTTTAAACCCTAACTATGTTGTAGCTGCTGCCGAAATGGTGGACGGCTTACTAAAAGTTAGGTTGAAAATGAAAGCAGATGACCAACATAAAAAAGTAATTCCAATAAAATAGGTAGCATAGGGGCGGGGTATTGTCTTCACCCCCTATCACATAAAGATGTTAGATAAACCATACAAGATATATGTAGGGTATGACGAAAAAGAAAAGACTTACTTTGATGTTCTGTCCTACAGCATAAGAAAAAATACAAACCATCCCGTAGATATAATCCCACTAAAGCAAAATGCACTACGAAGAGCAGGTCTTTACTTTAGAGGAAAAGAAATAAACGAAGACAATCAATTTGTAGATTGTTTTGATGGTAAACCTTTCTCAACTGAATTTAGTTTCACTAGGTTTTTAGTTCCTTTCTTAAATCAATTTGAAGGGTACGCTTTATTTATGGACTGCGATATGTTTGTGAAGACAGACATATCTGAATTGTTTGATGAGTATTGTAATCCTTCCTTTGCTGTTAGTTGTGTGAAACATGATCACGTTACCGACGGTGGTTTAAAAATGGACAACCGTGTTCAGTCTAATTATCAGAGAAAGAACTGGTCTAGTTTTGTTATGTGGAACTGTGGACATGAAGCACTAAAAGATTTTACTGTCCATGATGTAAACACAAGGAATGGTTCTTGGTTACATAGGTTTGCTTTTCTTGAGAGGGAGTATGAGAATAATCTTATAGGGTCTATACCTCAAGAGTGGAACTGGTTAGATGGACATTCCCCTGCTAACTCAAAACCTAAGTGTGTCCACTTTACTACAGGCGGCCCGATATACAGCAACTGGGATGGTCGAAGAACCATAGATAATAAATATGCTATGGAGTGGTCAGAATTATATTCAGAAATGGTTAAAGTAAATGGTTAGATTTGTAACATCCTTTTCAGGTAAACACTACGACATATATGCAAAAAAAATGTTGGAGTCTGTCGTTGAACACTGGGCAGATGACTTAAAACTTATTGTTTATTATGACACTGTAACTGAAGAACAGAAGAAAGACTTTCCTAAGTCACCTATTATTGAATACAGAGACTTAGATGAGGTTGAAGACAGAGCTATCTTCTTAGATAAGATGAAAGGCTGTGATGGTACATCTAACGGTCAGATGCCTTACAACTTTCGTATGGATGCTCTACGCTTCTGTCACAAAGTATACGCTCTCACAGACTACTTTCTTGAGGTATCAGAGAACGAAGCCAAGGGTGGCTGGCTTATATGGATGGACGCAGATGTACTGACCACATCCCCTTTGTCTGAAGAAATTTTGTTCCAGGCTTTTCCTAAAGATTCAGAGTTAATACATTTAGGAAGAACAGATATTGATTTTAGTGAGACAGGGTTTATTGGTTTTAATCTAGATACAATGCACAGTCATTACTTCTTAGCTGACATAAGAGGATGCTACGATATAGGCGAAGTGTTGGCCTATCGAGAGTGGACTGATGCTTTTATTATGACTAGGTTCATTAAGATATATGCAGCGCATGGCATGAAGGTTCATAATTTAAGTGAAGGTGCTTCTGGTCTAGCTGTTTTCCCTCAGTCTAAGCTAGCTGACTTTATGATTCACTACAAAGGTAATTTAAAAAACACTATAGATGACGACACCGTTACTCCTGATGTAAGTCTACCTCGTTATCATCAGTTAGCTGTTCTTATCAGAGAGTATAAACCTAAAAGAATTGTAGAGGTAGGGACTTGGAATGGAGGCAGAGCTATAGAAATGGCCTTGGCTGCTTTCGAGAACAGTAAGCGAGTACACTATACTGGTTTTGACTTATTTGAAGACGCAACCTTTGAGATAGATCGTAAGGAACAAAACGTCAAACCTCATAATAATTTTGATGCAGTAAAGAAACGTCTTGAAGACTTTGCTGGTAAGATGAAAGAGGATAAGAAGACGTTCACCTTTACTTTATTAAAAGGTGATTCAAAAGAAACTATGCCTAAGGCAAAGAAAGAGTTAAAGAAGGCTGACTTTGCTTTTATAGATGGTGGTCATAGTGAAGAAACTATTTTATCTGATTATGAAAATTTAATACATGTTCCTGTAGTAGTCTTAGATGATTACTATAGTAAGGATATAGATGATAAAATTCCTGGTGATGATTTTCTAGGAACTAACCGTCTTGTAGAATCAATGGAGAAGACAAGGATATTTGTCTTGCCTTCTCAAGATAGAGTGAAGGATGGTGGTACTGTTCACTTGGCCGTTAGGTTAAAAACAGATGACCTTCCTAACCTACCTAAAGAATTAAGTAGAACACCTATTATAATTCAACCTAAAGATTGCGTACCTAAAGACGATATACTGGACAACATAAACGATAACGTAGAGTTAATAAAAGATTGGGACTTTGTTCAAAACTGTGACGTTAATAATGAACATGTAATTGTAGCATCCGCTGGTCCTTCTATGGACTTTGAAGAATTAAAAGCTGTTCAGAAAAAATATGATGCTAAAATAGTGTGTGTGAAACATAGTTATCCTTTACTCTTGGAGGCTGGTATTCAGCCTTGGGCGTGTGTTATACTTGACCCTCGCCCAATAACTGGTACTAGTACACACGGTGTTGTGCGAACAGAGTTGTTTAAAGAGATTGATCCAGTTACTAAATTCTTTATTGCGTCTATGACTGACCCTAGTGTTACTAAGTTCATACTGGATAAGACAAAGAATGTATATGGGTGGCACGCTTTCTCTCAAGCTGTTGCTGATATAGTAAGCGGTAAGATTGAGATAGACTATAATTTAAAAATAGACAAGGAAAACGCTACGTTTGTTAGCGGTGGTACATGTGCGGCAATGCGGTCAATTGGTATGATGCACATATTTGGATTTAGGAACTTCCATCTGTTTGGTTTTGATTGTTCAATAGAAGGTCTTTCTGATGAACAGAAAAAAGAGAAACTAGATGATGGTGTAAGACCTAAATATATGCCAGTAGAAATAAGCGACTGTCATTTCTGGACTACTGGCGAACTTCTTGCAATGGCACAAGATTGTGAGAAGTTATTTGATAATCCTCAAGTTGAAATGATGGTCAATTTTTATGGAGAGAATACATTAGTATCTGAGGTTTACAAACTTTCTAAGAGAAGTAATCCAACACACTACACTAAATATATAGAAGAGAAACAAGCAACCTAAGAAAGGATTTAATATGCTTCAAACTATCCTAGACAACAGTGATGTAATTTTAAGTACGTTAACAGGTGTCGTTACCATAGCTAGTATTATTGTAGCTGGTACACGAACACCCTCCCCTGATACTATTATGGGCAAGATTTATAAAGCAGTGGAATTTTTGGCTATAACGGTAGGTAAAGCTAAAGAAAAAGGTTAAAAATAAAATGCCTGTAATATCTTCTATTGTATCCTCAGTTGTTAGTATCTTCACTAAAATACTACCTCTTTTATTTGCATATAAAGCAGGTAAGAATAGTGCAGAGAAAAAAGAACTTGAGGATGCAATAGAAAAGAATAGGAAGAGAGATAAAGTTGAAGAAGATATTGAGCGTCTGTCTAATGACTCTGTTGTTAGCAAGCTGCGTAACCGTTGGGGGAGGAAAGACTTACTGTAGTTGGGTAAAGCCTATCCTTATTTCTGACAATGATAAACTTTCTAACGGAACAGCAAGGCGCATACTTGCTCACAATGAAACATGGGATAAGTTCTGTAATTAATTATGACTGAATTAAAGATAAGACAGGAGAAGTTCTGTCAAGCATATGTCCTCTATCGCAACGCAACAGAGTCAGCCAAGATAGCTGGCTACTCTGAAGGTTCTGCACATACGCAGGGTCATAGACTTATGCAGCGAGGAGACATTAAAGAAAGAATAGAAGAATTAGAGAAAGAAGTAGAGACACGCATTGATGTTGTCTCTGAAATAGAAAATCAATATACCTACGCAAAGAACAACGGACATACAAACAGCGCCATCAAAGCACTAGAGGTGTTGTCTCGCATACGTTCTGGTAAGGAAGACGAAGCTCCTAAGAACGTAGCTGAAATAGAAGACGACATAGTTAAGTATCTTGAAATCTTAGGCGAGAAAGAAACATCAAAACTTTTTTTAAAATGTGATTTCTTTGCTGACGAAGAACAAGAAGAAGACCTTGATGAGGCAGAACACATAAGAAAAAAGATAGAATCTGTTCCCAAAAGGAATGTTAGGAAAGAATACCTGGAATCCAGGGAAGGCCATGTACTAAAATAGCCTAAATCCTTTGTGCGCCTGATAATCAAACACACATAAAGTTAGCTTATATTCTGGTGGCATGGCAGCAGGGATATTACTTACCTGCACTGTACGGCTAATTTTAAGCCTTATTTTTTAATCTGAGTCTCTTCAACAGCGGGATGTCGTCCATTGTGCATTTTTTGTAATGCCAATATTTCATACTCTGTTTTTTTTAATCTTTCAGAGACTGCGCCTCTCCATTTATTCTGATCTTCAAGATTACCAGGACTTAGAATATCTGTAAGAACCTTAATCTGACTTCTTAAAACAGACACAGTATTCTCTGCTGTATCTAGTTCTCTGTTTAATTCATCTACATAAGCTTTTATTTCAGTTTGGTTAGCTTTTAATGTAGATACCTGTGATCTTACTAATGCCCACGCACCAGACAAAGAAGCTATGACGGCTCCAATCTGGAACAGAAATTCTGTGTCCATCTCCATTACATATTACCTGTAGGACTTTGAATTTGTAACAGGGGAGTACCTTTGGCACCGTCTAGTCTCCCTCGTATGTCTATTAAAAATTGAGGAGCAATCTTTCCTAATTGCTGGCTAAGTCTAGCCATAGCTTTTTGACTTAAAGAAGGAGGTTTGAAACTACCAACAAAGTTTGAACCAGGAATTTTTATCAGTGCTAAATTAATATCCTCCTTAAAAGGATACTTTCCTTTTTCAGATAACATCTCTCGTATTTTTCTATCTGTTATGTTATCTCTTATCCCTTCTTTATTTGTGTACTTTACTTTCTTAACATCATGCAAAAGAGAAGCAAGTTTTTGTTGGTTGCTATAAGAATTTAGTAACGACCTATCTATTTCTTCTAGTACAGCTTGCTTGTCTTCTGACGTTAAAGATGCTCCAGTATTATAAACCTTATTGAGTACTCTATTAATTTCTTTATTAGAGTTATTAATTGAACGAGATAATTTACCTACTTTATATTGCAAAGATTTATCAAGACTAAAAGTAATTTTTCTTTGGCCTAAAAATCTAGCTGCCTTATCAGAAGGCCGTAATGGAAATCCTGAAGAACTTCTACCTACTTCAAATTTACCATCTTTAGGCACTCCCTCACTTAATTTTTCTTCACTTTCCATAGCTTCTACATATTTATAGATTGCTTTTGCTGTTCCCATTTCTGGTAGAAGTTCTTTACCAATATTTATAATATTTTCAGAAAGAGTATTATCTTCACTTGTTATATCTCTTCCTGTCTTAAAATCTTTGCCAGTTAAAACATTTAATAATTTTTCTGTTCCTAAAGACAACGAAGTAAAAGAGCCAAACACTTCAGCTAAATTGTCACCAAACTGTTCTATGCTATCTGGAGTAAGTTGTCCTGAGAAAATTAAGTTATCTGTAGCGCGACCAACTTTAATTATAGCTTCTTGAGGATTGACGGCACCTGTATTGAAGAATTTTGTTTCTATCTTTCCTGTACGAGGATTTTCTTCCATAGGTGAAACAAACTCTCTGCTAGAATTTATATCATAAGGGTTACTTAATTTATTTATAATACTCTCATCATCATTAGATATTAAATTCTCAGCTTTATTAGCAAGAAGTTCACTATAGCCAGCATAAGCTACTGCACTAAAAGCAGCTAGTCTCTTCCCTCCTATTTTTGCTAACTCCATATTACCTGTTCTAAGTCCTGTCGTAAAATCTCTTAACGCAATAACTGGTACGTTCTTAGCTACACGAAAAGACTCGGCAAGGAAAGAAGGAAAAACACCTATGAGAGGAACATCTTGTTGAGCAACTTTAAGAAGTCTAGGTATTCTAGAATATGTAGGTAAAGTATCTAAGACAACATCTCTAGCAAGTTTTTCTACTTCATCTATAGAAGCTTTAGGAAAAGCTTTAGAATATTTATCTAATTCAGAATAATAATTAAGAACCTTAAAATAAGTATCTTCTCCTCTATACAACTTTTTAAAAGGTTCTACTACTTTGTCTATAGGCTTCAGTAAATATTTTTTTATAAAAGACAAAGCACCATCATCAGAATCTTTTATAACATTCTTAAATGTCTGCTCTAGAAATTCTGCCGTAACACTATTATCTAATAGGCCATACTCTTGTAATTTTTTTAATTCTTCTTTTGATGCTTTAATAGATGTCTCTGATTCTCCTAAAAGTCTTTTTATCTTAGGAGTTGATTTATATAAATCTGGTACAGACTTAAAAGCTTTAATAAAGTTACCATTAGCAATAGTAAAAATTACATTACCTTTGAAGTTTATAACATGCGTTGGTTGAGATAAGACAGTAGCACCAGCAGAATTAAGATAGTTATAAAATTTAATCCCTTTAAAAATATTATTTGTAGCACCCTCTGGATTAAGACCTGCTTCTAAAGTTTTTTTATACGATTTAGTTGTGTATATCTCGGCTAATGGATTAGCTTTAGGACCAAGTTTAGTTATATAACTACTAGCAAGACTTCCTAAATTATCTACATAACTTGCTTTAGTATCTCTTGCAGAACTAAATAATTTTTGACCATAGGTTGAATCAGCAATATCTTTAATATCATTAACAAATTTAAACTCTGTTAAAATATCAGCTTGCTTTTTAATTGTTTGCTCAGTAACTGTTAATGGATCAGTAGTTGCTTTGAGAAAGTTTTTTACTGGTATAGGAATATCTACACGCTTACTTAATATCTTTCCAAAATTTGGATTACTATATTTCGTGTCTAATTTTTTATTTACATCTACCAGTTGTTTAAAAAAATCTTCATCATTGTCCGTTAATTTTTGTACCAAGTCATATAAATTATCCTCTACCTCTACAGCTTTTTTTGCTGCGTCTGTAGTCTTAGATTGAGAACTTAAATATTTACGCATACCATCTAATACTTGAGATGCTTCTGCGTCATTGACCTTACCCTTAAATGTATCTTTTATTTTTTTCCTATAGGCAGGATTAGTAAATACTTCATAAGTAGTATTTGTATAAAGACCTAAATTTTTATCTAAGACTACATCTATGTTAGCAGCATCTGTGTACTTACCTATTTCTTTAGTATAGTCATCAATAATAACTCTAGTATTTTTAATTGCTTGTTGTGTAGTTTTAGGTAGAAGTTCTAAGGCTTCTTTCTGCCCTTCTCTAGCTGCCGCGAAAGCAGCATTGCCATAGCCATCTAACTTTTTTGTCTCAGCCGCAGTTCTCTTAGCAGGTTTTTTAGCGTAAATCTTTTTTATATTTCTGGGCATATCAGAAGGATCAGGTGATTTTCCTAATGCAGTTCTTATATTATAAATATCTTTATCAGCTAGTTCATCAATTGATTTATCGAAGTCTGCTTTTATTGCTCCTTCTAATTCTTTAGCTTGTTCTTTTGCTTGGCTTTTGCTTGCACGTAAACCAGAATCTTTATCGGCAAAAGCTTGGTATGTCTTTCTGTCCATACCCATACGAGAATTAAGCCATTTACCAAGAAACCCTGCTTCTTTAGCAACCTCACCTTTAGGTTCAATGAGCGTATCTATAGGCTGTTCTATTGTAACCTTCTGCTCATACTTACCAGTAGGACTTTGTGTTATCTTAGTTTCTTTAATTTTACCAGCATCTTCATCTATAACTGGTTTTATTACATCTTCATCTATAGCTTGTTTTTTATTCTTTAATGATTTGTATCCTCTAGCTGCAGCACCAATAATTTCAGCAGTAGCGCCAATACCTAAAGCTTCTAAAGTTTTCTTTCCTGCTTTAATAGCAAAGGAATCATCAGGATCAATAGCTAATGGTTCTAACCATTCTAATGAATCAGGAGCAGCCTCAACTATTGTATTGACTAATCCCTCGTCTTTGTTAGACAACAGTACATCTGAAGCAACAAACGCACTAAACTGACCAGATGCTTTTATACGATCAGCAGCTTTCTTACCTACAAATGGAGCAAGGTTAAGAGCATCTACTTTTTTTGATAGTGAGCGGCCTGGAATAGCAATAGTAAGTATTTCTGAACCAGCTTTTTCTAGACCAGTCTGGGCAGGATCAAATGTCTCTTGTAAAGCTTTGTAAAGT
>Ga0209337_1000048_pt1 | contig 106298 bp, 117 predicted proteins | sample LinPmetageLP53_FD_184044 | JGI IMG/M metagenome (GOLD analysis project Ga0209337, IMG submission 184044) | Marine viral communities from the Pacific Ocean - LP-53 (SPAdes) (version 2) | ecosystem: Environmental > Aquatic > Marine > Oceanic | place: Pacific Ocean | collected 2010-02-08
CGCGACTACCAAACTCATATGATATGCCGAGTGGATCTGAGCTGTTTCTTATTAAAGCTCCTTCGGGAATTGGCCCATTACGTTCACGGTTCTTGTTTACTAAGGTGCTCAAGTCATAAGGCTCCATGCCGGGCATGCTTTCATTCATAACCTTTGAAATCTCTTCCTTGATGATCTGCTTAAGTTGTGTTTTGCTGATTTTCATTTCATTATTCCTTTTATGTTGCTAATCCATTCATACTTAGTATCGCAATCAATCCGGGCACATTCTTTCGGACATAAACGCCAGAGAAAAGTGTCTCGCATCTACCGCCAACATAAGCAATCGCGGACTCAATATTCTTACTGATTTTTGGATCAGCCACCATCTCCTCCGACACAACCAGCACCAACGATCCTGCTGCAGCCTTACCCTTGGGGGGAGGACATGCAGAACGATTCATGCAGTTGTGAAGAATCACCGATCCAAGCTTAGCTGTATTTGGATCCTTAATCATGGTTGAGCCTAAGAAGGCACGACCGTCATTGCCCAAGCATGTTTCCAGATCTTTACTATCGAAAGATTGGATCGGTGAATCCTCGGTGGAGAGTTTTAACACTTGGGCAAGTGACTTAGCAAAAGTTGTGTTGGCGACAGGGTACATGCCAAGCATGCCGATTCTGCCGCGAAGTAGGCGTGTGGCTCGTTCATTGTCAAGAATGATGTGCGGGTGCTTGGCAACATCATTTGCTAGCGTCAGCGCATTACGAGCGATTGTGGGGTTAAGGTTTTCTTGTGCTGTTGGCCAAGAGACTATGTAAACGATCTTGCCGCTCGACTGCACAGAGCGCATGTAACGCTCAAAGACAGGGTGCAGAGCGGTAACACTACTACCGGTACCGCCACCACCGCCAGCAAGGACGAATAACCAATCAACTTTACCGAGTTTGATACGCAGGGCATCTTCAACAATCGCACCATTTTGACTTAAAACCTCTTTTCCATATTCTACATTCTTTCCAATTCCATCAGAATCGGGAATTAAAACGACGTGATCCTCTTCTACATTCTTTGGAATATCCTTTCCTGTTGAGTTTACGAGTAGCGTCTTATTGAAACCTAGTTCAATAAACGCATTCGCCATTTTGTTGCCTCCACCGCCGACACCGACAAAGCCTACGTTAATCGAAGAAGGCGCAGTATTCTCGGGGAGTAAATCTTCATCAGAGTATTCCATCTGTAATCCGAAGTCCTCTACCATACCAAAGTCTTCTGCTTCTACTGATTCGTGATAGCTGTCTTTTTCCTGCGCAAACGCGGGAGGTGGTTCTGCGGGAGGCAGAAAATCAAATTCGTTTTTATCGTCGTTTTCGTCTGACATTGTTTAATCTCCTACTCGATTCCAAATTTTTGCTTGCATTTATATTTCTTCATGCCCTCTTCGGCGCTCGTATAAGTCCAATGCGCGCTGGTATCGGTCTCGATGTTGCTCCAGGCCTTCCTCGAAGCTGCAGATAGCTGTTGACAATTTTCCTTGGTGGAGTTGGCGGCGAAATCTGCCTCGTTGGCTTTGGCATTCTTGCGCGCTAGGTGGCGTTCTTGGTTCGCCTTTTGTTTTGTCCCCATTGGTCCTGATGCAGTCATATCTTTTGCTTGAGCAGGCAGCGTAAACCTTTCGTCTAATACCGCCTCTAGCTCTTCTTTGATAATTTGTTTAAGTTGTCTCTTGGTTACCTTCATTTTGTAATCTCCTATTGATTTACTCTTGCGTATCCGTCTTTTTTATCTATCTCAATTTGCATATCAACACAGTCTTTGAGCGAATCAAGGTGCGAGATCAACAAAACATTCTTAAAATACACTTTAATTAGTTCCAAGATCCTAATAAAACCCTCCATATTTGTTTCATCTAAGGCAGTTCCTGGCTCATCGAGGGCGAAAAGATCAGATTTAGGCAACGAAGATACTCCCAACAAGGCCAAACGAATGGCTATGGCAGCCAAAGATTTCTCTGCTCCTGATGCCATTTCAATTGGGCGGGGTTCATGCCTTGGGTGCTTGATAAATATGTCAAATTTCTTTCCACTATCTTCGAAGAAGACTTCAAACTCGACAATATTGGCAAGGACTTTCGCGACTTCTTGGTTGATGACCGGTAGCTTCCGTTTAATAATATCATAAGCAATCCCAGATGTATGCATACAACGCATGTAAAGATCATAAGCTGAATATTCCTCCTGTAAATCTATGTATTCTTGTTTTTGATTTTCGATTGTCTCGACCTTTTGTTCGAGAGAGCCTACACTCTTATATAGTTCTAGCGTTTGCTCTCGGCACTCAGTACATTGCAGTCTTGCGGATGTAAGATTCTCTTCACAAACGCCCAGTTCTACATTTAGTTCTTCAAGGTTTTCGATCGCTTCTTTGTTCTCATCATATTCTTGCTTTTTGCTCTCCAACTCTTTCAGTTCATAGCCTATACGATCGATAGAGGACGTATTTCTTTCTATTGATAGGTTAATACTCGCAATATCATTTGCGATATCGTTTCTCTTCTCAACTATTAGTGTGTGTTGATCTATTTGTCTTGCGACTTCTACTGGCCCCAAGTCGTTGATGTCGCTCTCTATTTCCTTGATGTTCTTGGAGATATCGTCTCTATCGTTTTCAACATGTGATAAATTTGCGACAGCGACATTCGCATCACTGATAAATTTACATGTTGAAAACTGCGTTCCGCATGGAATATCATCAAGAAGATGTGATTTCTTTTCAATGTCATTGATCTCCGTGATTAATATGGCCAGGTTGTGTTCGTGTGTTTGCTTATCGCCTTCTAGCTTATTGATATTGTTCTGGGTTTCAGTAAGTGTATCAATATCTACACCCGCTATAAACTTCTCGACCTTCTCGTATAATCCGTTCTTCACTCCAAGATCTATTTCACTCTTTTTGTTCTCGCTGGTTAATGATTTCACTCTCGCTTGTTTCTGTTTGATATCTTTTCTTGTCGCGACGATGTCAATGATCTCCGCAGGTATTGACTCGATCATATCATTGAGCTTCACACATTCTGTTGTTAGTTGAATGATTTTCTGGTCTAACACCTCGCAAGTTCCCTCATGAACAAACAATGTTTGGCGCTTTGAATCCAATTCCTCAGTCGCTTCTTTCGCTTCTTCTTCATACTCACGTGACTCCAAGCGTTTTAGGGCGCCTTTAAGATCAGAACTGTCTTCCTTAGCCAGCTTAAACTTTTGCTCAAACACCTCTAAATCTAAGAACTTAGCAATGATTTCTTTACGCCGTGTCGAGCCTTCGTCAATAAATGCTAATGCTCCGTGTTGAGACGCTAGTGAAGACACCAAGAAGTCGTCAATGGTGCCGAAGTGCTTGCGGATGTTTGCGTCTGTTTGGGGCCGGCTGAGGCCGTTTAGTGAGCGGATTTCATCGGTGGTTTTATCAAGAACTTCGAAGTTCAGATCAGTCTTGGCTTCTTCAGTCACCTCACCTTTCAATTTCTTCGTGTATTTCTCGGCTGTTCTTTCGATCGTGTAGATATTATGGCCAACCTCAATTGTTACTTTTCCTCGGCACGAAGGCCGATTCTGGTTAATAACATTAACATTCTTCCTTTCATTTTTCGAGGTTGTATTAAAAACAGTCCAAAGCAGACCATCAACAATACTGCTCTTCCCAGAATAGTTCTTTCCAAAAATGCCCACGATCCCATTAAGTTTATCAAATGAAACACTATTATCTTCTCCGTAATTGAATAAGTTGTCGAACTCAAAATTAGATAGTTTCCAATTCACATTCCGAGATATCTCCTCTGTGTCCTCTACTTGCTTCTTATACTTTCTATTTAACTCATAAACCATTTCTATCGTTGATGCGTCGGCTTGATAGTCTTTTAGATATTCATCCATCAATTCTTCTTGGACATCAATATCTCGCAAGTTTTCTGTCTTTAGTGTGTCTGTGATATCCTCAACATTTCCACGCTCTCCCGCCGCTCTGTTTAAGAAAGTGACTACCTCCGGTTTAAAGCGATGCTTCGCAATATCAATTGCTCGCTTCATCGTACTAAGTGGCAAGTTGTTATTACTCACCAAACGCAAACGTGCGCCCTTTGGAGGATCTGCTCGGCGGGGCATTTTGCCCTTTGGAGTTAGCTGAATAGTGATGAACGGTTTCGGGTTTTCAACCTGATGATGCTTACACGTGAATGTATCTTTATCTTCAATCTCCCATAATAGGAAACCCTTATCTGGAGTCTCCCCGTGGTTCTGTTGAATCAGCGAACCAGGATAAGCGCACTTGCCGTCGTTATCAATCTTCTGGTGTGTCTTGTGAATGTCACCTAACAAACCATAATCATATTTGGCAAGTGTGTCTATGTCGATGTCACCGTGAGTCATCACCCAACCGGTGTCAGTCGTTGAACCCGCGATAGATCCATGATAGAGTGCGATATTTACGCGGTCATCTGGTAGTGTCTCGGGCCAGTTCTCTGGATCAACAATAGAAAGCACACGCAGGTCGATGCCGTCTGCGACTTCAATGGTTTCTGTATTTTTGATGAAATGTAAGTTTGGGTGTTTTAAGTTCTCGACGATCGGCGTGATAGCATCTAGCCTAGCACCGTTTTTCAAGTTCATATCGTGGTTTCCCAAGATCATATAATACGGAGCAATATCTGCCAACTTAGCAAACAACTCGCTCATCATGCGTATTGCTTCCGGAGATAAATCCAACTTAGTGTGGAAAGTGTCTCCGGTGTTGACAATAATATCTGGTTTTAACTCGCGTAACTTCTTGTATAATCGTTCGAATACTACGCGGTACTCTTTGTGGTACTTTAATTTCCGGACGTGAATGTCCGATACGTGTGCGATTTTAATGCTCACATACTCTCCTTATAAACAAACACCTCCACTAATAAATGATAGTAGAAGTGTTTAAATTAGCTTGCGATGTTACAAGCAACAATATAGCTTAATGTATTCACAACTAAAACAAATCCAACAAACATAGACATCAGAATACCAGACTCCATCAAAGTCACGTTACCTAATACTTTTTTGTCGAGAAAGGTTGAAACAGCATTCTTAAAGTTAAACATAATTGCTCCTTATACATTAAATATACTCCCTTATGGGAGAGATGTCAAGTACTTTCTCAAAGTTTCTTTCCATACACCTATGCCAGAATCTCCAAAAATATTCAAATCACTGTCGTTTTTTTCGGAGTTGCCGGCCCGGGCTTTGTTCTTTTGAATAACTTCATAGGCAACCGACCACTCTGGCGGCAACCACATATATTGTCCGGAGTCGTCGGCAAATGAAAATAGTTGTCCGTCTGAGTCATAAGCCCAAAATACTGCTTGGGTTTTTTCAGACGTCCCAATAAACTTCTCTAGTCTCTCTCGTCCGTCGGTATCCAGTAACCACGTTCGGACTATGGCCTCCCATGCTTTTTTTGTCATTCCAACAAATGGCATCCACTCTTCATCGGTCATGGTGTCTGCTGGTGTGTATACAAAGTCGTTTGTCCCTGTTGTCAAGGCTATAGCATTATCTGCAATGATTGGGGCGAGTTCTACACCGCGTTTCAGAAACTTTTGTTTTACGTTTTTGATACCCTCGGCATCATTTTTGTCAATGACAGAACCTTCTGATGTTGCGGCATCTCTAAAATGCTTAATATCTTCGACTGTACCAAAACGGTAGTCTTCGTATGCCTCCTTATCTTTCCTAAGTTGAGTTTTAATTTCTCTCTTCTGATCATCATGAGCGAATTCGGCCGTCAGCTGTGTTCCAAGAGCGCCGAGGGCGCCCAAAATCATGATAACTGTTTTCTTTTTTATGGATGGTAGTTCATCAAAATTTCTTAAAGCATTTTTAACTTTCGTACGAAATGTTTGACTGTTCTTCCATTTGCTTTCAATATCTTCATCACTTTCGAAAAGAACGCCATACAATTCTTCTTCTATAATCTCGTTAATGAAACGGACTTGTGCCTCTTCTATAATGATCTGTCGCAATCTGTGTTCTGTGATCTGCATTATACCTTTAAACCTTTCCTTGCCGGCCAGGTCATTTTAATATCCTGCTTCTTCAGCCGCGGGATCATACGGACCCCCATCGTCGATGCGTTCATCATTGTATTGGGGGAGTTCACGCTCGGCTGCTTGCTTGTGTTTATGCCACAACGCTGAAAAGACTTTACTTTCGAAATTTTTAAAATCTAGGGTAATGTTGCGATCGGTCGCATCTCCCCAGCTATTGATCTCAACTTCGGCCTCATCGGCAATGATTTGAGCGATACGCTTTTTATCGTCGGAGCTAAGCTTCGGCTCTTTATTGGGATCTCCAAAATCTATAATTCGTATTCCATCTTCCCAGGCAAACTGGGCTATCATCTGTGGGGTGATTTCTGATAGGGACTCTTGGCGGAGTTTAGCATTTGCCTCTATCTCTTCTTTAATGATCTCTTTTAATCTTGCTGTTGTAATTTTCATAAGTTCCCCTTAGACTGCTGATAACAAATTCAACAGTAAATAGTCGTCCCTATCGATAAAGGAAGCGTTATTCTTTCTTTCCCGGAAGACATCTTTTGGCATTGAACCTACATCTTCATAACCACTTACATCTATTTTATACATTTCAATATCATATTTAAGAAGCATCTGAATGATCCTGTTTTCTTTCTTTCTCGCGTCTGGGTCGAGGGCGATGTAAATGGGTGTGTCGTTGAGGACAATTTTGCGGATAAGATCGGAGTTCGATCTAAGTGTTGAGCCCAGAATGGGAACAGCATTTCCTGCGACCAGTGCATCAAAGACTCCTTCTACAATAGTTAGGTCTTCGTTCCAGTTAATAAATAGCTCATTAAATACAATGTCTTTTGATACGGGTGGGTTCTTATATTTATATGAGTCACCGTTATATGATCTCGCAATGAAATAGGAGCAGTCACCATCGTCGTCGAAAGACGGGATAATGATCCTGCTCCTATATTCGCCACCGAAACAATATCCGATCTTCCATTTGAGGATGTCGGCTTTACTTACTCCTCTTTTGTAGAGATATCGTAATGCGTAACTGGCTGTTGCTGGTTGGTGTTCTGAGCAGAGGGTTGTGAATTCTGGCGGGAGTTCCACTTTCTCTCGGCGTTCTTCCACGCCTCCCTCCATAAAGAGGTCAGCAAACCTTTCAATATCTTGACGCCCGAATATTGCGTCCCACGCCGCCAATTGGTTATGGCCGCTAAACCGACGCACAACACGCCTAATATTCCGACCGCGATAATCACAAATCCAGCATTTAAAAACATTTTTAACAATGTTAACTGAAAATTTACGTTTTCTATGATCACATGACGGGCACGCGAAAAGAAGTTCGGCGCCTTTGTTTGTGCTGTCTCCAAGCGTTTCATTAAGAATCTTCTTTGCGGCTTTGATATTCATGTTTCCTCACAATAAACATTATAACATATTCGAAACCGACTGTCAAGACGCTCTACAAAGCTTGAAGAGCTTCCACGATTTTAGCTTTGGTTGTTTTGGTGGTAACATCAAGATTGTTATCTTTTGCGATTTGCAACAATTCTGCTTTCTTCATCGTAGCACTCCAGCTTGATGCAGCTGTTGTTGTTTCGCTATTCTCCACCGACACCACCTCAATCTCAAAGGTTAGCTCTTTGCCAGCCAAAGGATGATTCATATCTAGAACTACCATATCATTTTCAAGTGCGTGGATCAGAGCCAGAAACGGACCTTGTGGGCCGTTACCTTGAACTGGTTGGCCAACTTGGAAGTTAAAATCCGGCCCGAAAGCATTTTTAGGTACTGGCTGAAGTGCTTTTGGATTTCTCTCTCCATAAGCATCCGCTGGGTTTATCGAAACTGTTTTTGTTTGGCCCGTAGTCATGCCAACACACGCTCCATCAAATCCGCGGATCATTTTTCCGGAACCGACCTTGAAATTTAATGGCGTCCCTCGCGTTCTAGAATTATCAAATTCTGTTCCATCGTTTAGTGTGCCTTTGTAATGCACGCTTACTGTATTTCCGTTTTTTATTTTCATTTTATCTCCTATATTTATAATGAAATTTTATCTAATATAACACAACCACTTCTGGGTGTCAAGTATTTTCTATCGTATAGCCGGCTTTTGCTATTATAATAGCGTCCGCCTTGTCGTATGAACCGGCAACCGGGTTGCCGTGTTTTGTGTATTCTACATTGAAGGCTGGCTCATGTTCTATAAGATGCGCTAAGACCACTTCCTTGGCTTTTTGGCCTCTCTTCACACTAATGCCCGCCTTCTTCCTTGCAGACGACGCAGAGATGTATTCTGGCTCAATCTCGAACAACTCATAAACAAGCCACGATACTATGCCATTAAACGCTGTCAAGGTTGCAATGACACTTGCGGATGAGCGGCCTTTAGCAAACATCATTAGTGGTTGTTCAATATAAATTTTATCTATCGGAAACTTTGCATCTCCCACAAAGGAGTCGTTGTCTAACTGATACATCTCATATAAATCTTCGATGTATTCTTTTATCTTTTCTGCTTTAGCAAAGGTGCCCTTATGTTTTCGCAGGTCACATGCACTATAGTGGAGGATTTCACCGTCACCCACCAAAGCAAAACCAGTTATACTGGTGGAGACGTCAATACCGAGGATCATTTTACGCCTTATATTTACGCCAACTATGGCGGCTTCTGTTTTGTAAATATTTTTTATTGTGCATTTGTGCGTACGCTTCTTGTTCGAACCTGATATTTCTATATGCAAGTTCTTTATCTCGAAACCTAATTAGACCTTTTAAATAATCCCAAACATACAACATATAAAAGAATACCACAAATAGTTCTTTTTGTTGAGCGATATGTATTGTTTCGTGATTTAAAATTTCATCTGATAACTTCTCACTACACAGAATGAAAGGGAACAGCGTTATTGCTCTTATATCGATAACAAATGATAAGAGCCTTGTTAGGCGGGGTGTAACCAGCACTATTGGATTCATTACAGATCCAATTTTATTTTAAATGTATAGTCTTGCTCTTCTTCTTTAAGGACCGGACTGGATAATGTAGCAACACCTATTAAATTTTTAGCAGCGTCATATACCGCTACTTTGGATATATACACTTGTCTCTTAAAAGAGGCGCTATAACTACTGTAGCTAGAACTAACTGTATTCTTGATTAACCTCTTTGAGTTCTCCTCATATACGTGTGAAGAAGTTTGTTGTAGTTGTTCTTGACCGTATTCTATAAACGTTGGGTTATTGGAGTAATTAACTTTGCCTTTATCAGCATGAGCATACATTGTAAGTACTTGTGTTTTTGTTGTTCCTTCGAACGATAATTCAAACGCAGCATTCGTAAATGTAATACTTCCACCACCACTATTTACTGTGCCCTCATTAACTCCATCATGAGCACCAGCACCCCAATAAATCCACTGTGGCTTTGATGCTGTATCTCCGGCTCTCAGATGTACATTGGCGTTGCTAAGATCCCACGAACCTGTCATCAGCAACAGCCCCTCATCATATAAAGCCACACCTGCTACATTTCCGATGTTTGCCGCATTAACATCGCCGACACCATCGTAGGTACCAGAAACTTGAATTAGCTCTCCGTTCTGTTTAGTGTCTCTTAGCTCTCCTATAAGAGAACCAGAAAAATACCACTTCAGCGATAAGCTTCCGGGCCTTATTCGTTGGCCGTAAAAGATAGAAGGAATATGAATAAGATTTAATGTTTGTTGGCTCTTATCTCCGTAAGATGAAGTTACTTTATAGTGTCGCGATCTAACTCCATATAAATTTAATTTGTTTTTTAAAGCCACGAAATATTGGTTATAAACTCCTGTGGTGCTGTCGTGTGGGGTCGTTATATAATCTCTACGTATAGAGGCGGTCATCGGATATATACCAGCTAATGTATCGCCAAAATCAAATTCATTGTTATATATTGATGATGCCTTGATTACTGTCTTGAAGCTAGCTTTTGAACCATCTTTTGTCAAATACGGATATATGGTCTGATTAAGCGTCGGTGCCGAGGGCGATATTGATTTAATACGATCGATGTTATATTCGTATAAACTAACATTTCCAAGTGGTGCTACAACACCAATTTGAACGTTAGTATCGCCAGCGACGGCATAATAGCTTAAGCGTTCGGGCCCAAACGATCCAGATTGCACTGGCTTATCGTTATAATACACGCGCGATTCATAGATAAAAAATGTGGTCTTAGGGTGAGCCACCAAAGCATTTCGAATGATATCGTTCGGGCCAAATTTTCTAAACATATGATTTTCTCTTTTTAGAAGGAATCAATAGTCCAATCTAACACGAAGAGTTAGCTCGTTACTCGGCGTCTTCTTAAGTGGCTCTGAAAGTTTGGCTACTGCTAACAGCTCGTTATTCGAGCTATAAAGACCAACTGTTGTTATATATGAGACTGATGGATCTCCCGAAGTGTTTTTAACTCTCAACTTGCTTCCGGTTATATACGTTGGGTTTGTACTGTAGTTGAATTTATTGTGTGGTACGCGGCAGAAGTAGATTGTTGAATTAATCTCGGTTGTGTTATTAAACGAGACGCTTTGAATTCGTTGCCTGAGAGCGTCACATGAAGCGCTGATTGCTCCGGTCATCATGGATTGTGTTACACTCCATGAATTGCCTTCGTATTTCCAGTAATCATCTAAATTCCCATTCGAAGAAGAGAAAATCGATGCCGTCAAAACCATGACGCCGGCTTGGTAGAATATGATTCCTTTTCCAATGCCTGTGTCTGTCGCACCAGCGCCGCCGGCGTCATACAAAACACCATAGTCTCCCCCAAGAGTGTTAAACGTTCCGGTATCATCCACCGAAGCTGAGGCGTCTGTCAAGGTTATTACTTTCGAGTTAGAGCCTGTATCAACAAATGCGCAGCCGGCATTACCGTCAGTGCCGCGCATCGCGCCGCGGCCAAGTTTAATCTCTACGGATCCTTTCTTGATTTGATCCTTGGTGAGCAATCGAGAAAAGTTAACAAAATACACCTCTTTCATTGAACCCGTAAGGTCTAAGACCAGATCACTTTCGAACACTCTGACCGTATTATCAGAACCCGTGTAGCCCAATAACAACTGCGAGAATTGATTATACATATTGATCTTTTTGCTGTTTTGCGTTGAGGCAGAATGCGATAGCGCAGAACTCTCGTCGTAGCCCATTGTTATATCAAATATATGGTTTGCTGAGGAACTTAAATATGGATAGTCATATACAGATTGAAACTGGCCATGAGTATAATTTTTAATATTGTTTTCTGTCGTAAATACACCATATGTTCCACTAACAATAGCACCTGTTACCGGCACCACCTCATGCAAGAAGGTTCTTGTGGTGGTTATATCCGTATTAGGATTTAGGGGTTCAAAACTTTTTATTGGCATTTCTTTTCTCCATTTATCATATTATGCTTTTTTAATTAACCTTAAACTAATTTGTTGGGTTGCGCCCGAGGACACTCCGGAAACATACACTGTTGTATCGATATAATCATATGTGTTACCATCTCCAAACAGGTCTTGTGAAGTTTTACCATGTCGACTAAAATCGTCGTTGGTGAGGCTCTTAGCATCAAAGTTTAATGCTGTCGCGCTGGCGCGGGGGCCATTCATCACTGATGTTGCCGTGTCTGCTCGGTTGTCGTTCTGTCTAAACACAACTTGATTTCTAATTGCTTTCACTGTGGCTATCCTATGGTTTGGAAGATTGCGATCCGTTCGGCCGGCAGCGGTGCGGGACATGTTAATTTGAATTTTTTCGCGGCCCTCAGTGCCACCATTACTAAATATACTTCCCCTAGCGGCCCCTAGTACGCTCGATAAGAATCTCGTGTCAATCGAAACAGATATTCCGGTGTCTGTTAGGTTGTTAGAATCCAGATAATTATTTCTGTTCTGCGTTGTGGCCGATATTTCTTTTGTATCTAATCCTATCTCGGAGATAATCTTTGTTCCAGTGTGGGCTCCGGATTGAAGTACATACTGACCTGCGTTTTCGCAGGAGCCTCCCAGGGCAGCAATGATGGCGTCTGCAGTGACTCCATCAGCAACAGACAAGTAGTAAAAACCGGATTCACTCTTGATAGCCGCGTTTGGCACTTTTTCGTTTGTTTTCATAACCGGCATATACATCAAGTTGGTGTTACCGTGGGACAAAAGGCCATAATTAATTCCAGCATTTGTCTCTGTGAAGGCCTCCAGTATCGGAGTTTGTAATATCTCCAGATCATAGTAAGCTGAACCTGACGGGTGGTTTTTGTTATACAACTTATAGTTGATTTCATCGTCGCCAAGAGCAAACATTTTAATTGAAAAGTTTCCTTTAGCCATTTTTCTTCTGCCGATCTCTGTGAGCACGGCGTCGAGAATGATGTCTCCGGAATTGTCTAAGAAAGCCATTTATTTACCTCTTTGTTATAATAATTAGTGTTTTTGTTATTAAATAGATTATAGCACTATAATAAAACTTTTTAAATACTAAGTTCCTGAATATCTTAATAATCTCACAGGTACCTGAATTGACGCATGTGAGATTGCGCCTACTATGTATATAGTTGTTTCTATATAATCAAACTTGTATTGTGTTACGTATTCTTCGCTAAATAATACTTGATCGATTTCGCCGTATTTAGTCCATCTTTTGTCTCTTTCGCCATCGGAATTTGTTCTAAGGCTTGACACGACAGAATAGTTTGTGGCCATGACGGTGCCGCGCGGGCCGAGAATATTCGAAAATTCAAGGCCTGGGGAAGTGAAAGATTCATAATCTGTCATTAAATTAGGGATCATATTACATAAATATGTTCTATAAAATCTGAAACCATTATTGTGTGAGGTGGGTGCGGCAGCCGTCAGTGTCTCGAAATTAATTTTATAATCTCCGTTTGGAAAATTTTGAAATTTACTGCTTTTATCTGATGCCATCATAGAATCTATAAATCTAGCATCACACATGACATATGAGTATTGGTCCAACAAACCTAAATTTAATAGATACTTATCTCTATTTTTAAGTTCTGGGCGAATTTCAGGTGTGTTTAAGCCGCTCTCAATTACTAGTTTAGATTTTTCTGTTGTACTTGATTCCAAGTATTTAAACGAATTTGCGAAGATCAGATTTATCTTTTCGGAAGTTTCATCATTAACTGATAGATAATGAACATCATGATAGATATCCGGACAAAAACTTAATCTATTATTAACCTTAAGCTCTGGGAGATACAGTATATTTTGGCTTATATGTGTGGTTGGACCGTACGTAATGTTAGAATTTTTATTTGAATATGCTTCCAACATTGCCGCTATCTTGGTGGCTTGGATCCCGTCCTCATCATGTTTTATAATTTTATCAAATAGGCTATAGTCAATTTCATCGTCACCTAAAGCGAATTTCGAAATTAAAAATTCTCCTTTAGCCATTTTTTCTCGACCTAATTCGGTTAAAGTTGCGTCAATAACAATCGTGCCGCTTGTCTTTTTAAAAGCCATAATAATATCCGTGTTTAACTATTTTTTTATTCCCAGTCATGATCCCACTCGTAATATGTCATCTCGGCGCCTGTGAAGGTATCGTCGGGGCCGGTGTAAGGGCCGACTTCATAAAAGGAAGGGCCATCGCTTGAACCATCATAAGTCGAGGGGGCGGTGTAAGGGCCGGCTTCATAAAAGGAAGGGCCATCGCCTGAACCATCATAAGTCGAGGGTCCGGACATTCCTTCGGGGGGGCCGGTTTCATAAAATCCATAATCTGTGTCGGTATCTGGCCATGGCAAGACCGGGTCTGGCTCCATCGTGACCGGTGGGTATAGCGCGCCGTCGCCACCATAACCTTCTTCTGGTACATCTGTGCCTTCTCTGTAAGCGTCTGTATCTCCCAAATCATCCCACCACTCTTCCTCTTCCTCTATTGTCACTGTAACCTCAGTCTCGTGCTCCCAGCGCGCTCCGGGCGATGGCTCTGGCGCCACAGACATTCCGGGTGGGGCGGACTTGACGGGCGCTTCAGGGTCTTCTTGCATTTTAAATTTAATATTCAGATCTACTTTCTTTCCGGTTTTCTTAGAAATCATTCTAATTTTAAATCGTTTTCCCCAAATCAATTCTTTAGCAACCCCAACATTGACTTTGTTTATTTGAGTGGCTGCTTTTTTATTAAAATCAACGTCGGTTGTGTCAAGTGTAATTTGGCTCATATTAGGTTGTATCTGCAGAAGTTTCTTCATGGAGATTGTTGTGTTCTTTGGTGGTGCGGTGCGGAGATGCTGCTCATATAGTACGCCAAAAATAGCATATTTGTATCCTCCATCATTAACTAATTCACATTCCATTATTTCAGATGGGTGGCTTATCATCATATGTTCGTTCAGGAATCTAAATAGATAGTAATATTTTTTGTTAGTGTCAATTTCCGATTCATAAACTGTGTCAGCAAAGACGTACTCTGTATCTTCTATTCTAAGATCGAGAGTGCTTAAGAGATTTCCTTCAAAATCTCCGTAACTTGTTGGTTTGACAGATGTTCTAAAGACTTCTACATATCTTGCTCGCGAGATCGTTTTTGCGTTTATGATATCTTTTAAAAGCAAATTATTTGCGAACAAGTAGTCGTCTTTCTTAACCTGATCTTCGGCTGTTATAACTGTCGGGAATTCTTTTGGCACATGACTCTCATATGATGTTTCAAATCCTACTCTCTGCGAATCATCTATGTATTGAAATGGATATATCGATGCTCCATTACCGGGATGATCTAAAACTTGTTGTGTTTTTGAAAACATGGGGATCTCTATAACCTTAAAACACGGCTCTACATGGAAGTAGAAGTCTGCCACGTGCGGACTATCACTCATGTCTTGCTGGCTTGTAGCATATGCATTTCTTGTAGCCAATATTGATGTTTTACAGGTTGTGATTGCTGTAAATCCTGGCATAACTGGGGAGTAAGGCACTGTTATTGTGCCGGTTGTGCCGCCGGAAGTCGTGCCCGGGCCAAACGTGCTAGGGTCGGGTGCAGTGTAATCAGGAGGTGCGCCCGGGGTCTCATAGAATGCGGGGCCGCCGCCGGGCATGGATGACCCTGGATATGGGCTACCGCCGGTAGTGCCCGCGGGGGCTGAATATCCAGTACTGGACATGGCTTGGACGTTAGAGTAAGGGCTGCTACCATACGGGTCTCTTATTGGTCGAGTGGTTGTGCTTCTAACAATGCTTCTTGAGCCGCCACCGGATTCTCCTCCTTGCGTGAAAGGACTTGCTACTTCGACTTTGTTGCCGGGGGTATTGGCCTGCCGGGCAGCCCACCAACGTTTATCGTATGCGGCCTGGTCGGCGTCGGTCCAGTCTCCGGCTTTCAACCAAGACCCCTTGACTACGGCGGCGACGCCATTGCCGGGGACTGTCCAGTTGGTACCAGGAACTGTAAAACTATAGGGGACGCTCGTTGAAGTGGCCGCATCGTTGAAGTGGCTGCCCGGGAGGCCGGCGATGCCGATGCCCCATGTGGCGCCGGTGTTCTTGCGGACGTACGGCGCAGGTGTTTGCTCGTCATCTGGAACGCCGTCGAGGTTTTCATCGGCCCCGGGGGCTTCGTACCACTCGCTTTCGCTGCCGCCGCCGTCGCCGGAGCCGCCTGAATCGTGGCCCGGGCCATCTTCGTCGCCGCCGCCGCCGCCAAAGGTCGCGCCTTGCATAAAGGAGGCGAAGTCTTCCGAACTCAGCCCCGTATTGAGATTATTGATGACATCCATTAACTCTGCGAATACATCTGCATCCATGCCTTCGCCGCCGATGCTTTCTCCTTCCTCATCCTCCATCGCGCCGAACCGCCACCCGGTGGTGGGACTGGCATAGCCGCCTCCGGCGCCCTCAACATAGCCCGGGCCGCCGGCGGGGGGGTTATCATGAGTCGGATCGCCCGAACTTCCGTGGTTCCAATTCTGTCCGCTGCCGGCATGGTGGCCTCCGCCGCCCAGGCCATCGGAGGAACCCTGAAGAGTATCTTCTAGCTTCCTCTTTTTTTCTTCGTCTTTGTCTTGGCCCTGGTAGCTCATCGGTTCAACCGTGGTCGGAGGCCACGGGTCGACCCCCTCACCATCACTAACTGGCATTGCAGACTCGGGTGAAGTTATCATTCCAGTTGGACCGGATTCAAAATCTACAGCCCCAATCGATGAACCAGGCGCGGATGAAACCATCCCCGCACCATCATAGAATAGTTGTTCTGCGTAGTTATTTGTTGCTGGATCATAAAACTGCATGCAGTATTGATCCGGGATTCCATCGCCATCTGTATCTATTCTAGCTATTTGTTTAGTTAGCCTCAGATTCGTATATTTATATCTATAGGAGGGAACCACAACATATGCATAACAATTGTATGTGTATTTCTCGCCATATTTGACCTGAGTGTCAAATAAATCCAAGTTTTTCATATGGGAAGAATTGAACATCCAGAAGTTTTGTAGAACTGTTTTATTTGTTGAATTCTCCGATTGTTGGCCGGCGACTTTTTCAATTCTATAAGCTAAAGTCTCTACAGGATTCTCCTGTATATTAATCACATTTTGTAAGTTCATGTATTTTAGATCATCTGCATTTAGAATGGTTTTAGAATATTTGATTGTATCATTTAGAACTGCCATCACATTCTTATTGTTGAAATATCTGTCAAATCCGGTGGCCGAGTATGTCGTGCTTCTTTCGGCGGCTGCAGCCCGGGCGTTTCCCACAAAGGAATAATCGTCATTGAGAGACGCAGAATAGTTGTTATATATAAGTGTTAAAAACTCCAGAAAATCTATTGTTTTATAAGGTGTCTTATTAACTGTGTTGGTCTCAACCTTCTGTGGGCCCGTACGTGGCGTCGATGATTTAGCTAATGAGGATTTTTGTACAGTATATTCTAAGTAGCCCGGAGCTATATCCGGGAAACTCTCGTCATATACATCTTTTAATATTTCCAAAAACTTTGACGAAAAATCGTTCTTCATTATAGAATCTCTAATACGATACTTACTCTTGGAAGTTTTCTCTATTATTCCAGAATCATTCGGCATAGAGATTCTAACTCCGTATGGGAATAGGTTCTGTGGCATTGGCTGAGTTGTGTCATACCTTTCTTTCTCATAGTATTTATCATCGAACAGTATGTTTTTCTGTGAATTAGTAACTTCATCTTCGAGTGTGGGAGAAAAACTATAGCCTGAAAAATCTTTTTCTAAATAAGAGAATGAACGAGTTCTGTTTTTAAATAAATCATTTCTTAAAATATCTAAGCTAACCTTTTTTTCTAACGTGGCATATTGTTTATATGAAGCATTGGCCCCTTTTATGTATTTAAACATATAATAATTTGGAATAAGAAGTTCTGATTTTTTATTGCTTACTGATGATTCATATCTGTGAAGATATGCATTATATTCATATCCTACATTTGTTGGTTCTGCGGTGGTTGAACTTATCCCAGTTTTTTTCATTTCCAGAATCGTGTATGGAATTGAATATTTAAACATTGTGTTGTAATAAACAGCATCAGAAGGAAGCAGAGATGTATAATTGCCCTCTCCGATTTGGCCTCCTCTAAATAAAGTATTCCAAAATAGGTCGCCGCCAGGTAAGTTTAGTTCGGAATACAATCTAACGGGTATTAAATAATTTGGTACCGCTAGCGTGGGTTCCAAAACTCTAACCGTACAAGGATTAATCTCCACCGCTTTAATATATCTTGAACGACTATTGGCACGAAATACTTCAATACCGTTTAAGTTTTCAGTCTTATATAACGGAAGTGCCCGAGTGTTGAGTGACTGGTTTTCTTCTTTCCCGTCGATGATAGACCAAATATTCCCTATTTCTTCTCTTAAATAGTTTCCGTCGCCCTCCACATTGCCATGTCCAACAAAAGTATATACATGCGAATCGTCTATTTCATACGCTGTTGAGTACAGTGGTGGTCCGGACGGGGCAACCGAGCCTGCCGGAAAGAAAAGTTCGGGGTCAGGCATATTAGTAGTCTCCGGTGGCCGGTCCGAGCGGGTCTTCGATGGGTGTGATTGTCGATGGTTCCAGGGTCGTAGGTGTTGTGGGGAGGGCGGTAGCGCCTGGTACTAACGCTTGAGCAGAGGCTTGCGTCGATATAGTACTACCGCCGGCCATCGTTGTGAACTCCTTATTCATAAATCGTGTGACTGTTTGTGCTCGTGATGCCAGCTGTCTCTTAAGAACAGTTCGATAACCCGTATTCATTAAATATTGTGTTTGTGCATCTATATAACTACTCATATTAGACATAACCGCATTAATTGATTTATACCTCTTTACTAGATCATTCGTCATCCACGATGGGTATGTAACTTGCGACGATAGATTATATCCCTCTGAAATCTCGGCTGAGAACCCATCAGATGGATCGGCCCAGACCGCGGACTCGGTATATCTGTCAGAAGTAATATATATATATGGAGCTTCAGCTTTGATATAATTCATTTCTACGCCGCTTGGGTGGATTATTGGCTTATTGATCGAACGCAGCTGATTTGATTGTTTCCACTCAGCGCTTTTGTCTTTCCAAGTAAAACCAAATTCTAATTCTTCGTCATCGTAATCAAACCAATTCATATACCTTTCTATTTCTCGAAAACAAGTAAATGGAGAATCTATATAGGCATTACCAATATAATTTTTAAAGTCATCCCAGCCCTCAGATTCGTTAGAAGAAACGAATGTTGCTTCTTTATAGACAATTGGTTCCTCGCCATATATATAGTCCATTCCTGGTTCAGTTTCTCTTCTGTCGTCCTTGCCAGCGATGTCAGGCACAGAATATACTGTATCCTTCCTGATGATCCCAAATGTTGAAAGCGAACTAAAAAACCCATGTATATCCACATCTGGCAATGAATAGTAGGCTTTGTTTCTCATAAGCTGGTGGCCGTCTGGTAGATCGGCAAATATTGAGTCACCCAACACCACAGAGATCGGTGGGGTGTAATCTGTTGCGTCTTCTGAGAGTCCAACCCATGGAAGGGTGGAGGGTGACATATCGCCGTAGTCCGCCATTAAAACTCTCCTGCTTTTCTAAGTTTTCTTATGTCTTTAAAATATCTTATTTTCTTGTTTCTCGTCTTCTTCAAATTTATTTGTGAAGCTTGAGAGGCTACTTTTAACAAGTATGGCTTCCTTTTTTCTTTTCGCATCTTTTTCATTCTTCTGATGTTCTCTGGCATTCTCTCGTCTAAATTATAAAACGGATCACATTCATCTTGAAATTTGTCAGGTGTCTTTATATAGCTTGCTTTTAGATTTGAGAATTCTCGGGCGTCGAAGATATTAACATTTTGTATTTCTTCTTGATCGGTTTGGGAATCTAATAGTGAGAATCCCACATCTTCGTCTGATAGGACACAATTGATTCCGAATAAGAATCTTTCCGCTATATCGTTTGGATTTCTTTTGAATTCTTCTTTGGGAAGAATTCCTTGTTGTTCCAGGATGTCGAGGCCTTTTTGAATTTTTGTTGTCATTGGAGCTAACCCAATATTTTGAATTTTCTTATTTGAAAATTTGAAGTCCGACATAAACATATGCTCTCTGTCTTCTTCTAAGCTTCCTATCTCTGGTAATTTCTTATTTTTTTTCATTCTTTATACCTATAACTAAATAGTATCTGTATCTAATATCATATATTCTTATGTTGGATAAGAGTAGAGCGGTTGGGCGGCCCAGTAATTACACGGGTACCAGTTCCAGGCATCGCCGGGACTGGAGTCGATAAAGATCATCGTCGGAATGAGAGCGTCCATAGGTTCCAGTTCTACAAAATCGGCGAAGTACTCGAATCCGTCGCCGACGTAGCTGTTGGGATCGTGCATTTGAGTGAATCTCACGTAGTGTTCGCCGTACCCACCGCACATATTCGTCGACCATGGCCAGCTGAGTGTGCAGGCGCCGCGGCCGGTTCCGTGACGGTTAATGCCTGTGTGATCTTCACTCACATTGTATATGACTATCCCGCGGACGGTAAGATCTTCCTTAAGAAACCATATTGTATAGTCGCCGGGTGGGAGATAACAGTTAAGACTGCTAGAGCTGTCGCCGTCTGCGTACATTTCGGTGAGTGTATAGAGGGTCTGGCCCGGCTCGTACTCACCAGAGTCACCTCTCCAGACGCCCTCAAGCGCATCAAGGCGGCCGGCTGAGATCCTGACGATCTCCGCGGACGTGCCGCGGTTAAACCATATGGAAAGATCCACGCCGCTGTTTCTTCTTAATTCTGCTGCTTCGGCGGCGGCGACAAACTCGGCCGGCATCGTAGTTGTATCTTCTACAAGGCCAGAGACCTGGCCTGGCTGAATATCGTCTTTCAGCCATGCACTAAGATACAAGTTTCCATATATATCTTCTGTTATGTCTCGATTCCGGTGGTATCGTTGGCGCACATTCTTATAGTTTGTAGGTTCTGTTCCCATAACATCAACAAACAAATCATACACGGCTCCTGCGTTGGGGCCGCGGTTTTCAAGCGGGACTAAGGAGCTATTAAACATTCCCAAAAGGTGTTCGAACTTTTCTTTGAAGGAGTTTATTTCTCTCATATTTCCGGACATTGGCGAAAGGCGGCCGGCTAAATATTGTGAATCTTCGTGGATTTTGTTGATTTTATCGGACATGGATAAAATGCCATCATATTTATTTGTTAGTACTGCCAGGGCCGAATTGTATACGAATGGAGCACGGTACCATGAAACCAAAGCACCAGAGGCTTCAAGTTCAGTCATTGCACTTATAAAGAATTCATTAAACACTCCTTCTATATTATTATAACTACAAGCTTCTATCGCCTTTAAATAATATTCCATGAACATCCCATATTCTCTCTCTAGCAGCTTTTTCACCACATTATAAATTTTATATGTATTATCAAGTGTATCGACTTCGAATCTGTAATCTGTCCAATAGTTCTCTCGATCACCATGGTGTGTTCCTATAGTGTTATAATATGCTACGTCATCATCCATAAAGTCTTGAAACTCAAAACACATAAGACGATATCCGTTTCTTACTACGGGACCATTATAGCCATCTAATCTTTTAGAAGGATCATTGAATGGTAAATCAAAGTTTTTAAATTTTAAGTAGGATAATGCCTTTGCTTCGGTGGTGGCTTCGTTGGCCGTCGCCACATATTCAGTTACGTCATACGGAACTTGCAAGGTTCCATTATAGCTATTCACATTCATCATGGCATCGGCCCGGGCCTCAGCAAGTGCTTCGGGCGTGGAGCCGGGCGAGAACACCGCCTCATCGCCCAGCGTCACCGTAGAGTCCGGCGGGGATGAAGAGTACGGCGACACCATGGTGCCAGACCCCACACTGGATGCCCACTCTTCAGCGGCCGAAAAGTTCATATTTGGTGAGTTGTGGCTATCGTAATCGTCGACGCCACCAAAAACATATTTGTATATATATGGATATCCATACGCCATATAAGAATTAAGCGAAGGAGAATCCAAGGACCAGTCGCTACTCCATTGCTTGGGGTAATCGCTGTTAGCATAGAATGTTGCATTCATCTTCATTGTCACTTGATTTTCGTTGTACGTGACCGGTGCGCCCATTTCAGCGGCTTCGAAGATGAGGAAGCCACCATGCCAGTCGCCCTCTTCTTCATTTTGAGTCGTAAAAGTTTGTTCCGTTCTTTCGATGGAAGCTCGGCTAACGCTAAACAACTTATATGGTATTTGCAGACCTAAGAATCTCTGTAGATAATGAATTCTAAATACTTTAGATATTTCACTCTTAGTGTGGAGGGCGCGTTCTAAATCAAAGAAGAATAATCCCTTATTTTTAACTACTGTGTCGGTGTCGGTGAGCGGAACAATCTGATTTGGCACTACTCCACCGGCGCTGGTGTCATATCCAGAAGCCATGTAGGTTTCATCTAAGGAATTCGCGAAGTTTTGGTCATATGTTTTGTTCCACAATGCCTGGCTATTTATCGCACCCTCTTCAGCCACAAATTGAACGTAATCTGATACTGCGCCCTCAAGAGGAATGGTCAGCTGAGTGGTTCTATTAATATTGATCATGTTGTTATTTATATAATAATCGCTATCATATGACATACCGGTGGCATATTCCGGTATATATAAGGAGTATATCTCCATATCTCTACCGCGTAGATCGATTGTTTTGCTATTTATAATTAATCTTTTATAAAGGCGCGGCTGATTGAGGAGGCTTCTGTTCCATTGAAATAGCTTTCTTTTGAACAGATCATAAAACCTTCCAGCGACGGTGGAGTTTGATTTATCGGGATATCCCTTACGAAACAGATTCATTTTTAACAACAACTTTTCACTATTTTCTTGTGTCGCCAAAATGTAAGACAAGTTTGTGAATGCTGCCGATAACACAGCGCTTGTTTCTCCGATACTAGCATATGAAGACATTAATTGATTAGTCATATCAACTATCTCGGCATGTGATATCGGCTCTGGGACATGATACATTCCACCGACCGTTTGTATTGGAGTGCCACTATATTGATTGTTATTAATATCAACATATATATTTTCTGTGGTGTCTGGCACCTTATTATAAGATAGAGATACCTCATAGGATAGATCTCCAAAGTTTCTCTTATATACTGGTTCTGGTAATCTCCTTAGTTGTTTTTCGTCTCGGCCAACAAACGCGATGGCCATGGCAGATTGGGCGCTGGTCATGATCTCATCTATAAAATTTGTCTTCATTTTAATATTTGAAATTTTTAATATACGATCCCCATTTATATCATACAAGCCCTCTTCTACTATTTTGTTTTTTAAATCTTTAAGGCTTACTTTTTTAATATTTATCTGGAAAGTTTCTAGGGCTTCTTCTTCGGTGGCAGAATACCCGGTGCCCAGTAGAATTGCCTCTATTAATCCTTCTACAGATATAGTAGTAGCTATTGTCCGGTTAAATTTAAAAATATCTCTTAGATCTAAGTTACTTGAATAAATCATAGAATTTATGCTATGGTTTTTACAAAATATAATATAAAGGTACAGGTCATCATAATTAGCAGCCACCGCTTTTTGATAGTTTTTTATATCTTTGTCTATTGTAAGATTAACATCTACCGATATCTCTACCGTTGACATTTTATCGTTTATATGTTCATCGATAACGACGCCATTAATAGTGGCCGTCGGCAAGTATTTGCCAAAAGTTCTTTTTGTATCAACAGTTAGGTCTGACATATTTCTGGATCCGTTGCGCGACCATATATATCAAAATATATATCTTCTGATTGTCTGTTTTCACAATCAAAATCAATATCAACATAATATGATTCTTTGTTGAAAATGTCTGCTCCCTGGCATGCTATTTTCTTATTGACGTTAGTATCAGTATATAAGTCAAAATAGTATTCTACACTCGAAGTAGCGTAGCCTCGATTAGATGTGAGAGAATCATTAATAGTTTCTCTCACCATCATGCCATCAATAATTTGTGGGCTTTGTCCTTGAAAAAACCTTCTTATAAGTCTTTCTGAGCCTCTTTCTAAGTCTCCATGGGAGTCGTGTGCTCCCGCAAGAATTTCATATACTTCTATATCAAAATTTTCTGTTAGTAATGAAGTGTTTTGTTCTTCCGTGTATATTACTATGTCTTCCGAGTTTAACATGATTTTATATCCATCCGAAAATTCTTTTGTTATCGAAGTACTATCGATAGTATCCGCTATGGTATCGCTTTGAAACATAAACGTAGAGTTCTTTATTTCCTTAGAGTATATCATATCCATATCGATTTGTGGAATAAGTTGTTGGTTTTTTATATCTTTAATGGATGAACCAGATATGTGCCCCGATAGAGTTACTATTTTCCACGCTGGTGCATGTTGTTTTTTATTACTATCGAACATCGCGTCTCCGATGGCCGAATCAAACTTAAAAATATCTTTTTCTGGTCGTTCTCTGATGGCTGTCAAGTCATATTCGAACTGTAATTCTGTTGCCTCGGCGGGTGTGGCTGTCAAAGGGAGGCCGTCTTTTTTTCTCATAGAGTTGCTCTCTAAATCTGAGAATGTTGTGAGTCCCTCAAAATATTGAGTGCCGCTCTTTATTCGTTCATGTATATCATTTTGATTTTCCACTGGGACATCTGAAATGGCCCGAAATGATTCTAGAGCAGTTCCCTGGAGATACACCGATCCCGTGAGGACGTTTGCCGACATTGTCTGAGATACATCAGTTGATGGACCTTTGGCTATAGCGGTAACATATACATCTTCTTGACCAGCAGCATACGTCGCAGTAAATGGCCAAGGTCCGTTGTGAATCTGGCTCCAGAACGCTTTTGCTATAGCCTCTTTGTCTGGAAAAGTTCCTAACATTAGATCGATCATAGGTTTTGTGCCCACTACACCGGTACCGGGTTCTCGGTCGGTGTTGATTGTTTTGAACCAAAAATTATATGGAGTTGTCCCGTTGTATATGGTTAGATATTCAGTAGGCACTTTGTTTCCGAACGCATCTGTCGTCATCGGCGAATAGTATGCTTTTGTATCGTTAATAAATTTTACCTCTGTGATCTCCTGCGCGCCACATGATGCGGATTTACAATATGTTCCGCGCGCGTATCTTTTATCATACAAGATGTTTGAATCATAGAAAGCATAATAAGCTGGTTTGAACACACCGGTAGATAACAGATAGTTTCCGTATGGGGTTAATTGGAAATCTATTACTTGTTCTTTTTTATTAAGAAATTTAGCCATTGTTATTTTGACCCTTTGCCGTTGTCATTATTATCTTTTGGCTCCTTAAACAATACATCAACATCAAACTTAATTAGTTCTACGAAAGATAAGTAATCGTACGGCCAGTTATACTGTAAGGACGAATTTGTGGTATTCTGATTTTTTGATATCTTTCCATTTTTAGACATATTAACATCTCCAATTTGGCTTACAACGTGATCATAGTATCCACTTTGACTTTTTTGTTTAACTTTAAATACCATCCACCTCATATGTTCGTTGTCGAACAAACTATTTTCATTAAGAAGTTCCATATCCATCAACTCATGTGATATAGACTGTGCCTCAAATGTCAGCTTCTTATAATTACGTGGAGCGAGATTTTGCCATATATATGATAAATCGTCTTTATCAAATTTATATTCGAATTCAAACATATACATCACAAAAGGATCAATGTTAGAGTGTTGTATAAAATCAAACTGCGGAGGTAAAATATACCTTTCCATCTTTTGCATCAATTTTCTGATCGACTCGCCGGCGGTGGATAGGGAGTCGCCGGTTAGCGTTCCATCAGTTTCTTGTAGTGCAGCTTTAAATCTCTTCTTTGGAATAGAGATTAATCTTTTTCGTGACATCTGACTCACATCGCGAGAACCACACTCTGGATCTTTGCGATCACCGAATGGAGGCTCAAAATTTTCTAGTTCTTCAATAACATATGGAATAGCAACAATCGCTTCTCGGATTGTTCTTTGTTCAGCTATTTCCCCAAGACGACGAGTATTGGCACGCTGTTCAAAACCAAGTAAATTAGAAAGAGATTTTATTTGTCTAGCAGCTTGAGATCCACTATTGGGTGCATCAAAATTATTATAAATCGAGCCAGTGCTATTAACATCATAATGATATTTTAACCATTGTGTGGGGATATCACCCATTTCCATAAAGACCCCTACATTTGGCTTGTCTGGAATGTTTCCAAATTGGTGCCACATTCCGTTTGGTACCGACCCAGATCCATATAATGGGATGCTCTTGTTTCCTAAACTGGCGCTAATTGCATTAACTCCAGTATCATTAAAGTTTAGCATTGGTGTCTCAAATTTTGGTTGAATAACCCATTTCATTCCGGTAGTGGTGTTTTCTTCTGTTAGTTTTTTACCAAATCTATCAGACGTCTCTTTTGCAACGCGCTCGATGCCGAACAAGTTGAAGCTTGCACTTAGTTGCATTGCGTTATCATTGATGTTTGCGCCGGCGTAAATTGGTTGGAACTGGGCCCAGTCGTCGCCTGAAAGATAGTTCCCTCCAAAGACTAGGGCCGGGGATCTGTTTTGGCCGGCATTAACCGCGGTGGATTCCATCCCTGGATCGACTCTCCAATATCTTGTTTTAATATTGGCTAATATAGATTGTAAGTTATATGTTGTTCCGGGGGTGGGTCTGAAGATAAAATCAACCCATGATTCGCCATGGTAATAAGGTGGCGTGTAGGCCCAGTTATACCCATTAAAGCAATCCATGGTACCAGACAGGCTGGCACTTAAAAACCACGTCGGGCGGTCTCCGTTTGAACCAGACGGGGGACGTCCAGAAATCGGTGGGCCGAATGCCGAGGGGCGACTGTACATCGTAAAAGTTTCTCTAAAGGGCGCGATAGGATCCATTCTGGCATTTTGTGGATCTTGGGGTACGGGGTACCAGGCATTAGTGTCTCCGCCGCCGGCGGTCTTCTGATCATAAAATGCTTTTGCTCCAAAAGGTGCGAAGTTTGTACCGTCACCGGTGGATCCAGAATCATATGAGTATGTTCTTGTGCCCGTGGTTGATCTCCTTATCTTTAATCTAGCACCATAGACTTCGCCGTCTTTGAAACTAAGATCGTCTGGTATAATGCCAGATTCTATCCTGGTGAAACTAGAATCTTTCAGAAAGAAGTTAGGCACCTCTCCAAAAAAGTTTGATGCCATCATCTCATACATTTCATCTCCACCTTGAGAATTAAATGACGTTGTAACGTTTGCTGGTGATAGGCTAGCCGATGGGTGTGGTTCTATATCTAGAAATTTAAGACCATTAATATGATTTTTTGGCTGCAAAAGCGTTTCAAACGGCAATCTAACATCAAACCATGAGCCGCCATTATATCCAGAAACTGGACTATTAGAATTTATATTTGCCGGTAAAATAGCATAGTTGTCATCGGATTGTTTAAGTGACTGCATAGGGCCAGCTGATGGTCTCCCATACTGTGACCGTTCGATTTTAGACTTATCATTTACAATTGGATAGTCGACCGCTATTCCGGACTTAATCGTATTATACATTAGGCCAGGTGAGTAAAGAGCTTGCATTAGTGGTCTTATTGTGCTACCTCTTGCTTGAAGGGCTCTATCAACATTGAGTGGCTTTTTAGCGCCGTTGAGTTCCCACACAGCTGTTATGCTGTTAGCATAAGAACTAGAAAATTGCCCAACCAAGTCGAGAGTTCGTTGGGCTGGATAAAAGCCCTTGTATGGATTTAGCCTGATTGCTGCACTACAAACTAATCTTATTTCTTTCGCTTCGAGGAAAGATTCAGATTTTACTCTTAGAAAATCTTTCATAAACTCGGAATTTGAGTAATCCTTATAGAATGATCCAGTAGAACTATTGGCTGACCCAGATACACCAGGAACTTCAAAAATATCATTTTTTGTAGCGTCAAAAGGGCCGTGCTTCATATAATCTTCGATATGTTCGCTGATTCTAAATTCTGGCACCACAGAATAATCTTTAGCTATCAGACCCATTTCATAACTAAAGTCGTCGTATGTGGCAAACCATGGTTCGGAAGACGTGACTTGATAAGACGATATTTTAGTTCCCTTGTTACTATTTTCGGATGAGTATCCCATACGGACTACGCCGGCGTTTCTTGGTGCGTCCCAGGCAGCTTCGCCGGCATAAATTTCAACGCTGTATCTCTTAGAGAAATTAACACCATCACTTCCAGGCATTCCAATATTGTTTTCAATCCCAGATGGACTAACCACAGAACGAGGTGCAGCTAACATGTGTTTTCTAGCATACAAGGCGGCCGGCCACAGTTCTGATACCTTTGATAATTGTAGGTTTCCCCCAACCAAGGAACATGACACGTAAGAGAAGTGTACGTTTTGAAGCTCGCCGGCATTGCCATTTTTCTGCATTGACAACCCGCCATCAAGATCTGGGCCCAGGATCCTAGTTCTTGTTAAGAAGTTTTCCGGCTCATCTAGGGGCCAAGAGGAGCGGCCGATTGAACTTGAAAATATATTATATGAGAAGGAGCCACTCTGTGTTGCTCCCAGAGATATTCTTTCGCTTCCTGTTACTCTCCAATATCCATTATCATATCCATTTCTCTTGTATGTTCCAGACATATATTCATTTCTTTCGGATGGGAACAAGTTTTGGCTGTATAAAATCCATTTAAGTTTGAACTTGTTTTTCGAGTTGTTTCCAAGTCTAATGATTTGTGTTAGTGGGGTGGGTTCAGTGATAACATTATTATTTATATAGCTATTAAATGCCGCTTCATTAAACATGATTCTTTCATTGTTGTCCGTCACCTTAAGAGTCATATTATTTTTGGCGCCTATTGCAGTGTTTCCCTTCTTACCGATTGGAGCATCAAAATTTATCAGTGCTGTGCGGCCGCGCGTGGAGACTGCAGACATTCTAAAGTGTTGTAACCTTTTGTTAGAACTTGTAATTGCTGATAATACTGATTTCTTTCTTTCATCAATAATTATCGGATTATTGTAATTTCTAGTTTTCTGCCAGGTCCAGCCGTACGGCACTGAACGATGTGCCAACAACATGTTCAAATAGTTGGTGGAGCCAATTCCTGGATTAAGTTCGGTGTTTATATAATTTGAAACATCAGTATCGGCGGCGAAGCCTATAGTGTTAGAATTTTCTGTTAATGGATCAAGTATTAATGTATTTAGCCTTAAAATTGGTTGCTTCCAGCCGCCGGGTGATATATTCTGGTTATGGGCGGCCTGACTCTCTGTGATAAAGTTGTAATAAGGTGTGTATCCCGCAGAATTTGAAAAATATGGCATCCTACTGCTATTGGTTGTCTTCTGAAATTCATAGTATCTTGTATTATCTGGATCTGAAATTGAATCTCTTATCCATTTATATTGTATGTCGGTCCTGGGTATGGGGTGTTGTATATGATCATTGTCGTATAATGACGATGAAACATGTGTTACGGTTTCTGAATATATTGTAACCCGTTCATCGCAGCCGGCCAAAGAACTTGGAACTATATATAGATTCATATTTGAACCAGATAGCGCGGTTGGACACAGAGAAGCAGAACCAACTATATCTCTTATGATATTATTAGAGTCCATTATTTTTCCGGAAGGATCTCCGGAGACTGCTGCATCTCCTTCTCCTAGACGCCACCATGCCTTAAGATATACTGACTGTGGTGATGAGCTATGTGTTAGGTTACAGGGGGCGCCAGAGTTATATACTTGAGCAACTTCTTGATCGGTGAGTTGAGTATTCCAGATTGATATTTCATCGAGGGCGCCATAGTATTCTTTATAGTTCGCACTTTGCCAATCACCTCCAATTACTACCGGTGGTGTTTGGCTCCAACCAGTATGACTCCGGAAATTCGAATGTGCAGTGCGCGCGTTTGGCAGATTATCATACGGAGTCAAGGATGGACTAGTAGCACCGTCCCAAGACATACTAACTCCATTAATATACAGAGTAGGCTTGAGTGAATTTGACAGACCTCCAATGGTGCCGGATACACTTACAACAATGTGATTCCATGAACCATTTGATATTGTATTCGTATTGGTTTCCCAAAATGTAAATCTTTCGTTACCTCCGCCGGCGGCAAGTGATGTTTTAGCTTGATATCTCAAAGTCTCATCACCCTCAATCGTGATTGTGTGGGCTGAGCCATTCCCGACGCTTGTTTTTCCGGCGTCCCAGATTGTTCTTGGTGCGTTAGAGGCAGATGGATTAACCCACGCTGAGAAGGTCCAGACTGGGAACTCGTTTGCGGCGCCAACAAGATTGTTATCAAAGATGAGGGCATTGGCGGCGTTCTGGCCGTCTGAACTAGTTGCTTGTACTACTAAACAATTTCCAGCGTTCTGGGATGGATCTGGCCATAATATACTAGCAGTATTATTTAAGTAAATACCGCTAAGCTCCGCGTTTAATTGATCAACAATCTTCAGTCGCGAGACATTGTTTCTGTGAATTTTGTGAAAGCCCGGCAACTGATCATATTGGGCGCCGGGGAGATTATCGGATGAAGTAACAAACAATGAGTCACGGCCGAATCTTGCTGTGTGTCTTGCTCTGTGACTTCTCAGCCCATAGTCTTTCGCATGTATATCATATACCCTGGTTGTAGTCGGGCCATCACCCGGGGGTTCTGGGAGTGTTCCACTTGGACCTTGTGAATGTTTTATGATGCTTAGATTTCGATAATTAAAGGCGTTATAAACTGACATCTCTGCTGATCTAAAGTCCAAGTAACCTCTAGTCATTGTTTCGGGGCCACCAGGATTAGAAAATCTAGTAGCTATTACAGTTTTATTCTCAGAGCTTGTGATTTGCAAATATTCTGTTGAATATTCAGGCATCAATTCCGAATGGCTCTCATCTGTCCTACGAGTATCTAAAAATGTTCTTATTTGAGTGGCGCCAGTCACATTATTTCTGAATGCTCTTTCTGGCGGGGTCGGCTGATTATCTATGAAGCGGCGGGGGTTTGCGTGGGCGCCGAAGGAATTTACTACTTCATAATTGTTCTCGTAATTTCCAGGAACAGTCGTTGAACGCGGGACATCCATCGTATTTATGTTTCTAATATTAACTGGGCGCTTTGCAACAAAATCTCTGTAGAATACAGCTTTTTGTGATGCTGTTAGGGGGTATGGTGTTTGGCCCTCGTCGTTGGCCTCTGGCCATGGATAGTCTGGACCCACCATTCCAATAGCACCAGATGGATTAGCTTCACAAGTTCCAAGTAGAATTTTCCAAGCTTCAGGGCGTGATTTCCAATTATCGGTACCGGTGTTGATTGCTATATGTCTAGATTGGTGGCCACCAACAACCCTCTCAGTAAATGTACCTTGCATTGGCACTTCTTTATCATCGCCATAGGTATCATTATGAAGGTTTGTAATCTCAATACCTCCGGTAACATTGTCTATTACACTTTTATTGTAGCCAGTCTTAACTGAGGAACTTAATACATTAAAAGGAAATCCGATACTTGATTTAACATTTTTATATCCTATCCCATCTTCCCAATCTCTACCATGTTGAACCTTAAATACTCTCTTTTCCTTCGAAATAAATTCCGGTGGTCTTGTAGGATCAACAATATTTTGAGTTTCTACCATCTCTTTAGTCATTCCAAGCAAAACGTTTCTAGGAACAAAAATACCATTTTCTCTATTTACTGGGCCGGCTGGATGTAGTGCTATCGGTGCAAAACTCAGGTCTTTCTCGGGCTCAAAGTTAGTTCCACCTTTAATTGGTCGAGTTAGGTTTCTAACAACCGGCACATCCATATTAAATTTACTTGTGCGGGCGAATTTATTTAAGGAGTATTTGTGAGATGAGTAAAGGGTGCCGGAGGCATCAGACAAAGTGGGATATGCTCCCGTCATGTGTGGGGCGCGGTTGATAATGTCCTTATATTTATTTCTTTGGGTATCTATTGTGGAATCACCCGACGTTATCTCTATAGAATCTCTTTCTGCTCTATCAAGCCAATATGTCTTGTGCGTACCGGTGTTCCGCGGCGATGATGGCAATGTTGAGGAACCGTCATACCATGGGTATCGCAATTCAGTGAAGCCCTTCATATATGCCTCTACATCCGGATCTTCAAAGTTTAACGTTGGAAATTTAGACCTATATTTGTTCCTTTCTAAAACATGACTCTCTATCACATTCATAGAGTTATTGATGAATACTGATGATTCTGGGACAAGTTGAGAAATTATGCTAGATATTGAGTCGTCAAACCATTTATAATATTTTACAAACTTTTCAACATCTGAAACACTCTTCACTCTTTTAAAGAATGTTTGTCTGAGCTTTTCGATATCTTTGTATCTATCTCTATACCTATTGACTGGTGCGCCAATCAGACTATTGAAGTCGACAATTCCAGCGAAGAACTCCATCATTTGTTCTGACACTATATTATAAAAGCTCTTCTCAATCGTATATACATAATTCGGTACGTTGTCATCTCTGTAAAATGAATCGTATTCATCATTATAAATGTTTATCATGTCTGATGAAACGGCGCGCTCCGGATCTACCAGTTTATATGAGTTGAAGTTTCGTTTATCAACAATATTTGTAGATTCTGCTGCAAACCCATATCCATATCCCGTATGTTGATAGCCAGCGAGATTTGATAGCCATGAGGCTTTGTTGCCATGTGGGTTACGAACATCAGTTGAACCAGAGCTATAATCTTTGATATACCCTATAGTTCCATCTGCGCGGCTTGAGGTTAGATCAGTAAAGTTCCACTCTAGGGCTAATGTCTCGGAGTTAATAATATCGACACTTCCCGTGTCTATGGGAGATAGTGGTCTATAAGAACCTGAAATGCCTCTGTTTTCAATATCGTGTGTATGTTGTATGAGATCACTGTCTTCTAAATATTTTGACCAATACCTAATATTATTGACAAGTATATCACTTTTGTCGATGACACGGCCGGTTAGGTTTTCTCTATTAGCGCCGGCATATATTCTTTTGCCTGCTAGCATAAACAACGAACCGGTGGTCTGTGAAACTGACGATGATACACTAAAGCTGTTTATAACTTCCCCGAGTTGAGTTTGATATCCGGAAAATATTACTTCATACCCGGTACCGCCGGCTCCATAAACTAAGTTTGTTAGCTGACCTTTGAGGGGCTTAAGCCTTACAGAAATGTTCCACTCTTGATTATCATATGCATTCAAAAACAGCGAACTTGTTAGGACATTATCGACATCGATTGGAAACGGTATTGGCTTATTCGATGATGAAAGTTTAAAATATACATTTCTGGAATCCTTTGATTCCTTAATTGCATAGACTTGAAAGTTTGCATCGTCGCCGCCAGTAGAATCTATACCATAACCTCCAATGAAGGATGGGTCTGCTCCTGTTTTAGAATCAGCGCTTGTAGTATCAACTGTATACATTCCGAACAAAGATACAGTATCGTAATCTCTATCCATGTCCCCAATACCGCGTGTGTAGTATGGAAGGACTATGTTACTCTCTACCGTGCAACCATAGGATGGCGCTGAACTCTCTGTTGGATTTGTTAAGTATCCTAAACTGTTTGCATTATTTGAATCAATTGCTTGATATACAACCGCTGTTGAATTTAGGCTGTTGTTGAAATTTAAACAGTTTTTATTGATCAAGGACTGCTGATAGTTGTCTCTAAGAGAGATGTCTTGATTATTAGAATTAACTACTAGTTTTATCAGCTTTTCATCTATACCCATGCATCTAAACACGTTTTTTATAGCCTTTTCGGTACCCTTGCTTTTAAAGATATTAGCTATATTATTATAGAGATTGGTGTAAATTAGATTTTTTGTGTCTTGTAGGCTCGCTTCGAATAGCTGTTCTTCATCCCTATCGGCGAATTTCTCCAGAACTGTTGAATCAATAAACAATTCGGGCGTGTATAGTCCGAAAGACTGTGCAAAATGTTCTGCGAATGGTGCTGGCTTCTGGGAAGCACTTGGGTATGTCGCATAATGAAACTTGGGAATTTCAGAGATTTGCATATGCAACTTATCAAAGTAAGCACCAACAATATGACATATGTTTTGTAAGTCAGAATCCTTGTTATTTTCTTCTTCTTCAATAATCCACCCGGGAAGCAAGCTCAACATTGAGTTATTGTTGTTTATATCAAAGTTTTCACCACTTATTGATAACTCTGATTCAAGTGCAATATAATCCGGGTGTTCGGGCCGGATGATGGGATCCTCATATTCTTTTGTTGCGGCCGCGGCTTCAATAATCGCAGAACCGGTGTTTCTTGAATTTGATGTATATCCATACCACGTTCCGTTGCTTATTCTACCGGCATAATCCAAAACAGTGTTGTCGAGAGAAGCATCCCCGGTAATACCTTCGTTGAATTTGAAATATATTCCAAGTTCTGCATTAGATATATCAGTATTAGCGCCGCCGGCGACTTGAGCAAACCAATTCTTTCCAATTTCTTCGTGAGTTCTTGCAGATTTCCAGTATCTGAATTCATCTATCGAGCCGTTTAGCTTGCCGCCATCAATGGAACCAAATCTTGCTATGGGTCCGGGATTTTCGAGGGCGCCACAACTGGCGGTAAGCAGTGATCCTATACGCGCTACCATATTCTTCGGGGCAATTTCGTTCAATGTTTGACTGGCGTTTAATGTCTTTCTTTCACTGAGATGCCCATTGACGTGGAAATCTGCCATGAATCCAGATCCGGAGTTAAACAGCGTTATCGCATAGTGGTTCCACTCACCCATTGAGCTGGTTGTTATGTTTTTACCAATGGTTTGTTGGTAGGAGCCGGTTACAGAGCCAGATTGTACTGTGACCAAGAATGGCGAGTCCGACCAATAACTATTGGGGTCCGAGTAGTCTATATCGTTCTGTACAACGCCGGTCAATTCTACAGTGATTCTTCCATATTCTTTTTCAAAGCCGGCGCCGGTGTTCGGATCTTTACGATTCCATAAATCGAACACTACTTGTTTCAAGGTTTCTGTGCCGGTCCCATCTGTAAAGGAACCAGTCTTCATCCAAAATTCTACTGTGACACCATCATCGAAGTTGGCACGCATGTTCGATTCGCGAGTTCCCTTACCATAATCACTTGGAAGACCAGCAGTTCGATAGATATCTTCGTCATATACGTTAGAATATTGATACTTATTATTCTTTGATGTGGGTATCAGATCTTTTAGTTCGCCGGTCGCAGCATTTGGACCACCTTGAACTATAATAGCTTCGGGGGTTGCTGGTATGCCATAGCCGTCTTGGCGATGAACTGACCAATTGCTAGCCTTACTGCCCCAGCCATCGGCACTAAATATAGCATAACCATTTGTTCTTGGATATAAATTATTGAGAATATACTTCTCTATGTCTAAAGATTTATTATAGAATGAGTTAATCTCAGCACTAGAACCGTCATAAGGATAATAGTCGGAAATTCTTTTCAATGCGGTTTTATAGTATAACCTTGCCGAGCCGTATTTCACAAAATTAGCTGGCTTTGAATAGTCTATATGAGGTATATGATGAGCCTGGATTTCCTCAATTTCTTTTAAATTTCTGCTGGATTCTACACTTGCGAAGGCATCTTTCTGGTCTGTATCGCTTAGGTAATTGTTTGCTTTGTCGGTGGATCCAAAAAGCTTTTTAATGCTCATAATTCTCTACTCTAAATTTAAAGGTCTGTGGTTGTTCTATCCAGCTACTCAACGAACTATCATAGAATGAGAACTTAAAGGCATATGCATACCCAGGCTCTAATAAACTCATATCTACATCGAAGTAATTTCCCATATTATCATAAGACATCATGGTGTGTAGATTGCTTCCTGTTCCATATGGGATAGCTTCGTGGGCATCGATCGTTCTAAATACTCTATACGAAGCACTCAACATCGATTTACTTTTTATGGTTGTTTTGGAAGTTGTATAAATTGTTGGTTTCCAATTCTTTTCTCTAATAAATAAGTTAAAACGTGCATTTTCACTTGAACTATAACTGTCTTTAAGGTTAGTTATTTTAAGATGATACGTGGGCTCAGCCATAGAGTAAGAAGCACTCATGTTGAGTGGCTCGAACGAGGAGGTTGCGAACTCCACACTTGCCCATGGGTGGTTCTTGCCTGTTCCATCGTGCCAGACATCGAATATCTTCGTAAGAGGGTTTGTGGCGCCTGTTATGGCGAAAGAAGCACTATAAATGCCGGTTGATACCCAAGCGCCGGTCACAACATACGGGTTTGTACTGATTGGTGGGTCTGGACTATCATCGTCGACAACCCATTGATAAGGGAGAGTAGTTGGAAGTTCTATGGCTGCGCGTGAGTGGGCGCCCGGGGGGTTTGGGGTGTATGAAGACGTCTGTAGGCTACCAGTAGGTACCGAGTTGTCCGCGGACCCAGAATAAAAGCTCACGTATATTGCATCTGTGCCAATTGAGGGGATATTAGCCAGTTGGCCGCGGACGTAATTGTATAAAAACAAAGTATTCAGGTTATCATTAACGCCAGCTAGAGAACTGCTGTAAAATATATTGCCGCGATCGTCTTTCTTGCTAGAATCCCACCTAGCTTCGATGGCTGGGCGCTTATAAAAGTATTGTGAGCCCCTTGCAAAGAGTCTCTTTGTGTAATATGAAACCGTTGAACCGGTTGTATTCTGTATATATCCACTGTATGTTGGATCAAAATCGGTTGAGAAATATGGTTCGAAGGCTCCAGAAAGATGCACTCCAAGTCCATAATTATCAACCGTACCAGCGGACCACAACTCCACCATTTGAGTAATATCAATTTCTATGTCTTCCAGCCCAGAAGTGAAGCTTTGACTAAACCAGCGATAAGGATATGCAGCGTTTGCAGTTGTAATGTAATCTCCACCAACTTTTGTCCATGGTATCTCGTTGTTTCCATCTTGCTGAACTGCCAAAGTTATACCGGATATAGTTCCCTCAACTGATGTGTCTGTGTGGCCGCCTTCGAGGCTTGATGATAGATATACTATTGCAGAATTTGTCGGGTCAACGTTTGAATCAAACGCGGCCAAAGCATTAGTTGTCGATTGAAATTCTGAAGCAACTGCAGCAGTGCTCGATCCAGCAGAACTTATATCAACTTCTACTTCTGCGCCATCGGCTGATGGTGCGGAATCAGATCCGTTGTTGAACCACAGATTATAAGCCCTATTACCATTATATGCTATTATGTAGTTTGCGCCGGCGCCGGCTGCGTAATGTGCTTTGTTCGTCGATGTGAAAGTCACCTTAGTGATTTCTTGTAAGCCTTCGCCCTTTCTGGCGATCCAGTTTGAGCCCTTATTCCCATTGGTAATATCTTTGTATGCCTCAAGATCCAGGCCGTAGCCCTCTTCCCAATCCGCTGAGATTGGTTCTGCCACAATTGTAAAACTGCCCGTTGGTACAGTCTTAGAGTGTTCTGCATTATGGAGCTTTAAATAGAATTTTACACTTCCGGATGCTGGAATCTTTGAATTGCTTCGATCTGATGTTATCTCGGATACAGGGAACTTAATCAGTGCTCTGGAGATCTCAGCCGAAGATGTAGATTGGCGGCCATAAATTGAATAGATCTCCATAATATCTGCGGCGCCGGCGTTGGCGCCGGTTGCTCTCGTAGATAAATTTAGTTTGTAAGCGTTTGTAATTGTGTTATCAGCAATCGCATAGTATTTTTTAATAGCCATTATCTAATTTTTCCTTGGATATCACTCTCTGGATACTTCATTTCGGCGATTGCGTTCTTTGGTATTATCAAGTAATCTCCGTTGGGAGAAAGATTTTTATTTATATCTATATTAGCGTTTGAATAGTTCGTGCCCGTTTTATTTATGAGCCTGACTTTTATAACATCTAATACTCCCGGAGACTCTTTAAGTGTTGAATATATATCACTTATATAGATTGGTTCCCCAATATACATTGGAGCCTTAAATCTTTCTTTTAAAGCTTCTACCGCTGAATTTAAAGTTATATATTTATCTGCGCCGGAGGATGGTTTAATTATAAACTCAATTCCATAATTAATAATATAGGGATCGATTATATCTAAAGTATCGTTTATCATTCTATGCTGATTTAGCCAAGTTTTTAAATTATTTTTAATTGTTTTGTTGGTGCTGACCAATTTTCCAAAGCTATCCTCTGAAATCACATACATATTGAGATTCCTTTTCTTGGAATCTGGATCTCTCTGCGCTGATACTCTTTTTATAGACCCAAACTTCGCTGGCATTCTATAACTCAAATTTTCATAATCAGCTTGGGTGACCGCTCTGTTTTGTGTTGGGAAGGTATCAAATATTCTTCTTTTTATCTCAGAAGTATTTGCGTTTGTAACGTCTCCTGTAATTGGCTCTTCGTTCGATATTTCAAGAGAGGCTATTACATTTCCCATCTCGGTGCTATTGAGAATCGAGCGATCTTCAAAATCGAACAAAGCATTTCCAACCCTGTTTAATGATCCGACAGCTACATTTGAATTTGAAGGGTTAGTAACACGATAAGAGATTGATAGCGTTGTATTTGAAGGAACTATTCCTAAACTTTTATTTTTTGATAACCTTGTAGGATCAAAAGTTGTATCAGATGTATAGTTTTTTCCGAAGATCTCCATAACGACGGTTTGTGGGTCAGCGACTATCTCACTGTCACCTATTTGCCCTGAGCCAAATTGTAAATAAGCATTATTTCTGTCTCTCTCTACTATAAACTTTCTAGAAACCAAAAATGGCTTTAAAATTGATGGAACGTTGTCGTTTTTATAATTTTTATTTGTTACTTCCTTAAATATCATGTCTTGGGATAGATAATCTACTTCGTAAAACTCATTTCCTTGGGAGTCAAAGACAGATATTATTTCTGCCAATTCAGGAATAGGAAGTTTAATTCTCTTAAATCTTTCGTAGGCGCCAACAACTACATCAGTGCGACTAAAATATCCTGATACCACATTACCATATGATTTTATTGCGAAGGATGTTGGGGCGCCGGTTGTGGTATTAACTTTGGCCACCACTACTGGATTTTTAGGATCAGAAAAATCTATATTCTCTAATAATACAAAGTTAAGATTATTATCAGATGAAAATCTGGTGCCTCTTTTTAGGACCGGAATATAATTTGTATCTGGACCAATACCGGTTGGGCTAGCTGGGACTATTACAAAGATGGCGGCGGTACCATAGGTTGATGGGCGTCCAGTATGCTTGTACCCCATTGTACGGCCCATTCTTAATACATTGTTATATTGATATGCCGTATCCAAAAAGGATTCATTAATATTGTAATCCATGTAAAATGATAGCTGATCACCGACATACGCTACGGAATCTATCATTAGCGATCCAAAGGAAGCTTCACTAAAATCTTGAAAAGAATCGGGATATAGGCGCTCGGCCAATTCTAATAAATCTTGCCTTATCCCTTCAAATTCTCTATTTGTATAGTTGATAGGAACTATCTTTTTTTGATCCGAACTCATAAAAATCCTCCTTTTTTAAATAGTAATATGTAGCATTTCAGCGGGTCCAACTGTTGGAATACTATAAACTATAGTTAATCCAAGTACGTTTTGGCCAGATTGCTCAAAATCAAAATTAACTTGTGATATGCTTATAACTGGCATAAACATTTTTACTTGTTCTCTAATTCTGCTTTCCATCTTGTAAGGGAGGGAGTCATCATAGTTCTCGAACAAAAATCTTCTTATTCCTACTCCGAATTCTGGTTCCATGACACGTTCCCCAGGTGATGTTAAAATTAACATCTTGAAGTTTTGCTTAATAGTTTTTCTGAAGCTTTTAAGCATTGTAAATCCATCTGAAGAATCCTTTGTTATCGGTAAAGCTACCCCGATTGAAGCCATTTTATATCCCTCCTATTATATAATTATTCTATTAGTCACTTTTATCACACAATTTACCTTCGGCATTATATGGATTTGGACGCAAGCGGCCGCGCTGGAACCAAGATAAGATACCCTTACCTGGAGATGGTATTATACGGGCTTTAAGATTTTTAATGAATAGGTTGGCTGCGTTGCCACCTAAATCATCGCCTGGGGTGAAGTGTCTTGAATTGTAATATGACCTAAAGATCTTTTTAATTCTAGACTTTGAATTTCGTAACAGTATTCGATCCCAACTATCGAACTCTAACACAAACATTCCTCCTAAGAGGCCGGGCTGCCGATCCATCCAAGATTGCCAACCTTCATTGCCTCTCGCTTCTAATCCTTGAAATTTAACCTCTGGCAACCCTGTGAGTTCTTTTCCGGTCCATGGGCTTTTCATCGTACCGCCGGGGTCGGTCGACGTTTCTGTTTTTACAAAAGCGACTGACCCTGGTTTTTGGCGAATGGTCTCATTTGCAAAGAAGGTCTCCCATGGGGGTTTCCCGTCCGGCCAGGTGGTGGCGTCATCTCCTCCTTTCGATGGTACATTGTTGTCCAAGAACATGGGGATGGATCCAGCCATGGGATCATTGGGATCAGATAATTTAACTTGTTTGTGGTGATCTCCGGCGCCAACAGTCACTTCTCCAATAGATGATATGAAACCCATATCATTATAAATAGCTAAGGTCGATATCACTTTTGGAATCGGGAATATGTATTTAACCATCAATTTATATTTTTGGTCCTCTTTTAGTTTCTTAAGAAGACATAATAAATTATGACTGTTTGCTGTCAGTGGCGCAACCGCCTCTACCGGCAAGTCTAAGGCATCTACCTCTACACTAGTTATTGGAACTCTTCCGGCCGATGGGGAATTATAACTAAATTGAATTCCATATCTAACTCCCAAGGCTCCTTCTATACCAACTACTTCTGGCACGTGGCCTGGTTCGGTTGGCTCACTCATTACTTCTTTAAGGCTTCCAGGATACACCTCTGACAGCAATAGGCCCGGGGGGTTTGCAGTTATTGCTGCAATCGCGGTCGCGGTGTCATATTTACTACCATCAATACTAATGTATTTTTCTATCGTGAATGGGTTTTCGGCGCCGGAGGATGCTGTTCCATATTCTGCCACGTCACCGAAACCTACCCACTCCTCTGTTGTTTTAGAGTAGTCACCCGATTCATCAGCCTCAGTTACTTCTTCTCTTTTATTTGTTCCGACCTCAATCAAGTTTGCTATTGGCCTCAAGACATCGTGCGGCTCTCCAGTATGGTGTTCGCCTGACATATATTCTGTCTCTCCGGATTCATTTTCGCGAACATGAAAATACCCAACATATTCGGAGCCTAATCCTAAACTATCTGGATCGTTTGCAATTGCAATTCTAAATTGGCCTCCGGGTGTATAGTGTTCTGAGCCTTCTGTTGGTAATCCTACGTTTTGTTCAATAAAATCTGGACTATAGAATACTAAACTTTCTCCACCAGAGCACATATTAGAGAATAGCCAGAGGTCTAGATCAAAAATCTCCGGAGTAAATCCTTGTGATTCAAGATTCTTTATTAGCCTCTGTCCCATCATTGTTAGCTGTTCATTTACTAATTCTTTTAGTACTAACTTTGCATCCTCTTCTGATACCTTGACCGTTTCTAGATTCTTATCTTGTCTGTAGCCTTTAAGTGTTTGTAGTTCTCCTGCTTCATCAACTTCTTTGGCGTGCCATAGGTCGGCTAGCCATGGAAAATTGTAGTGCTCTTGAACATTATTTAATCTACCCAATGCTGCCAAAACACTGTTGGGCGCCACAATCTCATCTTGATCAACGCGCCAAGCATAGTATTGGACTGATTGTTCCAAGAATGCATACCAAAACTCTTCGTCTTTGAACGGTGTAAAGAACTCCCAAAATCCCGATTGGGCGTCTTTAAAGGACTCTTCCATTACCTCTACAATATAGGAAGAGTATAATGAACTAAAGTTATCAGGGAACTTAGGCATTATTTTAGAGAAGGTTGCGATCGATTTGAAAAAATGTACAGTCGCGTATATTCGAATCGCAGTTTCAATAATACCTGCCATGCCTGCCCGGGCTGGGCGGTCTAGAATTCTATTGTATGGTACTTCAACAGCGCATTCTGGATCTGATTTTAATCTTGGATCATCAGGTATTTTAGAGTATAAGTCCGTTATCCTGTCTTGTATTTCTCCAAAATCAATTATATCGGTGTTGTGTGGCTTACACGGTGTATATTCAGGAAACAGCGCATTTACTAATCCTAACCAGCCATCATATTTAAGTGGTTTAACATATATTGGTGGGCGAGTATGTGATCCACCGTATTTATTTGGATCAAGATACATTACTCTTGCATCTTCTCCTCTTCTATATTGATCTCGGCTGACCCCCATTAACATATCATCGTTTTCTGCTTCGCGGTAACCGGGGGGATTAAGTTCATCATCCCAAATTGGTTCGCCTTCTGAATATAAGCTTCCTTGATCTTTCTGGCCTTCTGGAATTAAGTACTCAGCATCGGCCGCTGTAAGAGAGTCGTATTGGGCGCCGTATTTCCATCCGGATAGGTTCTCGCCGATTTCTTTGGAAAACATTTTAAAAAATTTGGTCATCCATAAATCATGCTCGTTTTTTGCGTCTGATTCATAGAGAGTGCCAGATGATGGGCTATTAGATACCATCTCTGATAATAATGATACTTGTGGGATATATTCGCGGGTTTGTTCGAAGCACGCACCAAAATTTGGATATAGCGACATGTCGATGTCTTCTAACCCATCATCAACAGATAAAAATTCATATCTTCTATTTTTAATAATTTGTTTTTCTTCGAAGCTTGGTAAGATCGCCCCGGCCAGCACTGATAATAACGAAAAACTAACGTTGATAAGTGATAGTAGGCCAGCCATGGCCCAGCCTACAACCGGTATATTACCTAACCAGTCTGGTACTGGGATGACTTCCTGGATCCATGGTTCCTGTGTAATTAATTCTGATTCTGGCGATTGTACCGCGGCCCTTTGGTTGATATACTCGGTTATTTTTATTCGCGCGCTATCATCTGGTCGGTTTGCATAGACCCCGGTGCCGCGGGTTGCAATTGCAGTTATTCCTAGATCCGATGGATCCCCCACACTAAATTCTTCCATTTCCTCTGGTGTTAATTCTCGTACGCGGTATTCGTATTCTTCTTGAACCTCAGCTATATCAGATATGTATAGATTAACGTTAAACCCATAACTATAGTTAGGGTTGGAGGTACGATCATCAGATCTGGGCGAAGAGCGGTACCCTGCCGCATTGTCTCTATATTTTAAAGAAATGTCAGGGTTTGCTTTGCGTGGTTCGCGTGTTATGATCACCTGTTCAGTTACTAAATTTGTATCGTATGTTGTGTTATAACCAAAATCAGGAAGCATGAAGAGATCTATACCACCACCAAAAAACATATCAAACCCTAAGTCTGAAAAGCTCTTTTTAAATATTCGCGCAGTTGAAATATCATTTTTGGAATTAAATTCTAAACCGCTTGACAGATCGGTCGCATAGGCCATTGTCATTGCAGAGTCTGGCCCTTCCCCGCAGTCGGCTGGAGGCATGTTATCACTTTCGCCGGCGACCAAGAATTGGCGCATTAACCATGAACCCACGTACGTTGGGAACTGTCCGTGTTGTTGTGGGAATGATTTATTTTTTTGAAATGATGCCCAAAATCCTTGAGAGGCAGAACCGCCGTTGGACGCATTTGTTGCAAAGTTTACATAATCATTATTATTATGTGCTTTCCTCCAATGAGCGGTCAAGGGGTTTCCTTCAGTATCCGATAATACCATATTCATAAATCCCCAATCGTCATCGCCGGCAAAAAGGCCGCCATTTCCTAACATGTCCTTGGCAAAGTCTATTTTAAGCATCTCCAAATCATTCTTAAGAACTTGGCTACCGGCAGACTTTAATGCCTCTGGCATGTGTGGGAATATTCCATCATCACATCCAGGTTGCGAGATTATTGGTGGCATGTTACTGTTGATATAGTTTGGTATGCCGCCCTGGAGCACATCCCCAAGAGATGATAAATCATCTAACAGATCACTCTTATTATCAGCTAACATCTGTTCGCATTGTTCTTTTGTAGCGCGGCCGTCTAATAGGGTACAGCGCAACTCATTAAAGTTGTCTATCTGCTCTTGAGTTGCACATAATGTGGGGTTTGCTGGAAGGCCTTCAAGTTCCGGGGATTCATCTAACATTTCTCTTAGTTGTTTTTTAAAATCGCCCGGCATTACATTACCAACGTTGGTGATAAATCTTCCAAATGATTGTGGGGTGGGCATAGCTTCGCCCAATTCTGGATATTCAAACTCCAGAAGTTGCGTCCCGATATCTATCAAATCCTGTGATGGATTTCCGAGAAAACCTTCTATCAGCTCTGCCCTTGTGGTAGAGGAAGATAAATCTTCTGTGAATCTTAATACTTGATCTCGATTGGCTAAGGCGGCTGATCCGGCTCCCATAGAGGCCATCATTTCAACCATAGTATCTTCTACTTGTGCGTCATCGGCTAATGGTCCGCAGATAGCGTCTCCTACAACTTCCTTAAAAGTGGTGCTTCCTTGTAACACCGCCGGTACGGCGGCGGCTAATTTGCCTGTTGTTTCTAACGCCTTACAGATTGCGTCTCCAATTATCTGACATATTTTAACCATCAATTTTAAAACAATTGCCATAATAAGCTGCTGTACAGCAAATTTTATTGCTTCCCACAGCGCGTTCATTATATCTTTTATTTTTGGGATCCAAGTAAATGGGTTTTCCATTCTAATCGTTCTAATCTCTGACAGATCACGACAAAACGGTAGCTCGATATCTTTAATAAAGCTAAGCAGATCGGGATTAAACAGAGGCGGCATAGGGCAATCCAACATTGCTATTATTCCGGCTATTATTTGCGCGCCCGGGAATTTGTTAAGCTCATCCACCAATGCTAACAGATTGTCAGAATATACCTCTATCAGTGCCATTACATATGCTTCCATAACGATATCAGGTGATAATTCGTCTTCGGCGTTGCCGGCTACATCAAACTGTTGAGCCAGTGTTCTTCTGGTCGCGGTTGATGCCTCCGCTGCTTCTTTTGAATAAGAGGCTGGCGGGGCTACTGAGCCCTCATACGCGCCCTCTTTTTTACTGTTTCTTTCTTGGTCTATTACAGATTGGATTTCCCATGGCTTAGAGTATGAGGTGCCAGAGGCCATTATATTTGAAATTTGCTGATTTGTACTACCTTCTGGGAAAATATCACCGGACTCTAATTTCTTTTTAACTAACGCGTCGAGTTCATTTTGTTTTTCGGGAGGGATTCCTACAAATAAATCTCCGAAGTTTTCGATCGACATTGCTTTAAGGGCGCTCTTGATCATGCTAGCCATAGCTTCTTCAAACGTAAGACCTCCCATCAAACATTTGATAGCATCCAGTAACAAATCAAGAAGTCCGCATGCCTTTATTCTTTCGAACCCAAACTCCCACATTTGATCCATCTTCTTCTGCGCTGAACCAAAGGGAGTCATGGACGATAGAATTCTAGCGCACATTTGTGTGAATATTTGATCGCTTTCGTCTAGCTCCTTAAGTGCCTGCATTTGGGCCATGGCAAAGATGTTTTGTCTGGTATTGGTGTCTGGATCATATATTAAACCAACATTTATTTCATCTTGTCTCGATTCTGAATTTTCTGATTGGCATATACTCTTTCTGAATTTATAGGCGACGGCGTCTCCGAGGTCGAACACTTCATCTAAGATATCTTGACCAAGTTCTTTTGCTTCTTGTTCTAGCGCTTCGCCTATACAACCCATCACCTGTCTGGATTCTTCTTCCTCTTCTGTTTTAAGTGAAGAATAAATTGTTGGATATGTGTATTGTATTACAAATTCTTCCCATGGTATTTGGGATCTCGCGGACAGCGAGGCTTCCATCTGGTATAATTGTACGAAATATGCGACTGCTGTTTTATCTTTCCAAGGTGGGGATTTTATAAACCCTCTTAATCTTTTCTTATTATAAAATAGCGGCTTTTCTCCACAAGATTCAGTCCACACTTTTAGCGACTGTGGCTGATAATTATTAAATTTAAATTCTAATTTTGTAATCTTGTCAGCAAAAAATAGTATGCCGCCGACGCCCGGTAGATTAAGACCTTTTGATTCTAAGTACGAGTTTAAGTAATCTATCAAGCTTGACATGATAGAGCTTGTAAAAAGTGTGGAGTCTCCATAGTCTTCGAGGTTGAAGATCCTGTTGTCTTCCTTGAAGAATAAATTACCCCCATCAATAGCTCGATATACTTTTAGGTATCGTCCGTAAAGATTCAATCCCTTCCGGATTCTAATCATTTTTGTGGATAAATCTCCGGCGTTGTAGGAGACTGTGATATCTCCTGGCTTTGGCTCTTCATATTCATCTTCTGAGTTATATGGGCCTATATCAAACAGTGTGTCGAACGGAACCGAAAAGAGTAGTTTAAGTCGTGAGTTGGGACGGGGATCCAGCCAATACTTACTATACTTTATTGCTTCTTTTATCTTTGTTCTTGATGCTCCACTATCTTCTTTATCGTAAAAAACGATTAAAGACTCAATAACATCATCTACAAATTCTTCATATCTGTCTCTCAAAGAGTCTATCACCTCTTGAGAGCTTTCATCTTCAGAACCTATCAATGATTCATCAACTACGGTTGTATAGGGTGTGACAACTGTTACTTGATATTCACATGTTCTCTCATTTAAGAACGGCTCTTCTACTGTTTTCTTTTTCCAATCTACTTTGATGGCTGTCGGATTAGGGGAGCAATTTAAGCATTTATTTGCTTCAACATCAACTACATCATCACATACATCTATAAGGCCATCGTGATCTTCGTCTTGCCATTTTAAAAATTTTGATTCATTCGCCATTACTTTTTCTCACTAATATGCTCACGACAGTTTAACGTTTGTACTACAAATGAATTTATATCCATAGGGTGTTAGATAGTTCAGATCCCATAATATTGCATTAACTTTGGTATGCCATAAACTATCTAAAACAAATTGTAGCGCTGCGATTCCAACTGTTGGGGCGGCCGCGGCCACCCATGGCCTTAAAGGATCAATTCCAACTAGAGAATTATACCCAGACTGAATAAGTGATAAGTTGAATACAGCACTCCACAGTTCTCCCACAATCCCATTTAATTCTGATAGGGCGTCACGGGTGTTAGAACCCAAACAAGCTCTCTGGACAGTAGAGATCTTCTCTATCGGATTATAAAGGCCGCCCCATACTACTCTTTCTTGTGATGTATTTCCTGCTAGAAGCTCAATTGAGGGCGCTGGCTGGTGCATCGAAAAGCCTAATGATGTCCATTCGCCGTGGGGGCCGGACCCGCGGGCGCCCTGCGTCTTTCCAGTCACAATTTTAATACTTCTTCTTCCTATTATTCGAACATCGTCTGCCTTTACTGCTATTCCGGAACCGCCGGTTGCTACTCCAGACACCGATTCAGCGAGGCCAAAATTGACATCGATGTCAGTTAATTGGCTTATATAAATTCTTGCAGCATCCGCTACTGGGTTGTTATCTACCACCGCTCCTTCTTTGGGGCCGTCTGTTCCCCTAGAGCCGGCGGCCCTACCTACAACCAAGTCAATTGTGCTAGCGTTTTGAAATCCCTTTGCACCATACCCACTCATTACTGTGGTTGGGCGATCAGTGCCCATCGTAATATAGCATCCCCCATGTTGCATAACAGATTCATTTTGTGCGATTTTGAAGCTCAAATCCTTCATCGGAACCACAGTGTGATAGATTCCGGAATTGCTTGGTATCGCTTGTATATTTTCGCCGGTCGGTGAGGTTTCGTTTAAATATGCTGAGTTTGCATCTGCCCTTTCTTCATCTGATTGTGATGAGTCATCGCCTAACCAATCCGAAAATTCTGGGTTTCCTCCTGGGTCACTCTCACCGAGTGGTTCGAAGACCGAATTTTCCGAAGCATATGTGGCTGCGGACTTATCACGAACTGCTTTCAGCCTGTCGTACAGTAGTTGCTCAGATTCAGTGTATTTTGGTTTAACGAACGCTTTTTTCTTTTTTGGCATAATTTACTTAGGGTGTTTTACGTAATTAGTGGAGCGAGAACTTCAGGTACTGTCACATGTAGGTGCTCCGGCGCGCCGCCGGCTTTGCCGCATTTGCCTTTGCCGGGGATGCCAAGTCGAGTTGTATTCCCCTTGCTCATGCGGCCGGATTTGCTAAAACATCCGGTGGACGTGGGCTCTAAGACCGGTCTTCCGCCGGCTTTGATCACCGCATCTATTAACTTATTTAACTCGTCGTCTGTTATGTGATCGTTAGTCCGGAGATCTAAAGCGAGGCCGGTAGTGTGGTTAAAGCGCTTGGGGTTGTCTTTTATATATGTCGCAAGTGGTCCCGAGTCGCCATCACGGGCTTTTTGTACTAGACCAGCGGTGAGCCGGCCATATGTACTTATAACCTCCGACTGGGGTTTACCCACCATAAGAGATATTTGTTTTTCTATTGATCTGGTCCATCCTGTAACTATTGCGGGAGGCCAGTTATAATCCGCGAGTAGTATAGCAGTCAATTTTGCTAGGAAGGCGAGTTGAGATGGGGAGGGAGGGACTGTTGCTGGGGGGAGGCCATTGAATGCCCCCGCGATTCCGCCTGATGCATCCGGGCAACTATAACTTCTTGATATATTTTTACCTCGTTTTGACATGCCAGCGTGGCGTGCTTTTTGAAGATTATTTAAATGAACTCCCTTTTCTAAATTTATATCAACAAAATCGCCGGTGTTTATGTTAATTGAAGCTCCGTATTGTGTATCTGTGTGGCCTACAACCACTATGTGGGAGGCTTCGAGATCTGTAAAAATCGAATTTGATGATCCCGGGCTGCAAGGGTTTGGCAGGAGCCAATGTTCGCACCACTCTGATTCTAACCTTGCTATATATGAAAAAGCAGCGATTCTAGATGAACCAGACACGGGAACCAACCCCAGTCCAGAGGCCTCGGCATGATTGAGAGTTTGGGCGCCCCGAATCACGACGGCGCTGCGATAACCGGGGTTCTTTAGCAGATCAAAGGGGGCCACCGATTTGGCTGCTTGACAGAACATATCGAACGCACCTTTAGGATCTGCTAATACACTCTCTGGATCAATAAAGGTCTTACTCATTCTGGGTTTCGCTCATCTACTCCACCCTGTATTATATCGAACAAGTTAGCTGTGTCTTCGTCTGAAAACCTTATGCTTTCGTCGGACTTTTTCTGTCTTATATTAATAATCTTAACTAATTGCTCATTGGATCTTTGAAGCGTTTCTATATGTTTAGCTGCTACCGGACTTAGGTATTTTAATTGTTCCGTGTCATTAGCCAAAGTGTTTGCAATATCATTAAGGAATTCCCTAGTAATTTTTCTATCACTACGGATGTTTGTAAGTGCTTCATCCACTAAGTCCTCAATACTTTTATTTTTCATAAGTCGCCGCTCTCCCAGTCTTGCTTGAAATTAGAGTACTTCTTTCTAAATTTCTTTAGTGAATTTACCACTTGCTTGGTGTTTAATCCAGTAATTTCTCGCAGGTACAGATAAATAGCTTTCTTATTAAAAATTTCAATATCTTCTTTTGACTCAAAAAGTATGGTTATAGCTTTATACACCCTCAAATCATTATCTTTCATCTGGGCTGCGTCCCATGATTTTAACTCATTATAGAAGAGATCCCAAAATTCTTGTTCTTCTCTCTCGGTTACATATGATTCGTTGGTAGATAAGTATTGTTCTTCATATGACTTTGATATTGTTCCAAAATCAATTTCTCTTCTGTTGCGCTTTTGTTGTTTTTTAACCTTATGAATAAACCAATTCTTCGTGATAACACTAAAATATGAAAAGGCCTTGGAGCCTTTTGATTGGTCATATTTATCAAGAATTGTCATTAACCAAATTTTGCATTCATCTCTAAGATAATCTATATTTGGCAAATTAGTAAATTTATACGTAAAAACAATTTTATCAACCATTTCGTTGAATGCCGGCTGGATCCAATTTACATATAAATCTGTCCTTTCTTTTTTGCAATTAGTAATTGAGTATCGTACTATTGCGTCTTCATGATCTTTGGTGAAATAATAATTTTTCTTACGCTTCTTCTTGAGCGGCTCTGTTGTCTGCTTCATCTGTCTCCTTTTCTTCTGCTTCTTCTGTTAAATTATAGATATATTCAAATGTAGCCATATGTTCGTTCAGGGATATTGCATGTTCAAGCAACCCTTTAAGTGTTTCGTCACCGTAAAACATATCCATTTCATAAACATCTCTAGTGTGGTTGGTGAAAATATTAATCATCTCCTGCAAGTCTCCTAATTCTTCTGATACAGACAACAGTTTTACTATTACTGTCCTTGTATAAACAAGCATACCGACACTAAATATTGTTGATATAACTAAAAGTATAGATGTTATTATTTCAAGTCGACTCATTTGTCTCGCTCTTTTGTTGCTTTAATATTTCTCTATTAATTTCAATATATTCTTTTGTTAAATTGCCAACCTTGTTAGAATAATAATCATTATTATTAACTTTTATATTAGGACGAGTTATCATCTTGTGCATTGAACCTGTACTTTCACATTTTTCACATTCAGTATATACATCATCAAAACAATGGATCACACTTACTTCACTTTCACACAGATTACACTTATAGTGATATCTAGGCATGCTTACTTTACTCTATTCAATAAGTCTTCTTTTGTGATCTCGCTCTGATCTGTAACTCTGACGGTTGGTGGATTTTTAACAATTAGGCCTTCCGTTGTTTCTTCAAGTTCGAATCCTCTAAGAATTGGTACTATGTCTAATTGGTTTAATAATGACTCCTGTAAGGCCATCATTACTGCTCCCAGTGCTTGATTTGATAATTGCATTTTAATCTCCTTTTAAAATTCTATAGCTGTCTGAATCAAAGTGTTGTGTTGAAAATTCAAATAATTCTGAATCTTCTATGGCTAGCATTTGATGCCTAAGCCCTCGATATACATGAAAGTTATCTCCTGGGTTTAATTCCAGTTGTATCGCTTCAGATAAATCATCTTCATCTGAATAGTATATCATCATTTTCCCAGATTGTAGATAGAATACTTCGTCTTTTAATTTGTGGTAATGCCATGAGCATTTTTTCCCACTATTAAAGAATAACAATTTTCCGCAATATTCCTCATTGTTAACAATCCATCGTTCCCAGCCCCAGCCTTTATTGACGTGTATCATCGGTAAAGAAGTCTTCATCTTTAATCCCCTTATCATCTATATAAATATCTCCTGCCGGCTTTCCTAAAAATAAAAGGTGATATTTAACTCCCCAATCCTTAAGTTGTTCCGCCGTTAGCGCGTAAAATTGTTGTACTGCAAGTTGTTGGTTATTATTATGTCTTCCCATTCCGCGGGCGGTTTGCATTATTATAGTATGGCCGGCATCATATAAATTATTCACCATGTTAATTCTCTGAGGTAGGGGCGAAGCGTCGTTATAAGGCGCTGACGCATCTTTTATACATAAGGTGCCATCAATATCAAATACATATGTCATCTATTATTCTCCAGTATATTTGTTGTTGAATAGCTACTGATTCTATCAAAAAATTTAAGCTCTTTGCAATGTTGTTGTCCTACAACTTTTTTTCCTTTCCAATCAGATCCTATAACCATGTAATATGGTGCTATGTTTTCTATCAAGTTTTCTAACTTAATAGCCGAATCAAATATAACCACCTCATCAACGAATTTTATTGCTTTCAACATAAATTTTCTATCTATTTCATTGTTATATGGCCTTTCTACGCCCTTGTCTGACTTTACTTTTGCATCTGAATCAATTCCAACTATTAAACAGTCGCCCAAAGATTTAGCATATTGAAGCATTTCAATGTGGCCGCGGTGTAATATGTCAAAACATCCATTGGTCCAGACAGCTTTAGTCATATAGTACTTACGCCCTTTCGCTGGACAACTTTAGTAGCATTTTCATTTGCAAATTCAATTGCTTTAAAAATGTCTTTTGTTGTCGCATAAGACGAGGCTAATGCTGCAACAAACGTATCGCCGGCGCCTGAAGTGTCTTTTATTTCTACCTTTGGTACTGGAAATCCAATACCTTTGTGTCTTGCTCCATTGGGTCCGAGAGTTATTATCATCTTTTCGATTAGTTCTGGTGTCAATTTGTGCTTTGTTCTCTCGTATTCAAATTCATTTATTTTAATAAACTTGATTTTTTTACACCATTCTCCGAGTATCTTTTTCGTATCTAAAAAAGTAGTCGAGTGTTGATTGGAAACATATTCGATATCTGACTCTGTTAAAAATCCTTTATTGTAATCCGATATAACTATGACATCGTATTTATGGTACTCGATACTTTTTACATCACACCGAGAGTAACCATCATCTCCTTCATCGATGCGGACTATGATATAATTTGTTCTATTATCGACGCATCTAGTCTTAGTGATACTAAGCCAGTTTTTATTAGTCTCTATATCGACATCAAAATCTACTAAAGATTTTATGTTCCGCCAAACATTTTTCGCCATTCCTGGGTTCTCAGTCTTTAGATTTCCGCTTCTAAAAACAGGGACTGGCGCCTCGGGGCACAGTCTTACACAATCACCATATTGGTAAATGTCTTTACAACTCTCTCCTATGACCAAGATACGCACTAAACTCCTTTAACAACATTACAAATAAAGTCAATTTCTTTTTCAGTTAGTTCAGGATAGTTAGGCAAAAAGAATCCACACGCGTGTATTTTATCACTCACCCTATCTTTAAAAACTGGGTATTTATCAGTCCAAAATGGGTGGCGGCCAAGGTTTCCAGCGCTGAAGATCCTTGTTTCTATACCATTCTCTACCAATCTATCTACTATTTCTTTCCTTTGTACCGTGCTTCTTGCGAGGGCTCCGAAAGAGATAGAAACAGGATTATTTTCACCCCATCTTTGAAATTCTACCACCCCTTCTAGTTTTTCTGCATATAGTTTATGGTTCGTATTTCGGTTTGTTGCCGCCCATTCAGCCTTTTCAATTTGTCTTATTCCTAAAAATGCTTGAAGATCGGTGGATCTCAGATTATATCCTGGGATAAAAAAGGTAAATGGGGAGTGGAAGTCATCAACACCATGGTCAGTCATCATTTTATTGCGCGTTTCTTCGTCTAAATCTTTTGCCCAGCCATGGCTCCGGAGCATCAATAACATATCATATAGTTCTTTGTCATTAGTATTAACCATTCCACCTTCGATGGTTGATAACTGGTGGCCAAAATAGAATGAGAATGTCGACATGTCTCCTATAGTTCCTACCATCGCTCCATCGTTGTAGGATGCTCCCAGAGCGGCGCATGCGTCTTCTAAGAGGGTGAATCCATATCTTTCTTTGAGAGCCAGCAGGCGCTCTTTATGGTGTGGTATTCCCAATACTTGGACGAACATCACGGCGTCAGGGTTATGCTCTTCGCATATTGTCTCAAGTTGGTCTAAATCCATACCATATGTCTCTGGATCGGCACCACACATTATTGGTTCTAAACCAAGTTGCATTGCTGGTGCGACCGTAGTAACCCAGCCGACTGAGGGAATTACAATCTTTTTGTTCGCGATACGGCCGCACTGTATTGCCGCGGCGACCATGAGTAGATTGGCGGACGATCCTGAATTATTAAAAACAGAATAGGAGGTTCCTATGTATTTCGCCCAGTCCTCTTCTACTTTCCATGTAAGATCACCTTTGGTCAGGCGAGGGTAACCCTTCAACCAATCACAAAGTGCATTGATATCTTCATCATTGATAGTCTCTTTTGCTAGCGGGTAAGTAATGTCCATTTTAATTTCCTTATTTTGTTGCTTCTATGTTTAAGCTCATCAGCTTGCCATTTGTTTTATCCATATGTGGCAAATATGCTTGGCTATAATCATCAATATAAAAGTGCTCAGTTGTCTTCCAATCATATATTTCTACTTTCGTAAAACCAATTTTCTTGAGTGCCTTTGTAAGTGTTTCTTCAGACCACCCATGATAATGAAAATCAAAATCATATTTTTGTCCTCCATAAAAAAACGCTCTTACGCTCTCAAAATCATTAGTTCGTAAATAATATTCACAAGCAGCCCGAATATCAGGGACTGAAACCCTGAGTTTTCCACCAGGCTTCAAAGCCAGAAACCAACTAAGCAGCACTTCTTCCCATGTGATTTTTTGGAATGTAAATGGTTTTGTTGGGAAGTGTTCTAATACGTGGCATGCATATATAATGTCTGCATCTCTGAATTTTTCATGTATTTTAGTCACATCGCATATTACATCAGGTGAAACATCTTCGCGTGCATCAACATTTATAAACCCATGGATTTTTCTATCTCCACAACCAAGGTTTAATTTAACCATTTATAGTTTCTCCATCCAATAATCAATCATCTCATCTATCATTATATCAAATGTATATGTAAATTTTAAGTCTATTGCTTCTTTTAGTTTAGCGGTGTCTCCTTTCAGGTCATGCAATTCGTTAGGGCGGAAAAATCGAGGATCTTGGATAACATAGTCCTTATAATCCAGATCTAACTTACTAAAAGTAAGATCTACAAATTCTCTGACTGAATGAGATTTTCCTGTTGCACACACATAATCACTGGGATGCTCCAGCTGCATAATCTGCCACATTATTTTAACGTAATCTTTCGCATGTCCCCAATCTCTTGTGGAGTCTAAATTTCCTAACGCCAATTTATCTTGCAATCCCTTTTTTATCTTTACAGCCCCAATCACTATTTTGTTGGTTACAAAGTTGCCGCCGCGGCGGGGTGATTCATGATTAAATAAAATGCCGTTTGATGCATATAAATTATATGAATCTCTATAACACCTTACGAGGTTATAGGCTAACTGTTTGGCGCAAGCATATGGACTTACCGGATTCATTGGTGTTGATTCACGTTGAAATCCGTCCGGATCTATGGAATTTCCGAACATCTCTGAGCTTGAGGCCTGATATAGTTTAGTATCCGGACTGACCAAGCGTATAACCTCTAATAAATTAAGTGTTCCGGTACCAATTGTATCGAGGGTATAGCTTGGCTGATCAAAACTAATTCTAACATGGCTTTGGGCTGCTAAGTTATAAATTTCATCAGGCTTTGTTTTATTAATTATAGATAATAATGAAGACATATCGCACACATCAGCATGATATAAATTATTTTTGATATCTTCATATATGTGTTGGATCCTGGCTGTTTGATTCTCTGGTATTGAGTTCCTTCTAACGATCCCATGCACATCATATCCCTTCTCTAAAAGAAGCTCTGCTAGGTATGAGCCATCTTGGCCATTTATTCCTGTAATTAAAGCTTTTTTCATAGTCTCACGTTTGGGTAGTTCTCCTCGAACCAATTTACGGTGTTTTTCATAGCGGTCTCTAAATCTGTATATTCGAAATCTGGAAGTGCTTTATTAAAAACATCTTTGTTTGTTGGTCGGCGCATCTGTCCGTTAGGCTTATCTGTTAGCCACTCAACATCATGATAACCTGTGGCATCGCAAACTAATTTCACTAGGTCTTTAATCTGTGTTTCTTCTTGTCCGGAGACAATGACTCTCAGCGGAAGTTCGCCTGGTTTTTCTATTAATTCTATACAAGCTTTTGCAACATCTTTAGCATATAAGAACTCGCGATATGGTGTTCCATCACCCCATACTTGCAGTGGAGTATTTGTCTGTTTTGCGTGAAAACACTTTCGCACCAATGATGGAACTACGTGGCCATCTTCTAAATTAAAGTTATCATTCTCACCAAAGATGTTTCCCGGGATCACAGAACAATAATTAACTTTGTGTTGTTGTTTATATGCCTGGATCTGGACATCTACCATTCTCTTGGAATACGCGTAAGAGTAATGAGCAGGATATGGCTCTCCATCGTGTAGGATGTCTTCGTGAATGTTTTTGGAGCCGGCTGGGAAAGCACACACTGATGAGAATGCTAATAATTTCTCTACTCCATTTAACTGAGCGTGGTGTATTACAAACGCATTCATTAAAATGTTGCTGTAATATTGTTGCGCTGGGGAGTTTAAGTTTCTCCCTATTCCTCCAACGCGCGCCGCCGCATGGATTACGAAAGCTGGTTTAACCTCTTCAAATAATCTCTTTACGTCTTCTTCAACAGTCAGATCGTGTTCTTTGTGTCCTGAAAAGACAAAGTTATATTGTGGATATAAGGTGCTGATGCTGCGGATAGCAGATCCTACTAGGCCGCGGCCACCTGTTACTAAGATGGTTTTCATTTTTCTTCTCCGAATCTTCTTTTCCAAACCGGTGGGCTTTTAGCCCAATTAAAGTAATCAATTTTGATTCTTTCCGATTGATCTTGCATATACATATTCCTAAACAGGGGTGCGTCATTGGCATGATAAGCTTGTTGTACTGGTATATGGTCGCCCTCATTTGGGTTCCAATCACATGTTAGGACGAGGTTTGGAGAGAAGTGTATTTTACTTCCATTTCGCTGAGCCCTGAAGGATAAATCATGTGTATTCATATTTAAATGTTCAAACCTACAATCCCAGCCACCTAATTCTCTAAAATATTCTAATTTATACATTGCTAAAAGAGTTATTTTATAGTCTTTTGGAACTCCTGGCAAACGTAAGTCCGGGTGAGTCCAAGCAGTCCAATAGCTATCTTCGGGACATTTTCCGCTAATATCACGACCTTCTGCATATTTTATAATTATCGCATCCTTAAATGGTAGATTTTTATGTATTTCAATACATTCACCAATTGAATCCTTAAGAAAATATCCATCATCCGAGCCCCACATCATTAGTTCTCCTTCAGCTAAAGTTGTTGCTATTTGAGCGCAACGAGATGGAGTACCGTAATCTTTAAAAAATTTAAAGTTATTCTTCTTAGCTAGCTCTTCTGGTGGTTCATTGGGGCCAACTAAGATCATTTCCCAAGTATGATTTGGGCCAACAGCTTCAGCTGCAGTATCATATAACCTTTTCCATAGATGTGTTCTGTGGGCAGGTAAGCAAATTGATAGGTCGTAATGCATTATTTGAATCTCCTCTTCCACACTGCAGGTGCGTTTTTCCAGTTTTCTAGTTTAAGTTTTGGATTTATATTAACAGTCCAGTTTGGATCTCTGTATCTTTGTTGTAGTAATGGCTCGTCATGTTCATGTTGGCAAATAAAGATTGGCATGTGGTCTCCGGTGCCGCCAGGCATGTGGTCACACTCAAATAATGGGATATCTGCCATCTTGACGTTGGCGCCAAGATATTGGGCTCTAATGGCCATGTCAGCATGGGAGGCCCATGTTCCCTCGTACGAACAATCCCATCCACCCAGTTCATTAAAAAAATTAGATCTCATAAAAGCTATATTAAATAACCACCAGTCATTTGGAATGTGTTCTGAAGCTGCGGGGGTTCCATTAATTCTAAAATAGCTATCTGGCTGTAACGTACTCCGTTCGAGGGAGCCGTTTTGTCCTTCGAAATACTTTGCAACGAGGACGTTGTTTTTAGCCGCACCCATATTATAATATGCTTCTATACATGTGTCAAGTGAATTTTCAAAAAATAGACAGTCATCTGCCAACCAAGTATATATTTCTCCTTCGCATAGAGAAGCAGCTATATTAGATGCACGGACTGGTGAGCCATAATCCTTTACGTATTTGACATTTTTTTCTTCTTTTAACTCCTCTGGTAATGGATTAGGGCCGCATACTATTAACTCGAAGTCGCGACTGGTTGAACTAAGGATTGATTCATATAATTTTGGTAATCGTTCTGTTCTGATGCTCGGTAATATAAGTGATATCTCTGGTTTTTTCACGTTTTACCTCTCATATATTCTATAACCTCTCGCACAGATTCTATCAGACCAATCTGTGCCTCGAACCCTAACATTTCTTTTGCCTTATTAGTATTTGGAATACGCCTTTGCACATCATATTCATATGCTTTATCAGAAACAAACGTGAATTCTTTTCCTGGGTTTAAAATACCCCATACTACCTTAGCTAACTCTATTACTGATGTTGGCTGAGATATTGAGATATTGAAATCCTCGTTTATCGCGGCTGAACTTTCCATGCACATCCGTATTCCTCGGGCGATGTCTTTTCCATTTGTGTAACAGCGTATCTGTTCGCCTGAACCAAGGATATGTAAAGGGTCTTGTCCCTTCATAATTTTATTAACGATATCCGGCAGGACATGACTCATCATGAGTTTAATGTTTCCAGATTTAACTTCATGTTCTCCAATGGCGTCTTCCTCTCCAACACCAACACAATTAAAAGGACGTATTATTGTATAAGGTAGCTTGTATTGTTCGTAGGCTCCTTTACAAAAATATTCAACGGCTAATTTTTGAAACCCGTATGTACTTAGCGGTGGGGCACATGTCTTAATTTCACTCTCTGGAGTTGGATATACAGTTGTATTCTCAAAAACCATGCTACTAGACAATACTACGATTCGTCTCAAACTATGAAATTTGTTGAGCTTTATCGCTAGATCAAATGTAGAGGCTAAAATTCTTTCATTTGTTGCCAACAGATCATAAGCATATTTGTGAAAGTATGTAATACCACCGATCATAGCAGCACCCGCAATAATGTAATCTACATCTTTTAGAGTCGGTGGAATCTCTGATGTTTTTACATCGATTATGTCCATCTCAATTAGTTCGAAATTTACATGGTTATCATGGGGGCGGGAGATTGGGCCGTATTTTGAAAAGTTATCAATGCCGACAACTTGATACCCCTTGTCCAAATATTCGGTACATAGATATGAGCCAATAAAACCTTGGCTACCTGTAATTAAAACCTTTTTCATTTTAAACCTCCTTTTCATATGGTAACAACTCAAAATCTTCTTTTCGAGACTCGTGAATTAAGTTGAATGGTTCTCCCACATACCACTCTAATATATTGTCAGGCAAATATTCTTTAAATTCACCAGAGGTATTCAGATTATGTGGCATTTTAGTAGTTTTTCTTTTTATTCCTACCATCTTACAAAATTTATTATAATCTTCTTCCATGTGTTCAAGCCGAATAAAAAAAGGTTTGTCAGTACCGAAGTATTGCAAATTGGGAGAATTATCTATACTACTATAAAAATCACATTGGGTGTTGAACAGATTCGTTTTATTGCTATCAGGGGTGGATCTTAAATTTATAGAAGCCCACTGGCGCCAATTACTTTGTAGTTTTTTCGAAACTTGTTCATTGGAGAAGCCTCTTTGTTTACAATAAGAAATCATAGTTAAGATATCCGGTCGCTGCGTGTAAATAAACTTTGAAAATTCACGATTGTAAGGGTTACGACATGTGGTTACAATTCCGTAATTTTCTAAAAAACTACCATAGGATTGTAATCTTTGATCTGCTAATAACATAGCCCAATATTTAATAGGCAAGTGTTTGATGTTTCCTCCACCTACGTTGGACGTCGTGGTAGAGTGACTAAAAACTGCCGTAGCAGGATCAAGAAAAAGTTGAGCTATACCATTACGTTTAAAGTATTCTTCTATCTGTCTTTGTTGTTGAATCCAAGCTCCCCACCAAGGAAAATCTTTTTTTCCTGGGAGCACGGCCGCAATGCCGCCGGAAACTTCCTGTTCCATATGAATGTGGCATTCTCTGTCTGTATCTTCGTGAAGGGCTGTTAGCACAGATGTACCACCGGTCTTGGGGGTGTGAATAAAAATAAACCCATAACGATTAGAGATCATTTTCTCATTCCTTCAAACACTGTAATGTTATATTTGCTATTTTCGTCTAAAAGATCTTCGAAGAAATCAACAGTGGTACTTTCCATTAGTTTTGCCATTGCTGACACATCTTTTGGCAAACACATGCCGCCAAAACCGCGGAAGTTGTCATTACACTCAAGGTAATGGCCGTGGATATGCTTTCTATTTGACACAGCGTTTTTAACATTCGTATAATTAACACCATTATTCTTACAGGCCTCATAAAAACTATTAGCAAAAATAATCAACATCGCATTGTATACATTGTTGAAATACTTACAAAATTCTGCTTCCGCATGTGTCAGTTTAACAAACTTTTCTGGTAGCGGCTCATGACAGCTTTTAATAAGCTCATATGTTTTATCGTCGCTGCAGCCTATTATACAAACATCATGGTTCTCTGTGAAGTCAGTGATGGCGCAGCGCTCTCGCAAAAACTCTGGTACGAAACAGACATTCAGGCCCGTTTCTTCTCGCAGCGATTGAGTGGTTCCAGGCACAACCGTCGACTTGAGGGCTACAATACCATTATAGCCGCGTTCTTTTAGCTCTAGAACGACTTCGCGGACTATACTGACGTCACATGCTCCATCCTCTGCTTGAGGGGTAGGAACGCATATATAGACGATTTCTGTGTCTAGTACATCTGTTAGTGTCGTATCATAAATTATATCGTGGATTGAAACGTTATGTCCAACCAATTCAAATCCAAATTTGCAAGCGGCGCCGACTACGCCTACTCCAACAATTCCTACTTTCATTTGTTATATCCTAAGTCATCATAACTTTCAGGCAAGTTACCTTCTTCATCATATTTGAATCTACGTTTCCATATAGGAGAGGACTGTTGCCAATTATTTAAATCAATATGTATTCTACTGGCGGCGGCATTGCCGGGTTGAGAGTAAATTGCATCAAACACTGGTTTGTCACTAAAGGTTTGTGCATCATAAATTGGGGCGTGATCGCCGGTCTTGTTAATATAGTGGTTGCAGGTTGTTGCATCCATGGGCGAATCAACCAGGCGGCCACCGTCGGCTTGTACCCTAAACATAAGGTCATGCAATGGGTGATTAATATATTCATATTTGCAGTCCCAACCGCCTAACTCTTTAAAATAATCCATTCTCATAAAGTGGTGGCACGAAATCTTGTAATCTTTTGGAATGCCGGCTAACCTTAATTCTTCGTGATAGTGGGCTAGCCAAAATTGTCCTGGTAAAGTGCCACCGCCGTATTGGGCGCCTTCTCTATATCTCATATTGACAACAAGTTTTTTATTGTTTTGTTCTCTTAGGAATTTTATAGCGCCATCGATCACATCCGGTAAAAAGATTGCGTCATCAACACAGTGATACATAAATTCGCCTTCACACTGTATAGCACCAATTTGTGCCGCTCGGGTGGGGGCGCCATAGTCTTTAATTAACTTAACATTATCAAAATGTGTCATCTCCGGTGGTAAGTCAAACGGACTCACCAAAACCAACTCCCATGAATGCTCTCTACATGCGTTGTATAAGCTTCCATATAACATCAACCATTGGTGTGTTCTGATTGCTGGCATGAGAATGGATACATCATATTTATAACTCATCCTAACTTCTCCATAATTGTGTTCCAGAATACTTCTGCATTATATTTGTCCTTATATATCTCATAGCCTTTTTGAGCGATGTATTCCCTTTCTTTTTCGTTTTCCAAGTAATACTTAATTTTCTCTATTAGATCTTGCTCGTTGTCAAATTCGACGTAATGTACATTTGGTATTAGATAGTTTTTTATTGCATCGTTTGTTCTTTCCAACAAAAGAGACTTTGTTGCCAAAACTTCCCAGACCCTTCCTTTGCATTGGTCATTGCCCTCTGGACCTCCTGGAAAGTTCAAACTAATTTTGCTATGTCTCATTAATTCAGCATATCTGGCTGCCGATAAGCCCTCCTCTCTTTGGCCTCCGCCTATATGTACTTGAATTTTATTAGTTATCAAATGAGTTAGATATCTTTGTCTCTCTTCATATCTTGGGCTGCCCAAGAAACTAGTATTTATACTTTTTTCGGATGAATCGATTGGGTGGTAAAGAGTTTCGTCTTGAGGAGCCCAGAGCCAAATTAAATTATCGTATTGTTTATTAGTATTTCTTTCAGATCCCCAACACACATGTAAATCAGCGAAACCCTTCTCATTCATTTCCTCAATCTCTGGGATTCCCCACCCTGCAAACACATCCGGCCACATGAATACTGTTTTGCAGCCCTTACTCTTAATATATTCATAGCTGTCATCAGTCGGATTCAGGTGTGATTTTCCAAGTAGCGAAAAAATAACTACATCCGGTGAAACCTTATCTACAGCAGTTGGTATAAAACTATCGATGTGTTTTTTCTTGACTATAGAATATTCATCTATATGAATGATACTAAAATTTGCTTCTGGGAGTACATTCTTAAAAGTTCTAAACAAGTTATGATAATTATTAGTCAAACCTTTTTGTGGATCCGCATCACAATATTTCTCTGTTATGAACAAGACCTTAAGATTACTTTTCTCCATAATAGTCTCCATATTCTACGACTATAGTACTTTTCCCATCTCTTCGATTATATGCTTTGTGGTAAGCTGGAAAGACATCTTCTGGCTCTTCGCATTTGATAACTTCTGTGTTCCTCAGCATTCCGCGGAAGATCTGAGTGAAATCCCCCGTATGTTGAACTTGGGGATTCAGAGGTCGCACAGAACCGATGCCGACGCGGATGATTGCTTTCGGGATGTATTCTCCGTGAGAAAACTCTTTCATCCTATCAAGATGATTAACCAACTGATTAACCGCTAGCAGAAGGAAATTCCATCGTGGATATATACTAATTGGGATTGTTCCGTTGATAGCTAAACCATTGGTCATACCCATCTGCATCTCTTCATCAACCGGCATTTCTAATAATTTATCTTTTGGCACTCCCGATAGGGTGTTAGTCATCGCTGTGCCCTTGTAGGCAACTGCTTGTCCTAAAAACATTGTATCTTCTTGTTCTCCAAGATAATCCATCGCTCTCTTTAGTTCATCAAAATATTTTCCCATTAGAATTGGACCCTCTTCCCTGCTCCAGCATGTGGATATTTGTCTAGTTTGTATTTGTAGTATGTAATATATTCATCATTAACATCTTCATAAGTAAGTTTCTGTTGGTTCCATGTGGCCCGGGTGTCAGTACATACTGACTTGCCATTATCTTCAATAATAAAATGAATTGGAAGTTCATGATTGCGGGCATATTTAATACATTCGTGAGCAACACCCGTCTCGGAAGTCATTTCCCCCATAAAACAATAAACCTTATTCTTACCAGCCTTTCGTTTGATGTCTAGAGCAATCCCCGTTGCAATTGGGAGAACCCCAGTTACAATGCCAGATGAAAAGACGCGATATTTTGCAAAACAAAGTGAAATAGAGCGCCCTTGCAAAATTGCCGCCTTAAGCTCATCTTGCGGTACTCCCTTAAGCAAGCATTGATAGTGGCTTCTCCAAGAACATAAAACCCAATCCTCTGGCCCAATATTGTTATCCTTGAATACTTTTATTATTTGATCTTCGTTCCCGTTGTAAAGATGGACGGGGGCGCGAATCATGGCGTCGTCAAAGCATGTCGCCATTTTGGTCTCAAATTGTATTAATTCCTTTTTTGTTAGCACTTAATCTCCTAAGATTTTTCTTTTTAGTTTAATTTTAGTCATCTCTTCGATACCACTACGAGTATTGTTTCCAAATCTTTCTTCTATCATATCAAGATACTTTGGATTTTTATAGTATTTTAAGAAAGATTCATCTCTAAATTTTAATACTTCGGCTGCTGAGATATGATTAGTTGGGAGTGGCTGAGTTTCATACGAATGTTGTGAATAACCCACATAGGTGTCAGGTAATTCCCACCCTTCTTTTAAAGCTTCTAAATATAATTTTGATCCAGGGTATGCCATGGCCGAATAATAATTTGAAAATTCACAATTTAATTCCATTGATAGAGATAAGGTGTCTTCCATTGTTTCGATCGTATCTTCGGGTAGCCCAAATATATAATTTCCTATTACACTAATACCAGCGTCTTGTACTCTATCAACTAAATCACGTATATTTAAATCCGTAAATTTTCCCTTTGTTACATCTTTTCTAACTGCCGTGTTTCCTGATTCTATTCCTAGAGCTAACCAATTAACCCCTGCTTTTTTGAGTGTCTCTAAATATTCTTCTTTAACTGTATCTATTCTAGAGTAGGCCCAGATGTTGAAGTCGTATCCCCTCTCATGTATTAATTCACATAGCCTCATAAAGTGATCTTTATATAAGACGAACATTTCATCTGCTATTTTTATATTGCGGATCCCCATCTTGTGAAACTGATCGAATTCCTTTATAATGTATTCCGGATCCCAATATCTGAACTTATTGCGGGCGGTGTCCCAATTCTCTAAATTATTGTTTCCGAATGGGGCGTTGATACAGCAGAAGCTACAACGAAATGGGCAACCCAAACTAGTATATAAAGAAGCAAACGGCGCTCTATCATTCCCATTCGTCATTGCATGCCAGTTAGAAGTTCGATATTTGTCCATAGGCAATAAGTCCCACGCCATACCTGGAAGTTCTTTTTCTAAAGCTTCTTGAGCAATAATTGGGGCTGGTTTAGTACATCTAATTTTGCCGTCTTCTCGATACCATAGACCCGGCACAGTTGCCAATTGAGAGGTATCATTCATATTGATACTCAACAAAGCATTAACCGTGTGCACACCTTCCCCCTGGCACACAAAGTCAGTCTGTTCCTCTGATAATGTTTGACGAGATACAGCTGATGGGTGCAAACCTATTAATACAGTTTTAAGATGGCCATGTGACGCCCGAATCTCTGCCAAGAGCGCTCGGGTGCCGGCCATATTTTGTGTGGAGGCTGATGGTTGTTGGCCATAGATTACAATTGCAACTAATTTTGGGTTGTAGGATCCTATTACTTCTGCTGATTCTGAAGCATTCAGTTGTTCTGCTTCACAATCAATTAGCTGGGTATTCCACCCGTTTGCCCGGGCATTGTTAGCTAATAAAGCTGCCCAAATGGGGGGTTCTATCGCGGAGTATGTCTTTGACAATTCTTGATAAATGATAGGAGCACCATTTGGATGCACGAACAAAACGTCTAATTTTTTACTCATAATTTTCCTAGTAATTTGCGTACCACGGAGATTCAATAATACTATATGCCGTGATAAGCTGTTTAATTCCATCGTCTAAATCATATTTACACTCAAAACCTGTGTCATAAAACTTTTGACTGCTAACTGTATAATCGCGGGTGTCTGGATCAGTGTTGAATTCTGCTTTAATAATTTCTAGCGGAAGATGCTCTTGAATCTTTTGTGCTAATTGAAGTTTGTTCATATTGAGCGAGTCGTTACCCATATTATATGTGTCATTCTTGACAACTTCCCAATTGTTAATAGCCCACTTAAAAGCACGGCATACATCTTGGAGGTGTCCGTAGTTTCTCATAAATTCACATTCGTAGAGAACCAGGACGCGTTCTCTAAGCGCCTTGAGAACAAAGTTATTAACTAATAGGTCGGTTCTCATTCTAGAACCGGGACCGAATACCGTAGCTAACCTAAAGGTGACATGATTTTCAACGTTTCTATATTCACGCTCACCTGCTACTTTTGTTCTACCGTATAAAGACACAGGATTTAAGGGTGACTCTTCAGTGACCACGGAGCCACCAGCACTCGTTCCATATCCAGAGTTGGTGCACGGATAGATAACTAATTGATCCACGGATTTGTTTTTTGCAATCCAAGCATTTACCTCATGGTTAATTTCGTGCGCACCGCGGACGTCTTTGTCACATAAAGGAAACCCAACTAAAGCAGCTAAGGGGATTATAATATCAGCTTTCTCGGTATATTTCTTTAGTAACTCAAGGTTCCTAACATCTCCTTTTACAAAAGAGAAATTAGGGTTGTTTGTATATCTCAGTAACGATGTGGGATCGTACATTAAATTATCATATGCAATGACCTTGTGCCCATCGTCTAAGAGATATTGTGTTAATTCACTGCCGATGTATCCGGCGCCACCGGTAATTAAAATGTTCATAGTTCTATTTTTCCTGTAATTGTGTCTTTAAGCATAACCCAATCGCATGCTTTTGCCCAAATTGGGCGCGTAAAGGCGGCCGGTGTATTCTTTTCGAAAAAGAAGTGACCTGACCACGCAAATGGATAAACAACGAAAGGGGCAGCTAATAGTAGGGGCCAGAGACTTGTATAAATAATACCAGCGACATATACGATTGTAGCGGCCTGGCCAAGTATATGTAAGCGTCGGGTTCGTGGATCTTTATGAAGTGTCAGATAATATTCATAATATTCTTTGAATGTTAAATCTTTATTCATCCCAACTAATCTCCCAATCCTTAAAATCGGCTGCTAAACAATCAATTTTATAGTCTTTTCTGCCGCCGGATAACTCTTGAATCCTATTCTTTGCTGTGTTTCTAATGCCATTTAGACCATGGGTTAGCTCCAGGTCGTTTCCTTCACTTATTCCCTTGCGATAGTTTGTCTCATTATGCCAAATGTGTAAGTTCATTTGTGATAATACTACGAGGGCTCTAATTGCTCTACCATCTATTATAACATCCTTTTCCTTAAGCGTCAAGTCTATATCATGTAAAATGTCTGATATTTCACTCGCATACTCTTCTTTATGGTCTGGTATAAAGACCTCCTTAAGTTGCGCGATCGATAATCGGTCTATCAATTCTGATAGTGTGGGTAGGTATTTTCTCTCACTCATTTGTCTCTTCCTTTAAGAATTGTTTAAAATACTCTTCGTATCTTTTATAATTTTGTTCTCCAAAGATTTCTTTATTATCAAAAAAAACCTTTGCCTCTTCGCGGCCTCTTTTCATAGAATACTCTGGGCTAGTTGATAAACCTTCTGAGTTATAATAATAAAGTCCTAGAGGCCTATCAATCTTTTTAAATTTTGATCCCGCGAGGACCATCCTTAAGAACATATCCCAATCTCCGGCGTGGGCCATGGCCTCATTAAAATATCCACTCTTGGCATGAACTTCTTTTTTCCACATAGGCATGGGGCCGGGCAGACACTTAATCATGTTTTCTCGGGAGAACGTATTGATAGAATGCTCATATAGTTTTCCGTTTGAAGAGTTGTTCTCAAACGATTCAAGAGGGCGTGTAGTTTGTAAGCAGTCAGCATACACCAAATCAATATCTTCCGCGAAGTGTAGATGTTTGGCCAATGTCTCTAGATAATCTATAGAGTGTGCGTCGTCGACACAGCACTGTGCAAAGAACTCTCCCTTGGCCATTTTGATGGCCATATTTTCTGTTTCCATAACAGTAGCTCTATAATTTAATTTCTTATATACTACATTTTTGTTTTGCTTTTTAAACGCATTGATAGGCTCATCTTCGTTTTGTGGTGAATTCGCATTTATTATTATTAGTTCGCAGTTATCAAATATTGTTTGTCTTTTCATATCATCTAAGAAATTAACAATATATTTTTCTGCATTATAAATGGGGCAAAACACCGTTATTTTTGGAAGCTCTATTTGCTCTATAAAAATCGCTGTCTCAGATTCAATTAGTTTTGTCCAGTTTTTAATAATTCTATTATTATTTCCTACGATATATTCCAATAGTTCCCGGCCGGATAATTGAAAATAATCTTCGCTAGCAGCGCCGAGGAGGCCGTTGGTTATTAGCTTGCACCCTAATATTCGTGCCTCTATGGCTAGCCTACTATATGATTCTAACCATTGTGGAAGAAATACTAAATGTTTTATCTTAGATATACTTCTTATATATTCGTCGAATGGTGCTGGGTTAAGGAACTGAAACTCAATTGATTTTCTTTTACAGTATTCAATTGCGGCTGGCATGCCTTTGTTTCTGTTTTGTGAGTTTAAAACCGCGTATTCTATATCTTTTTCATTATCGATATTAGCTTCTAATATACTAATTTGTTCGTCGGTCCAGATATTCCCAGCTGAATTAACTACATTAGTTAATAATAAGTTTTTCTGTACTACTTCTGCGTGCTTCTTGCTTTGACATATCACCGCTAATGCATTTTTAAAAAACTGTTTGTTTTGTAATTGACTTTCTGGTGCTAAAAAATTCTTATACAGCGCTGGGTTATTTGACCTAATATATTTGTGATCATGTTCAAATATAACATATGTTACATTAGCTAATTCTTCTTTACACTGTTCAGTTAGCATAAAGAAATTAGCAATTATAAAAAAGCAATCGTTATTGGTACGAATAAACTCCGGTGTTATCGATTTCGATTTATGTTGTTTAATTGTAAAACGATGCTTTAAAGAATTAATTAAAGCATCATTACAGAATTCGGCACCACCACAGATTTCATTGATAAAGAAATCAGAGATAAATATTACTTTCTTACTCATACTCCACTACTTGATCTAATACATCACGCCACTTTTTGTCTTCCTCAGAGTCTAGAAATGGTAGTAGTGCATTAACCATCTTTTCATATTGCTTATCTTTCGAGAATCTCTCTTGTGTATAAACTCCAAATGATTTTGAGTTTAAGGCGATACTTCCTTCTTTTTGATCTTTTATATCGTTGTAACATTCTCTCATTTGTTTCTTTGCTGAGTGTTCTCTAGAGTATGCCCACATAGATTCTTTAATTAGAACTCCATCCCACACAACTTCTGGCTGTACTTGGTTCATGTCATATGACACGCTGTAAAATCCTGCTGTTCCCTCTTCATCATATATGAAATCGCACTGTCCGGACCAACCGTTACAGATTACTGGCATTCCAGAATAAGTTGCTTCAAATATTGGCAATCCAAATCCTTCTCCATGAGCTAGACTAACAAGTGCCTTGACTTTATCGTGGTTGTAAATGGAATGAACTTCATCATCTTCCATGTCACCATGGAGCAGATAAACACTACACTTTCTATCTTTGTAATTTGACAGCATCCCCGTTAATTGATTGAAAACATTTAATCGATCCATGTGACAATTTTTTGCTAAATTAGTTTTTAAAATTAAACCAATTTCATCATCTTTAAATTCTTCTACAAACCATTTTACTGTATTTGGAAGATTTTTTCTTGGGCCTAATTGAGCTATTGAAACAAAATTTATGTCATGTTTTAATTCTAATTCAATTTCTGGCAGATTATTATATTGTTTAGCCGGATAATTTACAACATCTATTTCAGTTTTAAGTTGAAACTCTATTTGTTCTTTTGTTTCTTCATTGACAGCCTGATATACTGTATCCTTAAATGTATTTTTCGAGTGGTTTGAAACAACTATAATTTTATCCATTATATTTCCACGATCAATCCACTGATGTGCTACTTTAGTTGTTTCTATGCCGGCAGTGTATCCAATATTGATCGGGGCGATTTTCTCCCATTCATTAGGGATCGTAACTTGAAAGGACATATCAAATTTTCCTCCCTGCTGTATAAACGCGATTGTTTTCTCGATTACTTGATCAATCCATAATCGCTCCTCGTCCATCGTATTAATCCACGATGTGGCTCCCCATTGTAAAGGTTGTATATAAATATCGAATATATCTTCCCTGCTTCTAAGAGATCTTAGTGCAAACCGTGATTGTTCTCCGTATCCGGAGCGAGTTAAAACTGGCGCCTTAAATAAAATCTTCTTTTTCATGCAACCTCCATTAGATGCCAACGTTTATAATTTTTTCTTGTTTCCCATGAGCCGTGTCTTTTAATAACATCGTCTATAGTTTTGACCCAATTTTTTTCATAATCCTCAAAGTTATAATTTTCCATAACATGGGCATTGCCTTGGGTTGACATTCTTTTATAAGCCTTGGGGCTAACATTTATTGCTTTCTTTAAAATATTAATAAAGTCTTCTTTACTGATTCTATCTTCAAAAATGTAAGGAACTTGTAAAGAGCCGATCACAGATTTAGAAGAAGGTTGGATGCCCCATCCAAACCAATCCTTTCCATTTGTTACTTGTTCTTGTAATCCACCAGTCATATTAACTATAATTGGAGTTCCACAAGACAATGATTCTAACGTCGCCAAACCAAATCCTTCCGCATCAGAAATATTAATTGTATAATCACACACATTGTATAAGTTTGCTAATTCTTCAGAACTTACTTTCTCAGTTGATAACAGCACTTGCCCATCACTGATGCCTAAATGTTCTATTAAATGCGGTAAATCTTGGCCGTGTGGGTCTCTTGCGTCTGTATGCATTAAAAGAGTTGCCTTGTCGTGTCCGACTTCGTCTAAAAATTCTTTAAACCACCAAATTAGAGTACCTGGTTGCTTTCTTCTAGCGTTTCTGTTGTTCCAGAAGAAGATTTTTTTGTTAGGGTTTTTAAAATTTTCTGATGCATTGAAAATTCTTTCTTTTATAGTTTGTGTTATCGCTTTTTCTTCTGTTGTTTTATACGGATGGAACATGCTATAATTAACTGCATGGGGCAAGTATTGGCTTGAAACATCGGGTGCTGTAACCTTTAAGATTTCATGGGTTACTTTTGATATACATACCACCTCATCAGTTGATTGATAGAACGGCGCATTAAAAAATGGCGCTGGGAAGTTATCCCAAACATGATAATATACCATGGGTATATTTGCCCTTACTTCATTCTCTATCTCCCATAACCAACCATAGAATCTAGGATCGGTCATGAACCATAATACATCTGGTTTTTCTTTTTGTAAGACAGATCTAATTGTCTCATGATTGCCATAACCATCGATAGGATATATAACCCAATCATCTTCGTAAGGACTCACCTTTTGTGGAGAATAATCATGATGTTTGATAGCGCCGCCGAGACACACTACTTTATATCTACCTGTTTTAAGCAGAGCTTCAATCATATATTTTGTTTGTGTCCCAACTCCGGACGGAGAGAGCGGGTGATCACTTAGAACCAGAATTTTCTTTTTTTTCATTTTTTCCTCATGGACAGTGTTCTGTCTTATAAAATTTACAGCCATACCCACCGGTACAGGATAAGCGATTTTTAATGCTTCGCTTATTTTTAATATTGTACAGTGCGGTTCTCAAAAGTTTAAGAGCATTTTCAGTTTTTTTCGTTCCGCTTGTTACTCTGAAGAACTCAACTCTGTTTTTCTTGGCTGTACGTTTAAGTAGTGCAAAATGTGTCTCGACGTCCTTTGGATCAACCCCCATCTTTTGGCAAAAAAAGTGTTTGTACAACGTAAGCTGGTACGTCACAAGCTTGTCACTCTTTTTCTTCGCGTCCCAACCCCAAGAACATGTCTTCCAATCAAATATATGAATTTTTCCGTCAGGAGTGGCAACGACGGCGTCAATATAACCCTTAAAAAGTTTATCATCGTTCTCGATAGTTTCCATAAGTGGCATTTCAACTGCCATTACTTCAAACTCTTCAAAATAGTCAGCGAGGGCGTCCTCAATTTCGGGGATAATCTCTTTTCCTTGACCCACCATATCATTTACTAACTTCTCATTAACCTCGATATCGTCGTCGAGAGACTTTATGTTCTTTTCGAATTCTTGTATAAAGAAGTCATCGTCGACCGCTTCGTGGAGAAGCTTTTTTTCACATACAGAATGGATAGCACTTCCAAAGGCTGTGTATGCATTACCTTTGAATCCATCGATCTTATCGAGGCGTGTGAGCTTGTGGTAAAAAGGGCAGAATGCCCAGTCCTTGAGTTCCGAGTAGGATATGTGTGACATCATCCCTCCAATTATATTACTATAATATAACCATTTTAGTAATGATTGTCAAGCTTTTCTTCGTCATGTAACAAAATAAGCTTCTCATATAAGGCAGGACTTACTTTTTGAAGATATTTATGATTTCTGTTTGAATAGAAATCAGTAAATCCTGTAGCAAAATATTCCCTTAATGATGTTGGCGAGTAGGCTGATATAAACATACCCTGCACGATACCCGTTAATTTTTCGTATCCTACTTCTTCAAGAAGGAACATATCGAGTTCTTCATTATACTCAGTTTCCATAAAAACAGATAGCGGTACCTTATATCCCATAGACCACAATAAATCATGGAGATGTTTTCTTTTTGTAAGAAACTCTTCTTCTATTTTTTTGTCTCCATAAATTTGATATCCATGAGCGACTTCTATAGAATGAGAGGTTTCGTGAATCATATCAGTTATAATATCTTCTTCACTGCTTTGGGCGTGTGATATAAATAATGTACCAGAATCATAAAAAGCACTAATAGAGCGTTCTTCAAATTCTTTAAACCAGCCAATTATAACCATTTCTATCTCGGCCCTTAAATGTGGCGCCAGGATGCTTTCATACTTAGATACGACTCTTTCTAAATCAATATCTTCTTCTATTGGTGATTTTTCTACATATACTCGGAGGCCGGCATTAGTATAAAAATTTCTATTATTTTGGTTTTTCTGTTTCAGGTCTTTTAAACGCATCATCAAGTCCTAATTGATATCCTCTAATGAAGTTTTCTTCGGCGAAGGCGTAAGCAAACTCTGGGAAGTCGTGTGCTAATACTTCCGAGATCATATGCACTGTAACCTCATCCTTATCGAGTTTTGTTCCTACATATTCAACCAAAAAACTTTTTAGCTCGGAGTCCTTTTCTACAGTCATCCCAATAAGCGGGTTTGTGTGGATTTCTTCTTCGGTCATTATTTTTTCTATATTTTCAGACATGTTTTCTCCTTGTTTGTTTATATTAACATATATTTATGTTAATGTCTATAATATTTTTGATGCTAATGTAGCTAATTCGCTACGTTCTCCCTTTCGGAACGTCATATGACCAGCTATCGCGTATTCTTTGAATTTTTCTACAGCATGTACTAACCCATTAGATGTTTCATTAACATATACATTATCAATTTGTTCTACATCGCCCGTCAAAATAATCTTAGTTCCCTCACCAATTCGAGTGATGATTGTTTTTATTTCATGTTTGGTAAGATTTTGGGCCTCATCGATGATAATAAACGCATTAGCAATTGAACGGCCGCGGATGTATGTTAAAGCTTCTATCTCAATTTTACCTTTGTCCATATACATTTCTAAGGATGTTTTATCACCCATTAAGAACTTAAGATTATCTTGAATAGGCATCAGCCAAGGAAGCATCTTCTCTTCCATTGTTCCTGGTAGGAACCCGATGTCTTTTCCAAGCGGCTGGATGGGGCGTGATACGATAAGACGGTCATAGTGGTTGTTCTCCGCTCTTAAACCTATCGTCTGTTGCAAACCACTGGCTATAGCCATAAGCGTCTTCCCGCTACCAGCCCGGCCGATTAAAGATACAATCTTTATATTGGGGTCCATCAACATATCGATAGCGAATGCTTGTTCTTTGTTGCGCGCACTAATATTCCAATCCGGTATTTGTTTGTGTAATACTTTTCCAAGTGGCTTGAGATGGTTCTCGAACTTGGCTAACGCAGATTTCTTTTCATTTGAGTTAGAGACCAGCATTATATATTGGTTAGGAAACCATATTTCATCTATTTCTTCTTTATCGATAAAAATGTCTTCACCATCATAAAACTGATCAATAATTTGTTCATCCACAGCGTGTATGATGAACCCAGTATATAATTCATCAGATGAATTTACCACTTCTTCAGAAATATAGTCTTGAGCTTTTAAACCGATCGAATCACAAATAACGCGCATGTTGATATCGCGACTAACAATGATCGTTTTATTTTTGCTTTTCCCTCGTACTGCCATGGCGGTTGCTATAATAATATGATCTGGAATGCGCATATCTAAGTCGGCCGGAAAAACGACTTTTTGTAAGCATGCATATGATATAACTCTCAGTGTTCCACTATTCTTTTCTTCATTAAGCGGAACGCCCTCTTCTAAATTTCCCCTTTCTCTAAGATTATCAAGTGTTCGGATAAGGTGGCGGGCGTTTGAACCAACTGAGTCTTGGCGCGTTTTGTGTTTATCTATTTCTTCTAACACTTTAAGTGGAATATAAACATCATTTTCACCGAACTTAAATATTGAATTTGCATCTGTTAAATATACGCTTGTGTCTAACACATAATTCTTTTTTTCTGACATAGACCCTCTATATAACTATAAATAGTTCGTGCTTTTTAAACTAATATAATTAGTTACTTTCGCTTATAATTTTTAAATAATCGCCGGATATTGGAAATACAGCTTCTTCTATATTGTCCCTGAACCATACTGCGCACAGATTGCATTCTTCGTCTATTTTTGTTATAACACCGATGTTTTTTATGTTGGGATTAAATTTTAAAACTCTTTGTTTTTGTTTGCTGCTTACATATTTTCGGCATACTAAATCACCAACTTTCATTTATAATACCATAACATTTCTTGTTTAAAAGTCAAATCTTATCTTCTTCTTTTTCGGCGATTTTCTGAACCATTTTTAAAACGCTGGCCGGGAGCGCTTCTACAAGATCTGGTTTGAGCCAATGGATCATCACTAGATCTTCGAATATGCCAATAAAAGAATGAAGTTCATAATGGTCGACATCTATTCCTACAACCATTCCAACCCATGGTTTTCTGCCAGGGGGGATGATATATTCACTTTCCGTAACGATATCACCAATTTCATAATCAAACCGCTGGTTGTGTTCATCGGAATCCATGTAATATATAGCTTAGCATTTTCTTATTATATGGTGATCAAATACCCACACCATTGGCTTTTCACCTTTTTTATATGGAACACCCATTTTTCTTAACTTATTTACTTCTTTATCGTTTATTATTTGGGCGTTCCAACCATCAACACCATACCTCAATTCGGATTCGGATGCTATATAACGTTCTTTTAATATTACTACAACATTAGGTCCAGCATAACTTTTAACTAAGACTTTATCATTCTTGCGGTACTTTTTGCTGGCTTTCATATTAAAAAATGGCTGGGGCAGTTGGACTCGAACCAACAACGGCCGGGGTAACAACCCGGTGCGACTGCCTGTGTCGCCTCACCCCAATAGATGCTGGTTTTTGATTGCCTTCGAGCATCGCCAGCATGCTCTCTCTAACTATATAGTTCTCAGAGAATGAACTGAAGGTTTGAGGCCTACCTACAACCGCACCTACGTTTGGGTCGGGTGCTCCCCTTCTGCTTACAGGCGAGCAGAACAGCGCCGGCTACGCGTCAAATGTTAAAGTGCCGTTTTCAGTCTTAACAGAAGCGGTCCAACCATTAAGATATGGGTGCAACCTCATTATGTCGCCGGCGGTGACTTGCACTTGAGTACTCAGGGTACAAAAGCCGCGCTTATGATCATATCTTTCAACTGTGCTTTCAATAAATTCAATATCATAAAAGTTTTCACTTAGGGTGGCCGCTAAGAATTCACTAAAAGTGTCATCTCTCTGGTATGATTCAAGAAGCTCATTTTCTCTTAGGACATCAAGGATGTTTTCGTTTCCCCATACGGTATGAGCTTTAAGGCCAGGAGTAGCTAACAGATCACTAAATTGTTGTAGTACATCTGTTTCTGATAGTGCTGTTTCAATTTCAGTTTCGTTATGAACGAACACCTCTGTTCCTTCACTATACGATAGGGTAACCATCTCATTTTCTTGCATGTTAAGATTGGTTAATTTTTCTCTCAGATTCTTTGACATTATATATCCTTTTGTATGTCTTTTTTAAATATCCACACAACGATTTCTTCTTGTTTGGATAGTGTTATTTTAACCCCTTCGGCGCCTAATGTCAAGGGTAAAATGTTCTTTTTTTCTACTTTAATAGCGGATAAACTGTCCTGATTGCCCGAGATCCACGGTAATACTTCATATTCAGAATTCTGTTTTATTATTCCCCTCTCCCCAGAAGGATAATAGAAACCATTATAACCAAATTCAGATAAATAGCATATTAGTGCTTCTTTAATAACCATTTGATATTAAGAAAAATCCCATAAGTAGTTCTTCCACTTTGGGCTTATTTGAGTTTTGGAGATGGTTCTTAAAATATTTGCTTTTGGTCTTTTAGGCTCCCTAATTGGCGTCATTCCAGATTCTTTTGTGGTTTTATTACCTTTCCTCTGATTACATTTTTTGCAAGCAGCAACCAAATTTAACCATGTGTTTCGACCGCCGCGAGATCTAGGTAGTATATGATCCATAGTTAGTTTTTCATCAGCAAAATGATTAGCGCAATATTGGCATTGATTATTGTCTCTCCAGATAATATTTGTTCTATTACAAGTAACTGTACTTAGACGAAATTTAACATATCGCTTAAGTACAATAACTGCCGGAAGAATAAATGTTTTAGTAACTGAGTTTATTTCTTTCTTATAATTTTCGATTGCTGCGGCCTTCCCAACAATACATAAGATTAGCGCTTCTGTCGCGTCAATCACTCCAATGGGTCGAAACGAAGAGTCTAATTTTAATGTTAGCATTATTTCCGTCATACAGTAACTATAATCTTAAATTACATCCAGCACTATCTGTCAGAATGTTTTGATATTGTTCTCTTTGGGGGTATTTTAAAATCACGGGATCTCCCAGATTCAAAATCACGGGATCTTTTAACCAAATCTGAAGAGCTAGCTAATTTTTCATCGCCGCCGATTTCCCACAAAAGTTTAATTCCTAACTCTTCACAGATATCTTGCTCCGGAGTATTTGATTTTCCTCGATCTCCGCCATTGGCAAAATATGTTGGTTTAAGTCGGCGGATGGCCTCGCACACAGTTCCATCATCATCATTAACTGAATCTACCAGAATCACTCCCTTTATCGCATCTAAAATCTCATATCGAGCTTTAAAATCCATAAAATGAAATCCCTTTTTTTTATATAGCCAATTATCAGAATTGGCGATAATGATAACATCACCATATTCTGCAGCCTCTCTAATCATTCTTATATGCCCAACATGAACAGGATCAAACCCGCCGGACACCATTACAGTTGGTCGTTCTTCTTCACTCATAATTTCTCCTTTATAATATTCTACTATTATTTTTTGATATGTTTAAGAAGATTTTCTTCTTTCACTTTTTTATATTTACCAGAACCATCATTTAAATAGATTCTATAATCGTAAAATAAATCGTTTGATAAAACCTCTAGAATAACGGATTCTATTTTATTGTATTTTAAAACTTCGCTTTCTGGAAATTGGCAATAAAGAACCCATTCATCAACTTCATATTTCATTATTTGGTTTAATTAGAAGTTGATATAAAACTTCTGGCGATAAATCTTTTCTTTCATATATTCTTATTTTTCTCCAGTCTATGATACAGGCGATACGCAATGCATAAGAAATCCACTCACTACAATACCATCGCTTCTTGTGTTTTATTTTACATGGAAGAAACTGTGATAATAACATTCCAAGCCAATCATATCCTTGTCCCTTAGTATCTTCGAAAAACTCCATTATAATGTTGTATTGATTTTCTGTTATGTCTAAATCTATAAAATCCCACTCTTTATGGGCGAGCATTATCTTTTTTCTTTCCGCGACCTTTGATTTTATAAATGGGCTTATTCCTACCCATGTGTATCCATCAGGTAATATTATTTCGGCGTGACTATAAATACTATCCGTCCACCATCTTACAACTTTATTGAAAAAGTTGCCTTCGCCTTTATAAAATGCTACTTGTATTTTCACCGTTTTTCAGTTGGAGTTTGTTGTAGATAAAGTCTTGTTATAGGATCGATACATATTATTGTAGAATGTATAGGATCTGGTAACCTGGGGTCAAAGAGTGCAATTACATTAACCTTGCTCCAGTCATATGCTTCCGGGCGATCTGTAACATCAGTACATCCAATAACTGCGTATTGTCTATTAACTTCTGTTGTCATTGGGACTGCACATGCATAGTCGATTGCTACCATAACCCCATTAATACAGGTACTACGAGAGGGCTCGAAATTAAAGCCAGAAAACCCTGAAAGGCCTTCTCCAGTTAGAGCGCTTGGATGTTTTACACACCCAGTTATGATCAGTGATAATATAAAAAATACTCTTTTTAGCATAAAAACCTCCATTCCATTCGTTTTTATCTCTATTAGTATCTATTTTGGTTTGTTTCTTTTTCGGTTTTCTTTATGTAAAAAGTCAAAGTTTTTTCTTTTTGACTTTACAACAACATCTATTTCTTCTGTTGGAAAATCATACTCTTCTTTAATTTCCCATAGAGCATGCTCAATTGCATCAACATACTCATGAGCTAATTGCTCTTCTATGGGCTCTTTTTTCTTAAACCAATTGAAGTTAAAATTAAACATAATAAATGGTGGAGGCGGCGGGGATCGAACCCGCGTCCAAAATAAGTCTAATTAAAGTCATTCACAAGTTTGGACCATTTATACTACACATACAGCCAAGTGGAGGTAGTTTGTTCCACATCGCTCACTACCGTATTACGATGGGTGGTTTGATTTTTACAACTTGTCTGTTGTTTTGCTCAAATTGGATAGATGGCTTTGAGCGGCCACCCGATTAAGCCGCTAAGCGGACAGATTCGAAGTTGTTATTGTTATTAGCAATTATTTTTTGTATCTGCATTTAAAGTCTGCTGCTACGTTTGACTACTTGCACTTTTCCTCTTTCTTACTCTGTCGAATCCAGATCACCCCCGAGTTTTTTTGATAATTACACCCATTGGTGTATGATGCTCATCATCTAACCAAATAAGTGTTTCTTTTCCTATTTTTGATTTTTCTGCATATGTAAAGCCAATTTCTTTCTTAGCCTTCTTAATAGCAGCGTCTTCGCTAGAATGCTTACTTACCAAGTCTCCCTTGATATACTTTCCATTCCATTTATATATTTTCCACATTACAGTTTTTCCTCTATTGTTTGTCTTGCGTATTCTTCGCTGAATCCTGAATGTCCAGCATAAAATTTGAGTTCTCTATCCAGATAAAGATATGTTGGCCAGCTGCCGAGCGGATATCCTGTAATACCTGACGGATCCATCATCTTATCTCTAGAACCTCGTAAGACCGGCGCCGTGGTAATGTTATGATCGGTCACCCACGTATTTATTTCTTCTTCCGATGGTTCAACACCGTTCTGGGCGCCGTCAATGAGTATAGTTACTATCCTGACACCTTCAGCGCCGTAAGCGTCTTGTAGAGGCTGTGTAGAGTGTCCTGCGGCTTGGCACGGTGGGCACCATACTGTGGAAAAGTCTAATAATACGACATCACCCTCATAATCATATAAACTCCACACTTCACCATTTTGGTGTCTAAGTCTAAAGTCACATGCCTTATCGCCCATATTAATTTGCCGGCAATCTTCTGCTGCCATAACCCCTACTGGTTCTCTGGGTATTTCTGGTTCTCCCAATTGTGGTTCTATTTGACTTGAAGAATCTATTCCATCCTCAATTATCACTTTTGCCGGCTTGCAACATACTAACATCGATAGTAAAAAATATAGCATTTTTTGGCTCCTTTGTTAATAAATAGGCTTTTTTACAAAATATTCATCCGGTTGTGGATCTTTTGGTCACCACACCTGATCTATAGTTTTTTTGTTTTAAACTTCCTTGCTATGGAGGCTCTTAGTAGATATGGAGCCCCCGTTACCTTAATATGTTCATACCGAATGATTTTTAAATGTTAAAGATCTGATGGTTGAGAGAACCACTCCTTTACTTTATAGTCTTTTACTACTCTTCTAAACTCAATGTAGGTTAAATTTAGAAACCTTGCTGCACTCTTCTTAGAATTAGTCGTTGAAAGAGCAAATTTAAGAATTGCTTCTTTAATAATGTAATTGGACTTTCTCCAGATATCAAATCCATATAACCTGTTATTTATATTTCTAGATGATAGTTCTAATTTGACTGCTATAAGGTCTTCTAATGATAGTTTATTAATCTGTGTCAGTAGATCATCTTGCAAGCACAACTTTAGTATAATACTTTTATTTGTGGTTGTCAAGTTAGTTTTATTGATCTTCATAAATATATGATTGTAATGACTGTCATGACTTTCACAAGCAGAACACAATTATAGTGTAATATGAATTCGTAAAGTTGTCAAGTAAAAAGATGAAATTTTATTTTAAGTATCAACTGCCGCCGGGGGTTCTAAGTCGTCCGCCGTCATCAAGGCCAATTAAGTAAGTTTTTATAGCTTCTGCAATTTTAGTGGCCTGTTCTATGACTTGTTCTTCAGGATCTACGTCTGTAGAACCTGCTGGTTCCACACCCGGGTCGTAATTCGTCATCCCGGCCTTCGCATCCCTGGCTGCTGTAGCGCCCAAAGCCTCTGCCAATTCATCTTTAAAATCATTAAAACTCATTTATATTCCAGCCATTTCTGGTTCTTGTTCTGACTTAGCTGTATCATAAGCTTGGTTTGTGGGCTCTTCTACAGAAGGAGCCAATTCCTTTTCAAATTTATCAAAATATAATTTAAGGTTAGCTACCAAATAATCATAAAACAATTCTTGATCCTCATCATTACTAAGCAATTCATATGCATCAACAATACTTGTTTCAATTTTCTTAAACGACTGAAATGCCATGTTTCTACCGGTTTCATCTCCTTCAACACCCGAACCAAAAGTATCTCTAGGATCTTCTTCGTTACTCTCATCTTCAGCAGATTTTTCAGCGTCCGTCCGTATATCAATAAATTTATCGTCGTTTTCATCACCAACACTGATATCAATTTCTTCATCAATATCAGTTTCTTGTAATGGCTCAGCCATATCAACTATAGCATCTGTATTGATTTTAGCCGGCGTAAGAGTATTAATAGCGGCGTTAATAATATGCGCTCTAAATGACTCTCTTTGAGATACATCTGTTGTAAGTGACTTATAATCTGTTTCCAAAACTGGTATTATCTTTTTAAGGAGTTCTTCTAAAACATTGATTCCGGTAGATTTGTTCGGCGATGGATCAACATCAGGAATTCCACCTTCTAATAAATTTTTCAGTTCAAAATCCATAAATCCTCGAATTACCTCTCGCAGAGAAGCTTCATTGTCGTTCTTTTTCTGCTTGACAATCCGGATCATATGTCTTATATTCTCTCTAAGGAGCTTTTCTTGTTCGTTCATCTCATAATTCCCTTTTCCATAATTAGTCTTATCACCTCATCAATGGTATTTAAATCTATATTTTCGTTCCAAGTATTTATATCTTCATCATCTCTCATATTCACTCCTCCAACCACACTTCCAGCCCCCATCGCGTTCATCTCATCTAAATCTTTATCAACAAAGATAGGTCTAGGTTTTTTGAGAGTATCAAAAAGATATCCAATTCTATTAGCCGGTACAAAATCACTCAGTTCAACATACGCCTCTTTATCAGAAGGATTATCTACTAAGTCAGAAATTAAATCACGTGCAGCTGAAGCACTAAAACTTCCGCCGCCCGCGCGAGGTAAAGCTGGCACAGCATATTCTTCACCGCGCAATAACTCGATACCGTGTTTTACATGTTTTTCATCATTGACATTGTTCCACCGCATCCAATCTGGTTTTTCGTTTGAATCTGGTTTGTCACTAGCACCTAAAATAACTCTGTCACCATCTTTAAAAGGCAATGGTGATTTCTCACTGATATAATTGTATGCCACAGTGATGGGCGATTTCATATCTTTAGACGCCACCTCAAATTCTACATTAGGAAGACTGGCAACCTCTGGAAACAATTCTTTCCAAAACTCGATCGCATGATCTTCATTGATAGTAGTACCATCTCTTAGTTGTCGTTGTGCATTCATAGGCGCAGATATAACAACTATTACTTTATCAGCCTTTGGAACCCCGTCGCCGGTAGCATATCTACGTACCATATCGGCATGCCCCTTATGTGGTGGTTTGAACGCGCCCGGAATAATAGCCCAGGTTGTAGGCTCATCACCAAAATCATTATCTACGACTGGATCTTCATCTTCGTCTTCTAATGGCAATCCTAAATCTTGATCTGCATAATGTCGGTATTCATCCCACTCGTCATCGTATTCTTGACCTGTGCCTGCGAGTGATTCATTAATATACCGAATAACTGTGTTATACACGGTCTTCTCCGCGTTTTCCTGTAGAACTATATCTACGATGGGGGTACCGGCTAAGACGTCCTCATAAACCAACTGAGGGAGTTTCTGATATTTGTGGTTTGTGGCTTTAATTTCGCTCATCCACTCTTTCAAAGTTTTTGATATTTGCTTATCCTTAGAAACCTGAATAACAAACATCTGTGATTCATCAAGTGGCAAATGCTCAATGGACTCTTGTGTAAATTTTGCAGATTTATCTATCATAAAATTGGCCCGACTAAACTCCAAGCGATCTACAAACTTAATACCATTCCCCTCGTGATCTACTGCAACGTATCCTTCTGGATTGGTGGCGGCCAGGTCTCCTGAGCCATCATCAACAAAATGTTTAGTAGTATATACAGCATTATTATATTTCTCAATGAAAATATTCTTGGCTTCAAACAAAAGGCGCGATACTCGGAAAAGATTAAGGATATCTTCTCTTTTACTATCAAATAATTGTAAGTCTTGCTGTCCTTTTTCAATTGCCCGTGTTCGCCCCTTCTCACTTTTTAACTTACTAACTCTCTTTTCACCACGCGCAGAATACCATTCCTTAAATCCAATGAATGATGCTTCAGGATTTTCTAAAAACTGTCCAGTTTTAATTTCGCTGTTAATATAAATATTTAAAAAATCAGATGGTAAATTATTATAATCGATTTTTCCATTAACTGAGTCCGCTTCTTCAACTAAATTAACAACTTTGTGTTCTTCATCTTCGGTAAGAGTCACAGTACCAGTGTCATCTGTAAAAAAAGCATCGTCAAACCAGATTCCGGGCGCCCGTCTGAGTTCGCTGACATCAGCACCAAAGCTAGCACCACTATCTAAACTATCATATGTCGTGTGGAATACAATACCAAATTTTGATTGTCCAACCTCTCTGCCAAGGTCTGAATTCACTGGAACAGCATAAACAATTGTATTTGGTTTGAAACGATAATGAGGCTCACCATCAATATCAACTATTTCAAGCATTCCATCATCAAACATAAAATCACCCTGTAGAATCTTTTTGATTCCCAGTGCTGGCAGATATTTTAATGCTTTCGTTAATTTATCAACGAGCCCAGGCGCATGGCCATGGTTGTTTAAAATGTCTTCTTCAGTATAATTAATCTTAGGTACTTTATTAAAGATCGATTTAGTGCCTACAAAAAACCGGCCATTTTCTGGATTTATACCTGTGAATATCGCCGGGGCGCCATCCCACTTAACTGATGTTTGAATATGAGAGTTGGAATTTCCCTTAAGGGTTTCGAGAAGTTCTAAAAGAAATGCCCTGGCCATCTCGTACCCTGGCGCCCCCTGAGTAAGAACTAACTCTTCGAGGTGGGTTAAGTGTGTGTTAGCACTACCCATTACTTATCTCCTACACTTTCTTCCAATATATTAAGTTTTTCTTGTAACACATTGTTTTCATTCATCATGCGTCTAGCATGTCGCTTAACCTCACGTAAGTGCTGCTTGGCTAGCGCCATTCTACGCTTTTCAGTCATAGAACGAGGTTTGAGATTAGATATAACTTCTTCTAAACCCTGTATATAAGTGAATATTGTTTTTTCATCAAGACTCTCACATAAAAAGTCTTGCCAATTTGTATTTAAAGACACGTCTGCACCCTCCAGGTGTTGGAGTAACAATAAATCGAATATAAACTTATGCTTAAGTTTTTTAAGTTCGATTCGAAACTCAATTTTTAGATTTACCTGTCATGGTAACATTTATCCTTTTAAATATAATCCTAAAAGCGCTTTAATAGCTTCTTTTAGCTCGGCTGCATCAACAGTTTCTTCAGTAACTTTGTCTTTATCTCCACACACTTCTTCAAGTTCTTCTTTTTTCGCTGTATCAGGGACACACTTATCTCCTCTAGCACCATCATCCCACCTTTTGTTCCGCTGCCGAGCGCATTTTTCGCGCTCTGCTGCATCTGATGGCCGCTCTCCTTTGTCGTCGCCCTCGGTGGTTACTTCATCACCCTCTTCTTGCAATTCACCAGTTCCATTAAACTCATCAAATTCTTGAAGAGAACTAAATTTGAATCCCCACGCTTCTGATAGAAGAGTAGAAATTTCCTTGTTTTTCCAATCTTTTGTAGACATCTTACTCATTTCTCCTTTTTGTAAATGTTCATAATAAGTAGTGTTTTCTTTCTTTAACATATCTTCAAAATCACGCAAACACATACTACCATCTCTATTTGCTTCAATTTCCATTTGTCGTAAGTGAGGATTTGACTGTGCATATCCATCTTCTGTGGGCCCAGCATCGTCAAACATACCACAACAATTCTGTTTATGATGAACTAACTCATGACCCAAAGATCTAAGAATATCTTTCGGATGACGGCCAGTTATATATAATGTTATCGTTCTCTCATTAGGGTCATAATAAGCAGTTTTTCCTAATGGATCTTTAGCATTTGCTTCGTCATCTTTAAAAAAGAGCTTTGGGGGTTCCTCAAAGCCAAATCTTTCTTGCGCAAATGGCATAAATTGCTTTATTAATTGTTGCAAAGCGTCAGTCATAATATTAAATAGTTTCTATTTCTTCTTTGTGTGAAACAACACGAAGGCTCATAGTAAAGAATTCTAATTCGCTATTTGAATCTTCTAAAGGAATTACACGAGAAATAGAAACAAGCCTATTGGAACGAAATTCATTTTCGATCGTCAAAAGTATCCCATAATGAAATTTCCACTCTTCAATGGAAGAATCCCATGAAGACCACTCTACTATATCACCAATCGCAAAATCTTTAGAGGTTAAATCACCAAATACGCTTTTTTCAATCGCCATAAAACACCAACCATGAACAAACACCATTAATTAGTTTGGTATTTTGTTCAGTTAGCGCTTTTTCTATAGATATAAATGGCCCTTCCTGTAAAACTTCATTTTCTTTACCGATCCATCTAAGTATATATCCGTTTGTTTGGCTAGCAGGCTGTTCAGTTGTTCCGATACTATAAAATTTTCTATTCTTGGCCATCGCCGTAAATAGGGCGCCAAAATAGTTTATTTGTGAAATTCATGCGACAGCAAAAGCACCAATAAAGTTACTACTGTGAATTCAAATCCAACAAAACCATACAACGTCCAAGCTGCCAAAAGAGAAAAAATAGTTTTCCAAAAATATCCAAACTCAAACAACATTTAGTCAAATCCTGTATTGACTAGCTCTTCTGGCTTAATCTCTACTATACTACCACTGAAGGTATATATCATCACTCTTCCCTCACTATTCATTTCTGGGTCAATAACATAAGCCTTTGTTCCCCGCGCTATTCGTATAAACATTCTTTTTGAAGAATTAAAACACATTATATGTCCTTTACCCTTAATTGCAACTTCTGGTACCGGCTCATCGTCAATATTAACTTTGCCGGATAATTGTCTCACTATTTGTTTGAGACGTTCTTCTCTGTTGGTTTTTTTCCCCATCAAAGTACATAGAGTTTAATAATGATAAACCGGTGTCCTTGCAATCTCTATAAATCTGCACAGTCGTTAAAAGGTATGTATTACTTAACTCTCCGTAAATATCCGCGTCTTTTTCCATAAAAAAACTTTGATTATAATGGATCCATTTTACAGTAAATGTTTTTATATCATCTGTTATCACTATGCCGACTTTCAATGGTTTAACAATATTATGGAAGTGATATGCGATCAAATCACCAGTTTTAAAATTTAACATATTATTAATATAACACGTTTTTAAACTTAAGCAAGCTAGAATATTTCGAGAGCGATGGCCATACCAAAGGCCATGGCCGCTTGTACAACCATAAACATGGTAACCGCTTTTGTCTTAAACTCTTTTAACTCTTCGATTTCTTCAAATCTTATTTGCAGTTGAGTAGGTGAAGCTACTTCATCAAACTTCTCTTTCCAGGACTTTAAATCTTGAACCCTATCCTCTTTTGCCTTAAGTTCAGTTAGCTGTTCTTTAACATCTTGTAACTCAGACTGCAACCCATCAATACCACCAGAAAGAGATTCAAGTTGTTGTAACACTAATTTTGAGTAGGTATCCCACCCGTTTGTTTCTGCCATATTTTAGTCCTCAACTGCTCTTAATTAGTCCGGAGTCTTACATTCAATCCGATGAATATTATACTGGCCATCATTATTAATAACTTTGTTAATGATTAGCTCAAAATCTATTGGTTTAATATCAATTAACTTTGGGTTCTCGCAAACCTTCGCTAACACATCATCGATATTCTTCTCAGAATCCTCATAATATTCGATGCGATTAATATTTGATTTTCCGTCAGACATCAATTTTTGTCTAAGCATCTGCGCCATCACATCCCCTTTAGATTCTCCCTGTGTGGCCATTATTCTAACTTGTGAAGAATCAATATTAATCTCATCAAGATAATCGATAATTGGCCCGATTGAATTTCCCCGCCTTGCGGTCATAATATAAGTTTTAGAATCTGGTGGGAACTCACGCATAATATCAGTGATGATCACGATTTCATCTGGATCTTTAACAATCGAAAAGTCGCTTAAATCAATTTGATAACCCAACTCCATCAAAGCATCCACGGCGTCAAAAGCTTCTATTCCTTCTTTCACTGCAGCTGCGTTCATATAGGCTTCAAACTCCTGCTGGTCACTCAGGGTCGCTTCGGAGCCGTCGGGGGCTTTAACACGGGTTTCTGACCTCGTATGGGCTATTGTCTCATCGAAGTCGAAGATGCGAAGGGTCGTGATGGGTTCTTCCATCTCTTCATTGACAAACTTTCGCCAATTTTCAAGTAGGAGTTTCATTTTATGATATTTACAGTACCGGTAAAAGTTACAGTATCTTCTGTCATAGATGACAATCTTCCGGACATCTCTAACTGATAGGCTTCACCGTCTAATGCTCCAGCCATTTTCTTTGCAAATTCAGTTCTTGCCCAGTTCTGCAGGAATGTCCGCTTCATGCCCGGGCTTAACTTTTGAAAATGTCCCGGGATATCTAATGTTAAGCTGTACGTCCCGTCTTTGTTCTTCACCAAATTTGAAGTATCTTCTGCTTTATCCACCTGTTGGGTTTTTTCGGCGGTGTCGACACCACTCGTGTCTTGTGCCATGGCTGGACTAATACCCCCAGCAAGTGCCGCACCTAGGGCTAATTTTGAAGATAATCCCTCTTCGACTTCCTCCTCTTTCAGATATTCTCTCCAATTTTCAAGTAGGAGTTTCATATAACTATATATTCCTTAAAACGAAATGCTTTCACCACAACCACAAGATCTTTGTGCCTTTGGTGTATTAAATACTAATCCAGACTTTAAAAGGTCTTCTTCATAGTCAATTTCCATTCCATTGAGAAACAAGTAAGATTTGATATCAATACAGATTTTTACTTCTCCGAATTCAAAAATCTTGTCCTTCTCTTCGGGTGTCTCAATAAAATCATACGAATACATATACCCAGAACATCCGCCGCCTTTCAGCCCTACTCTTAAATAATAACCGGGCATCTGCCTCTTCATCATTATCCCAGATACTTTTTGAATTGCGAAATCAGTCATCGTTATAGCCATTTCGCTTTTCCTCCCAATCTTTAATTGCGGCTTTGATCGCATCCTCCGCCAAAACAGAACAATGAATCTTCACCGGTGGAAGAGAAAGTTCCTGTGCAATATCAGAGTTACTAATTTTGGCGGCTTCGCTCATGTGCTTCCCCTTAACTATTGTTGTAATTAGCGAGCTAGAGGCAATTGCTGAACCGCAGCCAAAGGTTTTGAATTTAGCATCCTCGATGATACCATCGTCATTAATACGCAATTGAAGTTTCATCACATCCCCACACGCCGGCGCACCCACCATGCCGGTACCTACGTTTGGATCGGTTCGTTCCATACTGCCTACATTCTGTGGGTTTTGAAAATGATCTATTACTTTATCTGAATATGTCATATTGTTTTACTTAATAATAACATATTAATGTCATGGTTGTCAATATAAAGTTTAATCACCACCGTATGTTTCATATAATTCTTCGTCTATATTCGGCTTGGCTCGATTCGTTAGTTTATAAAGACAGTCTAATTGACTTGATAGAGCATCTGTATATAAGAAAGGAAACACAGCATGCACCGCACAGCGCACTTCTATCTTTTTTAAACAAAATACAATCTTCCAGGCACTACAGAAGTGTTGGAAATATGTTTCATCTTGTTTTTCAAGATGTTCGGTAAATTTTTTAAGCATCAGTTATCATAAACCTTATCGGTTCCCTTTTTATCTCTAATAATCGTCGTAGCTTGCAACATATCTTGCGGCTCTACTTCTTTAAGTATTAGGGTTTCAGTTTTGGGTTCATAATACATACCAATTAGATCTCCCTTAGATACATTTTTCATTTCTTCATCGGTGATTTCTATTCTTCCCCCATTTTTCTTTACGATAGCAGTTAAAATACTAAAGAGATACTCTGGATCTTGTAGATATTTGCTCATATTCTTCCTAAAAATCCTTTCCACGTTTTCACGAGGCGTTCATCTAAGTTTTGTTGTTGGCTAGCCGGCAAACGTTGATTAAGCATTTGCTTTATTGCCCAATCAAACAAGCTATTCAGCCGATCTTCATCATCTGTTTCGCCCGTTGTAAGCTCTCGGAACAATTCTACGCGCGCATCTGGGTCATCGGCTGTGATTCTAAACTCGATGGTATATTCGATATCTTCACCGGAGGCCACAGCACTGCTATTACCAATATCAAGGTAGTACTCAACCCCAAGTTCGGTCCGCGGATGTTTAAGCAGCTCTTTTCTGATGAAAAGACGCCAATCGCGAGAATCAAGAATCTGAATCAATACCTGTGGGCTTACCCCAAGCGCTTCAGGGTTAAAGTCGTGAGACACTGCAGCTGTTGATTCATATGACTCGCTTGGATCTTCTCCATCAGACCTTACATCCCATTCATAAGACTCAAAAGGCGTATCTTCTATTTCATATGCTAATTTGATGTATTCTCCGCCTTCCAAATAGCCTTCGCGCTTTAAAAACTCATCAATAGCGGCTTTGAAAGCATCTCGCCTATCATCTAGCTTATCAATCTCCGCGCAAAATGCATCAAAACCATCAGGATCATACATCAGCGCTGATTCTCCGATCTCGGGGTGTTCTAAGTTAAATCTACAACCAATATGAACGGTTGTATTCGAGAATTTATTAACGAACCCAGAGTCTGTATCAAAGATATCACCCCATATGTCATTTATGTTATCAAAAGCCTGCATTCCCGTTGGATAAGAGTTGGGTAACCTCACAAGCTCATCAAAACTATAATCAAAAGTAATCCGAGCTTCTGCTTCAATGTAAACACCACCTTCTCCATCGTCTTCTACGCTAGCAGATACTCCCGCAGCGGCATATCGTTGATTCCATTCAGCTTCAATCCGTTCTACATCAGCCCTATACCTTCCAAGTAACCCAGAAATGGCATTTGCGTCTAAAGCATCTTCGGTTTCTCTGTTTTGGCGGATGTTACCAGTCATTGCCTCTGTTTCAATCATTGCGAGCTTTGAAAGCAAAGATTCGCGCCCTTCAGCGCCGGCTGTGTCCTCATACGAACCACCAAAAATGAAAAACCTGTCTAAATTGACATCTTCTCCATCATCACCAGTACTAGGCATGTTTTTGAGTGCCTCTTCTTGGTTTTTTCTTGCCCATTCTCTAATCCTATCAGATATCCCGGGAATACCAACACCATATATGCGTTCTTCAGGTACTGCTAGCTCTGTACCGTCGTCCCAGCGTTTAGGCGTGTCAGTATCGTAGTATCGCATTTGGCGCAGTCTGGCGCGACTTATGGGCTCTATATCGAATCCTGCTCCGCCGGCTCTATTATCATCGGCAAATATCTCACCTTCTTGAATTTCTTGTTCTGCGCTCTCAATATTACTTGTATTTGTTTTATAAAGCAGATCTTCCGTTTCTACGACGTACGCAAGTGCTCCATGGCCCTGTGCTTCGGCAACAGCGCACTTATAATACTCATTTGTGCCTCCAGAACGACTTGGTGGAGAGTGACAAGAGGTAATTTTGTCAAAATCGCTCATTCTTAACACATCAATGGGATGTCGAGTGATAATAATGGAATATTTGTCATTATCGATCTTATTTATCTCTTTTTTGATGTATCCAGCGTTTGTTTGCCAATATTTCGCCATTTTAGTCGCTAAATCGGTCAAAGCGTAGCCCGCAGGTCCAGCAACACCCGGATTTGGGATATATAAGCTGATTTGAGTATCTATTCGGCTATAATCTTCTTGTTCTTTTTCATCAAGCGCTGCTTTGACCATTTCCCCGCTTATTTTCCATGGAACGTCGACTTTGCCATGCGGACCGGTATAATTCATCTTATCCAGGTGATCATACACTTTTTGATACAAAATATCCCTTTTTGAACTCAGACCTGCCACTTTTGCGAAGAATTTGCCGACTTTCATCTGAATTTTCTTCTTTTTCGACTGAATGCGCGCATCTGGACCGCCCATCAACTGATTTACTATATCTTCAGTACTGCGATTGCCAACCTCCCGTTCGGCTGAGAGCATTCCTTTTTCCCAATCTACTTCAAAATCTTGCTTTTTGAAGAATTCTCCGAACTGTCCAAGGTCCGTAGAGTTATCCATCGTCGGAAAGTCGATAACTTTGCGCATTTCGCCGTTAAATAACCCATTAAACGCGAGATCTTCGCCTTTCATGTCGTCTAGCACATCATCTAAGGCTTCTAACTCAATATCATCGAGTTCCCGAAGCAATTTATCGGGTTTTTTGTCGGAAATATCGAAATTTTCCAATAATTGTGCTGTTTTTAGCAGGATTTGTTCGTCATTTAACATTATTTACTCCGCAACTGACTTGGAACCACGACATTTCCACTTTTTACGAGATAATGCGTTGGCACATGGGGGGTTTTTACACTTTTTAATCTTTGCTGACCGTGCGCAGTATGCATCACCCTTCTTTGTGCCGGGTCTAATGCGATCTCCGCCGCCTTTTGCTTGTCCTTTTTGCCCAAATGAGCGACATTTGCCGTCGACGCGCTTAGTAAATCGTTTTCCTTTCGATGGTTTACACGGTTTTTTGGCTTTTTCATCTAAAACTGCTTGGATTTCTTCATCGATGATAGCATCGATGTCCTGTTCTTCTTCCATTGGGACACATTTGTCCTTTCCGTCTTCTGTTCCGGCGTACTTATAGCCATCCCAACAAGCTTTTCCATCGGCTCCTTGCTCTTTTCCGGCTTTATTCTTCTTTTCGTTGAGAAATTCTTGCCAATTTTCAAGTATTAGTTTCATTTTTAGACATCTCCAGAGCTTTCTCCAATAAATAGATCGGTATTTCACTGTTCGACAACTCTTTTATCTCATCAATTGTGGCCCATTTCCACTCATCGTGCTCTATTTCGTCCGTTATTGGGTTGGGTTTGTCGATTTTTATAGTACCAGACCACTTATAGGTCAAAAAATAGTGCTTTTTATCCTTTGGTTCTCCAAGATAAACCAAGTCCGAGGCTTCACAAGTCAAATTTGTCTCTTCAAACAGCTCTCTAACCGCTCCTTCTTCAATAGTACTGTCCTCATCATCGATATGACCACCAGGAATTGTCCATTGACCCTCTCTTTCGTCGATATCTGAGCGCCGAATGACCAAAAAACGCTGTTTTTCGTCTAAACAGACAACAACTCCGACGGTTTTTAGCTCACCTTCGGTGAGAAATGCGCTCCAACTACGGTTCATGTGTTAATTACACGCTTTTGGGCGCTTCTCTCCGTGCCAACCATCACACATCTTCTTTAAAGCTTTACGAATTGGCATTTTATTAATGGGAGCAACCCATATTAAATTCTCTTGAACCTGAATATCGGGGTAATATTCAACATCTACGCCATATAATACACCAACAATATAACCTTTTGTATCATATATAACGGATCCTGAACACCCAAACCACCCATATGTCTGCAAAATGATGTGTTTTCCGATACCCTTCCCGCTTTCATGACCAGCAACTTGACCTCTAAACGACATTAGTTTGTGATCTGAAGGGAAACCGGAATAAACTATGCTTGTACCCACATCTGCAGTCTTTTCCTGGGGTTTAAATGGCATTGGTTCGATACTTCTAAAGGGAGTTTTAACAAAAAGTACTGCAATATCATCTGCAGGGTCAGAATATATCAACATAGATATGTGAGATTCTCCCCCGTGCGAAACCATGTAATTTTCTCCTATCTTTCCGCGCGCAACATGCTGCGCAGTGATGACAATATGAATGTCCTTATATTTTAGATAGGATCCAGAGCCATGGCCACCCTCAAAAGGGAAGGTAACTTTAACTGCTGCTCCCCGAACTCTCTTCTCAATTGTTCTCATGCTACTATCAATTGAATCGACTGGCAACATAGGCTTATAATCCTGTGCTACTGACGCTGTTGAAAATAACAAACTCATTAATAGTATTAAATACTTCATTTTAACCTCTTATGTTTATGGTGTTCCGGTATCTGGCAATAAGTATCTGTAGCCTATCTCAACTAATGCACTCCCAGAAGGAGTAACTGTAAAATATATTGTATTATCAATCGCAGAATAAGTCCAATTGTAGTCTGGAGAGCCATTAATAAACACAACTATTGAATCTTCAATTGGGATCTTAGTTAGCTCCCAATCCTCATGTGGCGCCACCGATCGTGTAGCATCTGCTACACCAGCACTCCAGTCCTCCTCACAAATATCTACAACAATACCGGCAAAGTAAGTTGTAGCATCCATATATCTGTCTCCGACGTCAATCGGATTAACCGTCCATGGACACATTGAAATAGTTGGTTCTTGATTAACAATACTTGAGATGAATGAAGAACCACCACGCAGGCTACTATACCAGGAAGTAAAATCTGAAACAGCTGGCATGACCGTGTAACTTTGTTCTTCTTCATCCGACACGAATACGACCAAGAGAGCAGCATCAGCCCTCATCCACGTGGCAGCGTATGGATTCGCCGTGATATACTCATAAACTGCCTCAAAGCCCCTTTCTATGCCGCCACGACCCATTATAGTATACATTGAGGTGGCGTCATCTATGTCATCACCAGGCACTAGGGGAAATTCAGACTCGGTGACTGCATATGATGGATCGTTAGATATCATAACCAAACGCCAGTTCGTAGGTGGCAACGCCGCCAGCATAGTTTCAATCCCTGCTAATAACCGATCGTCATATCGATGCATCGAGCCAGATGTATCAATAACCCATAAAATATCAATACCATCAACTTCATTTGGTTGTCGAAACGAATCTATCCAGATTTCCCCGACGTCGCCCTCCACTTCTACTTCTATATAAATTGGAACTTCAACGATAACTTCAACAGGAACCTCAACTTCAACTTCAACTTCTACCGGTACTTCAACCTCTACCTCGACAGTTGTTACCGCGGTGTCATAAACATAAATATAATTATCGTCACCCGGTTTCATTATCCCATAGTCTGTAAAACACGATACAATAGCACCCAAGGATATCAGAAATATAGTAAAACGACGGAACATTCTATTAGTAAATATGTTGATCATTTATTTGTTCCACTTGGATTTCTTAATAAAACGAAACTTAGCAACATCATATTTAACAAAGATAGAATGGAAAGCTCAAACATATCATTAAGGTTTGCAAAACCAAAAAGCCAGATGTTAATGAAAAAAGATATCCCACAGATTATGTTAAAGATTCTCGCCGCGTTCGCAAAAATTTTCTTCATAAAGTAACTACCGATGAACTTACGTAAATCGCGATATTTTCCCTAAAATTTTCCAACTTTTCCAACACACCAACCACATGTATCACACATAACCGCACGATACATCGCAAAAACATCGAGAAAAACCAAGTTTTGAAGGCCAAACTCACTATAATACTGTGATCCATCACGTGACGACCACAACTTCCACACAGCCACACCGGTAGTAGTCCCGCCGAGAGTTTCAACTTTGTGCGCAGTATGATCACGAGACAAAAGAACTATTACGTCACATAGATTCTCATCGTGAAGGATATCACCGACATGAAAGACAATATCGCGCGCATGCTTCCATTGAGCCACCACATAGTACCCCCCATACAGTAACTATGAAAACAAAGTTTAAATTTTGATACGATCGATAATATATGGATGATGAAGCGATAAATCTTTATAAAGACGCTTAAGTACTTTTTTGGTAATATCGCCGATCTCTTCCTTTGTCGCCTTAGAACCTAACGCTTTGGGCAGCTCATCATCAAGAATCTTTTTAAGTTCTTTCTTAAGATTTTTATCAAGCTCATCAGCAACTATCTTTTTAATATCAGATTTATCTGCTCTTGTTAGCTCTTCGTTCAGAGGCTCCACCACATAGCCCGGTGGAATTGTCAATAGCATGCTCATAATGAAAGTGTCTCCATGTATAAATAGCACGCTGAGAAGCAAATGTCTGTGGTTTTATTCATTCTTCAGGCGCGCGCGCATACATTAAACGTAAATGCCCTGCAGCAACTTCAGAGATACGATTTTTGTTCAACCACTTTACTTTATACACTATAGATTTAGGCAGCACGCTTCCATACATTTTAATACCTATCACTATCCCTATTAATGGCTTCTCGGTCTCATGTGAATCGACGTAAATAAAATCCGGTGTATAAAGCTTTCCGGCAAACGTAACCAAATCCCCCACCATATATTCTTCTACCTCCACACCGGTTTCATATGGCGATGTGCCATATACATTTTCATATACCATGCTATAACTATATGGCTGGTGGGTTATATTCTTTTAGCCTCGCGATCGTGTGCATCCATATCCGACTATTATATCCTTTTGGTCTCCGTATCCAATATATCTTCGCCATGTTCATCGGTGGCCCCTCGCCGTTACTGCCGTCGTATAGCTCGATGACTACTGCGATACTCTCCGGGTGGCACGTGCATGCTACAAGGGCGCCCAACGCTATTGTATGTCCGGCCGGCGGTAGTGCGAAGAATTCTTTGAGCGATTTGAGCTGTTCGGTACCGTCGGCCATGTAATATGTAGGCACTATATCTTGATTTTTTTTGGCGGTGTTTTTTAGATCTGGAAATTTTGGCGCGGGATCTAAAGCGTACTTAGCCCACCAAACCAGCCACATCACATATATGCGACATACATTCCGGGGTAGGGGGGAGGAGGGGGGTGTCTGTCACAATGTATCAAAACAGTTGCGACAAACAATACATATTTAAATCATTCACCTGTACAGTCTCTCCTTCACACCTTTAACTGTATAGCGTACGCACTCTCTACCTATATAACCATACACTACTAATGTAACTGGCATGAAGAAGGCGAAGACACATACTGTATCTAATATTTTATTAAGTGTTCTCGCCTTCTTGCCATTCATTATGTATTACTCATGCGACAGCCATCTCATCTAACTCAAACAGATCTGTATTAAGCATCAATGATAGGCCGGCCAGTGTATCACCGTGTGTATCAAACCATTCATATGTTTCATCTGATACACGTACAGTCTCACCAACGTATGTCCACTCAAGCAAGCCCTCAAGTATAAGATGATGAACAGCATCCTCCGCATCTAGTGGGTCTGCTAGTTCTGATATATGTATAATGTTTGTTATAGTCTCGGTGGTATCGGGCATGCCGCATAGAATGTCAATCTCATTCTTATTGAGTCGTGCGCTGCCGATGGTGTAGATGGTTTCTTGCATTGTTCTAGTTCCTTTAAGGCGGACCTTAACTAAGTGGTTGATATTGTTGGGGTTTTAAAATCGGGTGTTTCGAGGATTTCGTCAGGTTATAAGCAATAACGCTATCAAACCGACGATAAATAGCACAGTTGTCACATCGCGTCGACGTTCTGTATCATGTATCAAAGTATATGTTTCTCCTTGTGCTGTCGCACTTAGTGTGTTTCAATGCGTCACGATAACCGGCGTTACAGGCGGCATATGCTGTCGCATATTGCTAGCATGTGTCACCGCATGTCGTTGATATTGTTGAGGAATGTTGTTGCATTGTGATACATAATGGTCGTTTGTGGTGGGATGCGACTACGTACTAAACTCCACCGCATATCTACCACATTATAAACATCATCCATCACTCACTGTCAATATAACACATTAAAGCCTATACATCATACACCACCTATAAATACTGTTATACATCCTGTGGATACCTATCATATAACTCTATCATCACACATTTAATAGTCGTGTGCAACTTCTTTGTACTAAAGTTATAAAATGTATAGTTATCAGAGTCCTCGCTTATAACCATACACAACGCCCGGGCCATTGGGCCTATCTTCTTTCTTTTTATTAAGTCGCCTCGGGCAAATGGTTCCCGCCCTACCACTGAACCACCAACATTAAAGCGGGAACCATCGCCATCATTTAGCATACAGGTGGGCTACCGCTCTTCTTGCGTTGGTACCGGCTCGGATCATGCTCTCGGACGGGTACAGGCTCAAGCTGAGCGTGCTCCATCAGCACCGATCGGATACCGCGTAGCTCGATTGAGATACGTTCGGTAACTATCACAAAGATAATGGCCATAGCAGCCGCTCCAAAAAAGATCATCATTTCCATATGGTTTATTCTCCTGTGTGACGAACACACTTTAGGTTGTAATCAATGACACACCATAGTGCCGTTAGAACTGTATATACTGCGATAACTTCTGTACTATTCATTCTTTTCTTCTGCCTCTGCTGCTTGTTCGGTCATCTGTGCAATATCCGCTACTGTGAGTTTAACTTCTTTTCTTCTTTTGTTATACTCGCGGATCAACTTGTTGTATCGCTTGGTTGTATGCTTGCACAGATGTATGTTCTTAATACCAAGATTCTTATACCTTCTTAACCCCTCAACCGCTTGGTCGTGGGTGCAAGGTTTAGTCAAGGGTGTTTCATAACCGTCGATCCTACCGTCGATTATTAACACTTCTGTTTTGCTTACAAAATACTTTGACATAGGATCTGTTTTAGATGCCCTCGCCAGCAGCAAGCGCAGCAAGATCGGCCTTTTCTTCGTCGCTCAAGTGTTCCTTGGCTTTGTTGCGAAGGCTGGACGCGCTCATCTTGGTAGGGGTTTTGTGCTCCCGGTTGCAACCATCGGCAAATGACTGTGCGCTTTCTGGCGCGCTGAAGTCCATCACGATCTGCTTGCCCTGCGTGGTCGAGTTGCGAAACACGCGCCACATCTTAGGACCAACCTGCTCGACGGTCCAGCCGGTGAGTTGCTTGCGCGTTGGCGGTGCCGGCTGTGGGCGATAGACCTTCTTACGGTTTGAGGTGATCTCGATATTGTTGATCATCGGATCAGGGCGATAGCGAAAATTGCCGTCAGAGTCAGTAAGTTGCTCAAGAGTGAAGTCAGTGAAGTTCATAGTGTTTTTTCCTTGTTTGGTATAACCATTATACCAGAAATGTGGGGGTAAGTCAACAACTAAGTTGTCAAGTGAATGTCAGAGGCTTACGCGGCAGCACAGGCGGCAAACTTTTGGGCGGCTTTCGCCTTCCTCGCATCGTCGAACCAGCCCAGGTTCTTCATCCTGTCGATCCAGGCGATGACCTGCGCGGTGCCTTCACCTTGCTGCGCGTGGAGCGCAGTGCTGATGATCTCCGGCTGGCCGCCGTTGATGTACTTGCGGATCGCGATGTGGTTAGCATTGTGCGCGCAGTCTGCCGCGATGTTAAGCGCCACCTCGCGCCGATCAGTGGCAGCATCATAACCACCGTGCCACCCGCCGCTTGAGTGGATATAAGTGAGGGTCACGATGTAGTTGGTTTGGATGCTGGTCATGGTCTTCTTTCCTTGTTTGGTATAACCATTATACCAGAAAAACGGGGGTAAGTCAATGCTTTTGTTGTCAAGTGAATGTCAGCAGATTAGTAGTTGATCGGCCAAGCGTTACCGGTCCAGCTTGAAGTGCGCGGTTGGTTGTCATCGTTGCAGTCTGGGTGTCCCCAGTTGTCTGCTTGCCACTCGCTGATCTGCCCGTCTTGGCTCAGTCCATCAACCCAGTTATTCCATGCCTCGCGGCGGGCGGGCATGTCAGGAATACCGTCCTGCTCAAACTGCTCTTGGATCATCGGAAGGATCTCGGTGGTGAAGGTTTCGCATGCGTCTGCGAAAAGTATAACGGTGTCGATTTGTGAAGCCATGGTGGTTTCTCCTTACTTGGTATAACCATTATACCACTAAAACGGGGGTAAGTCAATAACTAAGTTGTCAAGTGAATGTCAAGCGATTACTTGCAGGTCTACGACGGAGCAAAATCCGCTCTTTTGGGTTGAAGCCCAGAACACACGGGCAATCTTGCCGCCTGCCATCAAGCTGATAACCACCCCGTGATTTGAGTTATTGCGACCTTGGATAAATCCCACATTTGTCACCATGCTTCCGACTTCGATCATAGATTTCTCTCCTTTCTATATATAGATTATACCACAGGGTGCGCCAAAACGCAAGCCCTTTCTTGTCAAGTGAATGTCAAGCGATTGCTTTCATGCTGTCACCTGTGTTTGGTGTATCTGATACTGTTGGTATTCATCGATCTCCCACGCATATTCCCACCAATCTTGAACGATGCCGCGAAGGTGATCGCTGCTATACTTCATCAAATCTTCATCAAAGTCGTGAGGCATTCCCGGCCGCATATCTTCAAGTTCGTCACCGTCCAGCCCATCAGCCATATCTGCCCGCACCGCTTCGATAGCTGTGATCAGTGCGCCCTTTTCTGTTATGTGTGTGCTTAGATAAGTGTCATTGGAATGAGCACACGTCTGTCTTACAACCCATATTTTCATCATCTGCGCGCCTTCAAATAACGTTCTTCAACTTGGATCGTTGTAGTGCCGCCGATCGGGAGCAAAGTATAGAGTTTGTTGTTCTTACATGCACTTATGATCGCACCGCTGGTATTCATCACCATTGCGCCCTTCAGCATCCACATCGCGGCGTTGTGGGGCAGCTTGGAGTTTGCAAAGACCAGCGCGCCAACTTCGTACTTAGGGGCTGCTGTATAGCCTTCCAGCACCTTTGTGGTATACGCGGAGCCCATCACCTTGTTATAGGTTTCGGTGGTCGGGATCCACTGTGGATCTGAAAGCTGGGAACGCACAGCGTTGCGATAGTAAGGCGGGTTTGCGATGTAATACGCTATCATACGCTCGAAGTTGGTCCTCATATTATCTTTGTTGCTCTCGAAGTCTTCAACAAAGGTCTTGGCTGCGTTCTGAGACTCATCGGAAAACTTAACTTCGATCCCTTCCAGGATCTGAATCTGGCGCGCGCTGAGGGTTCTCCCCTGAACCTCTTGAACCGCTACGCTTTCGACAAACTCCTGATCCCACTGTGTTCCTTCCTCGCCCATACGCTCCTGAAGGGCGAACAGCCGCTTGCCCATGGTAGTCTCACCGTCACCGGTTGCGCGCTCTTTCAGGGCAACTGCGGTGCGTTGTGTACGCTCTTGGATGGCAAGAAAATACTGCTTACGGCCAACAGTCATCGACTTGCCCCGCGACCAATGTGCATGCATGCTTTCGATCACGGTGCGATCCTTGCCTTGAAGCGCAACACTCCCGATCAGGGTGGTGAAGGCGACATTCCAGTTCATGCGGGTTTGAGTGGTCATAGTGTTCTTTCCTTTCTATACCTATAATATAGCACCGAAAGCGGCGATCGTCAAGGTTTAAGTTGTCAAGAGGGTGTCAAGAGTCTGAGATGATCACCTTTCTGCGTAACTGCTACGGAGTTACCCGACCATAAAACTTTAACGTCGGCGTTGCCTGTCCATTTGCCTGTTTCGACAACTATACCAACATCGACGGATAGACCTTCCTGCCATCGTCTGCCTTGAAAGGTATACGTCACCAGATCACCGACTTTCATTTTTCTGAGCCTCGACATGTTTGCACTTCCGACGCCAACCAAAACCGGGACACGTACAGGTCCACGTACCTCCGTTGTCGGTCACATTGTAGGTATTCCCCTTGCTGCCTTGAACCTCATAGGATACAACGTCAGCCGCTTGTGCGGGTGTTTCATATGGCTCCATGATCATATACTTGCCAACCTGATCGAGAGTCAGGGTATCAGGCACTTCAACCCAATGTTGGCCGGACACCGCCCACTTCTGACCGGATCGATCAGTGTATAACATTGGATTCATGCTGACAACGATAGGTAAATCCATTTTATGCCTCCGCTGGTACGATGGTTGCAACGCTCAGGGTTGTTAGAACCTCGCGCTCTTGGTCGTTCAGGCGAGGATCGCCCATTGATGCCGCCATCAGCAAAGCGGTGATCACCTGCTCGCATGCTACGGCAGTACGCTCAATGGGGGTCAGGGTAGAATCGTCGTCGGTGCGAATGAGTGGAAGGGTAAGCATAGATTTTTCTCCTTTCTATACCTATAATATAACCGCTTGAGGTCTATTGTCAAGGTTTCAAATGTCAGGTAGATGTAAAGTGTTCCAAGAACATAGCGTGGAACTTTAAGTGTATGTCGGTGCCGAGAAAGATAACGGTGTAAGACTCGGTGTAGTTTCCCGAAGCCTCTCCGCGCTCGATGATCATGCCGGTTCGATGCTCAGGGATCTCAGTCGCGTGGGTTCCCTCGCGGATCTTGACCAGATCGCCAGTCTTGAACTTTTCCACTAAAAGGGCTTGCTCTCGCTCATTGGCGAACACTCCCACACCAGCGGATTCATGATCACCGCGCTGCCCGTCTGATATTTAGCGAGATTCACGTGCTGAGACGTAGTCATAGAATGAAAACCCTTGGCTGGTGCGGTAAAGTCAGCGATGACAAATACGCCCGCTGGGGTGCGCTCTCCGATCTTTAAGTCATAGCTAAATAGCTCTGCACTTCCATTTGGGTACGAGATCGAGGTCAAAGAATACCTGTGATTGCGCGCACTTACGCCATTCTGCCATGCTTTGATGACTTTATCGTTTGTGCGTGGGGATCCATATATTTTAAGGGCTTGCATGTTTTCTCTCCTGTGTTCGAGAAAGTTTAACGCACCTTAGCTGTCGATAGCTATGATACGTTCGTTGGTTGAAAAGTATGGGCGGGCTGCGTGGGCTTTGGTGGTCATCCACATTCTTTGGCACTGGCTTCGGATCGGCTTGGGAGCGCAGAGATCGGTCAAGACAATATGACCATCAAAGTTGCGATCATTGACATATTTGGTGGGAGCATCAAAGCACGTTCCACCACACATCACGCGCTCGGTCTTTTGGGTCTTGCCCTTTTTCCAGACATAAACCTTATCCTCCGCAACCACAGTATCAAATGGTACCACGGTAAACTCTGCGATCTCGGCCAACTTATTTAACTCACCGAAAAAGGCGGCAAGCATCGCATCATCCACAGATCCAGATTGGTCGATACTGATCGCAATCTTGGCGTGACGACGGACGCGCTTGCCGGGATGGACGCGAGGATAACGCTTGTTCAAGCGGCGCGGAGTACTGCGCTTGTCGCTGCGTTGTGAAGTTTTAACGAAGTACCGTAGCACCTTGCGCCAATCAACTTTTGAGGCGATACGATCCATAATATCTTTTCTCATTGATGACGATACGGTTCCCCAGTTGCGCGCCTTCTCCGCTTCTTCGGCGGCCTTCTTGAGAGTTTCCTTCAAACGCTCCTTAGCGATCTCTTGGGTGGTACCATCGGCCTCACCGAAACCTTCATGGCTGTCAAAGCTGTCGGTGTCGCCAAAAGGATCCCCGCCTTCACCGGGTTCGCCATCGCCGTCCTGTTCCTGTTCCTGTTCCTCAGCCATCTTTTTAAGAGCGTTCAAATACCACTCATATGATTTATGGGTTGGAAGGTCAGCAAACAGCTTGCCTTCGCCGGGGATGCAAGCCTTCATCGGCTCACCCTTTCCACTCTTATCGACCACAATGATCGGGCCAGGGTTTGCCTCATTGGGCAACTCGTTGGCGATGTGACTGTTGATCGCAAGGTCCATCGCGATGTTATCGATCCGCTTCAGGCCATCAGCCGGCTTACGGTTGGTCACATGCTCTAAGATCAGGTGATAAAACTCATGCTTCAGAACACCCAACTTGTGAGTATCGCTGAGAGAAGCAAAAAACTCAGGATTATACAGTAGCTCAAACTGGGCCGTGACTGGATTCACTCGCACACCAGCGGTCGGCACTTCGTAGCTGGAGCGTTTGTCGATACGACGCGAGAGGCCAGCGAAAAATGGTTCGCGCATAAGCAAACGAGCCATATGCTTATTCAGGTCAAAGGTCTTAGGTGCGTCCTCTGCGATCTCGGTTGGCTCAGTTTCTTGGTCGAACTCTGGAATGTCAGTTTTGGTGGTCATAGTCGTTTTTTCCTTTCTATACCTATAATATAGCACCGAAAAGGGCTATCGTCAAGGCGAAAGTTGTCAAGAGAGTGTCAAGGAGTTATTCGCCAAGTCAGTGCTATAGAAAAAGCGTTATTTGGCGATCCAGTAGAACACGGAACATTATAGTATGGTGTGCCCATGGGTGGTCTATTGCATTCCAAGGATACTGAAAATCGGGGAGTCTTTTTGGTTCTTCGAGGTTTGGTGACACGCGGCCAAAGCCTATTTATTAACAAAGGAGTCGAAGGCGGATTGCGCGTAACACTACCATAAAAATGGGGGCGATCAGGGTATAAGTTGTTCTTAGTGGTAAGTGGCACAGGAATAAACCTGGATCCTATTCTATAGAACGGCTGGGGTGTTTTAACACAATGTGAATACTTGTCCGATGGATATGTGAACATTGTATCACTGTTGGCTGGACACAATAAACTATAGGATAGGATGGCTGCGGCTGTTAGGTTCATATTTATTCTCTACTTTGTGGTTTCTTGAATATCGCTGATAGTTCTATGTCGGCGTACCATCGTTCTTTGCCGGATTCGAGCACCTTAAACTCTTTTCTTGCCTTGTCAGCATAGCCAACAGCATACTTGATCTCTTTAACTTCCAGAACTAAGGCCGGTATGGTTTTGTTATACCGCTCGATGGTCAGCAGGTCGCCTACTCTCACCTTGTCAGACAGGCGAGACGATGATAAGGTCTTCTTCATTAAACTTCATTCTCTCTCGACTTTTAAGCCACTTAACTTCATACTCTCGACGGCGGCCATCCGGGTCACTGATGCTTGTGACGATCCCTGCTCCGTGTGTGCGCCTATACGCTCGGCCAATACTGGCGGGGGCGCTAAGCCTCACAACGTCACCGACGCATGGCCGACGACGTTGTGAGAAGGCTTGAGTGCTCATTGGTCATCACCACCACCAAGGATCTCCACCAAGTGTTCAGATACCTTTGCTCCGTCCTTTGTTTCAGCCTTATGGAGCGATACCACGTTGTTAATGTTGTCGGTATCGCCCAAGACGCTCCACAGCTTCATAGCTACCTCGGAAGGCAGAGCAACGAAGTATTCAGCAAGGTTGCTGATCTGGTCGTCGGACAAGTCAGGCTTGAACACACCAGCGGCATCAAACTTCTCGATCATCGCGGAGTGATCATTGATCCCCCACTTGGAAGTCTTGGAAAAGTCGCCCTTGTCAAGAATATCCTCAACCGATACTTGCCACTCGTACTTCTCAACGAAGTCACGGAGGGACACAGCAGCCTCAAAGCCAAGGAACGCAGTCGCAAGGTTGAACAGCATATCGCGATCCCCTTCCTCACCGAACACACCAGCCGGCTCAGCGGTTTGGCAGTAGCGATCCCATGAGCGGCGTGAAGGATAAACCTTGTTAGGCTCATAGTCACCTTCATGCTCAAGGTGGCCACGGTTATGGTTAATGAAGTCCCACACGATAGAGGGAATCCGACCATTGGCCCACTTGAGCCAGTCTTCAGTAGAAGGCTCGACATCGAACACGGTCCAGCGGTCAAGCTCGGCGGGGTCCATTTCGCCAACTTGGTACTGAGCGCCGTGCTCGCCACCATTGACAGCAGCGACGATCAGGGTCTCAGGGTGGAGGTTCCACCCGTTCAGCTTACGGCTATCAGTAAGCTCAAAGAGCCCCTGACGCACCTCCAAGGTGGCGCGATCCACTTCATCGAGGAATAGGCACACCGGCTGCTCGCAAGCCGTCACAAGCCAGTCAGGGGCGTTCCACGTAGTAGCTTTGCGACCATTGATCTGTGTGTCTGCTGTGTCGGGCAGACCAAGAAGATCACCCTCGGTCATCTGCGATGCGCGGCGCTCTACCACTGGTAGCTTGCGCTTCTCCGCGATCTGATAGACGATCTGAGACTTACCAACCCCATGCTTGCCACGGATCAGCACCGGAAGGCGCGAGTTGAGGACGTGGGGAGCGACAGCGAGGAAGGTTGCGAAATCGATGGTCATAGTGGTTTTTCTCCGGGGAGGGTTGGTGGCTTTTTGTTCTTACTCTATAAATATAACACCAAATGGGCTATACGTCAAGTTTTTTGTTGTCAAGTAAATGTCAGAGGTTTTTGTTATCGGATGACAACTTTTCTTTCTCTTTCTTACCCTTATAATATAACCGCTCTCGCCCATAAGTCAAGGCGAGAGGTGTCAGGGAAATGTCAAGAGACTTCATAATGTTCTTCAAGTCCGAGATCGCGGATCACTTCTGCCGTCACACCGCGTGGCCACGTATAGTTGTGGCCGCGTTGCTTTTCATACTTGTTACCCTTGGTCGGGAAGTGGGCCGCAACGTCGATAGTAGAAGGCTCACAGTCCAGCCAGCCAGCGGCCGGATCGAGCGATGGGATAAGCGAAGCGGTTGGCTCAGAATGGTTCTGAAGTTCTGCATGGCTACATGCTTCGTTAAAGTTTTCCCGTAGGCTCACGATCTTGTCGCGAGAGGTCCAGCGGCCTTGATTGGCTGCACCAAGTTTCCGAGCATCAACATGATATACCCACAACCCTGCGCGGTTAGCAGTAACCGTGTTCCAATCTACACTCTTAACATAGCGGAGTGTTGTGTGTGTCCCCCACTCATTATCAGCGTTATATCCGCGTGTGCGGATAGGGATCATTGAACCCACACCGATGCCAGTCTCGCGGGCATCTTCAAGCACACCAGCACGAACACGGCGGGATTCCTCGATGAATACCAGCTTGTCACGCTCGACAACCCCACACACTCGGCGGGTGTGACCTCGCTGAGAGCAATAACCGCAAGTCACTTTCTTCATGCGCTCGGCTTTCGCCGTCTTGTTCTTCACCTTCTCGCCTGTCGCGGGATCGATCTTGGTGCGCTTCATGTATACAAGACGGTACCGCTCGGCTTGCTGCAAGTAGTGGTCAGGACGGGCTTCATCAACTTGCGCGGCAAAGCCCAGATTATCATTATAGCGGCGCAGCACCATCGCGGTATAGTCAGAACACTTGCGCTTGTTATGGCCAGTAGTGTAGCAGTAAGAGCAGCGAACGGTTCCGTTGTATGACATAGTTTTCTTTCCTTTCTATACCTATAATATAACCGCTTTTAGCCCCTTGTCAATGGCAAAGTTGTCAAGGGAATGTCAAGCGTGAGTGGGGCTATGAGTGGCTCAATGGTTGGATCGAACACACTACCAGAGCCGGGGGCACAAAGAATCGAAAGCACAGTTAGAAGCGTCATTATTCGTCACCTACCACTTTGCAGGATCATTGGGTGGTGGAGCCCATACATCAACGTCCTGATTTTTGGATCGATTCTTCGGTGTTCCAGGAGATATAAACTTTAACGCACGTCGGCTGGCCGCTTGGCTTGTCGCCTTCATCTTCTCGCGGGCCTCTACACCAACACTAAACATCTGCGTTTCCGCATTGATCTCAGCATCGATCCCCCATCCATCATCGCGGCGGCAGTCCTGTTCGCGAATGTCATCTGCGATCTCATTGATCTCGTCGATGCACACACCCTCGCGGATCGAATGTGGGGCTCTGGTGAAGTGTTCAAGAGCCTTCATCACTACCTCGATCTCACTGTCTGTCAGTTCTATTTTCATTCTACCATCCAAGCGGGCATGCTGCCCAGTGAAAGCCGAGGGCAATAAGCCCTGTCCAGCAAGTTAAGTCTGCGATGATCGTGGCGATCATCATTCCGTTTCGTTTTTCAAGCATTTTTTGCCCCTTTCTATACCTATAATATAACACCGAATAGGGTAGAAGTCAAGGTTTAAGTTGTCAAGAGAATGTCAAGAGCTAACGACTTTTAGGTGTTCTGATCTTATAGTCTCGCGACCATCCCCGGCCCACTCCACGATCCACCATTCGGACGGTAGTGATAGGGCGCGCCTGATAATGATGCCGACTGGGCCGCGGCCTTTGCTCGGTGCGCCGTAGTGATTTCTTCGGACCAAGTTACCGACTTTCACTTACTACCTCCAACCAAGATTCGGGTTCCCAGTCCGTCTTACCTGACCCCTTAAACCATTTTATACCTATCTGTATAGGACCGGTATCGGTGTATTTAGGATACCTGCCCATCACAATGCCGACAAGTCCCGTGTTATGGGTTTTCATTCTCACCAGATCACCGACTTTCATCGCATCCCCGTAAATATGCGGTCAGCGAAACGCTTTGCGTTGCGGAGGTTGCCCATGTCGTTAATGTCTTTGACTTGGCCGGAGT